>OCZV010000209.1_pt1 | contig 21325 bp, 21 predicted proteins | sample 1539051 | NCBI WGS metagenome assembly OCZV01 (sample SAMEA3113581, study PRJEB22503) | soil metagenome
TTGTGATTAATAGGACAAAGGGGGAATCAAATATGGAAGTAGAAATGCTGGTATCTGCCTGTCTTAATACGATCTCTGCGTATTATACACTCGGGTGAGTGAGCCGAAGATTCAGAAAGAATATAATCAATAAGAGAATTTCGTCTATACATGTTTGCAACTCATTTGGTCATGCATGATTTCTTTGAATTTCTTGGTTATGTCGTCCAAGATCAAATTCCTTATGCAGTGCTTGTATCGCAGTCTCACAGTCTTCGTCGCTGACCACAAAAGCGAGATTTAGCTGAGACGATCCTTGTGCGATCATAATTACGTTTATTTTCTCTCGTGCCACCGCCCCGAAGATCCTCGCTGCTACCCCCTGAATCCCTCGCATCCCGGAGCCTACGACTGCAATTACTGAAACATTGTTGTTAACTTCGACTTTCTTTATTACTCGGCCCAAGAGGCTCATCTCAAGAATGCTTACAGCTTTTTCCACATCATTTTTTCTTAGTACCATTGAAATACTTGATTCAGAAGGGCTTTGAGAAATCATAATTATGTTTATGTCCTTCTTTGCCAAGGCTTCGAAAATCTTGGCAGCGGTTCCCGGTGCACCTGCCATTGCTGTGCCACCTACATCTATCAAACCAGTCTGTCTAATTGCACTAATTGACTTTACGATTCTTTTCGATTCATCACCGGGATTCTGTAAAATCATGGTTCCAACCTTCGAAATGTCCTTTATGTTTCTGATCCTGATTGGTATCCCAGACTCTACAACGGGCTCAAGCGTACGAGGGTGCATATATTTCGCGCCGAATAAGGCCATCTCCATTGCCTCGCTGAAGGACACCTCGCGGAGGACCTGAGCGTCTCTTACGATTCTTGGATCGGCCGTCATCAGTCCATCAACGTCAGTCCAGAGCCAGGCTTCGTCTGCATTTATGCTAGCCGCTATTATAGTGGCGGTATAGTCAGAACCCCCTCTACCTAGGGTGGTGACATTTCCATTTTGATCTGAGGCTATGAATCCCGTTATTACAGGGGTAACCTTTTGCTCAAGCAAAGACTCGACTCGGCGGCGAACCCTTAGCTTCGTCGTATCCATTAGTGGTTTGGCTGCCCCAAAGTTTGAGTCAGTCAAAATTCCTGCTTCCTTGCCTGTCATATACTCTGTAATCTCTCCCCTATCTCGTAAAGCAAAAGAAAGCATCGTCGCGGAGAGTCTCTCACCAAAAGATAAAAGATAGTCAAGAGATTTCGGTGTAACCTCCTTTAGTATGAATATCCCTCCGAGTACTTCTTTTAATTCATTAATAATCCCAGTTATCGCTTGTATGGCTTGACTTTTAAGTTCTTTATTATGGATGCACCCGCCAACTATTTCCAAATGGGAAGTGGATTGCCTTTTTAAAAAATCCTCGAGAGATATGTTTTTGTGAGTGTTTATTGCATTAGTCAATTCCAAAATGGAATCAGTTACTCCTCGCACAGCTGAGACAACGGCCACGATTTCGTAGCCTCTTTCTTTTTTGTATTTGGAAATCACATCAGTCAGGTTCGCGAGGTTTCGACAGGAATCTATTCCTGTTCCGCCGAACTTCATTACTACGCGCATTATGCTTCCTTAAATATGAAGTTCCGTCTTGTCGTGTAATTCTGCAATAAAAGACAATTAGTCCTGGACCCTGGGTGCTAAGTAGAAATGGATTCTCCCCAAGTTGGCGACCCTGAACTCAAGGCGCAGTGGCATCTTACTAGAATACTCGGCAGAAATTGTGGATCCAACGGAGCCTACTGCCTTAGCTATTTTAGACAAATAGTCCAAGCTATAGGTCGCCGTGCTTTGTTCTTTGACTTCTAGGTCCTCAAGACCTTCGCTACCTGACTCAAGAATTATTTCCGCTTCACCTGAATCGCCCTTTCCTGAAAAATTGACTCTGTTCGAATCAGAATGAAGAGAGATGTACTCAGAGATGACTTGTATATCAGAAAGAATTTTGTCAAATGCCCCACCTGTCATTACTATCTTTGAATTAAAATTCAACTTTGGCAGTGGAGTGGAGGATGCGCTGCTTTCAATCAGTCTCATTTTGTATTCTCTATTATAGCCATTGGTCAGTTTTACGACCAGCTTACTGTCATTGGTGACAGTGATCTCAACAGTGTCCTTCCTATCGCCTCTCCTTATTAATTTCGCGAATTCATCCACCCTGACACCGAATTTGACAGCAGAATCGCATTCATATCTATCAAACGAAGAATTTGGCCATTGGATATCAATGAGAGCAACATGGGATGGGTCCATTCCTCTAAAAGATATACCTTCAAGGGTTGCCTCGAATGTCGCCTCATCTACTAAAGTCGATATAGCAGATGTAACGGCCTTCCATTCATCAGGTGACTTAGTCCTAGCAACAAATACCAACGCTAATCCAGGGATACGCTAACATGATGAGACTTTAAACATTGCGATACAATAGTACGGCACCGACCTGTGGCCTCTACAGACCATTAATTAAGCAAAAGAAAGTCAACTATCGTTGAGCAACAGATTATAACTTGCCAAAGATGTTTTAAGGCTATACATCGAGCAATGAGAACATATTGGATCGACTACGTACATCACGAATAATTCCGCCAAGTGTGTCCGCACTTAGTGCATCGATAAAATTGTGTTGTTGCTTCGTCTGCAGATCTCGTCTGCAGCATCCACCAAAACGCGTCCCTATTTCCACATTTTGGACAATCAATGGCAGTCGTAGGAAGCCCTTCTGTACCTTTCGCTGAATCCATAATTTTCAGGGAGCTGCTTCCCATATTCTTATCCTGGTAGGGAGAGCTTGATCCCTTTGCAAGAATAGTTTCTCGAGGTTCATTTTCCTTGGCCGAAGAGAATCCACACCGAGGGCAAGTAAAAATATTTTCCTCTATTTTTGATTTCATACGTGTTTCACATTTAGGACAAAACTTCATGGAAGATCATCACATTATTTTCTTAGCGTTGGCCTTATTGCACCAGAAAGTTCTTTCATTACTTCAGAAGCTTTAGCGCTTGCCTCCTGGATGACCTCAAATGGGTCTCTTTTTCTTGTCACCACCCGGATAAAATACTCTCTCGTTAGAGGATGTTTGAGTATAACTCCCGCAAAATCTACGCTTTTTTCTTTTAGGAGTTCGTGCTGAATTATATACATTACCGAAATATCTTCATCCTGAAGTTTTAATTCGAGCTCGTTCTCTTTTGCGCTAAGCACTTCCGCTCGCATTGTAATGACAACAACTACTTATTGAGGATATAAATGATACCTTGATACACAATAGTTGTCAGATATCCGTAATAAAATCAAAAACGCCGTGTTAACCGCTAGTCAAACGGAACTAAAACATGGGGACCAAATGCATTTCCGAATTATTTTCAACGTTGAGGGCGAGGTCAGACGAGCTTTTGACCAAAGAAGCTGGGAGAGAGCTTATGACTTGCACGACAATATATTTAGGATAAAAATAGATATAGAATTAAAGTCTAATAGGAAAGAACTGGCTCATCTGAGTAGCCTTCACAAGGCTTCGCTATTCTGGACGAGGAATCCAAATCTCCCATATCGTATATGGATATTCATTATAAAAGATGATGCAACGTTTTATCCATCCGATGTGGAAGAAGCAAGATCATTGTTGTTTGATGTAGAGAAAGAACTAATAATAGATACTTCGCAGTTTGACACCAGCGTACAGGAAGTATACGCCCAGATTAGAGTCTGGTGGGGGAAGCATAACTATACCCCATCTTGTGAGCTTAGAGCTAAGACTAACAAACTTTCTCTCAGAGTTCATCATTAGATTTGTCATTGCATTGATCTTATACGCCAGGAGCTCATAAGTAAAGGCTAGTGCACCAAGGGCGCGATTTGTTTCCTGTCCCAACAGCAATGCCTACGCATCAAAGGAGAGTTTACTGCCCGAGGACTCCTATTGTGTCAGGTCTATAATACTGGTTTTGATTATTGCCTTGGCCTCTTCAGAGATGTTGTATTCCTGCAGCACCGTGGTCGGCTCCTTTATCAATGAATTTCTGAATTCTGGCTCACTTGCTGCCTTCAGCAGGATTTCGCTGATAATCTCCGCATCCCTTTGTCTCGAATCCAAATATCCACACAAACAAAAACCTAGTATATATTCCTAATGAAGGAGTATTAGTAATATTGATATGAACTAGCGATTTTCATTTTATCTGCCAATGTCACATGTGCTGGACCTGAGGAGTCAAAAAAAGTGGTCTAATGAGGGGACATCCAGGACAATACCTGCTAGCGAGACGTTGCCAAAAGCATTCCAGGCTTGCCAGCGAATAGGTGTCACGCGGCTTGCTGATATAACCAATATGGATAGATTGGGTATTCCTAACTATTCGGCGGTTCTTCCTGGGACCGAGGATTACATCTGGGTTTACAGCGGTAAGGGAACGAATCGGCAGAACGCAAAAGCAAGCGCTCTCATGGAGTCAATAGAACGGTATTGCTCCTTGCCAAGTGGCGATAATGGTAGAAGATACATCCGGGGAACTGCAAAGGAGCTATCCGAGTCATACATTGTGATTCATCCTGATGATATGATAGAGCCACTAAACTTCCAATATAACGAGAGAATGATAATGGATTATCTAGAGGGAGTTGACTTGTTCACCAAAAAAGCGGTACTAGTCCCGGCTCCTCTGGTTTTATTCAGGTACTCACCTTCCGCGCCCTCTGTAAATCCATTTGCATTCCACCATACTAACGGTCTTGCATCAGGAAACGTCCTGGAAGAGGCCATCTGTCATGCACTATGCGAAGTTATTGAAAGAGATGCAACCAGTTTAGCGGAGGTGCGAGCACGTGCAATCCCGTTTCACTTCTTGAAAACCATTGAGAGCAAGCTGAGGAGAGCTGGCTTCATTTTTGAGCCCATCGCACAGCAGAACTTTATTGACGACTTCACTATATTTAGAGACGTTGAACTGCCTGACGGAGTTTCAAAATGGCTTCGCGGGTTGACCAGGAAATTCTATGAGTCAGATCTTCCTCTGTTGATTAAGGATATAACATCGGACATATCAATTCCCACCTTTGTGGCAAGTTCCATAGAATGGATTAGTTCTAATTATGGCTATCTGGCAGAAGGACATGGAACCCATCCTGATGCAAGAATCGCGATGACTAGGGCAATTACAGAACTATCACAGACTAGAGCAGCAAACATCCACGGGGCAAGAGATGACTTAAGAAAGATTTCTTTTGGTGAAAATAACACGGATGATAAGAGAGCGTGGCAATTCCTTCCATCCAAAAATAGGATCAGGTTTGAAGAAATTGGTGGTGTCAATAATGAAGATATACTAGATGATATAAACCTAATACTTGAAAAACTTAAGAGCGTTGGAATTAGTATGGCTGCAGTTGTGGACCTTTCAAATTCTGATATTGGCATTCCAGTTGTTAGAGCAATAGTTCCAGGGCTTGAGACCTTCAAAATTACGAAAAGTGTTATTGGCTGGCGAGCAAAAAAATACTTCAAAAGAATAGAGAGGTGATGACTGCTCACGTCGCGCAAACCGGTAATTTTTGTAGGCCCTAGCCTAAGTCACCAAAAAGCGCGGGAGATACTTGACGCGGATTATAGGCCTCCAGCAAAGAAAGGCGACCTGCTAATATTATCAAGCACATTATCCAATACTACACACGAAGACTCTAGCTCCGTCACATATGTCGGCCTTATTGATGGTCTCTTCTTGCAAGACTATCCTCCTACTCCAATTGAAGTGTACCAATTACTAGTTGACAAAAGGTTCCGAGTAGTAGGTGGCGCAAGCTTGGGGGCTCTCAGAGCAATGGAGTTGGAGAAGTTTGGCATGACGGGCATAGGAAAGGTTTTTGAGCTATTTAAGAACGGTACGACCGATGCAGACGACGAGGTTGCCGTAACGTTCTACCCTACTCAGTACGGTGAAAACACCAAAATTGAGGGAAAGGAAATTCAGTCCGAAGCGATGATAGACATAAGATATAATCTCTTTCTTGCACACAAGAAACATGTCATTAGTGAGCGCACGAAACGAATAGCAGTAAAAGTAGCGAAATCTACATATTTTCCATACAGAAGCTATTCCAACATTATCGAAGTGACCCGTACTAAGTTCCCGGACCTGTCTGGCGAGCTGGATTCCTTTTCTTTATACCTTGTGAAGAACCGACAGAGTCTGAAAGAGCATGATGCAATAAAGGTCATAAAGTACATCAAATCGGCGTATGAAGGAAGGACTCTGGCATAGAAAGATTTAGCAGACCATTTTATCGACTGTAACTCACCGCAACCCGTATAATGATTAGAGTTACCTAAAAATTCGTAGAAGACACCATGTTATAAGACACTACCATTCAACAAAATATACGACGTTGCATGCGCCGAAAACATTTGCGGCAACGCTATCGTAATCACTAAAAAATTTAGAAATCAATTTTTCATTTTTGTTCTTCAAATAATAGTAAGTCTTCGTGATCCAAATAATTTTGACAGAGGCATTCCTGGAATGAACATACCAAATTCACCCTTTCTGGATTATGATAATCTATTGAATGACTACAGTTTCTGCAGAATATAGGGGTATCTTTGAACTGTCTTTCCATATAATTTCTTTTTTAGTTATAGTACTTGACTTATAATACGATGTGTAGAAACTGTTTGACATGTTTCGCCGTTCACTTTAGACTTTCAGCGCTTCGATTTTAATTATTCTACCAGATTTTGCAAAACCACAAGCTTTAACATACTCAACTAAGTATTCTAGTACCTTGGTCACCGACTCGCAAAATAGCGGAAAAGAACAAGACAAGAATGCCTCTAAGAGTCTTCTGACATTTTCTAATATCCAATACTTAGTGGAAGGCCTTGACACTTTGTTAGTTACTAATCTTGACGGTGATAAGAGATCCAGAGTTATTGAACTAAGAGATGAATTGTTAAATTACATCAACAGTATGTTCGACGATTATTCATAATTCAAATAACGGATTTCGCCAATCCGATGTCTATTTCTTACTAAGCAATCACCGATGGTAAAAGATGGATATTATAATTTATTGAGGAATTAGATACACAAGAAAGCTCGCACCTACTATCGCAGCAACAATTAATGCTGTGATTAGAATTCCTTTCCTTGTCGTTTTATTCTTGGCTTTCATCGTCCTTTATTGCTGAACTTTCCCTAAATTCCTATGGTCCTGTAGCGATATATAATTATTCGACATTGGTTGAAATTGATCGACAGATTGCATCTGCTGCGAGCTACTCCTAAATCCACGGTGTATCCAAGAGATCACATGTTCTGGCTGCCGCTTCCTGACTGATGTTAGAATAAATTATATATTTACTATCAGATAGGATACATGACTCGTGGACGAGGATATTAGTTATTCTAGGGCGGAGAAAGACAGAGCCATGATCGCATATAAAGAAGATGAAATTCTACCATATGAGAAATGGCTTGCGGCCTTCGTAGATGAATTCACTGGAACTGATGCAGACGGAACCGTGGTTGTAAGACAATTTTACGCTCCCGGTTTTTACGAGGCGTATGATATTGTGGCCTCTTATGCGGAAAAGTCGCAACTGCGGGTCTTATGGTTTCAAGAGAAGCATAGATGCGGCTCACCGTACTCCAGTACAAATTATGCAGAACTAGAGTTGCAATGTACGTATTGCAATAATTTTTTTATCGATGGAGATGACATTCCTTGCTCTGCAACTCATTGTTCTGCTGTGTTTTGCTCGAGAAAATGCTTTGATGAACATAATAACCTGAAGCACCATGGAACAGCAATTTCCTAGTTTTCCAGAAAAGATCAATATTAAAGAATGGCAGAATTGAAATTTTGAATCGTTTTCGCGAAATCGAAGGTAGCAAGGCATATTCGTTGAGGATCCTGTTTGAATCTCCTCAAACATTCGCTTTCATATTCTAATGGGGGTCCATCGAGAATCCGAATGAGAGAAAAACCCAGTTCTCCAAAAATCTCAATGATCTCCTGTACCCATGTGTTGTATGCATCAGCAGTAACTGGCTGCAGGAGGTCGTCAATAAGTTCAGTTACAATCCGCAAGCTGCCGTTTGCGACCAATTTACGATTAAGAACACGATAGAACTTTTTCCATCTGTATTGACGCCGAATATCTATGAATTCCGGATCAGGGAGCACAGAGATTATTTTGTCTATTGAGCAATCGGAGAATTCATGGATGAGCACTTCGAAGGATCCATTCATCAACTTCACATTGGAAAAATGCTCTACGACCGATCTTGCTTTGTTGTACTTTAAGTTGTCGCATTCGATCCCTATGTAAAATGATTTTCTGCTATTATTCTGAATCGTATCACCTGTTCGCTCGGCTTCCATTAACTTCCCGAGGAGGAGACCGTCTCCGCATCCAAGTTCTAAGATTATCCTGTCAGCCTTAAAAGAGGAGGCTTGGTGCTTACATATCATATTAGCCTTGAATAAATAGCATAATGCTGATCACTATCTTCTCCTACTGGCGGAAAAAGGTCGTAATTCTCGCTAAGGCTTTAGAAGTTCAGACTCGAGTAATTGTTGAACGAGCTGAACCACCTCTTGTTCGACTTGTTGTCTTGGCATTCCGAGTTTTGAAGAAAAATGGTCTGCTAGTTGGTCAATGGTTTTACTTCCGTCGCAGCTATTCCAGAAGTCCACTATGGCCTGATTTACCATGAAGCTTTGTTGTTTCTCATTGCTCAGAATTAAGGATCCATCTTCCTGTTTCAGCAACTGACCTTTCATCGCAGGCCTATAATTGTCGTAATCTATCTGGAACCGAAGCTTCGGCTTACCGAAACCCATCTTCTCTCGAATAACCGGATCCATTTTCTCAATGTTCCAGGGAGGATCCCATACGATCTCAACGTCTATACCCCGTACCCCATCTATCTTGCCAACGTATCTCTTGACATCGCCAACAAGTGTATCGTGAAGAGGGCAACCTCTGGTCGTCATAGTCATTTTAATATTAATATCATTTTGGGGTTTTATCTTGACATCATATATCAGCCCCAGATCAACGACGTTAACTGGGATTTCGGGATCCATGCATTTTTTTAGGGCAGAATATACCTCCTCCTCTGTTACAACTTGCGAAGACATCTGTTGTTGCTTCCATTAGCTTTTAGACGATAAATACTTTATCTCCATCCCAAGCCATAGCTTCCTACTACGACGTTACTACGGAAAGCACATCGATGAAGCAGCAGCATGTTTGTTCAAGCCAGGTTTGATAGTCTCAAATTTAATGCTTCTGATTTTTTTCATTTTCACCGACCATTGATTCGTAGCGGAAGTTGAAAGGCGGGGTTAAGACTCCTCTTTCCGTAATTATCCCACTGATTAGTTCAGGCGGAGTCACGTCAAAAGCTGGATTGAAAGCATGCACCCCCTTCGCCGCGATCCTCTTCTTTCCTATTTTCAAAACTTCGTCTTCCAGTCTCTGCTCAATTGGAACATCACCCAGATCACTTTTAAAATCAAATGTGGACATAGGGGCAGCTACATAGAATGGAACTTTATGAAATCTTGCCATCAATGCTATTTGATATGTTCCTATTTTGTTGAAAACGTGACCTGATCTGAGTATCCGATCCGCGCCTACAATAACACATTTGATCTGACCCCGAGACATAATATGGCCGACCGCAGTATCGGGGATCAGCGTTACATCTATGTTGTCATGGTGAAGCTCATACGTTGTAAGCCTCGAACCCTGCATTACTGGCCTAGTCTCCGTTGCAATAACCCTGATCAATTTTCCTGCATCCTTAGCCGCTCGGATCACTCCTAGTGCAGTACCGTACGCCGAGGTGGCGAGCGCACCTGCATTGCAATGCGTCATAACAGTATCCCCGTCGTACAATAAGCCGGCCCCGTTAATTCCCATCTCCATATTGGTTTGAATATCTTCGTTAGCCATCTTTTTGGCTTCGGAAAGTATATTGCTTTTTATCTCAAGAAGATTTTTCCCTGTCTTAGCTTTGCCCATAACTCTATCCAGACCCCAGAAAAGATTTACTGCTGTAGGCCTAGTAGAGCGGAGTTCTTCGTATGCTCTGCCTAGGTCGCTCATTAGCCTAGTACGTGTCCTCGCATTGCTACGCCTGGCCGCCAAAGCAAGACCGAATGCGGCGCTTATGCCTATAGCAGGAGCGCCTCTTACGACCATGTTTTTTATAGCTTTGACTATGTCCTCATATTTTTTACATTTGACGTAGACTAACCTAGTGGGCAATCTTGTCTGGTCAATCATGAAGACAGAGTCTTCTTTCCACATTACCGTTTGAAGCATTTCTTTTCTCTTCGAATTTTTCATTTCCTAAAACCCAAGGAATGAGGTGACAAGATTGTCAAAACATCAAAACCCCCCATTGACTATGTAAATTTGACGTTGATGAATGAGGTTTTCGTGTATCATACAAGCTCTCCTATTACGACAGCACAGGCTTGGCTGGCAGGGGTCTATGCGCCACACCAATAGTCCTGAGACTTGGATCGAAGAGATTAGTTTTGCGCAGAATTCCTCTCCCATCGTATACTGGGACTCCGCGTAATTTTTTCTGATCCAACAGGCGATATTCTTGATGGTCTGCTACAAGGAAAACTAAGTCAGTGTCCTGTATCGCGTTGTGGATATCTGTAGTGAGTCTAACTTTCACAGGATAGGACGATAATCTTGAATCCATAGCCACAAGCGGATCATGAATTCGGATCTCCCCTACCTTGTGATTGAGAAATTCGTCTATGACATCATAGGTTGGAGATAGCCGGGTATCTGATACTCCGCCTCTGAACGACAAGCCCAAAAGTGTGACTATTGCACCGGAGATTGATTTTTTGCTTCTTTCCTCTAACAGGCGCACAGCCTCATTGACACAGTAAGCCGGCATAGAGTTGTTAATTGCTCGACTCTGAGCAGTAATTTCGCACTGCACGCCAAGGCGTCTCGCAGTATCAATTACGAACTGCGGATAGACTGGAATACAAGCCCCGCCAACTCCCACGCCGGGCTTGTGAAGATTACAAAAGGGCTGGGAATTGGCAGCCTCCCTAGCCTCCCAAAAATTAACTCCTATCTTCTCACATAGTTTTGCAAGCTCGTTTGCAAGAGCTATGTTGACGTCTCGGTATACACCTTCAAAAAGCTTTTCGGCTTCTGCCGCCTTGATGCTACTCAATACTAACACGCCCTTCTTGAATATCAAGGAGTATAGTTCTTTCCCCACACGGGTGCTATTAGGTCCAGCTCCTGCAATAATAGCTGGGTACCTTTCTTCAATGTCTTCTATTGCCCTTCCTTCGTAGATTCTTTCTGGGTTATATAGTAAGGAGAAATCTGAGTCAACGCTGAGTCCTGAGCTTTTGTCTTCCAGTATCTTGCAAATGATTCCCTCCGTTGTCCCTGGCGGAACAGATGGGTTCACGGAAACTACGTCGCCTTTCTTGAGGCCTTTGCCTACTTCCGAGGCAACATCCTTTAGAGATGTAAGGTCCGCGGTTCCGTCTCTAGATAGCACTGGAACGCAAATCAACTTCAAATAGGAATCACGGGAGGCTTGCATTGGATCGTCATATACTGTGAACCTGCCTGTCCTAATTCCCTCTCTGTATGCTTCAGTGACGCCAGGTTCCGGCAGATGGGTCTTGCCCTCTCTTGCATAATTCAAAACTTGGGGAGACTTATCTATTCCAATGACATGTGCTCCAGCCCTTAACCATACTGAAGCCATGGCGGAACCAACATGACCTAGCCCACACACTGCAACCTTTACCTCCCCTCTGCGGATTTTTTGTTCTAATTGGATGTCATTTGAATATCGCCTTGGATATTCTGCTCCACCCTTAGAAGATGAACTACTCATTTTAGCTCCCCATTTTTGTCACAATAATATTGAAACATCTACAACATGTCGTTATATTTGTTTATATGGGGGTTTATGATGTCCAATAATATCACTTCTGGCCCATATCTGAATCATTCCGAAGTCAGTTTCCTTAATGGAATTATTGAACAACCAAGATAGATTCAACCAAACATTTTGGGGGTCATGTAGCAAAACAAAGCAAGTTGGTGATTCACATTCAATGTGCAAGTGCCATTTTCTGAAGTGTCTTGAATCTAGGCAGGTTACATAAAACTTTTATCGACGTTGCATATTTAGGTTAACCTTCCGAAAGAGCGAAACCATTAACATAACCTCCTTCGAAGTGGGATTGGACTTTGCAAGAAGTCTCTTCAATGCAGAATCAAGCAGGGGCCTCTTGTGTATGTCGTAGCCGGCCGTTTCCGCCGCTTTTGCCGCATATGCAATCAGCATCTCAGTCTCTGGCCTCCGAGCCATTTTTGCGTTCCTAACAGCGACTCTACTGCTGCGGTGTTGCAAGTCACGCTTGGTTAGCTCGTACAGTATTATTGCTAGCGCATGTGAAATGTTCATGGTGGTATAGTCGGTTCCAGTGTCGTTTGTTAGGACAATGTCACACATTTGTAACTCGGAGTTCATAAGTCCTGATGCCTCTCTACCAAAAACAATGTAGATGTTCTCCTTCTCGGGGATGTCGTAAATTAATTCAGCAAGCCTTATGGGGCTAATGGTGTCTCTCACAATATTGAGTCGCGATGAAGTCTTCAATGCTGTTGTTCCAACCAGCATTCGAGAGTTGCGTCTTAATTCTTCAAAGTTTGTCGAAATTGCAGTTTCTAATATGTGATATCCATGCATGGCATACCGCCTCGCCTCTTCCATGTCGTAGATTGGATTTACCATCAACAGCCTGCTAACACCAAAATTCTTCATAATTCGAGCCACGTACCCCACGTTGATGTGGTGCCTAGGTTCGACAAGCACTATTCCAAGTGGCATTTAATTACAGTATTTCTACAAGGCATCATTTAAGAATCAACTTATGATTTACGGTCTAATGAATTAATCAACGTACCCGGGCTAGGAATGCTAGTACCACAGGCGAGCCAAGTTTATTCTGTCAATCATTCAGCAGCTTCTTTATATGACCTGCTATCCTGTTTATGGCCTCAAAAGCTTGGGGGTTAAATTTGATTTGGTCTTCGTTTCTCCACCTGCCATATATTCTGATGTGATCTTCAAGAGGATCTACTTTTAACTCGCCTTCTTCGTGCAAAATCTGACTTAAGATATCCTTCAATTCAATATCTGCATCCAAAATGTTTGCCAGTTGACTTCCTACCCATTTCACATCTATGATTTTCTTGTTCATGTAATGACCTCTTGTGACAGGGTTACACTTGGCAAGAAACAGTGCGCTGTCATAAACTGGGCGCTTCGCAATCACTATGAAATGAATTTGATAATAGTCTAACGCGCCGTAAGGGATGTGAGTTGGGTCCATACGATCCATAAATATACGCCTATCTAAGTGGAGTTCCTTTATAACTTTGTTATTGAATCAGCTGCGGCAGTTTTTTTTATGTTACCGAGGAACTTCTTTTTTGCCCTCAAAAAAAAGCTTTTGCAGAATTGTCGCGTACTGGAAGATAATCGCAGCGCTTTCCATCTCGTCTTTGTGTTTTTCTATGTCCTTGCCAAAGGCCATGACTAACTCCTTAGGTATTCCCAATTCCTCATTCATGAAAATCAAAAGTGAGTGATACATTAGAGTCGTAATTGCATCTGGCTGAGCATTGGAAGCTTTGTTCTCTTCTATCAGATTGGTTACGATTGATGAGAACTTTGCGGAGAAGACCGCCTTTTCACTGGCTTGCATATTTACGAGTTTCAGAATCCCCATATTGAGCATATCTTCTATTGCTGATGCAATCCTCTCTATATGTTCCTGTTCCTTTCCGTCTGATGTTGACACTAGCCGACATATGTCAAAAGGGACATATCTTAATTTGTATTTTTTAAATGGTTAACATATGATGTCACCAGTTCCGGGTCGACTACTCCCTGAACAACTATTTCCTGCCCGCCCGACAACTTGATATCCATTGCTACAGCACTATATGGAAGATCAAGTGCCTGGATAATTTCTGGGTTGTCGGTCGCAAACGAGTTGATACAGTTGCCATTGGCACATGAAAATCGAATTATCCTGCTTATCCTTCTCGAGCCAGAGCCCGCTGCTCTTCCACCTGCAGCTCCTCTAGACTCTTCCACGAGTAGAACAAAAATCTCATTCGTGTGGTGAATTGTGAGATCGATTTCTTGCATAGCAACTACAATCTTTCTTCCTTGATGAAGCAAAACCTCGTCAATCGTTTCCAACAGGGAAACCCTCTATCTTAATTGCAATAGTTATTCCACATATAGTTCTTCTCGTTAGTGAATTGAGAATTCTGCTAAAATCGCCATAGTCATTAAGACTAGAAGCCGGGGATAGGTTGAGACATCCTAAAACCAACAAACGGGAAAAACTATATTCAAGCCGTTCCAATCAATGGATACAATTTTTTATAGGAGGAACCCATCTATACCGCTGTGGTTAAGACTGAATCAACTCAGGCGCTGCGTAAAAACCAAATTGCTCCCAACTTTACCTTGTTGGGAACGGACGACCAAGATTACAGCCTCGAGAATTTTTCTTCAAGTAAGTTAGTCCTTATTGCCTTTATTTGTAATCATTGCCCATACGTCAAGGCAAGGATTCGTGATTTGGTAGCATTGCAATCTAAATATGATAGATCTGATCTCCAAGTGATCGCAATAAACAGCAATGACCCAAATTATCAAGACGAAGGCTTTGTAAACATGAAAAAGTTTAGCCTTGAGTATGGCTTGAAATTTCCGTATCTTTTCGACGAGAGTCAGACCGTCGCACGGTCGTACGGGGCCGTCTGCACCCCCGATCCGTTCCTATTTGATTCGGAACGGAAATTGATATACCATGGAAAAATAAATGATGCAATAGAACCGGATATGGTTCCTAAAATTCAAATTATGGAAGTAAATGTTAGGAAGGTCTTAGCCGGTCAACCTCTAGACAAGGATTTTGACCCATCAATAGGATGTTCAATTAAATGGAAGAACTAAAGGACTGCGGGTCGCTATCCGTAACGGTAAGCGATTCCTTTCTCGCCTCGCGGATGTTTCCATTGTGTTTCTCTTGCACATGTACCGCACTCAATACATCCTTCGTGTTGAAGGGTAACCTCGTCATTTTCTGAGCTGTAGCATTTGGTGGGACACAATACAACCATCTTTTTCATAAAATCCGACTTAGAATCAATTATCCTGATATGAGAAATACTATCATCATCATATTGCAAGTTGGCAATGCGCTGTGAGATGCTCATTATCTTCGGTGTATACGATGCCGAAACTAACCTCCCTAAACGCTCGGCAAGTTCTGTTGGAACTTGGACATAAGTTTCCTCTGATTCGACGAGGGGCAAGAGACGATCATACCCAAGTATATTTGCGAAGCCGACCGCAAGACCACGAAGTGTCCCACTTGACATTAGCCTAATTACTGTCCCATACCTAGACCCTATGATATCCTTTGGCACGCCCTTGGCGGCGTCAAGGAATATTTTAAGATAATCTTTGTCGATCTCCCTCATGTCTCTCGTATAGGGACTTTCTTCTACCGACTTTGTATAAAATTCACCCATGTAATCAGAGGAAAAATTGTTTCGCTCAATTGAGCGAGACACCGCATTTGCGGCCCGGACTGCATCGTCAATTCCGACATTCAGTCCTTCTATCCTCGGTCCAATGAATATACCCCTGCCTGCAGCATCCCCGATGAACAAAATGTTTTTCAAAAAAGGCCTTTTCATTCGGCAGCGTTTCCCGTCCGGAACAAGTTTTGCGCTGTACTCTAGTTCTACGTAGTCAGTCGAGAACTTAATTCCGTATTTATTAATTAAGTCATGATAAATTGTATCAAGTCTGGCCTTTATCTCCTGCTCACTTTTGTACTTTCCAGTTTCTATGAGATTTCTGCGACCTCGAACCGAGTAGAACTCTGTCCTAAGGTCATCCCATGTTTTGAGCAGTTTACTTGCCCCGAACCGTATTTTCAGCTGTTCCTCTTTCGATAGGTCATGGCCTAGTTCTTCTTTTATAGGGACCTCATCTTTAATGAATTCCCTAACTAGGTGATTGTCCAACAAGGCATCAACTAGCTTGTATGGTTCTGTAGGATGTGACATTAGGGAGTCATAGTGGTATACTGCTCCGACAGAAACAGTTCCCCTATTTGTGTAGACAAACCCACCGCCAATATGGCCAAGGGTTACGTCTCCAGCAAAAAGATGGGCGGCACCTTCTTCAGAGGAAATTTCAAATCTTTCATTGATTATATCCTCGGGAAGTTTTACTACTACCTTGACTCCCTGGTACAACTCTTCAGGCGAAAATTTTTGTCGTGCACCCGTCAAATCGGCAACTTCCGAATTGACTCCATCTGCAGCGATGATTGCCTTAACCCCAAACTCCTTTAATTCGTCAGTTTCAATTACGGTTTTTTCCTCATCAAATAAGATATTGCTAACATGGACACCAGGTACTATTCCGCCACCTTGCTTCTCTGCAGACTCATTGGCTATCTGAGCGAACCAAGAGTTTAATGAATTCAATAGAACAGAATATCCAAAATTCGCCTGGTACTTATGGGCGGAAGTAAGATCAATCGAATATAACTTATCCCTGGAGGTAGTATGAAGTATGTACTTGGTAATCAGTCTTTCAACTGGTGCATCGTGAAAGAATTGCTCACCATATACATCTTCGACATTGAATACCTTACCATTCTTAGGTTTCTTCGAATAGAGTATCCCCCCTGAGATGTTCTTGCTTCCAAGAGTCTTGCCTGCCTCGATCAGAACTGCCTGCTTCCCGAGACTTGACAGATGTTGTAGGGCCGCAAGACCAGCAGAGCCTCCCCCTATAATTGCTACATCATAATTCTCCAAAATCTTTACTCCTTGACCTTCATTATCATTTTGGCTCTTTGTTCCCTTATTTCTTCTATCAGAACTGGAAGTATTTCCTCTAGACTACCTTTGACAAAAATATCAGATTCGTCTCTAATTTGTGAATCTTCATCGGTATTTATCGAAATAACAAACTCTGATTCTTTCATCCCCGCTAGATGTTGGACCGCTCCACTGATCCCAATTGCAATATAAAGCAACGGGTTCACCTTTCTGCCGCTAGTTCCAATGACTCTATCAGGAACAAAATATTTTGAGCCTATACTTTCGCCAACGTTAAAAGGCCTCTTTGAGATCGGTAGCGTAACGCCCACTTCAGCATCTAATACTTCCGCGAGTTTCAAAACTAATCTAGTATTATCTTCTGGCGAATTTTTGATGCCACGTCCGAAGCTAACAATGCACTTGTGCTTGTCAAAGTCAATAGAGCTCTTAATCGCCCTTCGGTCCAAAACCTTTACTTTTGCTACGTCTTCTTCTGAAATTTTGGGCACATAATTGATGATAATTCCCCTTCTGCTTGTATCCCTGCTCAGCGGGCTGAACACGCCAGGTATAATACTGCAGGCTTGGGGATGATAATCCCTCTGTATTGCGGGATTTTTATTATCCAAACACAAGATTGTAGTCCACAGAAATCCTGAAAAGTCTGGCCTATACATTTCCAGGGTTTTTTTGTATACGATTGGTTTTCCCTTGGTCTTGTGTTCGTGTTTGATTTCGAGATCCTCTATGATCAGCTTGTTTATGTCAGAGGCCAACCCGGATTCCAATTCAGCCATAACGGTAGAAGAAAGTTGTCTGCCGATATTATCCGCAGCAAAAAACATATATCTCGGCCGTATGAAATCGCCGGAGTCATCTGGACTTATTTCTCTTATCGGGTCTTTATCCCTGGCAATGTCAGCTATTACCTTTGTATCAATGAGGTTTATGGAATTTTTAAGCTCTGGGCTTTCCGCGTAAATCACCACATCTGCGCCATAGAAAGGTAGTTCCTCGCATAGGTTCCGAACTCCGCTTCCCAAAACTAACGCGACCACTTTTTCTTTTGATGAGTATTTGTCATTGAACTTGTCAACTAATCTTCTGGCTTCTCCTAGCATTTCAAGACTCACTGGCAGCGGTTTTCCATCCTCATGCTCGATTATAACGTAAGTGTGTAGATATTTGTCCGTGCTGACATCGCCAGAGTTTATCTCAGCCTCCGTAGTTTGTGCAGAATTTCCTTTATCTGTGGATGCATTGGCCATCGCTATTCAACCACGGCTCCACTTAAGACCTGGTTTATCTTCGTTGCCAGCTCAACAATTTGCCCACGATCGGAGCCATCAACCATTGTTGCTCTCCTCGTTGGCTTAGCTTTTGGAATCTTTTCCACCTTGTACACAATTGTAGGAGATCCTGGCAGCCCCACCAATTTGGGATCGACACCCAGTTGCTGCGCGCTTAGGACATTCAAATATTGCTTGTAATCTTGAGCCTTCTTGGCAGCCTCTTTCCTGTGTTTCATGAATGCCAACCTGTGGGTAATTGTATCGTAATTGGCCTTGTACAAAGGATCCACGGTAATGAAAACAGGAAGTAAAGCCTCTACCTCCTCAATAATATCATAGAATCCCTGCAAGGAGATCAGCCTTTTCGCTCTAATTTTGCGATTCTCTATGTCAACACAATACGATATAACATTTCCCAAAAATGTATAACCAAGCTTCCAAGCCGTCTGAGGACCGGTCTGGCCAGTTTCGCCATCAGAAGCTCGATGCCCAGAAAAGACTATATCGACTTTCTTTCCTTGCTCTTGGATCATATTTATTCCAGTTTTCAATACCTCTGCTGTAGCCAATGTATCGGCACCTGCAAAAATCCTATCACTAAAGAGGTAAAGATTATCGGCATTTGAAATCAACTGTGCCTGCTGTAGGGCAGAGTCGGCGATGGGAGGCCCCATAGTAGCCACGTAAATCTCTGCTCCATAATTGACCTTCGCATAAAACGCCGCCCTGGATGCAATAGCGCTATGTGGCCCCAAAATATTCTTGGTTTCAGCCCTGTTAAGTGTGCCATCGGAATTATAGCTAACATTACCTTCCGAAAAGTCAGGTTCCATTTTTACTATAACCGCAACTCGTAGAGAAGCCAAATTCAGCTTCTAACTCTCGGAGCTTTAGACTTAAATGATTTGCGCATAATTCTTATCTTTCCTTGTACAAAAATCGAAAATCATATTCTGGCTGATACATAACAAATGAGGAAGACTAGAAGGATTATCTGTATAGAAGTAGGTATCCGTAAGTATCATCAATATGTTGCTGGGGGGTGTTATTAGGATAGTTAGAAAGATGATTATCCAGCGACATCAGCCAAAGTTGGTAGCCTCGGGGGCAGCATTGGACTGTGATTCGGGCATGGTCAATGTTTGCTCAAAGTATACTGAACGCATTTGCTCATATGCTGACCGTATCTGCTGATAGAAATCAGGCATCGATGGTTCAAGAACGGTGTAAAAGAGATAAAAGTCTTCTGCCTCCCTGAGATATCTCTTTATCTTGTCATAGATGTTGGTCCTGTTGAGTCTTGCTCTGTCCTTAATGAAGGCCATGTTGTTGATCCTGTCTGCAAGCTTTATTGTCTTTATATCGTACTCCGAGGCAACCAACATATTGCAATATTGCCTGAACCTAGCTAGCTGCTTTTCGTTAATACTGTCTCCAGGATAATTCTCAAGAGGGGGAACTTTGAGTTCAGTTGCTATGGTGTATATTCTATTCCCGAACCTGTAATTTAAGTACGCCTCAAAACCATAAGATTTGGTTTTATTCAGATCGAGAATTCTTTCATTGTCCTCCAAAATATCATGTAGAATTGCAGAACCTATTTCGACACTCGTGATATTGCGATTAACGGACTTGTAATGCCTCACCACTTCAGCTGCTACAGGCCAGGTGTGAGTCTCCAGAAAAGATGAAGTGCCGTCTTCTCTCTTAACTCCCTCGTGGACCTCTTGTGCGACTTCAATAGCACCTTTTATAAAGTCATCTACTCTAAGTCGTGCTTCATTTTCCAGATACGACAAAAACTCCTCGCTACTGAGGACTTGAGTGGGCGCTCCCATAATAATTAGATGAAATCCGTTGAAGAAAAGGATTACCTTTAGGACTATGGATCCGACACAAATTATCGGATAGAGAAAAATATAAGGTAACAAATCGATGCAATAATTTTTTGATAACAACTACAAGATTGCTTTAAGCCTCTAAAGTAAATAAATAACAAAGACTTCTTATTCGTATTTTATATAGTGAGCCTAACTAAAGATGGGAGCAGGAACGGCAATATTTGTAGTGGTTGTCATTATAATAACAATCGCTGCATTATGGTGGCTTGTATCAACATGGATCAAGGGAAACGACACTTTACAAAAACAACAATATTAGCAGAGCAATACGTGCACTCCACATTGGATGTGTTACTGCTAGCGGCTTTTGGCAAGTCTATAATTGCCCTCCCGAAACACCGGACTTATTGGATGACGAGCGTCGGCTTTAGATCGTTGTTTCTAAATTGATTTTTCAATTATATGCCTTATGCTTTTAGTAGGAGGCCTAGGACACCTGCCGCTTTCACATTCTAATCTAACAGAAATAATGTCATTGGCACACTCGTCATATGGTTTAGTTAACTCTATGACTTTTGAATGCTGGCGGTTAGCGAAACTCACTGTATTAATGTTGTAATTCATGTAGAACAGAAGCAGTAATTCGTCCTGGCCAATGGGCGTTCCTGCCCAATCATAGTAGTGTCATACAGATCTGTATGTCCTAGCACCTATTGTAATAAAGCCTTGACATCCTTCGACCTTTCCCTCGCTTCTCCTATTTGCATTTTTCACTTTAACGAAGTATCCTGTTATTCCCTTGAAGTCTTGATCTCCAAGCCTGCTATCTGGACTGTCGACTTTGACAAACCCATCGAACTTTAACTTAGGAATCTTGCTACGTTGGTGTGCGTATACAGCAATTGGTGTTAAGACCGTTCCAATTATCAAGAGAATTAACAGCAAGTATTCAGTGTTATTAGGATCAATAAGCCAATTGGTAAGCGAATTCCAATCCAATGACAATCTTAACAATGGATACAAAGGCCTTAACTAGCATATTATATAATATATGTAATCTTTGTATTGTTTATATTATCTATAGATCGTGGTTAATAGGATAACCTATCCGTAACAATATATGTTCGTAGTGATAAACCTCTGCTCCATTGTCGAACAAAGGCAGCTTTATACTAGCTGACAATGTATATCGGCCGAGTGGTGATCAAC
>OCZV010000210.1_pt1 | contig 21299 bp, 22 predicted proteins | sample 1539051 | NCBI WGS metagenome assembly OCZV01 (sample SAMEA3113581, study PRJEB22503) | soil metagenome
AAACCGCTGACCACCGTTTCCCCCACCACATCGATGACCCGAACTGTGCCGGCGGCTATCCGCTCCGGCCTGATACTGCAGAAGTCTCGGACGGCGCGCCGGCGGCGCGCTCCATCTCCTCCGTTTCTGCAGCCGTCATACCCGAGGAGCTCTGGGGCCGGGTGGCGTCCTTTTCCTCAGACATCCCGATGGGCCCGTCCGTCGCTCCCGAGAGGAACTGCTTCACGACCGGATTCTCGGAGGCAAACATCTCGCTCGCGGGTCCGAACTTGACGAGGTTACGCCGGTAGAGCATCCCGATGAAGTCCGCAACATTGCGTGCCGTCGCAATGTCGTGAGTAACAACTATGAATGTTGCGTCCAGTTGATTGTTGAGATCGATTATCAGTTCGTTGAGGAAGGCGGTTCGCACCGGGTCGAGCCCGGAATCCGGCTCGTCGAACAGAACAATCTCGGGGTCCAGAACCAGGGCGCGCGCCAGCCCGGCTCGTTTTTTCATCCCTCCGGAGATCTCACCCGGAAGTTTGCTCTCGGCGCCCGTCAGGCCGACCATCGTCAGCTTCTCGGACACGATGTCGTTGATCTCGCTCTCTTTCTTCTTCGTGTGCTCGCGCAACGGGAACGCCACGTTGTCGTAGACGTTCATCGAGCCGAAGAGGGCGCCGTCCTGGAAGAGGACCCCGAACTTGCGCCGAACCGCATACAGCTCGCGCTCGTTGAGGGCCGGCACATTCTTGCCGTCTATCCAGATCTCGCCTCGGTCGGGCTTGAGCAGGCCGACCAGGTGCTTCAGGAACACACTCTTGCCCGTTCCGGATGGACCGAGCATCAGCGTTATCCGCCCCATGGGAACGTCGAAGGTGATGTCCTCCAGCACGGTTTGGGGGCCGAACGATTTGGTCAGGCCGCGGATGCTGATTTCGACGTCGTGTTCAGGCATGGCTCCCACTTGATTCAAGGCGGTGACAGCGTACTTGCTCATGAACAGGATTTCTGTCGGTGGCCGCTTTTTCCTGCACCGCCGGCATCAGTAGTATCCGCGCGGTGGATTTCCGCGATTCTCCCGAAGAGGCCCGGTTCCGGGCCGATCTGCGGACGTGGATCGAGTCCAACCTGCCCGAGGGATGGTCGGCTCGTCCGGCTCGCCCGGGGCGGATGGACGAGGACGCGGCCCGGGAGTGGTCCCGCAGGCTATTCGAAGCAGGGTACGCGGGGCTGACCTGGCCCACGGAGTACGGAGGCGCCGGCGCTCCGTACACCCACCAGGCGATCCTCCTGGAGGAAGTGGCCCGCGCCGAGGCCCCGGAGCACATCGGCATCATCGGCCTTGGTATGGCGGGTCCGACGATCATCTCGCACGGTACCGACGAGCAAAAGGCGCGCTACCTGCGTCCGATCCTCTCCGGCGAAGAGGTCTGGTGCCAGGGATTTTCGGAACCCGGGGCCGGATCGGACCTCGCTTCGCTGCGCACCAGGGCGGTGCGCGATGGTGACGACTTCGTCGTGAACGGCCAGAAGGTGTGGTCTTCGTTCGCCCACATCGCCGACTGGTGCATCCTCGTGACCCGGACCGATCCCGACGCGCCGAAACACGAGGGCCTCACCTATCTATTGGTGGACATGCACACCGACGGTGTGGAGGTGCGACCTCTGAGGCAGGTCACCGGAGACCCGGAGTTCAACGAGATCTTCTTCAACGACGTCCGCGTCCCGGCCTCGAACATCGTGGGGGAGGCCGACGGAGGGTGGAAGGTCGCAATGACGACGCTACTTCACGAGAGGGGGACCCTCGGTTTCGCACTCACCGCCCGGCTGGAGGTCCAGCTGAACAAGTTATTGAAGCTGGCCCGGGGGGTCTCGGTGAACGGACGGCGCGCCGCGGACGATCCGCTGATCAGAGACGGTTTGGCGCAGCAGTGGATCGAACTCCAGGCACTGAGGTTCACTAACTACCGGTCTCTCACGAAGTTGATGACCGACGGCGTCCCCGGGCCCGAGGGATCGATAGCCAAACTCCACTGGTCGGAGTCGAACCAACGCCTCACGAAGCTGGCGTTGCGGGTACTCGGCCCGCGCGCCCAGCTGGACGGCGAGGAAGCGATGTGGGGTGGCTACTGGCAGTACCAGCAACTCCGAAGCCGGGGGAACACGATCGAGGCGGGGACTTCCGAGATCCTCCGCAACATCGTCGCCGAGCGGGTGCTCGGACTCCCGAGGAGCCGCTGACGTGGACTTCTCCTTATCCGCCGAGCAGCAGATGCTTCGCGAGGAGGCGCGCTCCTGGCTGGCCGCGAAGCTCCCTGCCGAGCGGGTTGTCGAGATCGCGGATTCCGGCTCGGGGTGGGACCCGGATCTGTGGCCGCAGATGGCGGAGCTCGGTTGGGTGGGACTGTCCGCTCCATCCGAGGCCGGGGGAGCGGGAATGACCTTTCTCGAGGAGGCCGTGCTGTTCGAGGAGTTCGGACGCGCACTGTACCCCGGGCCGTTCTTCGCAACGGTGGGGCTGTGCCTTCCTGCGCTTAGCGCGGTTCCCGATCTCTGTGAGCGGGTGGCCGCAGGTGAGATCACCTTTTCCTTTGCGTGGGCGGAGCCGTCGGGGCCGCTAACGCTGTACGAGGCAGAGAGCTACGGGACCAAGGCAGCCAATGGCGACGGAGCCTGGAGGCTCTCCGGGGAGAAGGTCCTGGTGCCCGATGCGGCTGCCGTTTCCCATTTCGTGGTGGCCGCCGGAACCGCGGAGGGACCCGCGCTGTTCGCCGCGGAGGCTCATGGGGAGCGGTCGTCGACGATGGACTCCACCCGGCCGCTGGGAACCGTTCGATTTGATGAGACGCCGGCAACCATGATCGCCGGTGCCGAGGCATTCGAGGGTCTGCTCGAGCGAATTCGCCTGCGCGCCCACGCAGCACTTGCGCTTGAGGGAGTCGGGGTCGCGGAGGCGGCGCTCACCATGGCGGTCGATCACTCAAAGACGAGGTCCCAGTTCGGGCGGCCGATCGGCGCATATCAGGCGGTGTCTCACCAGGTTGCCGACACCTACATGGACGTCGAGCTGGCGCGGTCGCTCGCATACTGGGCGGCGTGGTGCGTCGCCGAGGCGGACCCGCAGGCGCCTGCCGCGGTCGCTGCGGCGAAGTCGTTCGCCGGTGAGGCGGCCGTCCGGGCGTGCGAGCGGTCGATCCAGGTGCACGGCGGAATGGGGTTCACGTGGGAGCACATGCTGCACCGCTATTACAAGCGGGCGCAGTGGATCGACTCGTTCGACGGCTATGGGCCGGCGCACCGAGCTGAAATCGCCGGCCGGCTGGTCGATTAGGCCGAACCGCTCGACGCCGGTGTGGTCGCTCGCGCTCAGCGTTCGTACGTGATCGTCAGATCTCCAACTCCCTCAATGTGTCCCTCGAGATGGTCGCCGGGCTCGACGGGCCCCACGCCCTTCGGGGTCCCGGTCAAGATGAGGTCGCCCGGTTGTAGCTGCACCAGTGTGCTGAGGTAGGAGATCGTCTCGGGAACCTTCCAGATCTGTTGCGAGAGGTCACCTTCCTGGCGAAGCTCTCCGTTGATGCGCAGGTAAATGGCTCCGCTGCTGGGATGACCGATTGCCGATGCCCTGCGGATGGGGCTTATCGGAGCGGACCGGTCGAAGCCCTTGGCCATATCCCATGGTCGGCCCAGCTTCTTGGCTTGTGCCTGAAGATCGCGCCGGGTCATATCGAGACCCACGGCGTACCCGAATACGTGCGAGAGAGCGTCCTCGGCGTGGATGCCGGCGCCGCCGTCCTCCACGGCGACGACCAGCTCGATCTCATGGTGAAGGTCTTCGGTTGCGGACGGAAACGGCAGCGTACTCCCGGTCGGTACAACCGCAGCCGCAGGCTTCATGAAGAAGAAGGGGGGTTCACGGTCGGGATCGTGTCCCATCTCGATGGCGTGCTCCGAGTAATTGCGTCCAACGCAGAAAACGCGACAAACGGGGAAGAGCGCGCCCTCGTCCTCAACGGGCACAGCGATCGTTGATGGCGGTGAGATCACGTAGCTCACGGATGCTCCTTCAACGGCTTTGGGCATAAACGGCGACCTTACGTTCGAAGTAAGCGATGACTTCCGAGACAAGGAAAGCAATGCCGAACAGGATGATGAGAAGTGCCCAGAACTCGGGCATGAGGAAGTTTCGGGAATAGAGCTCGAAGAGGTAGCCCACGCCCACGACTGCAATTAGCAGCTGTCCGATGAGGACTCCCTTGAGCCCGCGGATCAGCCCGAGCCGGATACCGGCCAGAAGCTCGGGGAGCGCTGCGAAGAAGACGATCTTGATGAGCAGAACTCGATTCGTAGCGCCGAAGGAGCGACCCATCTCCATCAGCGAGGGGTTGACGCGCTCAACCCCGACCTGAGTGTCGAGTGCAATCACCCACACCGAAAACAGGAACACCGTGACTATCATGGTCGATAGACCGAATCCGAGGATTGCCATAAGGGCGGGCACGATCGCGGTCAGCGGTGAGCTCTCGAAGATGTTCACCCACATGCCCATCAGATCTCCGATGATTGCGATGCGTCCCATCAGTGTTCCCATGACAATGCCGACGACCAGAGCCAGTCCCATGCCCATTGCGAATGCCTGAAGCGTGATCGTGGTTGCTTCAACAAAGTCGTCGGAGGAAACTACTCTCGAAAGCGCGCCGATTACCTCAGTGAACGGCGGAATGAGTGAAACCAGCCCTAGTTGGCCGATGATCTCCCAGAAAAGACACCAGACGATCAGGGAGAAGGCCATCGGTATGCGATATCCCCGGAACTTCATCAGGGTGCCCCCTCACTCCTCGAGGTAGTTCCGAAGTTCGCCCCAAATCGTCTCGACGCAGTCGAGATACACGGAGCTGCGCCTGATGCCCTGTGCGGCACCGGTGCGATCGATGTCGGGCCTAACGATATGGGACACGCGAGCGGGTCCCCGCGTGAGAATGACGATCTGGTCGGACACATACACCGCTTCTTCTATGGAATGGGTGACGAAGACCACGCTCTTTTGCTCCTCGCTGAGCAACTGCAGGAGGTCTTCCTGGAACTTGCGGCGTATTTGTTCGTCGACCGAAGCAAAGGGTTCGTCCATCAAAAGGATGTCGGCGTCCACTGCCATAGCGCGGGCCAAGCCGACACGCTGGCGCATCCCGCCCGAGAGCTGGTGAGGATAGGAATCCTCGAAGCCCTTGAGCTTCATCCTCGAGATGTAGTCACGGGCGACCGCCTCGCGTTGTTTCTTTCCCACACCTCGGAGCTCCAGACCGAATGCGACGTTTCGCAGAACGGTCGCCCAAGGCATTAGTGCGAAGTCTTGGAAGACGAATGCGCGCTCCGGGCCCGGGCCGCGGACCGGCCTCCCCTCCACCGTCACCTCCCCGGAGGTCGCTTCTATCAGTCCGGCAATGATCTTGAGCGTCGTGGTTTTCCCGCAGCCGCTCGGACCGATGATGGTGGTCAGTTCGCCCTTCGGCATGTCGAAGCTGAGGTCCCCAAGTGCTTGCACGCCTCCTGGGTACTCCTTTGTCAGGTTCTGCACCTGTACCGCGGGTTCTCTATTGAGTCCCGGCGAAGCGGGGAGATCCGATTGGATGGGGCGGGGATCGGTCACACCGGCCTCATCTCAGGGCGGAAGAGCCGGTGCTCCAGACCCTGAAGGAGGGTAAGGCTCACGCTCGCGAACACAATGATCGAGAAGATGGCCGCGAACATGTATGCGTAGTCTGCACCTGCGCGATAGAACGTGATGAGATCCCCGACTCCCGTCGGCGTGATGAGCAACTCCGCCAGCACGGCCCCGGTGAAGCCCTGTGCAAGGCCGAGCCGAAGTCCGGCGAATATAAGCCCACTGCCTGCCGGAAGAACGATCTTCCAGATCCGCTGCCACCGCGACGCCAGGAAGGCATCGCCCATTTCCAGAAGCGGCTTCGGCGTGTTCGTGATCCCACGATAGGAATTGAGCACGATGACGGGTGCGCTCAGAAGCACGACTGCAAAGACCTTGGCCGCGAAACCGATGCCGTAGATGAACGTGATAAGCGGAATGATGGCAGCGGACGGGGACGCCTGAAGCACGATGAACACCGGCAGCCCCAGCCACTCGGCCTTCGGCGACAGGCCCATCAACAGCCCGGCAACGATTCCGCCCAACGCGGTTAGCAGGACGCCTACGAGGAGCGGCCCAATCGTCTCTGCGTACGCTGATGCGAAAGTCCCGTCACCGAGCATCTCCATGAAGGCGGCCATAGTGTCGGTAAAGGACGGAAAGGCGATGCTCACCGGTATGGTGCCGGCCCACTCCCACAGACCGAACACAAGCAGAATGGATGCACCTCTGAGGAGCCATGACGACATCCGGATACGGCCGTGCCGGCGCGGAGTACGTGCAACCACTCCTCAGTTGTTTCCCGTCTCCACGCTCTGCAAAGCCTCTTCAATGGGATCGAGGTACCAGAAGTCATCCACTTCGTAAGAACCGGGATCGTTTTCCAACTGACCGGCGAGGCTGTAGAACTCGAAGTCTTCCTGGGCCGCCTCTTCTCCTCCGCAGTCTTGCGTGAACAGGCCTTCCTCGCTGGCCTGCTCGTAGTAAGGCATGAGCTCTTCTTCTAAGTCGGGTGGGATGTCGGAGAGCAGATCCAGTCGTTCACGTTCTTCGGCAACGAACGATGGGTCTTCGGCGATGGAGCGCCATACAGTCAAAACTTCTTCGAGCAGGGTCTGGACGGTCTCCTCGTTTTCTTGGAGCCATTCGAGGTTGCCGAACATCGTCTCGTCGCTGGCGCCGACCTCGGGCGTGGGCAGGATGTGGAACCGGTCGGGATCCTGGCCCATGACGAAGTTCTTATTGGGGATATCGACGATGGTCGCGGTGACGTTTCCGCGAAGGAGGGCCGTTGCCCGCACCTCCGAACCTGAGACGTAGCTGATCTCACCGAACTCGATTCCCTCGGTCTGCTCGACCAGTCTCGCCATCGCTTCCGTGGTGGAGCCGCGCGAGTGGACCGTAAACGTCTCACCGTCTAGAGACTGCCAGTCAGGGTGGGCGGCCTTATCGGCGACGGCAAAGAACTGGGTGCCCTGCAATTGACAGATTATGCGTATTGGGGCGGCGGATCCCTCGATCAGGCTGTACGGAGCTCCGAGCCCGATATCGGACTGCCCGCTGACCACGGCCTGATTGGCGATGTCCTCGTCGGCCAGCTCCTCGAGCTCGACCTCAACTCCTCGTTCGCGCACGCGTTCGATCGCAATAAAAAGGGCAAGTGTCTCTATGGACTCGATGTCTCCCAATGCGACGCGGATGGATCCCCCGTCACCGTCCGCCCCACCGGACTCGTCGTCGTCGTCTCCGCACGCTGTTACCAGAAGTGCAAGTGCCGTAAGGACGGCAAAGAACTTTTTCAGCGCCATCACCCCCTGGGACGTCGCTCCTGACTGCATATTGTATACAGTCCTGCCCCGGAGCGGCTGGAATGGCAATCCACCCCCACATGTCGGGGGTCAACTGCCATCTCAGGATCGGGGCACGCTGAGCGGGAGAGGGGAGGACGGAGACCACAGCGGACAGTTCGGGGGATCATGGTGGGCATGGACTTCGAAAACCTCGTTTACGCGGATCGGTCGGAGCGCGGCAAGCTCCGGTTCACCGGCGAGCAGCGCGCCTGGTTCCTGCACCAGATAATGACCCAGTCCTTCGATCCGATCTCGCCGGGAGAGGTCCGGGAGGCGGCGCTCCTCACCGCGCACGGGCGGATGGTCGGTTACCTGGAGGCCGTCGCCACCGACGACTCGATCCTCACCCACTTCGAGCCCGAACTCACAGAGTCGTTCCCCGACGAGATCCGCCGCTATGTGTTCGCGACCATGGTGGAGATCACCGACGTCACCGAGGAGATGGGTCTCGTGCTGGTGGCGGGACCCGAGTGGGCCGCCACGGCAAAGACGGCGGCGCCGGGCGCGCCGGTTCAATCCACGAGTGCCCTGGGGACACCGGCCGGATACGTGTGGACGCCGCGCGCAGAGGTCCCCGCGGTGATCGATGCCCTTGCCGGCACCGGGGCGCGGCGCGCCGCGGAGGAGGAGCTGGAAACCGTGCGGATCGGCAACGGCGTGGCGCGTTGGGGGCGCGACATGACCGACAAGACGATCCCAATGGAGGCCCGGATCGAGGACGTCGCGGTCCACTTCGAGAAGGGCTGTTATGTAGGCCAGGAAGCCATGGCCAAGATCCATTTCCGGGGAAGGGTCAACCGCTTGCTCCGCCGGATAGAGGCTTCGGCTCCGATCGACAGCGGTGCGGACGTGACTACTCCAGACGGGACCAAGGTCGGAAGGGTGACGTCGAGCGCGGGCCCCACCGCTCTCGCGATCCTCAAGTACACGGTGGAACCCGGCACCGCCGTGGCCGTCGGAGAGGTCGACGCAAAGGTCGTCGCATGACGCACCACTATGCGGGGGCCGACCTGATCGTCCGCAAACTCGAGGTGGGCGAGATGGAGAACAACACGTACGTCCTCGAATGTCCCGAAACGCACGCCGCCATTGTTATCGATGCGTGCTGGGAGCCTGAGAGAATCGTCGAACTCACGGACGGTACGAATCCGGTCGCCATCGTGCAGACCCACGGCCACTTCGACCACGTTCAGGCACTGCCGGACCTCGCGAAGCAACTCGGGGTTCCGGTGTGGGCCCATCCTGGCGACGACTATCCGGTGCCCCTCGACCGCGAGCTTCAAGACGGCGAGGTCCTCGCCTTCGGCGACCGAGAGGCGCAGGTCATCCATACGCCGGGGCACACTCCGGGGGGCATCTGCCTGCTCTCCGGCCGGCACCTGATTTCGGGGGACACGCTGTTCCCGGGCGGCCCCGGCAACACACGCGGCGACGCCGCGCTGTTCGCCGAGATCATGGACAGCGTCGAGACAAGGCTGTTCGCGCTCCCCGACGAGACCGTCGTGTATCCGGGGCACGGCCTCGACACAACGATCGGCGCCGAACGCTCCCACCTCGGGGAATGGAGGGAGCGGGGCTGGTAGCCGGAACTCTGAAATGGCAGTTAGCTCCAATATTTCGTGGCTAATTGCCATTTCGGCGGGGGTATTTCATTACAGCTTGCGGAAGGGGTCGCGCCCGCCACACCTCAAACTCCTCACAGGTCACAAAATGGATCCATGAACTACGTTGTCGAGGCGCCTCCGCAGACCCGACCCGACATTCGGGATGTGCGGGTTGCCGGCGCGGTCGCCGCGGCGATCTCCCTATCGGTGCTGTGGCTCGCGTCGGCCCTGTGGCGAGGCGCGCCGTTCGGCCCGTCCGCCCTGGCCGAGGCCATGATCCGCGCCGCCCCCGGCGACGTGGCGACCTTTTTTATAGAGGCGCTCGGAAGCTGGGCGCGCCGGCTCGCAACTCTCGGCGCAGCCGGCGTGTCGCTGATCGTCGGCATGGAGGCACTCGTGGCGACCGCCAAACGTGGAGATCCCGCCAGGCCCGCGTTGGCCGGGGCCATCCTTGCGCTGTTGGCGGGCGCGGCCTCGTTTGTGTCCCCGACGTCGGACCCCTCCATCCCGGCACTCGTCATCGCCGTCGGAGCCGCCTACCTGGCGTATTTCGTCTCGGCGGGGATGCTGCTCGGCGCGCTCGACGAGGCTCAGTACAAGCCGGACGGCAGCCGCCGGCGCGTCATCCGCGCGGGCCTGGCCGCAGCGTTCGGGATCGCGGCGGGAGGTACGGTACTCGGCTGGCTCGCCCGTGCCGTATCCGGCGGACCCGACACCGACGTGAACCTCGTGGCCCCGGCGGTTGAGGCGGAGCTCCCTTCCCGGGGCGGGTTCCCCGATGTCGAGGGCATCTCGTCCGAGGTGACGAGCGCGGCCGATCACTACGTCGTCGACATCAACCTCGTGCAGCCTGCGGTCGAGGCCGATGACTGGAATCTGCGAGTCTTCGGGGCGGTCGATCGCGAGCTCGACCTGACTTTCCCGGCACTGCAGCGGAGATTCGAGGTCGTCCAGGAATACTCCGTGCTCTGCTGTGTGAGCAATGAAGTCGGCGGGGGTCTGATCGGCAACTCCGCGTGGGGAGGAGTCCGGCTTGCCGATGTGCTTACGGAGGCGGGACCACGCGACGGTGCCTTCGATGTGGTGTTTCGAGCCGCGGACGGCTACTCCGACTCGATTCCCCTGGAGCTTGCGATGAAGCCGCAGGTGTTGCTCGCCGTCTCGCAGAACGACCGGCCGCTAACCCAGGAGCACGGGTTTCCCTGCCGTGTCCGCATCCCGTCCATCTACGGAATGAAGAACGTGAAATGGCTCGAGTCCATCGAAGTCGTGAAGACCGATTTCAAAGGCTACTGGCAGGAGCGAGGGTGGTCGGACGACGCGACCGTTAGGACCCAGTCACGGATCGACGTCGCGGGCGAGGATCGTTCGGCGCGCCGAGGCCGCGCCACGTGGATCGCAGGAGTTGCGTGGGCGGGAGACCGCGGCATCCGCAAGGTCGAGGTGAGCACGGACGGCGGCTCGACCTGGAGTGACGCGCAGGTGAGGCAGCCGATCTCGGAGTTCTCCTGGTCGCAGTGGGCATATCGCTGGACACCGTCGGAGGAGGGGGATGCGGTCGTGATGTGCCGGGCAACCGACGGAACCGGCTCCACCCAGACCGACGACATCGCTCCGCCCCATCCCGCGGGGGCCACCGGCTACCACAAGGTGACCGTCCGGGTATCGGCTTAGCCGAACCGATCGCGCTCACTCGACGAACCCTTTACTTTTCGCCCTGTTTCTCCGACCGAGGAGCGAAAGGAAAGGGTCCGCGCACACCGTGAGTCTGCGCGACAGTTCGACGCGCCGGGCTCGGCCAATACGATGGGGCCGTGCACTGGAGAACGCAGAGCAGGTGGTTGAGGCCCGGCCTGTTGTTCATGGTCGCTCAAGCCGCACTCGTGGGGGTGTGGGCGCTCCTGGCTCCGAGGTCGTTCTTCCGCGACTTCCCAGCGATCGGCGGGGCTTGGGTGAACGCGCTTCCCCCCTACAACGAGCACCTCGTGCGGGACATCGGCGGCCTCAATCTGGGGTTCGCGCTTCTGTTCTTCGCTTCGGCCTCGACTCTCGACGTGACACTCATCCGGACTTCGCTTGGGGCGTGGCTGCTGTATGCGCTCCCGCATTTCCTGTTCCACATCACGAACATGGAGCGGCTGTCCGGGTCGGAGAAGGTTTTTCAGACACTCGCTCTTGGTGCGCTCATCGTTGTGCCGGTCGGTCTCCTAATGGCGACGCGGCGCCGGCGTGTACGCGGCCTCGGCTCACTGCGATAAAACGGATCAGGCCGGCTCGAAGTGAATGAGGACGGGCCCGACGTCGGGATGTTCAGCGTGCAGCGCGTTTTCGATTCGTTCAGAAGCATCGTGAATACGATCGAGCGGCAGGTCCCTGCGCCCCCGGACGTGCGCGACAACGGATAACTCTCCACCTGATGATGTGATCAAGACCTCGTGGCAATCGACCACGTCCGTCTCCTGTGCGGCCAATCGAGTGACGTCGGCGACAATCGTCTGGTTCTCGGCGGTGACGTCGGTGGAGAACGCTGTGGTCTCGAGGGGCTCGATGTGAGTGTCCACTCGGACGTCGCCGCCAAGCTCTGCTGCGACCGCCGATTCAACGGCATCCGAAAGTTGATGTGCCCTTTCCAACGATGTCCCTGCCCCCATCTTGGCGTGAAGGGTCACGTGCAACTTCCGACGCCCCGCGTCGTCGAAGGCATGGACCAACGTGTTATGGACTTCGTGGACGCCTTCGACACGGCTCGCGGCGGCCTGTGCGCGTTCAACGAGCCCGGATGCTTCGGTAGCGGGTTCCACGTGGACGACTACGTCTATCCCGGGGGCGAAGCGGGCGATCTCTTGCTCCACACGTTCCGCGATGTCGTGTGCCCGCTCGAGCGACGCAGTGCGGCCGGCCGCAACCGTGACGTCCGCAAACAACCGCCCCTCCGTTCCGCGGACGCGCACCCGGCGCGTCTCTGCGACGCCAGTGGCTCGATCTACGGCTGCAGTGAGATCCTCCAACGGAAGTTGGGGCGCGCGGTCCATGAGCACATCGACGGACCTCTTGCCCAGCCGCGCGGCCGCGACCATCACGGCTGTGGCCACGACGATTCCACCCAGCGCGTCGGCTCCCTCCGCTCCCGCACGGACGAAGAGAAGGCTGACGAACGCGACCAGCGCGGTTCCTATGTCGGTAATCAGGTTCAAGGCACCAGCCCTCAAGGCATCCGAGTTGTCGGCTCGGGCGGCCGCTACCAGCATTCGAACGCGAAACACATCGACGAGTGCGGACACTGCCAGCAATCCCAGTGCATAAGGCGGCGCCTCGACGGGGGACGGGGCGGAGCCGGCCAAGCGCCCAATAGCCTCCACAACGACTCCGACGACAATGACGAACAGGAAAACGGTCTGAGTAAAGGCGACGAGGTTCTCAGCTTTCGAATGCCCGTAGTGATGCTCGGAGTCCGCCGGCTTGCGGGCCACTCGCACACCAAAGAAGACGAGCCCCAGCGCAACGATGTCGATGACCGAGTCCAACGCTTGAGAGAGGACGGCCAGGCTCGAGGTGGCGCCCCAGACCGCGATCTTGGCCGCGGCCAAAAGACAGGTCACCACCAGTGCGATCAGTGCGGCCCGTTCGCTTCGGGACATCGCTCGAGCCATACGAAGAGCGTACGGACTCGGGCCGAGGGGGTCAGTTAGTAGGCCTTGAACCAAGATTTAGTCATGTCTAAAATCGTGCGCATGCGATTGCGCAGACCTGCTGCATACCTGGTTGGAGCTCTCCTTCTCGGCGCCGTGCTCCCGGCGTGTGGACGGGTGGACGCTGCGGGCCGGCCGGACGTGTCGGACCGGAAGGTGAGGGCGGTCGCAACGACGGGGATGATCGCCGACATCGTCGCCAACGTCGGCGGGCGCCGAGTCGAGGTGACGGCGCTGATGGGACCTGGGATTGACCCCCACCTGTACAAGGCCAGTGAAGGCGACGTGACGACCCTCACCGGTGCCGACGTGATCTTTTACAACGGTCTCGATCTCGAAGCCAAGATGGGTGACGTGTTCGGAAAGATGCGCGGCGCCGTCGCCACGGTTGCGGTGACCCGAGGAATCGATGAATCGATCCTGCTCGCGCCACCCGAATTCGAGGGTGCATACGACCCCCACGTTTGGTTCGACGTCTCCATGTGGATCGAAACGGTTGGCCAGGTGGCCGGCGCTCTTGAAGATCTGGATCCAAGTAACGCGGAAACCTATCGGGCAAACGCAGCTTCGTATATCCGCGGCCTCGAGGAACTGGACGAGTACGTGCACTCGCAGGCCGATCGGGTGCCCGAGGAGCGCCGCGTACTGATCACCGCGCACGATGCCTTCAATTATTTCGGCCGTGCCTACGGTTTCGAGGTGCGGGGGCTGCAGGGTGTCAGCACGGCGGCCGAGGCAGGTACCGCGGATGTTGGTGGGCTGGCCGATTTCATCGTCGATCGGGAGATTCCGGCCATATTCGTCGAGTCTTCGGTCTCTCCACGTTTCATCGAGGCGGTCAAAGCCGCCGTGGATGCGAGAGGTGAGCGCGTGGACGTCGGAGGACAACTCTTCTCCGATGCGATGGGGGATCCAGGCACGCCGGAGGGAACCTATTTGGGAATGGTCCGACACAACATCGAGACGATCGTCGAAGCGCTGCGTCGAGGCGAGGGGCAGTCATGAATAGCGAGAGCGCAGCCGCGCCTGCAATCGAAGTAGCCGACCTGACGGTTGCCTACCACGACAGACCCGTCCTGTGGGACATCGATATGGAGGTGCCCCCAGGAGTGCTTATGGCCGTTGTGGGACCCAACGGTGCAGGAAAGACGACTCTGATTAAATCCATCCTTGGGCTTGTGAAGCCGGCGGCCGGCAGCGTGAAGATCCGCGGACGCGACTACGCCGAGCAGCGCCGCCTGGTTGGCTACGTGCCTCAGCGGGGCAGCGTCGACTGGGACTTCCCCACGACGGTTTTGGACGTGGTGATGATGGGCCGCTACGGAGATCTCGGGTGGGTGCGGCGCCCCGGCCGCCGCGAGCGCGCGCTGGCGTTCGAGGCCATCGACAAGGTGGCCCTCGGCAAGTTTGCCGACCGACAGATCAGCCAGCTTTCGGGAGGGCAGCAGCAGCGCGTTTTCCTCGCACGTGCCCTGGTTCAGGATGCGGACGTGTATCTCATGGACGAGCCGTTCCAAGGTGTGGACGCAACCACCGAGCGAGCGATCGTGACTCTGCTCCAAGATCTGCGCGCCGCAGGGCGCACTGTGGTCGTGGTCCATCACGATCTTCAAACGGTGACCGAGTACTTCGATTGGGTGACTCTGCTCAATATTCGGCGGATTGCAAGCGGTCCTGTCGCCGAAGCCTTTACCGATGAGAACCTTCGTCTGGCCTATGGCGGCCGCGTTGCCTTTCTCGGGAGAGGTCCGGACAAGGGCAACGACCCTCTTCTTTCGGCGCCCGATGCGGGAATTTGGGCCGAAAGTGGAAGGGTCGCAGGGCAGGCGGACACGCCGAACGTGCTCGGCGGGGACTAGGAACGTTAGATGGGTGTGTTCTCGGACCTGTTCTCCGACTACACCTTGCGTACCGTCGCGCTCGGGGCCGCGGTCATCGGCATCGTAAGTGGCGTCCTTGGATCGTATGCGGTGCTCCGCCGGCAGAGTTTGCTCGGCGATGCGATCTCACATGCTGCACTTCCTGGGATCGTGATTGCCTACCTGCTGACCGGAAGCAAGGCGTCGCTGGTTCTCGTCCTCGGCGCCGCTGCCGCCGGATGGATTGGCACACTCGTGGTCATGTCCGTCGTGCGTTCCTCTCGCATCAAATCCGACAGTGCGCTGGGGATCGTGCTGTCGGTGTTCTTCGGTGTTGGGTTGGTGCTGCTGACTTTCCTGCAGCGCAGGCCCGATGCCAATCAGGCGGGGTTGGACAAGTTCCTCTTCGGACAGGCGGCGGCGCTTGTGCAGAGCGACGTCGTCACGATGGCAGCGCTCGGAGGTATTGCGCTGCTAACCGTTGGTCTCCTGTACAAGGAGTTCAAACTCCTCGCCTTCGATCCAGCTTTCGGCGCGAGCCTCGGCTTTCGTATGCGTTTTCTCGACGTGACCCTCACGACCCTTCTCGTGGTCGCGATCGTGCTTGGGCTCCAGACGGTTGGTGTCGTTTTGATGAGCGCCATGGTGGTTGCCCCCGCGGCGGGAGCGCGCCAGTGGACCGACCGACTCGGCGTGATGATCCTGCTGGCCGCGGCCTTCGGGGCCGTTGCCGGCGTTGGGGGCGCGCTGATCAGCAGCTCGACCGCACGTCTGCCGACCGGTCCGACGATCGTGCTGTGTGCCAGTGCCATCGTGACCGTGAGTCTTCTATTCGCCCCCAATCGCGGGATCGTGTGGAACCAGGCGCGAAGGGCGCGCAGCCGCCGGAGACTCCGCGCCGAGGCCGTGCTCGCCGACCTCTTGGCTCTGTGGCGCCAGCACGAGGACTTCAATCATGCTCATCCGACCGCCGTATTGGAGGCGATGGCGGTGAACCGCGGGGGAGTGGCGGCGGCGCTCGATGAGCTGGCCGCTAGAGGGTGGGCGGTGGAGTCCGATGCGGGATGGGCTCTGACGCCGGAAGGCCTGCGCGCATCCCTGCTGCATCACGGACGTCTGGATCCGGACCTGGTCGAGGAGGATGCTGCGCCGTGAGTCAGCCCCAGCTCGAGATCCAGTTGATCGCCGTCATCACCGCCGTCGCATGTGCGCTTCCCGGAGCCTTCCTGGTTCTTCGAAGGATGGCGTTGTTGAGCGATGCCATAAGCCACTCGATCCTGCTCGGTATCGCTCTCGCCTTTTTCGTGACGCGCGACGTCGCCTCTCCGGGCCTCATTTTGGGCGCGGCCGTGGTGGGTGTACTGACGGTGGCGCTCGTGGAGTTGCTCAATCGTTCCGGAAGGGTGCGGGAAGACGCGGCGATCGGGCTTGTTTTTCCCCTGCTCTTCAGCGCAGCGGTCATCCTCATCTCCCGTTACGCCGGGAACGTCCACCTCGACGTTGACGCTGTTTTGCTGGGTGAGCTGGCTTTCGCCCCACTCGATCGTGTGATCTTCGCCGGATGGGACCTGGGACCCCGGGCCGCCTACCTGATGGGGGTGATCCTCGTTGCGAACATCGCCTTCATCTACGTCTTTTACAAAGAGCTGAAGCTTGCGACCTTCGATGCTGCTCTTGCTGCTGCCCTTGGCTTCTCGCCGGTCCTGATCCACTACTTGCTCATGTCACTTGTATCGGTCACGGCAGTGGGAGCATTCGATGCGGTCGGGTCGATTCTCGTGGTCGCGCTGATGATCGCACCGCCTTCGGCGGCGTATCTCTTAACCGACAACCTCGCCCGAATGGTGATTACCTCCGGGGCGATCGGAGCCGTCAGCGCGATCGCCGGCTACTGGACTGCTCATGTGCTCGATGCATCGATTGCGGGCTCGATGGCCGGCGCGGCGGGAGCGATCTTTGGTCTCGTGTTGGTGCTGGCGCCCGGTCGAGGTTTGGTAGCTGCGACGCGCCGGCGCGCCGCGCAGAAGTGGGATTTTGCTCAGACGATGCTCGCAATCCATCTTCTCAACCACGAGGGCCGTCCCGAACAGCGGGAGGAAAGCCGGGTTGGCGGCCTCCACAGACATCTGAGCTGGGACGAAGAGTTCATCGCTCAAGTGGTCAGAGGCGCGACCCGACGGGGCCTCGTGGTTACGCACGACGATGAGCTCGTGCTCACCGATCAGGGTCGAGCGACGGCCCGGCGTGCCCTCGTTACCTAAGACGAGCCCATATGGTCTACGCCGATGCCTATAGAAGCGCGTTCGCTCGCGGTGCTGTGCGACGGCCTCCGGTTGTCCTGCGGTGCATTCGTGCCCGAGGAGCCGAAGGGAATCGTCGTCGCGCTGCACGGGATTCCGTCGGTGGCTCCGCCGGATCCCGACGACGAAGGTTATCCGGGCCTCGCGCGGCGTTTAGCTACCGAGGGTTGGCTGGCTGTGTGGGCGGACATGCGTGCAACCAGAGGATCACCGGGCTTCTTCTCAATCGAGGGATGGGTGCGCGACGCGAGAGCAGTGATCCAGGCCGCGCGGGCAATCGAAGGAGCGGCGGGCCTCCGGGTGGCCGTGGTCGGCTCGTCCGCGGGAGGGGCCGTCTCCGTCGAAGCGACCAAGCGAGGCGCGCCGGTCGACGCACTGGTTCTTCTTGCCGCCCCAGCGGGGTGGATCGGTTTTGCCGGCACCCCCGGGGAGGCGGTACGGCGCATCACCGAAGAGGCCGGAATGGCGCTGTCCGACGACGTGCTCGCTGATCCGAGCGAGTGGGCCCAGGAGTTTGAGTCGGTCGTGCCGGAGAAGGCAATGGTCTCCGTCGGGGTGCCGGTCATGGTCGTACACGGCACGGCCGACGACGTCGTTCCGGTCGATCACGCCTATCGGCTTGCAGATCGGGCGCGCCGGGGAGAGCTGTTCGTGCTCGATGGAGCGCCCCACCAGCTCCGGCGCGAGCCGGGTGTCGTGGAGCTCGTCCTCGACTGGCTGGAACGGAGGATCGGGTGAGCGCGATGGCTGTGGCAATCGTGGTCGCCGGCGTCGCCCTCACGACCGCGATCGGAGCGGGGGCCGGCTTCGGGGTGGTGACGCTGATCCTCCTTGCGCTGATCGTCGCGTTCGGCGTGCTCGTGATCGCCATCGCGCGGAAGTCCAAGACCGGCGCCGTGAGCCCGGCGACCTGTCCTCGGTGCGGCGGTTTGATCTCGCCCAATGCACCGTTCTGCAAACACTGCGGCGCGCCGGTCGCGCCGTCGCCCTCAAATGGCAATTAGCCGTGAAATATCGTGGTTGATTGCCATCTCAGGATCGAGGTTCGCTACAGAAGCGACGCCTGGTTGCTCGGCGCCCGCCGTTTTGTAGCCTGCTCGTCCTGAGCGGGATGTTCAATCAGCGCCACGACGCGCGCCGCCATAAACCGGCCGGTCCGTACTACCTCTCCGGTGCGAGTGACCTCACTGACCTCGATCGTCCCTCTAACGTTGGACACCTCGACGCGGCGGCCTGCCTTGGTCGCGATGATCTCGTAGGTTTTCGTGGCATCCCCGATATCCACGACTATCTCGACGCGGTCGCCTCTCATTAGGTCATAGTCCCATGCGCGCTACTCCGCTGACCAGCGACAATCGCTGCGAAGCGCAGTACCCGACTCACTCGGGCCTTTCGGTATCGTGGCGGTGCGGATTTCTATCTCGCTGGGAGGCGCTGTGGCTGACAACAACGACACATTCGACATCGTGATCCTCGGCGGAGGCAACGCCGGTTACTCGTGCGCATTCCGGGCCGCGGGTCTAGGTATGACCGTCGCCATGGTGGAGAACGACAAGGTCGGCGGCACGTGCCTCCATCGTGGGTGCATCCCGACGAAGGCCCTCCTCCACGCGGCCGATCTGATGGATGAATTCCGAAGCGCCGGCGAGTTCGGCCTCATAGCAGGCGAGCCCGACTACGACTGGAAGAGGGTGCTGGAGTTCAAAGACGGCGTCGTCGGCCGGATGTACAAGGGCGTATCGGGTCTCGTGAAGAGAAAGAAGGTCGAGCTGGTCACCGGCACCGGGACGCTCGTCGAACGCAATCGTGTGGCCGTCGCCACCGACGACGGAGAGCGAACCCTGACGGCGAGCCGCGGCGTCGTCGTGGCGTCGGGTTCGTATCCCCGCGACCTCCCCTTCATCGCCGCCGACGGGGACAAGGTCCACAACTCCAACCACGGGCTCGTTGCGTCCGACCTCCCCGCGTCGGTCATCGTGGTCGGCGGCAACTACATAGGGCTCGAGTTCGCGAGCGTTTACAAGAGTTTCGGGGCCGAGGTCACGGTCGTCGAGATGCTCCCCAAGATTGCGCCGCTGGAGGACGACGACATCTCCACGGCTCTGCTGAAACTCCTGGAACGGCGCGGGATCAAGTTCTATGTGGGAACGCCCGTCAACGAAGCGCACGCCACCGATTCGGGAGTCGAGGTCACGATCGAAAAGGACGGTTCCCCGGAGACCCTGAAGGCGGATCGGTTGTTCGTTGCGATCGGGCGCGCCCCGCGATCGGAGAACATCGGTCTCGAAGGGGTCGGCGTCGAGGTCGATCGCGGCTTCGTCACCGTCGATGCGAACTTCCGTACGAACGTCGACGGCGTCTATGCGATCGGGGATGTGATAGCCGTCCCGGAGGCCAACTGGCCACATCCGCAACTCGCTCACGTCGCGTTCATCGAGGGCATCAAGGTGGCGGAGCAGCTGGCCGGCATGGACGTGGCCCCCGTCGACTACAAGAACATCCCCCACGTCATCTACTGCCAGCCGGAGGTTGCAGCGGTCGGGCTGAGTGAGCAGAAGGCGCGCGAGGACGGCTACGACGTAATCACTTCTCGGTATCCCTTCTCCGCAAACGCCCGCGCTTTGATGCTCGGCGGCGGCCAGGGGTTCGTGAAGACGGTTGCCGAGAAGGGCGGCGCGGTTCTCGGCGTGCATATCGTCGGGCCGCGCGCCTCGGACATCATCACGGAGGCGCAGCTCGCCACCTCGTGGGAGGCGTATCCGGCGGAGCTCTCCGAGCTCATCCACCCGCACCCGACCCTGTCCGAGGCGCTGGGCGAGACGTTCCTGGGACTCGAGGGCAAGCCGCTCCACAGCTAGATTTACGAACCGTTCGCGCATTTCATCGGAATCCGCCGCACACAGAAGGGCGCGAACGGTTCGGAGGAGAGATGAGCCGGAGGACGAAGATCGTTGCCACGCTGGGTCCCCGCTCGAGCGAAGCGTCGGTTCTGCGCGATCTGATCGCGGCCGGAATCGACGTCGTTCGGTTGAACTTCGCTCACGCGACTCCGGACGAACACCGGACCAACGTGGCCACCGCCCGGAAGCAGGCGGCGGATCTCGCTCGTCCACTCGGCGTCCTCGCCGACCTTCCGGGGCCGAAGATGCGAACCGGTCCTCTCACGAACGGTGAGGTGACGCTAGAAGCCGGCGACACGTTTGTGCTCACGTCGCAGGACGTTGAAGGGGACCGGAATCGGGTCTCGACGACGCTCGAGGATTGCGCGGCGATGGTGGAGCCGGGCGAGCAGATATTCCTCGCCGACGGTGAGATCGTGCTCGACGTAATCGGAACGGACGGCGGCGATGTAACCACGAAGATCGTACGCGGTGGCGTCCTCCGGTCCCGCAAAGGTATGCACATCCCCGGTGCCGAGCACCGGGTCCAGGCCTTCACCGATGCAGATAGGCGCGCGCTGGAGTTGGCTCTCGAGCTCAAAGTGGACCTCGTAGGCCTGTCCTTCGTCAGGAGCGCAGAAGACGTCGCACGCGTACGCGAGCATTTGCCCAAGCGAGGGCATCGCCCACTCATCGTCGCCAAAATCGAGACGCGTGCCGCCGTGGATCGTCTCGACGAGATCGTGTTCGAGTCCGATGCGGTGATGGTCGCGCGCGGCGATCTCGGGATCCAGACGTCGATGACGCGCGTCCCTCTGATTCAGAAAGAGATCATCCACACGTGCAATCGGGCGGGCGTGCCGGTGATCACCGCGACCCAAATGCTCGAGTCGATGACCCGATCGCCTCTCCCTACTCGGGCGGAGGTTGCCGACATCGCCAATGCCGTCGTCGACGGTACGGATGCCCTCATGCTGTCGGAGGAAACGGCCATCGGTGATTACCCGGTCGGGGCTGTTCAGATCATGGCGGAGACTGCTTTGATGGCGGAGGTGTACCCGAACGAGCACCAGGGGCCGAGAAAGGGCGAGTTCGGCGAAGACCCGGTGTCGTGGGCGGTCGCAAACGCCGGAGTGCTGGCGGCCGAAAACCTCGGAGTGTCCGCCATCCTGTGCCCTACCCGGAGTGGCTCCACCCCGAGGCGCGTCGCCTCCTTCCGTCCGAGCATGCCGATCATTGGGCTGACGAAGCGCAGCGAGGTAATCGGATCCTTGGCGCTCACTTGGGGGGTGGTCCCGCTGGCGGCGCCGGCGGGTGATCCGATTCCCAAAGAGGCCCGAGAGGACGTAGCGCGGGCCGTCGATGTCGTGAAGGCGGCGGGCCTTGTGGCGGAAGGTGAGCTCATTGTTGTTGTTGCCGGAAGCCCGGGACCGCGTGCGGGGCGCACCGACTACGTACGGGTCGTCCGCGCCTGAACGCCCCGGTCAAGGTG
>OCZV010000211.1_pt1 | contig 21258 bp, 24 predicted proteins | sample 1539051 | NCBI WGS metagenome assembly OCZV01 (sample SAMEA3113581, study PRJEB22503) | soil metagenome
CCGCGGCCGTGATTCCCATTGCGAGCATCGGCAGCCATAGGGCCTTGGCCATTCGATGAATGAGAAGTGGCTTTGGCTCGTCGTTGGTCACAAACGCCGTCCCAAACGACGTGTCGATTTCCTGTTTGCCCACCACGGCCGGTGCCATCGTCGATGGCTTGAGAGCAGGAAGTGTTTTCTTGAGGCTATCCACGCGCGACCAAAGCCGCGCCAGGATCCCCACAAGCGTCAGGGCGATACCCGTCTTAAGGACGCCGAAGCCAACCGTAGTGACTCCAAAGCTCCATGCGCCGATGCGCGCTGCATCCGCGCCACCTTCGTTGCCGGCCACGATGTTCGCGATCAGTGTCACCATCACGAGCATCAATCCGACGATCGATGTTGCGAGTCCGGCCGTGCGGAACTTGGACTTCGCACCAAAGTCGGATGCCGCAGCCGTCCGCGCGTCAAGACTTATAGCCATGTTCGTCTCCCTTCTGTATGACACCGCTTCATTCCATGACCTTGAACCGCTGGGTTAAATCGCAAATCCGCGACTGTCCTTGAAAAGACAATGTCGAAGGTGAATGAGTCGGCGGCTCGCTGCGGTGCGGCAAGTCGCACGGACTTGGGAGAACTGGACGACGAACCTACTCGTGGCGACGCACCCGCTCCCGTAGACTCATTGGGTGGCAGGTTTGCTCGGCTTGAGCCGCGATGACAGTCCGGTGCGAGAGGCAGCATGGATCGCGCGCTGCATCGGAAGGGCCGACACCGTCCCGCTCGGAGAGGCCGACCTTGAAGCCCTAGCGTCGTTCATGGACACGCGCGAGATCTCGGCAGGAGGGCCTCTGTTTCACGCCGGCGAGGCGTCGACTGGAGTATGGATCATCCGGAGGGGCCTGGTGGAGCTAAGCGTGGGCTCCGGACGGGGTCGCACGGTGGTTCAGTTGCTGCGTGCAGCAGATGTCGATGGCGACGTTCAGCTCCTGCTCGGTATGCCCTTTCCCTACACCGCCCGAGCGGCTCAACCGACGCGTGCACTGTTCCTCTCCGAGGATTCGTTTGAGGAACTCCTAGCAACGCACCCCGCTGTGGCTCGCCGGTGGCTTTCGAGCGCCGCGGCTCGAATCGCGACGGGTCAGCGCAGGGTCATGGATCTATTGGGAAAGAGCCTGCCGAGCCAAGTTGCTCGCCTACTCCTGGCCGAGAGCCTCGATGGGCACATCCCTCTCCCCCAGCGCACGCTCGCGGCCATGCTCGGTGTGCACCGGCCCTCCCTCAACAAAGTCCTCAAGGACTTTGAGAAGAAGGGCCTCCTGGAGCTGGCGTATGCCGACATAAGGGTCCTCGACGACGAAGGCCTCTCGCGGCTGGCGCGCTAGCGCTGCGGTTTGTCACCTCCACGACATTCATGGATCGCCCCGGCTCCCCGGGTGTTCAAGGATGTGTCGGCGCCCTGAGGCGCCCATCCGGAACCTGTGGGAGGAAAGATGCGTGGTGCAAGCAGGGAGAATGTAGTCATCATCGGGTCGGGTCCCTCGGGCCTCACCGCAGCCGTCTATGCGGCGCGGGCCGACCTTCGGCCGCTGGTTATCGAAGGGGTCGACGCGGGCGGCCAGCTCATGCTCACGACCGAGGTGGAGAACTATCCCGGGTTCGTTGACGGAATCATGGGCCCGGAACTCATGGAGCGAATTCGACAGCAGGCGGCGCGTTTCGGCGCGCAGTTTCTAACCGACAACGTCACCGCTGTTGATTTTTCCCAGAAGCCCTTCCGCATAGAGGCCGGTGATAGGGAAATAGCGGCAGAGTCGGTCATCGTCTCAACCGGCGCATCCGCGAGGATGCTCGAGGTGACAGGCGAGCGAGAATTCTTGGGCCGCGGAGTCTCGACCTGCGCGACCTGCGATGGTTTCTTCTTCAAGGACAAGAAGATCATCGTTGTCGGCGGCGGAGACTCGGCGCTGGAAGAAGCCACTTTCCTAACGAAGTTTGCCTCGAGCGTCACGGTTGTCCACCGGCGCGCCGAGTTGCGGGCCTCGAAAATCATGCAGGAACGGGCGCGCGCCAATCCGAAGATTGACTTCATCTGGAACTCCACAGTCGATGAGGTGTACGGCGAGAATGTGGTCGACGGAGTCCGGCTGACGAATCGGGCGACCGGTGCCTCCAGGCGGATGGATGTGGACGGCGTGTTCGTGGCGATCGGTCACACGCCCAACACATCTCTCTTCAGCGGACAGCTTGAGCTGGACTCGGGATACATCGTCACGGCCCCAGGATCGAGCGCGACCTCGGTCCGGGGAGTCTTCGCCGCGGGTGACGTCACGGATTCCCGCTATCGCCAGGCGATAACTGCGGCCGGGATGGGAGCAATGGCAGCGATCGATACAGAGCACTATCTCGCCGAGGTGGCAGTCCCACTCGCTGCCGCCGCCTAGCGTCGCCAAATGGCAATTCACCACGAAATATCGTGGTTGGCTGCCATCTCAGCTGCGTCGCTCGAGTCACAAGGTCCAGCGCGCCTCTAGGATCGACTGAACAGCCGGGATAGAAGGCTCTTGTGTCCTTCCTTGTTACCGCCGACCCCCCTCTCTGTTAGCCGCAACTCCTTTTCCATCAGATGGACCGGCTTGGCACCAAGACACCAATTGCTGACCTCACCACGCTCGAAGCGAAGGATCGCAGGTATCGAGGAGATGTTGTAAGCGCGTGCTATCTCGGGCTGGGCATCCACATCGACTTTTCCGAAGCGGACTCTGCCGTCCCATTTCATCGACAACGCTTCCATTGCGGGCGCGATTCGTCTGCACGGACCGCACCAGTCGGCATAGAAGTCAACGACGACCGGTTGATCGCTCTCGAGGACATCTCGTCTGAAGTTTGTCGTGGTGAGGGTCACTACCGGCATAAGAACCCTTGTCTCTCGTTGGTTTCCTCCCGCTCAATCTAGCCGGTGAAGGTGTTGGGTGCGAGCACCGGTACGGGACAGTTCACCACAAAGATCTCCCCCTTCGTGTCCGGAGTGCCGGGGAACTCGTCCAGTTGTCCGTCGTCGCGCGCTTGGTGTATCTCCTCCTCGGTCGCCAGCACACTGGCCGTCGATTCGTCCTTCCATGCATAGGTCATATGGTCCCAGTAGGGACTCCACTCCGGATTGCCGGCAGTCGAGTCGAACACCGACGGCTGGAACCCCATGGGCCCTGGGCCTTCGATTCCGCCCATAAACACATTGGTTCGGCCGGTTGCTCCGGCGCCCGTCGAACCGGCGAGAGCCGGTGAATGAGCGATGTTCATGCCGGCAGCCATCGGCTCCATCGACGTATCACAAACGATGTAGCGAGCTTCCGGGAAGCACTCGTGAAGCTTGAACATCACCTCCATAGCATCCGTGTTGGGAGGCTCCAGTAGCTGCCCCGGGCCCAGGTACTGGGTGCGCTCGTCGTCCACCGGCATTTCTCCGTTTGACCACTTGATCACCGACGCGTTGATGATGACGTCGGTGCGCTCGACGGTGAGATGGCCCAGACCCTCGTGCTCTTTGATGTCGGCCTCGGAGGCGAGCGAAGTTGGCTGCCCGCTCCACTCCACGCGGTGGAGCCGCCACGCGGGCGTGTAGTCGGGACGGCCCGGCTCGCTCGTCAGGACCGTCGGCTGATCCTCGGAACCGCCCATCACCTCATAGGCGCGCCCGGTTAGTTTTCCGCTCGACAGTTTCCCGAGCAACGGGGCGGGAACAAGCCCTTCCTGCGCGGCATAGTCGTCATCGGACGTATCGGTCCGGATGTAATAGACGTCGTTTCCGTCGAACGCACCTCGGTGAAGCCGAAGTGTCACAAACCCGAAGGCACCCTGCCACTCACTCGATTCGAGAGCAAAATCGAGGACGTCACCCACTATCGGCGAGCCCTCTACCTGGGACTCACTTGAATCTCCGTTACGTCCCGCGGACGTCTCAGCGCTATCGCTTCCCCCGTCGGACGAGCACGCTGCAAGGAGCGAAGGAAGGGACATACCCACAACTCCAATTCCGACGCCGCGCCGCGTCACATGTGCGAGGAACCCGCGCCGATCCAAACGTGGTCCCGGCCGGTGGGCACGCGGACCCAAGCCTCCCGTCGAAGGCATAACACGCCACCTCCTCAAGAACGGATAACAAAGCCGCCATTAAGTTGGGACGCGTCGGCGGTGGAAGTGATTGCGCCGTTTTTTCGAAGAGGGGCCTTTCGGAAGGCAATTAACGACCACCCCTCGGTCGTCAAAGGCCATCTCGTCGACCCAGTGGACGAAATGGTGAATCAGTCCTCGATCCTCACGCCGTGCCAGAACGCGACGCGGTTTTTGATCTTCCGGGCGAGGGGGCTTGGATGTGGGTAGTACCAGGCGGCGTTCCTATTCGACTCTCCGTCGGCCTTCACGTGGTAGTAACTCGCAATCCCCTTCCATGGACATAGCGAATGGGCCTTGCTCTCCGTGAAGTACTCCTCGTTGATCGACTCGACGGGAAAATAGTGGTTGCCCTCGACTACGACGGTATCGTCGCTTTCGGCCAGCACAGCACCGTTCCATATTGCTCGTGGCACGTTGATCTCCCACTCTCGGTTCAACGGTGTTCACGAGTTCCAACCCGATATACGCGATCTCCTCTCCCAGACTGTCATCGAACAAACAGACTCCGGATTAGGTGACCCCCTCCTTGCGACTCCGGCCAAGGTGCCATAGCGAAGCGGCGGCACCGGCGACGATAACGATCGCGGCGATAACGATCAGCAACCCGGTCCCGGATGCCGCCGTTCGCTGGATTGTGGAGACGATGCGCTCGACGGTCCCGACGATGGGGTCATCTGAGAGGGTCGCGGCGGAGCCGAAGAGCACCCTCGCCCAGTAGTAGGAAATGTAGATGCCGGTGAGCAACAGCAAGCCACCCGAGGCTCCCTGCATTCGAGGGAGCAGCCGGCGCAGTCTTTTCTGGAGACCGTGTCGCGCGAGGGCGGCGCCCAGCGCCAAGGCCATCACAACGACAAACATGCCGCCCGCGTAGGCGGTGAGGACCGCGAGGGCCTGAATGCCTCCACGGGTCGCCAGCGAGGCACCGACCGTCGCAAGGAACACGGGCAAGGTGCACCCGAGGGAGGCGACCCCGTATCCGGCGCCGAAAAGGACCATGGTTCTGAGGCTCCTGTCGTCGTCTAACCGCACAGGACTGTGCAAGGACAACGAAAGGTGGCGCCCCGCAAGCAATCCGATGCCTGCGAGCACGAGGACTGCACCGACGGCAAGTCCGGCCCAAGGAATTGCCCGGGTGAATCTGACTGCGCCGTAGACGACCGGCAGACCAACGACCGCGAAGACCGAGATCATCCCAACGCTGACGGCCGCTCCCACAACGAGGCCCTGCGCGATACGTGATCGCGCCGAGGGCAAATTACGTTCATCTGCCGAGACGTACAGGGACAGGAACGCGGGCATCAGCGCGAATCCACAGGGGTTTGTGACCGATAACCCTCCGGCCACGAGTGCTATTACCAACGGGGGCATGAATCGATGTCCAGTGTGCTGCTCTCCTTGGTTGATAGGACCCGTGCAGCGGGGCATTGATTGCGACGGGTCCTTGCGCGGCGCGCCGGGCGCGCCGCGCGGTTTGCACCATTGAGCCGGTGGATGCGGCTTGAAGTGGCGAACCCTCGGCGCAGAGTTCCAACGCCGGCGGGCGGGACGAACCTAACGCTCACCATCGCCGGACGTCGCTACCGCCGTCTTCGGATGAAAGTAAACCCATGCGAACCAGAATGCTGTTTCCTGTTGCACCGTTTTGAGTTGGCGACCACGCAGAGGTCCGGACACGGCGCGCCCGAAGAAGTCGAACTCCGATCCGCTATTGACGTCGACGAAGCGGCCGTCCTCGACGACGAAGTCGAGCGGCCTTTCTCCGAGATGCGCCTCATAGACGATCGTGGACCAACCGCGTGGCGCTTCGGCCAGAATCCGATCGCGCTCCGGGAGCGAGGCTCCGTGCACCATGAAGGCAGCGAGGTCTTTTTGTCCCAGCGACGCTTGTGAAATGCGCGGTCCCCTCCTGCCCTTGGGACTCGGAAAGGCGACGGACCGCTTGCCGAACGAGACGCCGACGACCCGCCATTTTGGAGGGAGTCGAGGATCGGTCCGCGTCCTAACGTCAGAATCCGGGGGAGGACGAAAGAAGAAGCTTTCCTCATTGGGGTCGCGGTCGTACGAGGCGTAAGGATCCACGCCGTAGTCGATTCCGGTACCCTTCGGCTCCGCCATGACGCTGCCGTCCGGGTGGGCTTGCTTCCAATCCCCGAATGACGTCATCGTCACGGGAAGCTGCCGCAGGGTTCGGCCGCGCAGCCGGCCCGCGTACGCCTTGCCGGTGATTTGCTGCCACAGCGACAGCGTCTCTCGATCGAACATCACAAGGTTTGCGGATACGAGCTGGCCCGATACGCCGAAGGTAAGTACACGGCCACCTGATCGCCTCGAGTGAGCTACTGCGCTGTTGCAGAGTGGACAGAACGAGATCACGACGGGTCTACTCGCCACCGTGTCGTTGACGACCTCGTGATAGAGCAGGACTCGTACGGGGTACGCGCGATCCACGCCGCCGATGCTTGCGGCTACTACCGGCTCGGACGGAGGAAGAAAGCCGGCCCGCTCGGCGGGAAGGAACTGAGGGTCATCGATGGCACTGATTGCGTCGAACGGCAAGCACAATGGACCGATACCGCCGGTAACCGTCTGATAGTTGCGAGCCGGCGTGCATGCCTGTCCGCTCAGCCTCCTGAGACGAGCAAAAGGCGTCTCCGGTTCCGAATCCACGTTCGAGAGAGACTTGTTGTGAGTGCTCGCAGCGACAGTAGTTTCAGAGTCCTCGGAAACGTTGCCGAGCCACGTGGTAACCCCATAAAGCACGCCGTAGGTGACGAGCGCACTCACAAGCAGAACCGAGACGAACCGCTTGAAGGCCGGTTCTCGTAGATCGCACGCGGCCCGGCGCCGGGCCCGCACTACAAACGCCACGCCGACTGCGGCGCCGGCAAGGCGAAAAGCCCACGCCCAGTCACCGTAGAGGTCGGTTGCCAGATCGATCGCACTCTCCGCCGACATCAGCCCCACCAGCGCCGCTGCAGCGGGCCCGGCGCAGCAGGTGATTCCCGCTAGTCCGGCGACGGCTCCGGTCAGGACGCCTCTTTTGGGCGCGAGAGGATCGGCCTCGAGAGTGCGTCGCCTCACCGAAGCCCGAGCTCCGCCGCGGCGAGGCGCACCTCGCGGGCGTCCTCCCCTACCACCAGCGAGGGCACGGGTTCATCGGAGCAGAACAGTTTTGTCCCATCGATGTTGATGCTCCAAGTCGTCCCGAGGGCATCGTGCTCGGCACCGTCGGCCACGGGGAAGCTCTCCTCCGTCTGGTAGACGGCAACCGTGTGTCCGGCCAGATCTTCGTAGGTATGCACGATGATGTCCACGCCGTCGGCGCGCCCGGCCCGCGTGCCGGTCAAGCGGAGGTCGCCGAGTACCTCTGGTAGCTGTGGAGCCACCGGCCTACCTATATCGATACCCCCCGTAAAGTCTTCGAGGACCGCCGATATGACCGGGGGCTGGTCTCGAAACAGATTCGGGAGCCACATCCCCGCTGCTATCGCTATGGCGACCGGAATAGCGACGAGTAGCGCTATACCCCTCAGCCGCCCGGGGGAAGGTGATCCGGTGCCGATCGCCGCACGCACCCGCTCCCTCAGGAATTGGGGCGCCAGCTCCCTCCCGGACTCCGCCAGGGCGCGCCCGCGTCGGCCGGTCTCCACCTCACGCCAGCACTCCTCGCAATCCAGCACGTGCTGTTCGAATCGCCTTCGCCGCCACTGCGACATGGTCCCGCCGAGGAAGGCGGCGGCATCCCTTTCGGGGTCATGATTCAAAGGGAAGCACCTCCTTTTCTCCCCGGAGCATGCGGGCGAGTCTTTTGCGCCCACGATGAACGCGTGCCAGCACCGTTCCTCGTGGCGAGCCCGTTATCCGACCAGTCTCAGATGCAGTGAACCCCGCCAGGTCCATCAGTGCAATTGCGATGCGCTGCTCCTCAGGCAGCCGCCAGAGGGCATCGTGCACAGCCCCGGCCTCCAGAGCGCCGAGGGCGAGGGCCTCAACATCCTGTGTGGCCGATTCCTCCGGGACAGACTCATATGGGATTTCGCGTCGCCGGGAACTGCTGCGAAGCCAGCTCCGTCCGGCGTTGAGACAGATCGTGGCGATCCACGGCTCCACCTTGCGCGGCTTTCGGTCCCGTTTCCATGCATCAAACGCCTTCATGTACGTCTCCTGAACGAGATCCTCTACCTCGCCGGGAGCGACAAGCCGGCGCGCCAGGTTGTACACAAGGTCGAGCGCCGGCAGTGTGGCCGCTAGGAAGTCTTCGTGGGATCGTTTGTGGCTCCTCATCCCAACCACAACTTGGTGAGGAGCCCTGCCGAGGCAAGGTCGTCCAGGTCGACGAGCGGCTGAGGATCTTGACTCATGCGGCTGAGTCCCTCAGCCGCTCCGATCGACCTGCCCAGCTTATGGACAGCGGCCCGAGGGGATCGGGGTGGCGGCTGGGCACTGCTCGTGCGTACTGTTCATGCACGACCATCGTCTCCAAAAGATCGATTGATGTGGTCGCGCAGGAGTGCTTCATTGAGTTGACCGGTCACCACATCGACGACTCGGCCGTCGGCGTCAATGAAGACGGTGGTGGGCATTCCCACGCCACCAAACGCGTCGAAAACACGGCCGTCTGGATCCTCGGCAAGCCGATAGGTGACACCAGTCTGATGAGCGAGGTCCTCCGCAGCGCTTCGGTCATCACGCTGATCGATGCCGATGAACGCAACCTGTTCCTTCACGTCCTGGTGGACCTTCTCGAAGTCGGGCATTTCGGCCACACAGTTCGGACACCACGACGCCCAGAAGTTCAGAACCACGGGCGTGCCGTGGTAATCGGACAGTGCAAACTGGTCTCCGTCGAAATCGACCAGTTGCACATCCGGGCTCGTTCTGCCCGGAGCGGCTCGCCCTTCTACCGAGACATCACTTGCTCTCCCGGGACCCCGCACCGCCAGGAACCCAACCACCAAGAGGATTAGCACAGCGGCGGCTCCCGCCCTCGCGGCGGACGTCCGGCGCCGAGCCTGCCGGGCTCTGGACGTGTGTCGAGATCTACGCTCGTGCGGTTTGCCTCTGGACAAGGGTCACTCCTGCCGGGGGGAATGTGTATCGGGGTGGCACTCGATTGGAAGGGACTCCCACCTGGGCTGCTTGATTGCACGCCCGCTGGACGGCGGTTTCCTACGAGGACGCATCTTCGGGCGGCCGGTGCCGCGAATGAACCCTTGAACGCAACGCCCGCTTCTCTGCGACGCGCTTCGCGGCCTCAAAATGTTCGTAGACCAGGCGCTCGAAGAGGCGTTTCACGCGCAACCGTGCGATCAACCAGCCGATCGGCCCCTTCCCGAGCGAGAACCGACCCACATAGGTGAGATGCGTTTGGTTGTCACCAACGGGAGTGAAGAGGATGCTCTCGTTGACCTCGGGAATGGGACCCTCGAGCCACCGATAGTGGATCGCCCTCGGCCGGTCGAGGTTCAGGAGCTCCACCGTCCGGACCTTGCGGCCTGCCGCCTCGGTTTCGAACTCGACGACCCACTCGGATTCGGTGCGCTTCTCGATCCGGCGGCCGGCAGCAGCCACGACCTCAAAGCAGAGTTCACGAGGGGCATCGATCCTGATCGTTTGCGTCTTGAGGCGCATCAGTCTCCTCCCGACTTTGACAACCGAAGTGTCCTCCGCTCCGCACCGAAAAGGTCATCGAGATGACAATCTCGGTCCCTCACGACGAAGTCCTCTGTCAAAGGTGCTCGCTGGGAAGATAGTTTCCATAGGAAATCAACATCCAAATGTACGGCGGAAGGAACCGACGGCATGGGCGACGGCTTGCGGGAACGATCGTTTGTTCCCGGAGTGGCGGGGCCATGAAGAGTTTGCTCGCCGGGTGGCGTGAAGACTCCCCCATCCGTGAAGCCGCCTGGGTTGCTCGATGTGTAGGTGACCCACAGACGGCACCACTGACCGAGGACGATCTCACCGCACTCGCCTCTTACCTCGAGGCCAGGGATTTCGATCGGGGCGCCCCCGTCTTCGGGAAGGGCGACGAAGCTATCGGTGTGTGGATTGTTCGCTCGGGGATGATCGAGCTGTACGTTGGCGCGGGCCCGCGCAAGGTAGTGATTCAAATCCTCTATCCGGGCGCGGTCGACGGTGACATCCAGCTATTGAAGGGCATGGCCCTGCCGTATGCCGGCCGCGCGCTCGAGCCGTCTCGCTGCCTCTTCCTCGAACGTGAATCGTTCGAATCATTGTTGAACGAGCATCCCGGCGTATCGCGCCGCTGGCTGTCCAGTGTCGCATCGAGGCTGACGAGAAGCCATGAGCGTCTTATGGGCATGCTCGGACGCTCATTGGTTGAACAGACCGCCCAGCTGCTGCTCGACGAGCAGCATTCCAAGCGGATCCTTCTTCCGCAGCGAACGCTTGCTGCGATGTTGGGAGTTCAACGTCCGTCGCTGAACCGTGTGCTCAAGGACCTCGAGTCACAAGGACTTATCGAGTTGGGCTACGGTCGAATCGAAATCGCCGACATCGACTCGGTCAAACACCTCGCGCACGGAAAGCGGTGAAACTGTTATACGAACCCCTCAGGCGTGGTCGTGCGCGGCCGGGAAATGCCACCGGCGCGGGGCGATCAGTTCGTTGGCTTCCTTGGGCCCCCACGAACCCGGCTCGTAGTGATTGAGCTGCGGCGGGCTTGCGGTGACGTCGGCCACGACCTCCCATGCCCGGCGGATTCCGTCGCCGCGCGTGAACAGTGTTCGGTCACCGATGAGTGCGTCGTGGATCAGGCGTTCGTACGCTTCGATGAGGTCGGAGCCGAACGATCCGTCGTAGCGGAAATCCATACGTGCCGGCCCAAGCTCTATGGTGGGCCCGGGAATCTTGGCGAGAAAGCTAACGGAGATACCCTCGTGGCCCCCCAACTCCAACGTCAGGTGGTCATGCTCGAAAGAAGCTGTGGGGAGCGGATCGAAGATCTCATTCCGTGGGCGCCGAAACGCGAGGACAACCGACGAGCGTTGTTCGGCCATACGTTTCCCGGTACGCAGAAAGAACGGCACCCCAGACCAGCGCGAGTTCTCGATGAGGAGGCGCACGGCGACGAAGGTCTCTGCATTCGACTGAGGCGCCACTCCATCTGTATCGAGATACCCCTTGTACTGTCCCCGCACAACGTCATCCGCCGTTAGCGGAACCATCGAATTCATGACCTTTACCTTCTCGTCGATGAGAGCATCGGGGTCCAGAGAAGCCGGCGGCTCCATTGCGATGAAACTGAGCACCTGGAAGAGATGCGTCACAACCATGTCTTTCAGCGCACCCGTCCGCTCGTAAAAGCCCGCCCGCGTTCCCACCCCCAGTGTCTCGGGGACATCGATCTGAACGTGGTCGATGTGGTCACGGTTCCATACCGGCTCGAACATCCCGTTGGCAAACCGAAGCGCCAAGATGTTCTGCACTGTCTCTTTGCCGAGGAAGTGGTCGATTCGGAACACTTGGAATTCATCGAGCACCTCATGAACGAGTTGGTCAAGGTTCCCAAAGGACTCGACATCGGTTCCGTAGGGCTTTTCATAGACGACGCGCGCCCGCTCATGGAGCCTTGCGCCTCCGATCCCTCGAGTGATCGGTCCGAAGGCGGGAGGCGGAACCGCAAGGTAAAAGAGTCGCCGTGGCTCACCGGCCAGCTCCGCCTCGGCCTTAGCCACCGCTTCCCTGACGGGGGCGACGTTATCCGGTTGGAACTCGCAGGGTACGAACGACAGTCGTTGCGCGAAGTCGTTCCACACATCTTCGCTTCTAACGCACCGGCAAAAGTCATCTACAGCTCCGCCCGCAAAGCTGCGGAATTCCTCGGTAGTCATTTGGCTGCGGGAATTGCCGATGATCGCGTAGCGCTCGGGCATCAGTCCTTCCGCCGCGAGGTGGTACAGAGCCGGCAGAAGCTTGCGCCGGGCAAGGTCACCGTTGGCCCCGAACACAACGATCACGTGGTCCTCAGGAGTTCGCACATATCTCATGGCCGAACCCTATCCGCCCGCATCACGCCGGCGGGAGAGTTTCGGTTCAGACGGCTCCCACCCCCGAGGATCAGTGGTGATGGGTGGCGTCAACCACGCTCCCCAGGATCTCGCTCCATGAGTTGTGTTCTGCGATGAGAACGTGGATCCGGCGATCGACATCTTCGGAAGGACCGGACTCGGCCACCTCGATCCAGGCGTCAACAGCCGTGCGATAGGACATCCACGCGGTACGTAGAGCAGTCCAGGTCTCCTGATCGACATCCTGTTGTTTGTTTCCCATGGAACCCCTCCCGCGGGCGTTGTGGAATTCGGGCCTGCTTGGCTTCTGCGTGCGTATCTTCCTCATGATTCAACCGATGGTTCCCAAAGCCAGACCACAAAAGTGCGTTTGCTGACAATGTCCCGTTGAATGCTCGCGCCCCACTTCCTTTGTCAGGCCGAAGACATTTCCGGAGGTTTCGTCGAACCACGCCGGTTCTTCCCTGAGATCGCACCCAATCGATACAAGGAGGAATCAGTGGCCATCGCGAAAATCTCAAGCAAGGCCTTCAAGCAGGAGATCCAGACCAACCGCGGTCGGATCGTCGCGGATTTCTACGCCGACTGGTGCGGGCCTTGCCGTCAGGTCGCGCCGGTTCTCGATGAGCTGTCGTCCAGGTTTGGAGACGGGGTTCGGTTCGTCAAGATCGATATTGATGAAAGCCCCGACATTGCCCGGGCGTACGGGATTTTCTCGATCCCGACGATCGTTCTATTCGAGGACGGGGAACCGAAGAACCGCGTCACGGGGGCCCGTCCGGCGCACGTCATCGAGAGAGAACTAGACCTGGCTCGTACCCAGGGCGGCGAGGACCAACTCCACTGTTGCGCCTGAGCGGCATGGACGCGGATGACTGGCGCGCCGGTGATCCGGATGAGCCGATGCCGGTGCGGCGGCGCCTCATAGACGAGGTCATTGCAACCGGTGTGCCCGCCGTCTCGGCTGCGGGCGCCCACCGGCGCCGCCTATGGCCGGCGTTCCTGTACTTGCTGATTCCGGCCATTGCCCTCCTTCTCATCTACGGCTTGCGTGAGCCGGTGAGGTCGAAACCCGGTGATGCCGGAGGCGGCAAACGTATCGAGGCCCTTGAGGACGGTCCCACCCGTGAAGTAAGCGCGCAGAACATCATGTTCGATACCGACATCATCACGCTCGAACCAGGCACCGAAACCATCGTCCACTTCGAGAATCGCGATGTCTCTAGCATCCGCCACAACATCGCCCTTTACACGGATGAGACGGCGGCGGAGCCGATCTTCAGTGGGGAAATCATCTCAGGCGGCACCAGCATCGACTACGAGTTCGAGTCCCCGGCGGAAGGCGAATATTTCTTCCGCTGCGATGTTCATCCCGGAATGAACGGGACCGTTCTCGTCGAATAGTCCATAAGCGTCGCTTAACCTGACCATATGGGAGCCGCAGATGAGGTCGCATGACGTCTGAGGAGCCCATTGCCTCCTACGGATTGCTGGCCGACTGCAATTCGGCCGCCCTTGTCTCGCGACGAGGATCCATCGACTGGCTCTGTTTTCCTAGGTATGACTCTCCTTCGGTCTTCGGCGGACTCCTCGACGTCGATGCGGGGCACTGGTCGATAGCCCCCTCCGGCTCCTTTAGCTCACGCCGCCACTATGAGGAAAGCTCGTTGGTGATCGCAACTACGTTCGAGACCGAGTCCGGCATCATCCGGCTTGTAGACGCCCTGGCGTTCGGACCCGGCCAACGGGGGCACGACATTGGACTCGACCCTCCCCATGAGGTTCTTCGCCTAGTTGAGGGTGTACGGGGAAGCGTGGAAGTCACCATGTCCTACTGCCCTCGACCCGAGTACGGACTCGCTCGCCCCTTTATCGTCCGCGATGGAGCGGTACTCCGCACTCGAGGGGGCCCCAGCAGGCTGGTCCTGAGCTGTCCCGTCGCCGTCGACATACATGGACCCGACGCAACCGGGGTCTTCACCGTCACGGAGGGTGCGACGACCGGATTCGCTTTACGATGGGGACCGCTGTCTGCCCCGCCCCCCGAACCCACCACATCAGAACGCGTTTCCGGCGCAGTCGAGGACTGCAAGGACGCGTGGCGCTCGTGGGAGGGCGATCACGACATTTATGAGGGCCCGTCACGCGACGTCATCAAGATCTCGTCGCGCGTCCTCAAGGGCCTCACCTACAGGCCCACGGGAGCCATTGTTGCGGCCCCAACGACATCGCTCCCCGAAACCGTCGGGGGTGAGCGCAACTGGGACTACAGATACTCGTGGATACGGGACTCAAGCCTCGTCCTCGAGGCACTTTGGGTTGGCACGTGCTCCGACGAGATCGAGAACTTCATCCACTGGATGGTGGCCTCGGCCGGGGGCCACGCGCACCAGGACCAGCCGCTGCAGATCATGTACGGAGTAGGCGGGGAAATCGACCTGTCAGAACGGGTTCTCCCCCACCTGCGGGGGTGGCGCGACAGCAAGCCCGTACGCATCGGGAACGCCGCGTGGCAGCAAAGCCAACACGATATTTACGGGGAGTTTTTGAACGCACTTTGGATCTACGTCGATCGCATGCACGAGCCGGAAGATTTTGTGAGGCACTTCATAGTCGATCTCGTGGAGTCTGCGGCGGCGGCCTGGAGGGAGCCCGACGCAGGCATGTGGGAGATACGCGCGGAACTGCGCCACCATGTTTCAAGCAAGCTCCTGTGCTGGAGTGCACTGGATAGAGGTTTGAAGCTTGCAGAAAGATTGAGACTTGACGCACCTGTCGACAGGTGGCGTAAGGATTGCGCCGCGATCAGAGCTGCCATCTTGGAAGAAGGCTGGAGCGACTCGAGGAAGGCCTTCACCGGTTACTTTGGCGCAGATTCCCTGGACGCATCGGTCCTGCTCATACCCCTTGTCGGATTTTTGCCTGCTGATGATCCACGAATGCTCTCGACCCTCCGAGCAATCCAGAAGGACCTCACCGAAGGCGGACTAGTGCTGCGCTACAGGAGCTATGACGGTTTGGAGGGAGATGAGGGGACGTTCGTCATCTGTACCTTCTGGTTGGTGAGTTGCTTGGCGAAGGCCGGACTGATTGCGGAAGCTGAGGAGCTTTTTCATCGGGTTGTGGCCTACAGCAATGATCTCGGGCTACTTGCCGAAGAAATCGACTCAGAGAATGACCGGCTCTTGGGCAATTTCCCCCAGGCTTTCAGCCACGTCGGCCTAATCAACGCCGCCTTTCACCTCGACGAGGCGAGACATGAGGCCCGGTGAACCGGCCCCGGACGTAGCCCTTCAGCGCCTTGATGGCGACACGCTCCGGCTCTCATCGCATCGGGGCTCGCCGGTGGTGCTGAGCTTTCTCCGCTACATCGGTTGACTGTTCTGCCAACGCCACCTCGTGAGGTTGGCAGGGTCAATTGAGCGGTTACGCGAGGCGAACGCGTCGGTGATCGCCGTCTCGTTCGAGTCCCCGGACCGGGTTGTCCGGCTCAAAGATCGGCTTCAAGTTCCGGTAACGTTCGTGGTTGACCCGGACCGAGATGCCTACGAGGCTTTCGGTTTGAGCAGGGCATCCTGGTCGCGAACGTACCTGCATCACGAGGTAGTGGCTTTCTATACGCGGTCCCTACTCCGTGGTCACTTTCCGGACCTCCATCGGGGGCAGGACAGGCGCCAGCTCGGAGGAGACTTCGTCATCGACCCGAACGGAATCATTGTTCTCGCGCACCCAGAACGAGGCCCCGAGGATCGAGCCGATGTGGCCGAGATCGTACGGGCAGCAGAACACGACGGGCGCGATCGGACGTAGCGAAATAAGCATTCGGGGGAACCGGTAGGGCTCGGAACGGGTGCGAGCTCGATCAGCCGCCGACCGAGCCAGGACTTCATCCAAGCGGAGTAGCAGAAATTCGGCGCTCTCGGGAGTTTTCGTCGCGCGGGATTTCTTAGCCTCGATTCAGCCTGCCCACGCCCCAGCGTGCCAGGCAGTTGGCCCCCACTCCCACACCCATCGGGGCGGCGGCGAGGGCCGCCAGGAAGGGCATCGGGTCGTTACCCGATTGAGTCCGTATTCAAGGTACGACGCGCGGGCGCACGAAGTCGGCGTTCGTACGCCCGCGGTTGTCGCCTTTTCTAGGGAAGAGCCTCGATCTCGATCCTCATGACCGGATCCGTCCAGCCGTGGACCTCCGGAATGAGATCTCTCCGACCGGTGATCCCCGAGTGGTGCTGAATGACACTGTTCTGTGCCAGAGCAGGGTCGCTCTGCCCAGTGCCGGGGCCTCCCGTCACGCCCATTAGGTCCTGGCAGGGCGGAACCATGTCGCGAAGGTCCTCGGTATTGGCCTCCGTACCGGCCTCGTAGGCATTGGCCAGGTGAGTCACCGTCTCCCCTACGGCCTTCGGGACGTGGATCGAATCGACCCCCGAGAAGCCGTCGTTTGTGCAGATCAGCATCGAGACCACCGAAAGGAAGCGCGATCCCGGTTCCGGTGCGAGTTCAAATTCGACCGATTGGTCAAACATGGCATCGCCGGGGGTCCCCGGAGGGACCAGCGGGCCCGTGGTGCCCTCGGCAAAGTCGGCAACTGCTTTCAGGGAACCCAGCACTCCCAGGAGCGGAGCATTATTTCCGTTCTCGGCAATCTCTTTGACCTCAAAGCTTGCCGCCTCCCCGACGGTAAAAATGTCCACATTCGCGTTGTGCAGTGCCACGACCGGAGGTGTGAGCGGTTGGCCCTCGGCAAGGTTGGTGATCGTTACTCGAAATGAGGAGGGTCTCGCTGATTGTGCGCCGGCCGGCAGTGCGGCACCCGCGATCAGCGCGAGGAGCATCGCGGCAAGGGATATCGATAACGTTCTGCGCATAACCCACCTCCGTCTTGGAGTTCCTCCGTCGTGCTCTCCATCCGACAAGGAGGAGGGTCGAATGTCGATTAACAGGCCCTTACATGTCGGTTACGGGTTGCGTAATAGAGACGCGACTCGGTCGGTCACGCCGGCGTCCCTAGTTCTCGCTCCCGTTTTGAATCGGCCGATCCGGCACCTTCCGCGACGAGGAGCTTCGTAAGAGCCCTCCTCAGCGACCGGAGATCAGATTCCGACAGATGGCTGTAGAAATGGCGATCGATGTCGGCCAGGTGTTGCTCGGCCGCCTTTCGAAACGTTGCTCTGCCTCTTTTGGTGAGCACGGCGAATGCCCCCCTGCGGTCGGTGCTGTCGACCTCACGTCTGACCAGACCTGCCTCCACCATCTGATCTATGCGGCGCGTCAGCCAGCTGCGGCTCCATACGAGGGTGTCGGCCAGTTCGCTCATGCGCAGTCTTCCCCCGGGCGCCTCCGACAGGTGCAGAAGCACGTCGTACCAGGCAAACGATAGTCCCTGGCCCGCGACGAGTTCGTCCTCGAGTATGCGGCTCAGTCTGCCGTGGGCCTCGAAGAACAGCCGCCAGACCCCAGAGTCATTCACACTGGATCCTTGTCCCATCCGGTCTCCCCCTGGGAAACGGGCACCTTGCCCGACATTGTTGTGCAGACTATCCTGGCCAATTAGTTGCTATTAGCAATTATTGTTGCCGGTACCGGCAGCAGCGGGCAAGGAGGAGGAGGAAACTGTGAAGATCGGGGTCTTGGGGACCGGGAACATGGGATCGGGACTTGCACGTCAGTTCGCAGCCGCGGGTCATGACGTTTTCATCGGATCGCGCGACTCCCAGAAGGGCAAGGAGCTCGGGGCCGAACTCGGAACGGGTGGCGGGAGTTACCAGGAGGCCGCCGACCATGGAGAAGCCGTGCTCTTTGCGGTCCCGTGGTGGGGCGTGGACGAAAGCCTCGAGGCTGCTGGGACCCTCTCGGGGAAGGTCCTCATCGACTGCACGAACGCCTACACGGACGAGACCTATACAGAGATGTTGGAATTCCCCGGATCATCGGGAGCGGAGGAAATCGCGAAGAAGGCGCAAGGAGCACGCGTCGTCAAGGCGTGGAACCACACCTACGCGGCGATCGTCAACTCAACCCCTGACTTCGGAGACGTTTCGGCCTCAGTATTCATCTGTGGCGACGATCCCTCGGCCAAAGAAATGGTGATGAGACTTGCCGCCGACGCCGGATATGACCCGGTCGATTCGGGACCCCTAGCGTCTGCTCGTTTCGTCGAGCGGGTGGCCGGCCTGATGGTCACGCTGGCGTACGGAGTCGGCATGGGTACGGACCAAGCGCTCAAACTCGTTCGCAGGTAGTCGCTCGTTTGAGCGCAATCACGGAGCGCGGTCGTAAGTCCTTAGTAGCACTAGGGTGAAAAGGAAAAGGCCGGCACTTCGCTGTGCCGGGAGATTGGGCCGTCGTGATGTCAAAAACGCGCGTACTCGCAATCGTTGGACTCCTGGTCGTGTCCGTCGCGGGAGTGTTTTTTTTGGGCCGCGGTGGAGACGAAACATCACCGCCCGCGGAAGTTGCTGGATCCACGCCGGAGGCGCTGGTCAACCCGGATGAGATCATCTCGGGCGGTCCGCCGCCGGACGGAATCCCTCCGATCGATGAGCCCAAGTTCCAGCCCACCGATGAGGTCGACTGGCTGGACGAACAAGAACCTGTGATTGTCATGGAGATCGACGGCGATGCACGCGCCTATCCGCTTCAGATCATGACGTGGCACGAGATCGTCAACGACGAGGTCGGTGGGTTGCCCATCAGCATCACTTTCTGTCCACTGTGCAACACGGCCTACACGTTCGTCCGCCCGGAGGTCGACGGAGAAATAACTACCTTCGGAACTTCCGGGAAGCTGTACAACTCAAACCTCGTCATGTACGACCGCGCCACGGAGTCCTACTGGCCACAGGCCTGGGGGAAGGCCGTCATGGGACCTCTCACCGGCACCGAGCTCGAACGTGTACCCGCGCAGATCGTCTCCTGGAGTGACTTCCGAGCAGGTTTCCCCGACGGCCTCGTCTTGTCTCGAGACACTGGGCATAGCCGCGACTACGGAAGTAACCCGTACCCGGGGTACGACGACATCGACAACCCACCGTTCCTGTTCGATGGTGATGTCGACGGCAGGCTCGCCGCCGTCGAACGAGTCCTTGGAGTGGAGGCGGGGAACAAGGTCAAGGCGTTCCCCTATTTCCGACTTCGAGAGTCTGCGCAGGGGACTTGGGCAGCCGTAAATTCCGAAGTTGGTGCCGAACCGACGGTCGTTCTGTGGAAAGAGGGCACCGTCTCGGCACTCGATTCGGCGACCATCGCCGAGTCGCGCGACGTCGGCGCAGCTGCGGCATTCTCTCGGAAGATGGAAGAACGTACGCTCACCTTCCGCGCCACCGAGTCCGGCGTTGTGGACGAAGAAACCTCGAGCACCTGGTCGCTGCTGGGCAGGGCCGTCTCTGGTCCCCTTGAAGGCAAGCGGCTCGACCCCATGGACGCGCACGACTCGTTCTGGTTCGACTGGGCGGCCTTTCATCCCAAGACCGAGGTGTGGTCTGGAGGCTGAACGTCGACTGACGCTGTAGCCACGCCGGTCCCTCATTGTGCTGCGCCACCGATTACGCACCTGGGGACCGGCGTGCTCGTTACGTCCGTTGGTTACGCCATACTCTCGCGTCCGACCCGGATGGGCCGTGACACTACGTCCTGAGGACGCGTAAGAGGCCAGAGGCCCAGCACGAGTCCGAAGAGCGCATGCTCGACGGCGAAGGTGCCGTACCCGACCATCTCCGGCATCTCAGAAATCGCCCTGCCTCCCCCGAAGACGTCTGCGACTGCAGGAAGAACGACCAGGCTCATCACGGCAAAGACGGCGATGCCGTAGATCACACCCACGGCCGGCGCCACCCCGCTCCGAAGCCGAGCGGCTCTCGCAATGCTCGCGAAGATCAAGCCAAATAGAACAGCGACCATCATGTGCACTGCGAGACCCAGGATTGCAGGTCCGGCTGAGAAGTAGAACAGATCTCCGTTCATTGCCCTCTGCATCGAGGTCTCCATGGCGGTCGGCTCAATGAAGGTTGAAGCAATGTGATACAGAGGCGTGAAAAAGCCTGAGTCCAGATAGGTCGCCCCGGCGACCATCGCAAAAATTCCCATGGCCGCACCGGCAACGATTCCTGCTACCGCACCTCCACCGAAAGTCCGGGCGGTCGGAGGCTTTACAGTCTGCCGTTGAGTATCCATAACGGCCTCCCCTCCCAAGATAGGTCTCGGTCTCGGTTCGCGCTACCCCGAATGGAGGACTGCGTTGGGGAGAATGTCACCCCGGTGACAGATCTAGGTCCAACGAAGGCGGCCCGACAGCGGCCGACGAACCTCGGGAGGCAAACTTCACCTGCTCGCCATACAGGAAAGAACCGATCCCGGTCGCCTCGCTCCACAGGCGACCTTCAGTTCGGGGACGGCGATTAGATCTTCCTGAGGAGATTTTGCCGGGACGAATTCCGGATGATTCCCGGAGAAAGAGCGGGAGTCCAGGACAACCGCTAGTCATCCAGGCTGCCCATGGTCAGATTGACGGTGGTTCCCGTCATCCCGCTCGCGTTGTCGGACGCCATGAAGGCGGCCACGTTTGCCATCTCTTCTAGCGTCATGAGCCGTCGGGTATGGGTCCTGCTTGCGAGGAACTCTTGCCACTGTTCCCAGGTCATGCCCGACGCCTCGGCGCGGGGCTCGAAGGCTTCCTTGATCGTGCGTGTCTCCGGCATAGCCTGGGGTCGCAGACCGACCACGCGGATGCCGTGAGGTGCGAGCTCGGCGGATAGCTCTCGAGTGAGTGCCTCCTTGGCGGCCATTGCAGGACCGTAGCCCCCCAGCAACGAGATGCCCGTCCGCGCGGGGAGTGCGGTGACGGACATAATCACCCCCGATCTATTCACGACCATCCGCCGAGCCGCCGTGCGTGCGGTCAGGAAGTACGACGAAGCGTAGGTCGTGATCGGCAAAGAGAACTGCTCGACACCCAGCTCGACCAGAGGCACACCCACGATCCTCGTATTCGGAATCCCGACCGCGTTGAACGAGATGTCGACGCGCCCCGCCTCGTCGATCACGGACTGTAGATGTTCGTCCACGGCCTGCTCAT
>OCZV010000212.1_pt1 | contig 21217 bp, 21 predicted proteins | sample 1539051 | NCBI WGS metagenome assembly OCZV01 (sample SAMEA3113581, study PRJEB22503) | soil metagenome
AGATGGCGATGGACCACCACCCCTTGGGGGTCAATTGCCATGTCACGATCGGGCGCCTCGGCTCACTGTCCGAGATGGCGATGGACCACCACCCCTTGGGGGTCAATTGCCATGTCACGATCGGGCGGCGCCTCCGGCGAGGGCGGGACGGAATCCGGGCGGACACCGGGGCGAGGAACCACGAGAATCCGGCGGCCTTGCGCAATGTGTTCGGTTTGGGCATCATTCCTCGCACATGAAACTTCTGAGGGACATCGCGATCAGTCACCTCGTCACCGTCGGACCCGCCAGCACCCTTCGGCGCGCCGCCACGGTGATGACGGACAGGGGCGTCGGCTGCGCTGTGGTAATCGGCGACGAGAAGGTAGCCGGCATCATCACGGAGCGCGACGTATTGCACGCCGTCGCAGGCGGCGACGATGTGGACAACCGGACCGTGAAGGACGTCATGACGCCCGATGTAGTAAGCGGCGCGCCCGGATGGGATGTCATCCGGGCCGTGAGGACGATGACCGAGGGCGGCTTCCGTCACCTTTTGGTCATGGAGATGGATGACCCGGTGGGCATAGTGTCATTGCGCGACCTCATGGACACTATGGTCGAACTCGTTCAGGAGGAAGTTCCAGCCTCCGACTGAAGCACGAGATTCTCTAGCGCCGTTCGCTGAAGCCATCGCAGCCGCCTTCGGAGAAACACGGCCAGAATCCGGCCTGAGATCCCGCTCGGCATCTGGGCATTGAGGGTATGCGTGATCATCGCACCGCCCTCGATGGGTTTGACTTCGTACCGGATTCCCATTCGGATGCCGACGATGACGTCTTGCTCGATGTATGAACCTCCAACATCGACGGCGGTCGCATGTCCGTCGACGTGGAAACCCAACATGTGAGCTTTTCCCCGCGCCACGTCCCCAGACGTCATCGCCGAAGGACCATCTATGGATTTGATCTCCGGCTGCCAGGCGGGCCACTTCGTGGCATCGGCCACCAGTCCCAGGATCCTCTCCGGCTCGCACGCCGCTAAGCGGCTTCCGCTCAGTTCAAATGTTGTGTTCACCCAGAGAGTCTATGAACGTTTCGTGGCGAAATTCGGTGACGGCACGAGCTGATCGAGGGCGAGATAACCTCCGTTGGTGAGTAAAGCAAGACTCGGAATCGCCGCGGGAAGCTCGCTGGGCGCGGAGGCCGCGGCGCACGTTGCACACGCCGGAGGCAACGCGGTCGACGCATGTCTCGCCTCTGCGGTGATGGCATGGGTGGCGGAGCCGTGCATGGCGTCTCTGGCGGGAGGGGGCTTCGTCGCAGTTCGTGATCCCGACGGAAACGTCGACGTTTTCGACGGGAACAGTGCGATGCCCAATACCGTACCCAAGGAGCCGGGGCAGGGCATCGAGATGATCTTCGCTCCGGACTACTCCGATGGGCTGAAGACCGGAATCGGTCCCGGTTCCGTTGCCGTTCCCGGCATCCTCGGGGCGATCTACGAGGCCTGGCGCAAGCACGGAAGCATCGAGTGGGAAGCGCTTTTCGACGATGCAATCCGAGTGGCGCGCGCCGGCATCGCCTTTCCCCGTACCTCGGCGTACTACGTCACCGCAACTTGGCACGAGATCTGGGCGGGTTTCGATCGGGCGCGCCGGTTGTTCGCGCCGGGAGGGACGCTTCTGAGGGAAGGACAGCCTCTCGTCCAGGGAGAGCTTGCGGACACCCTGGAGATGGTTGCGCGCCACGGGCCGGCCATCTTCTATTCCGGGGCTCTGGCGGAGTCCATCACCGAGACCCTTCACAACGAGGGCGGGTTTCTAACTGTCGAAGATCTCAGCAACTATGAGGTACAGATCAGAGAGCCGATAGTGGCGGAGGCGTTTGGATGGCTGGTGCAATCGAATCCTCCACCCGCCGTGGGAGGGGCGGTCCTGACTCATAGCCTCGCCCTGGTGGCACAGACCGATCTCTCAGATCCGGTCGCGCGGCTGAGCGCCATCGTCGAGGCCGAGCGCGCCGCCACCGGGTATCGCTCCGAGCGCTACGTCGACCCGGGCGACGTCGCGGGCGCGTTGAAGGAGGCACTGGACAGACTTCAGCACGCGGGGGAATCGGGTTCGACAACTCACGCTTCTTCGGCCGGCTCCGATGGATACGTGTGTTCACTCACCGAATCCAGCGGGTATTGCTCCGGGGTCATCGTCGGCGGCGTCCTGTTGAACAACACCCTCGGAGAAGAGGAGCTCAATCCACGGGGCCTGCACCGGCTTCCCCCGGGTTCGAGATGCCACTCGAACATGGCTCCCACCATCGCTACCGGTGACGGCCGCATTGTTGGAATTGGTTCCCCCGGCGCAGGGCGGATATGCGGCGCCATAGCCCAGGCGCTGGTGCGCCTGGCTGTAGACGGGGATTCACTGGCCGACGCAGTGGCAGCGCCGCGGGCCCACCTCGAGACCCGCGCGGGCCTCGAGAGGCTCTGCTATGAGCCGGGTTTGCCCGGAGACAAGCTCGGCTACACGACGCGGCCCTACGACGAGCCACACATGTTCTTCGGCGGTGTTCAGGTGGCATCCGTAGACGACAACGGGACGGTCGACGCCGCTCATGATCCTCGCCGCTCGGGAGCAAGCGCCCTAGTCTGAAACCTCGAACAAGCCGAACTGTCTGTTGTCACCTCCGACAGGTGGAAGCCACCGCAGACAGTTCGCCTCAAACGGCAAAGCGGACGTGCAGAACATCGCCCTCTGCGACCGTGTAATCCTTTCCTTCCACGCGCAACAGGCCGGCCGCCTTCGCCGCGTCCCATGAACCGGCGCCAACCAGATCCTCGTACGAGACGACTTCGGCGCGAATGAAGCCGCGCTCCAGATCTGAGTGGATTACCCCGGCGGCCTCGGGGGCCTTGGCGCCGCGCCGCACCTCCCATGCCCTTGTTTCGTCTTCACCCGTAGTGAGGAATGTAAGGAGGTCGAGTGCCCGGTAGCAGGCCGCGATCACACGATCGATTCCGGGATCCGCGACCCCGAAGCCGGCGAGTAGTTCGGCCGCGTCGTCGGCATCCATACCGGCCACCTCCGCCTCGAGCGCAGCGCTGATCGCCAGCACCTCCTCCGGCAATCCGTCGGGAAGTCCCTCTCCCTCTCCGACGTTTGCCACCACGATCCAGGGCTTCATGGTCAAAGGTCCATAACCGCGCAGCAACTTTCGCTCCGCATCGTCGAAATCGCCCGCGCGCAGAAGTTGCTCCCCGTCGAGCAGGGTGTGGGCGCGCTCCAAGACATCGACTTCAGCCTTTGCCTCTGGTGTTCCACGAGCTCGTTTGCGTGCCTTGTCCACGCCGCTTTCGACGTTTGTGAGGTCGGCCAGGATCAACTCGGCCTCGAGCGACGACAGCTCGGAGCGAGGATCCGCATCCTCGCCAAAGCCACGCACGACGAGGCAGAGGGCATCAGTGGTTCGGAACTCGGCAATACCCTGGGCGGTCAGACCACCCGGCACGTCGACGAAACGCACCTTCGAGTGCACGATCTTGGCGGACCTCTCCATCTCCGCAAGCACGCCGAGACGGTCGTCCGGGACGTCCACCACAGCTTGATTCGAGCGCCCGCCGACCGAGCCGGTTCGGGTGAGTGCGGTGAAGAGCGTCGACTTTCCCGAGTAAGGCAAGCCGACGATGCCGATGTCTTTCATCGCGCCAGAGGGTAGCGTGCCCTCCGATGGATACGGGACTGAGCGGCAAGGGAGTCCTGGTTACCGGCGGCGCCGGGGGCATCGGCACCGCGGTCGTGCGCGCCTTCGCCGCTGAGGGTGCCCGCGTTGCGGTGCACTACCGGACGAGCAAACGGCGCGCCGAACAACTGGCGGAGGAGATCGGCGGAATCGCAGTCCACGCCGACCTGACGATCGAGGAGGAGGCCGACGGGCTCTTCGATTCAGTCATTGCCGGCCTTGGACGGTTGGACGTGCTCGTGGCAAACGCCGGAGTGTGGCCGAAGGCGCCCGAGCCCGTATGGGAGATGTCCTTCGAACGCTGGCGCGCCACGATCGCAGCGAACCTCGACTCGGTGTTCCTGAGCTGCAGGGGATTCCTTCGACACGTGCGGGAAACCGGGGTCGGGAACATTGTGATCGTTGGATCGACGGCGGCGTTGTTCGGGGAGGCCGATCACTCCGATTACTCGGCGGCCAAAGCGGCGACCAGCTATGGCCTGCTCAGGAGCCTAAAGAACGAGATCGTGCGGATCGCACCCGCGGGCCGGGTCAACGTCGTCTGCCCCGGATGGACGGCTACCGAGATGACGCGCGAGGCCCTTCAAGATGAAGAGTTCGTTGGTCGTATCACGAGGACGATGCCGCTCCGCAAGCTTGGAACAGCCGACGACGTCGCGCGCACGATCGTGGCCCATGCCTCGGACCGGATCTCGGGTCACGTGACCGGGCAAATCGTCACGGTGGCAGGAGGCATGGAAGGCCGCGTCCTCCACGACTAACCGGAACTGTCTGCCGTCTGTCACGCTATCCGTGACCCCTTGCAGACAGTTGGCGCACGACATCTGTGAAGACCTCCTTGAGGTCCTCGATCTCCATTCGATCCTCCGTGCCGGCTGCGATCCTCACGAATGGACCGAGTCCGATCTCCGTCGCCGTCCTGTACACACGGGTCACGTTGAGCCCGAAGCTCGCCCCGGTGACGAGGTTCACGTTGTGCCGTCGCGCACTCTGGATCAGTCCGGAGACCAGCCGGCCCTGCGCCACCGGCGAAGGATCCTCGTGAAGTAGGTCCAACGCGAAGAACCCTCCGTAGAAGCCCAGGCGCCGGGCGGCCGCATGGCACTCGTGCGACGGGAGCCCCGGATAAACAACCCGGACCGGCGCCCGATATCTCTCGGCGCTTTGGGCAATGTGTTGTGACAACAGCCCGGCATTTCTTTCGATTCGGCGGAGCCTGCGAGTCAAGAGTGCGCGGTTCGGTTGCGGGACCGCCGCCACGCATACATCGGCGACATTCGTTCCAAGGTGCTCCCTGAGACGGTCGAGTTCATCTGTCTCAGGCCCGGGCGCCACAACCAGTCCTGCAGCCACTCGGTCAAAACCAAACTGCGCGTATTTTGTGAGGCTCTCGAACATCAGAACGCGTACGTGCCTGTTCCAGGCTGCGACAGGGAACGGCTGGCTGAAGACCGGCGCGCAGGTGTTGTCGACAACAACATAGATGTCGCTGCGTGACGACTCGGCGAGATCCAGCAGCAGGCGCCTCGAATCGGGTACGGCCAGTCCCTTGGAGTTGCACATCGAGTCCCAGAACACGGCGGCCGGTTCCAGGCGCCGGCAGGCTGTTTTGATTTCGGCGGTATCGTCGTCCTCGACCCAATGGATCCGTGGGCCGAGCGGACTCTCGACGAGAAGCCCTCGGCATTCGTGATACATGCCTCGTGTCGCGATAACAGGCTTCTTCTTGTCGAGCACCGAACAGAGAAAGTGGAGGATCGTGGTGAATGCCGCCATCCCACACGCCGTCGCCAGGGCCCGCACTCCGAGGCCGGTGGGGGCATCGACGTACTCCCGCAGGTAGTTCTGCTCGAAGGACTGCGCTCCCGGATGACGATCGCGTTTGTAGTCGTCGTGGTGCTCGGTAATTACTCCTGCATGGCGTCCGGCGGTTGGATAACCGGCCCCGTCGAACGCCGGCGACTGCCAGTCCGAACCAGCAATCAGCGCGGACGAGATACCTTGCTGAAGCCGCAGTAGATCCGCATACTCGTTCTTCACCGCCCTTAGACGTTCGACGCCCCCAACTCCACGGAGGATGTCGTGAAGACAGGTCCCAAGTACCTGCTCGTAGTCCCTGAAGGTGTTCTCGGCCGACCGCAACTGCGCGAGTTCGGTCCGTAAGGTGCGAGGCCGAAAGGCGCTCTGAGTCCGTTCAATCTCGAGGCGTGCCGTGCGCAGCCGTTGGAGCTGACTCCCCGCGAGATACTGCAGCTCGTCGATGTCGTCGGCGAGATCGGCCAGCGCTCTTTCATCGAGATCGTCGCCCAGACGCAACGGCCGTGCCATGCCCTTTTGACGCCCGCCGAGCTCCGGTAGTTCGGCGGCCTTGGACATCTAGCGGCGGAAGCCGAACCGGTCGCGCTCATTCATCGGATTCCGTAGGTGAGCGCGAACAGTTCGCTCAAAGCTACAGGATGCGCGCTCCCAGGGCGCTCGCAACAAGCTCCACCGCAAGCATCCCGGTGGCGTTGGCGTGATCGAGTATCGGATTCACCTCCACGATCTCCACGGACGAGACGACTCCGGACTCGGCGACCAGCTCCATCGCCAGGTGCGCTTCCCGGTACGACAGCCCGCCGCGTACGGGCGTGCCGACTCCGGGAGCGATCTCCGGATCGCAGGCATCCACGTCGAGCGAAAGATGGACGAAACCCGGCCCCGAGACAAGTCCGATGGCCTCGCGCATGACCGAATCGATCCCCCGCCGGTCGATCTCATGCATCGTGAAGACCTGAAGGCCCATCCGCCGGATGAGGTCCTTCTCGCCGTTGTCGAGGTTGCGCACCCCGACCAGCACAACCCGCTCGGGATCCACCCACGGCGGCCCTTCGAGGGGCGACACCGCAAAGCCACATGCCCCGAGCGCAGCAGCCAGCGGCATCCCGTGTACGTTGCCGGACGGAGATGTCTCGGGGCGGTTCAGGTCTCCGTGGGCGCCCCCCCACAGCACCCCGCCGGTGCCGTGAACCGAGAACATGCCCGACAAGGTGCCCATCGCAATCGAATGGTCGCCGCCCAACACAAGAGGAGTTGCGCCGTTGCCGGCCCCTGCGGCGACGCATTTGGCGATCTCCGCACACGTCAACAGGATCGCAGGCAGATAGCGCGCCTGTTCGTCGGTTACCCCCGCAACCTCGGCGATCTCCACCTGGGCGTCACCCAAGTCGTCCACCTCGAGCCCGAGACCCGTGAGCCTCTCGTCGAGCCCCGAATACCTCAGGGCGCTCGGTCCCATGTCGACGCCCCGTCGAGATTGGCCGAGGTCGAGCGGCGCGCCGATTATGGAAACGCGTCCGGGTTGGTTCATGGTTGACTCATGGTTGCATGAGTGGAGCGAGGAATCGAACCGCAGTCGTAACCGGCGCGTCGAGCGGCATCGGAGCAGCAACGGCTCTGCGCCTTGCGGAGGAGGGTTTCGACCTCGTCCTGGAGGCGCGCCGGACAGACCGAGTCGAAGAGATCGCCGACAAGTGTGGTGGACGGGGATTCGAACTCGACGTCACAAGCAAAGAGTCGGTCCAGGCCTTCGTTGCGGAGATCGAAAAAGTCCACGTACTCGTGAACAACGCCGGGCTTGCATCGGGCCTTCAACCGATCTCCGAGATGGACGATGATCGCGTTCGCGTCATGTGGGAGACAAACGTAGTCGGATTGCTCCGCATGACGAAGGCGCTGCTTCCGAAGCTCATCGCGTCCGGCGCCGGCCATATCGTCAACCTCGGCTCGATCGCCGGATTCGAGGTTTACCCCGGCGGCGGTGGTTACACGGCGTCGAAACACGCCGTCCGTGCCCTTACACGCACATTGCGAATCGAGCTACTTGGACAACCGGTGAGGATCACCGAGATCGCGCCGGGACTCGTTGCCACCGAGTTCTCCTTGGTTCGCTTCGATGGAGACGAAGCCCAGGCCAGTAAGACCTACCAGGGAATGCAGCCGCTAACGGGGGACGACATCGCGGACTGTATTGCGTGGGTTGTGACGCGGCCCGATCACGTCAACATCGACGAGTTGGTAGTCCGTCCCCGAGCGCAGGCATCCGCCACTCAGGTGGCGCGGTCGGACGACTCCTGATCCGTCGACTCCCCGGATGGTCCCCGCCCGTCCCCCGTGTCTTCGCCGCGCGCCTGACCATCGCCGCCGGGCAGCCGATCCCCCACCGACGCGACTTCGTCCGGCTTCGGGAAAACCGATCTCTTCGCCCGCTCCTTCTCCTCCTGTGACGGCTCGATCTTGAGCGACAGAATCACGGTGACGGTGAGGACGACGACGATAAAGGTGAGCGACAGCCAGATCGGAATCTCGACGTGCACCGCCTCGAGGAGCATCTTCGTCCCCACAAAACCGAGGATTACGGCGAGCCCGTAGTTGAGCAGGTGGAACCGGTCGATGCTTCCAGCCAGAAGGAAGTACAGGGCGCGGAGGCCGAGGATGGCAAAGACGTTGGAGGTGAGCACGATGAACGGGTCATCGGTGACACCAAAAATCGCCGGGATCGAATCGATAGCGAAAGCGATGTCCGTAACCTCGATGAACAGCAACGTCACGAACAGAGGGGTTGCAACCCGCTTCGCGTTCTCGACGGTGAACATCTTCTGGTGGTCGTACCTCGTCGTGGTTGGAAACCGCCGAGCAGCAAATTTGAGGACCGGGTTGTCCTCGGGATGGATCTCGTCGGTGCCGCGGGCGATCCTGTAAGCCGTGTAGAGCAAGAATGCTCCAAAGATGTAGATGACCCAATCGAAATTCCGAATCAATAGCACGCCGACCCAAATGAAGACGCCTCGAAATACGAGTGCGCCCAGGATTCCCCAGAACAGCACCTGGTGCTGGTAGGCGAACGGCACCCTGAAGTAACTGAAGATGAGGACGAAAACGAACAGGTTGTCTACTGAGAGCGCCTTCTCGATCAGGAACCCCGCAAAGTACTCGCCCGCGACCTGACCGTCGGAGTACACCCACACGCCGAGCCCAAAGATGATTCCGAGTCCGAACCACACGCAGAACCAGGCGAGCGACTCCTTGAAATTCGGCTCGTGTTCCTCCCGGTGAAAGACCTTGAGGTCCACGAGGAGCATCGCGAGGACGAACGCGAGGAAAGCTACATAGATCCACCATGCAACGTCGATGTTCTCCGCGCCTTTCAGCTTCCGGCCTCCGGCCTCTAGTAGGTTTAGCCGCCCGTGACCATTCCCAATCGGCGGCCCTACGATGCCCGAACGATGCCAACAACAATAGTGGAACCTTGAAGATCGGCGACCTTAGGGCCTCCCATGAGGTACGAGGCATCGGGCTTGCCGTGGGCTCGGGTGTTTCCTTCGGAACCCTGGCAATCGTGGCAAAGCTCGCGTACGAGGAAGGGGCGGATTCACTGCCGTTGCTCGGGGCACGGTTCGCCCTGGCAACCCTACTGATCGTACTTTTCTGCCTGGCAACCGGGCGGCGCCTGTGGCCGGGCCGTCACGGAGCAGTAAAACTCCTGCTCCTAGGGGGTTTCGGTTACGGGTTCGAGGCCAGTCTCTTCTTCCTTGCGCTCGAGCACGCCCCCGCCGGGGTGGTCGGACTGATCTTCTACAGCTTTCCGATATGGACGAACATCATCGGTATTGCCACAGGACTCGAGCGACCCAGCCTGCGGGTCTTGATTGCATTGATCGTCGGCACCGCAGGAGTTGCTTCGATCTTCGCCGTGTCCGGCGCCGGTTTGCTCGGTCCGCTCCTTGCACTTGCAGCCGCCGTAGTGGTCGCCGTCTACCTGATCCTGTCGCAAATCGTGCTACGCAAACAGGATGCTCCGACGACGGCCCTATGGACATCGGCAGGAGCGGCAGTCACCGTCGGGACGGTGGCCCTCGTAGGGAGGGGGGAACTTCCCGGAGACGCACTCCCGCATGCAAGCGCTCTTGCCCTCGCGTCCGCAGTGGCGTTCCTGCTGCTGTACGCGGCGATTAAACGAATCGGTTCGGCGCGCAGTGCGATCGCAAACATGGTTGAGCCAATCACTACTGTGCTGCTGGCGGCTCTGATCCTCGGGGAGGAACTGACTCTGCGAATGGGGATAGGCGCGGCGCTGGTAATCAGCGCCTTGCCCATACTGGTTTCCGCCGAGGCGCGTCGCGATGTCGTTGCTCCTTCTGATAGCTCGTAACGGTGATGGATTGACGCACACGCAGAAACACCGATTTGGGGAATCCGGCTTAGTCTGAATCTCATGAGACTCGGTCTTGTACTCGGCGGAGGGGGCCTGATCGGGCTCGGTTTCCACGCCGGTGCACTGAAGGCCCTCGACGAGAGAGGGATCGACGTGCGGCACGCCGACACCATCGTCGGGACGAGCGCGGGAGCCATCATCGCCGGCTACCTTGCAAGTGGCTGGTGTCCGGCAGACTTCTTCGATTACGCCAACGGGACTCACCCAGCGGCATCGGCCGATCCCCGCGAACACGTTCGTGAACTGCGGCAACTGTTTACGCCGACATGGTCGTCGCGCTCCGAAAGAATCCGGCGCGGTGCCGGATCTTTGTTCGTCATGGCGACGTCGCGCGGGCTCCTACCGATCTACGGGCGCAAACCTGCGGGGTGGCTCCGACGGACCTTCCCCGCGGGCATGTATTCGACTGCGGCCACGCGTACTCGCCTGGCCGGTGACCTGCCCGAGTCGTGGCCCCGAGACGGCGTTTATCTCTGTGCGGCAGAGATGTACAGCGGCAAGAGGATGATTTTCGGCGCGCCGGGCGCGCCCGAGGCTTTGTTCCCGGATGCAGTCCTCGCCTCCACGGCGATACCCGGATTTTTTGAATCGGTTGAGATCGCGGGAAAGCACTTTGTCGACGGTGGTGTCGTCAGTGCAACTTCGCTCGACGTTGCAACCGACGACGGGTGCGACGCCATCCTCTGCATCGCGCCACTCGGATACCGAAAGGACGTCTCGATCCCGCTCCACAATCCGGTCAAGCTGGCACCGGTTGCCGTACGAATGCCATTTGCTCGAACGCTGAAGAGGGAGGTTCGGCGCGCCAGAGAGCGTGGGATCGACGTGGCAGTGATCCGACCGTGGGTCAGCGACTTGGAGGTCCTCGGGTCTAACTCGATGCGCCACCACGACCGCTCGGAGATAGCCGAACTATCGCGCAGAGGAGTTCACCGCACCCTGGACGACCTCGGATACCACCCCGTTGTCGCCGCGTTCGCGGATCGCGACAGGACCATATGAAACTTCCTGCCGGCCTCAAGACGCTGACCGATCTCGCCAATCCGTCCACGATTCGCCGCCTTCACTCCGCAGGCGCCCTGGGTCCGGCCGCTCCTCTGGCGATGACCGCCGCCGCGCCGTGGTTGTTGGGACGCGGCCCGTCGCTTGGAGTGGCAAGCCAGCTCAACGCACTTCAGGTTGGCAGGAAGGCCGCCATCCACGACCGGCACGGCTCCATTAGCTGGCGCGAGCTCGACACCGCGGCGAACCGCACGGGCAGGGCCCTGGCAGCCGCCGGGATGAGACCCGGCGATCGTGTTGCGATGCTCCTGCGGAACGGTCGTGAGTTCGCACAAGTCCTGCTGGCCGCCCAGAAGAATGGATTTATCGCATGTCCGCTCAACACTTGGGCGCGCCCCAAGGAACTGTCCGCATCGCTTGACAATGTGTCACCGAGTCTCGTGGTGTACGACACCGCGCACGCAGAGCAGCTGGCGAAATCCCTCCACACCGACGTGGGCCTCATAAGCACCGGTACGGGCGAGCCGCTGGCCGGCTCGATGCCGTTCGAGGAATTCGTCCGGCCGGGAAGAGGAGCGCCGCCGTTTCCGTTCGTGCGCGATCGGGGCAGCGCGAAGATCATCATCCATACCTCGGGCACAACGGGCCTCCCACGGGGAGCGCGGCGCGATGCGTCTGCGATCGGGTTGGGAGCTCTTGCGAACCTAGTAAGCGTCGTCCCCTATCGGCGGACCGATGTTGTCTTGTGTCCCGCGCCTCTATTCCACTCCTTCGGGCTCGTAACCTTCACAATCGCCACCGCGCTCGGCGCGACCTTGATTCTTCCCGAAGCATTCGATGCGGAACGTTCACTCGATTTGATTGCACGGCACCGGGCAACGGCGGCATCTTTTGTGCCGGTGATGATTCGCCGGATCCTCGACCTGGACGACGCCACCAGGTCTCGCCTCGACCTGTCGAGCCTGCGGATCGTCCTCGCCAGCGGATCCGCGATGTCCTCCGCCATGCGGTCTGCCGCGGCGGCGACCTTCGGAGACGTCCTGTACGACCTGTACGGCTCCACAGAAGCGGGATGGGTGTCCATCGCCACGCCCGAAGACATGCGCGTTCGGCCCACAACCGTCGGCCGCCCCGTTCCCGGAATTGAGGTCGCTGCGTATGACTCCAGGGGAAACCCGGTGCCGGCTGGAGAAGAAGGAGAGCTCTACGTTCGCAGCGGCGTGCTCTTCGACGGATACACAACGGGCGAGATCCGGCGATTGCACGACGGATTTGTCTCGATAGGCGATGTTGGGCACTTCGATTCAGAGGGTTTCCTCTACGTCGAGGGTCGCACCGACGACATGGTGGTAGTCGGCGCAGAGAACGTCTATCCGATCGAGGTGGAAGAAGTAATCGAATCGATAGAGGGCGTCGTCGAGGCTGCAGTGCTTGGAGTTCCCGATGAGGAGTTCGGCCAGGTGCTCGCGGCATTTGTTGTCGGGACGATCGATGCTGAAACGGTGCGCGAGCGCTGTTCGGAAGAACTCGCCTCCTACAAAGTCCCCCGAAAGATCGAAGTCCTCGACGAGTTACCGCGCACCGGAACCGGCAAGGTGCTGAAGCGAGAACTGCTGTCGCGCCGAGCAACGCGTGGTGAAGCCTAAACGTGAACTCTTTTGACTACGAAGGCTTCAGAATCACATTTGAGGAACGTGGTTCGGGTCCGCGACCCGTTGTTCTCGTTCACGGGCTGCTCTTCGCCCGCACCCATCACTACGGGCTTGCGGATTCGCTTGCCGCACGGGGCAACCGCGTCATTCTCATCGACCTTCTCGGTCATGGTGACAGCGACCGTCCGAGCCACGCCAGGCACTACTCGATGGAGACCTATGCCAAACAAGTGATCGCCCTTCTGGATCACTTGGACATTCGGGAAGCGGCGGTGGGTGGTACGTCGCTGGGCGCAAACGTCTCGCTCGAGACCGCCCACCGGGCGCCCGACCGCGTCAAGGGCATGTTTGTCGAGATGCCGGTGCTGGAGCGTGCGGCACCCGCTGCGGGAGTGATCTTCATCCCCCTCATGATCCTCCTAGCGCAGGGTGCGACCTGGCTTCAGGCCGCTTCGAACGCATTCAAGCGCCTCCCGCGCGGTTTCGGCCTGTATCCGGACGTAATGTTGGACCTCGTATCTCAGGACCCAGTCCCCGCAGCTGCCGTGCTGCATGGCGTACTTGCAGGACGCATAGCGCCGCACGTAAGCGACCGGGAGAAGATCGAGACGCCGGCGATTGTCATCGGCCACCTCCGGGACATGCTCCATCCTTTCTCCGATGCCGAGGCACTGAACAGGGAGCTGCCCAACTCGGAGCTCATCCAAGCGGCTTCGTTCTTCGAGCTGCGGTTTGCGCCCAACCGGCTGTCCGATCGGATCGCAGACTTCCTCGACGAGATATTTGTGTGAGCTTCAAGGTCGAAATCCATCCCGAGGATTCGTGGGCCAATGCCGCAGCGAACGTCGTCAGGGGATATCTGCCGAAGTCCGGCTCGGTGGTGCTAACGGGAGGCTCGGCGGCGGAGCTTGTTTTCCCTTTGCTGAAGGAGCCCGACGTGCAATGGCGATTCATCTCCCTCTACTTCAGCGACGAGCGCGCCGTTCGTCCGGACGATCCTCGCAGCAACTTCGGACTTGTCGACAGGACGCTGCTCGGCCACATCCGTCCTCAAGCCATCCACCGGATCCGCGGCGAAGAGAACCCCGATGATGCAGCCGTCTCGTACGATCACGTACTTGCCCCGGTAGTCGGCACGGGGTTCGACGTCGTCGTCCTCGGCATGGGAGCAGACGCTCACATCGCTGCACTGTTCCCGGGCTCCCCCGCGCTGGAAGCGACCGACAGCCTCTGTCTTCCGGTTGAAAGGCCGGACGGGATGATCGGAATCACGATGACACCTCCCGCCCTTATCAGTGCGCGCCACATACTGCTTCTGGTTTCCGGTTCCTCCAAGGCCGAAGCCGTCCGGCGCGCCGTGGCCTCGGACGAGAATTCGTCGACGTGTCCCGTGAGAGTGCTTGCCGGCCACCCGGATGTGCGCATGCTCCTCGACGAAGGAGCCGCCTCCGGACTGTGACGACTTATGGGTTGCGCAGTAGCGAGGGGAGCTTGAGCCCGAGCCAGGGCTTGCGACCCCAAACCACCAACTTCCCGCTCAGCGCCGGGCCCCATATCCCGATACGTCCATAGGCCACCAGCAGGAACGCCACCGGATCCGCCGAGATGCGGCAATCGGCACGTGCGTCCGGCGCGCCGATCGTCAGGCGGCCAGCATCGAAGTCCAAAATCCTCTCGAATCCACGTCGGATGCGGAGCTCGTAGCGGGCCGAGAAATTGCGGGCGCTCTCTTCGTTCACGTAGTAGGGCGAAAGCCCGATTATGCCTTCGAGCACGGTCCTTGCCTCCGCGCTCGGAATCACCCACTGCCCTTTCGACGCGGAACCGATGTCGTGACCATGCACCAGAACTTCTCCCAGGGCGAGGCACAAGACGGTCGAGAGCGGAAGCGTCAGCCCAGCGTGCCATCCGATCGGCCGGTCCTCGCCGGCGCCGCGCAATCGCCCCATCAGTCGCTCGAATGAGGCCTCGATACGGGCCGCGGCCGCCCGGGGATCCCTCTCCGTGTCGTTCTGCAGCCACGTCGCATTGATGCGTCCGATTTCGGCCGTGGATGCCGCGAGGACGGGATCGCTCCCCTCGACCATGGACACGTAGTTTTCGAACACCGACGCGACGTGGGATGCAACGTCTCCGGCCGACCACGCCCCGACTGCCCGCGCCGTTGGATCGGCGACGCCCCTCGAGAGCGAGGTAAACCGAGGAACTGCAGTCTGCAGCGCGCTGATCGCCGTTTCCATAGCCGAGTTTCTACACCCCAAAGCCTGTTCTCTTCTTCTGTGAGCACCGTGAGGGTGCATAGAGAAGAAAAGAACGGGCTGGAGGCGGGGCGTTTGGGCGCCTCAAGCATTTGGCAATTCATCCGATAAATACCAAGCACGGATTTGAGTGAAGGGTTTCCTATGTCACAGCCCATTCAACGGGACGGTGTCTGGTGGCACCAAAAGGCCGACGGTACGTGGCTGCGATGGAACGCTCAGAAGAGCGAGTGGGAGAGCGCGCCCGCCGCGCCCCCTCCCCCAGCCCCGCCGGGAGAGTCCGGCTCGGCCGCGGTCGTGCCGTCCGATCCGGTTGACCAGAGTCGTGAGCCCGCGTTCGGTTTCTCCACGGCCGACTCCGACGCTCCGTCGACCCCCGGCCTTGCGGACGGGTCCGAGGAGGTCAAGTGGGACTTCGGAGGTGAGTCCGTCGATCCCGTCAATCTCGGCCCCGCCAATGCCGACGTGCTGCCTCCAGAGTCCGACAAGCCCACCGTATCGGAACGGCTGAACGCCAACCGCACGGTGGCGGCGCTCCTCGTAGTGGTATTGCTTGCCGCAGCCGCGTTTGCGGCATTTACGTTCCTGGGCGGAGGCGACGACACGACCGGCGGCGGGACCGCGGCCACACCCGTAGGGACGGTCTCTCCGAACAAGGTTGTAGTTCGCAAGCTGAACTCCCTGTGCAAGTCGGCCAAACGCGAGATCAAGGCTTTGGGCACCCCCACCGCTCCCGACGAACTCGTGACCTACATGGCCGGCGTGAAGCGTGCCTACAACGGCTTCTTTCAGAAGCTAGGAGGCATCAACCCCAGGCCTGAGATCAAGGCGGATTTCGCTCGCTTGGTGAAGGACTTCAAGAAGCAGTCACGCTTTGCGGACGACATGTTCGCGGCTGCCAAGTCGGGAGACATCGTCACGGCTCAGCAGAGGCTGCAGCAACTCGACGCCGAGTCCACGAAGATGAACGCTCGGGCCCGCTCCTTCGGTGCCCACGCCTGCGCCTCCACCTAGGTCTTCATTCCGTCTGCCGAAAACCGCGGAATCCGCGGATCTGAGCAGACAGAAACGCTCGACCTCATCTATTAACTGACGGGAAACTCCGGCGAAACAAGCTGGAAACACCGCGCGCCCTAAATACGCACATCGCTGCGTCGCTCGTGAGTGAAGGGATTGCGCATGGATTCAGGAGATACCGCCTTCGTCCTCGTCGCGTCCGCCCTCGTCATGTTCATGACGCCCGGGCTGGCGCTTTTTTACGGCGGGATGGTGAGGTCGAAAAACGTCCTCGGAACGCTGATGCAGAGCGTCTTCGCATTGGGCTTGGTTTCCGTGCTGTGGGTTCTCGTCGCCTACACGCTCGCATTCGGCCCGGATGCGGGCGGCGGCTTGATAGGTGGGCTTGATTTCCTCGGATTCTCGGGCGTCGGGGGTGAGCCGAACGAGGCACTCGCCGGGACTATCCCCCATGCCGGCTTCGCCACCTTTCAGCTGATGTTCGCGGTCATCACGCCGGCCCTGATAACCGGCGCTTTCGCCGAAAGGATGAAGTTCTCAGGCTATGTCGCGTTCACCGCGTTGTGGCTCATCCTGGTGTACGCGCCGGTTGCCCACTGGGTGTGGGGACCGGACGGCTGGATCGGCAAGCTCGGGGCGCTCGACTTTGCGGGCGGCACCGTGGTCCACATCAACGCCGGTGTCGCGGCCTTTGCCGCCGCGATAGTCATCGGCAAGCGAAGGGGCTTCGGGAAGGAAGCGATGGTCCCCCACAACTTGACGATGACCATGCTCGGCGCGGGCATCTTGTGGTTCGGCTGGTTCGGATTCAATGCCGGAAGTGCCCTCGCCGCCGATGGGCTCGCCGGTACGGCTTTCCTTGCGACCCATCTGGGCGCGGCCGCCGGTGCATGCGGATGGGCGTTGTTCGATGCGTTCAAGGAGCGCCGGTCGACGACGCTCGGAGTCGCTTCAGGAGCGGTTTCCGGACTGGTTGCGATCACGCCGGCGGCAGGCTTCGTCTCGCCGCTGCCGGCCATAGTGATCGGGCTCGCGGCCGGACTCCTGTGTGCGTGGGCGGTCGGCCTGAAGTTCCGCCTCGGCTACGACGACTCGCTCGACGTTGTCGGCGTCCACCTCGTCGGTGGAATCGTCGGCGCTCTGTTGACCGGAGTCTTCGCAGACCTCGCCGTAAACGGAGGAGGCGCGGACGGCCTCCTCAACGGAGGCGGATTCACGCTCCTCGGCAAACAGTTCGTTGCGATTTCGGCAACGATCTTGTTCTCGGGTGTCCTGAGCCTCGGCATCCTCAAGTTCGTCGATGCCTTCGTGGGACTGCGTGTGACCGAAGAAGAAGAGGTCTCCGGCGTTGATCTGACTCAGCACGCAGAGGCGGGCTACGCATTCTCTGAGGGCGGCGCGCTCACCTCGCATCAGTCCGCTCCGGCACCGCTCCCAAGCCACTCCGCCGTGGCCGTCCCGAAAGGAAGTGAGGCGTGATGAAACTTGTGGTCGCCGTCATCAAGCCGTTCAAACTCGAAGAAGTAAAGGAGGCCCTCGAGGCGATCGGTGTCGGAGGTATGACCGTGACGGATTCACGAGGGTTCGGCCGCCAAAAGGGCCACACGGAGGTCTATCGCGGGGCGGAGTACCAGGTCGATTTCACACCCAAGACTCGCCTGGAAGCCGTCGTTGACGACGACATGGCCGACGAGGCCGTGAAGGCGATCGTGACGAGTGCGGCCACGGATTCCATCGGCGACGGCAAGGTCTGGGTCCTGCCCGTCGAGCAGGTGGTCCGGATACGCACGGGCGAAAGGGGCCCCGACGCTCTCTGAGCTACGAGCGGCCAGGGCCGTCAATCTGCACGATGGTGCGTCCGCGGCGCGAGCTCGCGCCGCGGACGTCGACTTCGCCCTTCGGGGCCTCGTTGAGGAAACGTTCGGACCCCACCCATCGATCTGTCTCACAGCGGTGGGAGGGTACGGGAGGGGGGAGCTTTCGCCCCACTCCGACATCGACATCGCGATCCTCGTGCCGGCCCGATCCGAGGTTTCGCGCGCGACGTTGAGGGGACTGCTCTACCCGCTGTGGGACGCTGGATGGCGAGTTGGTCACGCGGTGCGCACTCCAAAGGAATGTGTTGCGCACGCGGGGGGAGACCTCGAAGCGGCAACCTCACTGTTGAGCGCCCGGTTCATCGCGGGCAACAGCACGCTTCACGAGGAGCTCATCGACCGGCGCGCCGCGTGGATTCGCAAGCACCGCAAGAAGCTCACGAGAGCAATCCTGGACGAGACGGCGCGCCGGCACGATCGAGCCGATCGCGCGGGGTGGTCCCTGGCACCCGATCTGAAAGTGGACGTGGGTGGCCTGCGCGACATCCATACCGTTGGATGGTTGAACGCCATTGCCGAGGAGCACCCGCGCGAGAACGGATCTCTCGAGGAGGCCAACGAACTCATCCTGGCGGTGCGTGAGGCATTGCACGCGGAGCTCAAGCGGCCCGGAGATCGACTTCGCATCGATCTCCAACCGGCCGTGGCGGCACGACTGGGGTTCGACGAGCCGTCGGGCGCTGACTTACTGATGGGGCAAGTCCACTCCTGCGCACGAACGATCGAGCAGATCGCGCGGACGCAGATGTCACGGGCTGCCGATTCGGTCCTGGGAGGCCCGCGGCGATCAGGCACCGTCACGGTCGTCGACAGCGGGGTGGTCGTTTCCGATGGCGTCATCGCGCTGTCCGGGCCGCTCGCGGGGAGTGAGGTGGCCGGCGCCCTGAAACTGCTCGCGGGAAGCGCCGAAACGAACCGTCCCATAGCTTCGCGACTACATCCCTGGCTAAAGACTGTTTTTGCTTCGGGTGACGTCGAATGGAACCAATCGTTACGAGCGGCCTGGTTCCGGGTGCTGCGCGGGCGCTTTGTCGTCGGGGCGCTCGAGCTCCTCGACCACGTCGGGGGAATGACGAAGTTGATCCCCGAGTGGGAATCGATTCGGGGTCGGGCTCTGTACGACCCATACCACCGCTTCACCGTAGACGGACACAGCTTCCTCGCCGTAGCGGAGGTGCATCGCGCCGTGGAGTCTGACGCCATCGCGGCACGCGCCGCCGCAGATGCGGGAGACCTCGATACGTTGCTGCTCGCAGCCCTGCTTCACGACATCGGTAAAGGAAGTGGGGAGAACCACTCTCTCGCCGGAGCCCGTATCGCAAAATCTGTGTGCCTCCGGATGGGACTAACTACAGCAGAAACGGCAGAGGTGGAAGCTCTGGTACAGCACCACCTGCTCCTGTCGGACACCGCGACTCGCCGGGACCTCGACGACGGCGCCGTGATCGCCGGAGTGGCGGAGGCCTTAGGCGACGCACGTCTCCTGCGGCTCCTCTACGTGCTATCCCTCGCCGACGGGAGGGCGACGGGGCCGGAGGCGTGGACCGAATGGAAATCCGCTCTGGTCCTAGAGCTGTTCCGCAAGACACTTATTGCTATCGAAACCGGGGAGCTCCCCACTCGTTCGAACATCGCGGAGCTGGCGCGCGCAGTGGAGACGTTCGAGCCCGCTCTGGCAGGGGATGCAGCAGAAGTCCTCGAGAGTCTGCCACCCTCCTATATGGAAGGTATGAGCGTCGAGGACATTGCAGACGAGATTGCGCTGTTGCTCAATCCGCCGCGTCCCGGCGAGGTGAGGCACCGCGTGCAAACGGACGCGTCCGGCCGAGCGCTCATGACCGTCTGTATGAACGACCGGCCCGGCACTCTCGCACGGACTGCTGGGGTGCTCGCGATTCATCGCGCTTCGGTACTGAAGGCCCAGGCCTTCTCGACCACCGCCGGGCTTGCCCTCGAACGTTTTGCGCTTCGCCCCAGCCCGACAACCGATTGGAATGCCGTCGGCCGGGACCTTCAGGCTGCCTTCTCCGGCCGCCTGGCAGTCGACCCACACATCGAACGCAAAGCGCTCGATTACGCCCCCAGCGAACCCGTCACATGCGAGGTGCGGGTGCTGGCCGATGCATCGGCCCACTCAACCGTGATTGAAGTGCGCGCGCCGGATGCCCTCGGTGTCCTGTACGCCATCGCAGCGGGCATCTCGGACCTCGATCTCGATATCCACGTGGCGAAAATCGACACCCTCGGCGAACGTGTTGTCGATGTGTTCTACGTGCGCACACCGTCGGGAGCGAAGCTCGACGAGGTGCAAGCAGCCGAGGTGGAGCGTTCGATTACCCACCGGATCGCCCGGATCTACGGCCCACGTTGACCCACGCGTCGGCCGCCTCGGCTCGAACAGTGGCATCTGCCTGCCGGCTTGTCACAGATTCTCCCGATTGGTCCACATCCGAGCGGTCCGCCCGACAAGCGGGACGGCGCGTCGAGGACTAGTCCGATCGGATTAGTCAATTTTTGTGCATCTCACACAGAGGTGCCTCTCTAATCCAGACTCCGCCATACCCAGGACGAATGACCCAGGGTTTGCCATTTGGGTCCTGGACCACAATGGGATTTCCAAATTTAAGGAATACAAGCGGGGACGGCGGTATCCATTGCCGGAACCGGCCCAGAGCCTCAAGTACTATCCGTCGCTCGCCGACATAAGAGGTAGCTGCAACACCGCCGGATGGAGGGTCCCAGCGGTGGGCGTACCGAAGTTGTCAGTCGATCGGGGAGGAAGTCGATGAAGCTCGCGCGGCTTGCGGTTGTCTCCATAACCAGCGCCCTAGCTATCACCGCACTCGCACCAGCCACCGCTGGGGGCAGTTCCTGTTGGGTCTTCAAGTCCGAAGAGAAGGCCATGGCCAAAAAGGTCAACAACGCACGCAGCAACCACGACAAGGTGAAGCTGAAGCTCGACCCCGAAATGTCACGCGTTGCACGCGGCCACAGCAGGACGATGGCAAAGAAGTCCAGCCTCTACCACACCAAAAACCTCGGCAGCAAAGTAACCAATTGGAAGACTCTCGGCGAAAACGTCGGCTACGGCAGCGGTGTGAAGCAGCTCCACAAGATGTTCATGGGATCCAGCGGACATCGTGCGAACATTTTGAAGTCCGGCTACCGTTTTGTGGGTGTTGGGACCGCGCGCAAGAACGGCACTCTCTGGGTCACCGTCATCTTCGAAAGCAAGAACAACCCAGGCACAAGCCTGTCAATGCCGAGCTGCTAGACCCCACCGTCCGCAGCGGGCGCGGCCCTGTGATCAATCTGGGTGAGAGGAGCCGTTGTCCTTCTCCCCGCTTGTCTGCGGCACGAACGGCACTGTTGGAGGAAGTGTGTGGGGCTCCAGCACCTCGTCGATAAGCCCGTACTCCTTAGCTTCCATCGGCGACATGAA
>OCZV010000213.1_pt1 | contig 21164 bp, 29 predicted proteins | sample 1539051 | NCBI WGS metagenome assembly OCZV01 (sample SAMEA3113581, study PRJEB22503) | soil metagenome
CTCGCTGACGCCGTCTTCTGCGCCATCCCTACGGGGTTCGTCACACGGTGCCTCGATGACGTCGGGCTTCCCTTGCGATACCGACCCTTCCTGCCAGTGTTGAAGTTCGGCGCGACCGCGGGTCTGCTCGCAGGGCTGTGGATCGAGTACCTCGGAGCCGTGACCGCCGCCGGCCTGATCCTGTACTTCATCCTGGCGGTCGCCGCTCATATCCGTGTGCGCGACATCGGCCGGAACATGCTGAACGCCTCGGTGATCCTCGCCTTCAGCGCGTTCGTCTTCGTCACGTTCCTCTGACCTGATCTCGCCCCCGCCGCGAGCAGGTGCGGTGCGCGACGATCCGCCGCCTCCCGGCGACTCCTTGATCGGGTCCCGATCACGTCCCACTCAGCCTGTGCACGAGCTGCAGCGCCGTGTGATCGCCACTCGCTGGAGTTGCGCAGACAACCAGCCGCGAACGGGTTGGAAGACGCCAGGTCGATCGATGTACCTTCGTCGTTGGGCGGAGGGCGCTCTAGCGAGCGCGAGCTTCCGAACCCGGTTCGAGCCCGGTCGATGGGACGCTCCCGTCACGGACCTGGGAAGGCCGTCTCGAAGGACTGAGCGAAGGCCGTGTCACCGCTGAGGCGGAGCGGGTGATGTCGGGGACGGCCAAGGAGCATTGCGAGCAGGTCACGGCTCGATGCCTCAATCATCGCGGTTGCTTCATCGTCCTTGACCGCTGGCCGTGATTCGACGCACTCGTCCTTGACGGTGACCAGCCAGCACGGTCCATCGGTCGCGTTCAGCAGCCAAGATCCCTGAATCGTTCCATCGAACGCCCGATGGTTGGTTCGTCGCGTCGTGAGCCACGCCAGCCGAGTCGGAAGGCCGACCTCGACAAGCGTGGAGCTCCAATCGGGTGCGTCGATGCCGAGGTCTGTTGTGTGGACGTCGAGTTCGGTCAGACGCATGAGGGCGAGGCGTGCGAGCGGAACCGGTCCGAGATCCAGCTTGTCCGCAGGCTCGACCACCTCTGTGCTCCACTGCGCGTCGTCTACGGCGGACCACACGCTGTCGAGCTCGGCGGCAGCTGCCTGCCAGTCGTCGAACACCTCAGCGGGCCCCTCACCAGGCGCCGGTATCAACGTGCTGAGACGCTGGCGCGCTCTGCCGTCCGGGTAGTACGAGGTCTCGCGGCCCGCCAGCGTGTCGAGGGTCATGCGCCGGAGCGCATGGTTGCCGTACCGGAGATGGCAAACGATCGTGAGTCGGCTCCAGCCCGGGAGCCGACTCGGTTCCTCGAGCACCGCTTCGTCCAGCTGCTGCAGGGTCGCGATGAGACGCTGCGTACGCTCTGCGGCCACTCGCGCAAGCTCGCGAGCACGAGCGACGTCGTCCATGGCGACGAGTCTCGCGTTCCTTTCGCCCAACGAGCCATCGCTGCTTCGACGGTGGCCGTCGTGCCGCGGCTGATGGATTGTGTGACTGCGCTCCTTCGACGCCGCGTCCAGCGGCCCGGGGTCCGGGGTCCGGGGTCCGGGTCCGGGGTCCGGGGTCCGGGGTCCGGCGAGATATTAGCGGAACTCGTCTAGTACTCCAAGCTCGACAGGTATACTGAGCCGGTGATCGTCGGTGAAGGTCGAGTGGCGGTGGCCGCGTCAACGTGCTGATCCAGCCTCGCTACGACGGGCCTCCGGTAATCGTGCTCGACGGAGCGATCGACGATCAGCGCGACACGCTGATCCGTCAGCGCCGCCGCATGGTCGACGAGCTCGCATCACGGACCGACGAAGAGTGGCGGACGCCGAGCCGGTGCGAGGGCTGGACGGCAAAGGACGTCGTCGCGCACCTCGGCACCACCAACGACTTCTGGCGACTGTCGATCGAGGCAGGGTTGGCGGGCGCGCCGTCGCGCCTCCTTGTCGGATTCGATCCGAAGCTGACGCCGGCGGCCCTGGTCGAAGCAGTGCGGGCGCTGTCGCCGGCCGAGACGTTCGAGCGGTTCGCCACTAGCACGAGTTCGCTGTGTGACGCGGTCGACGCCCTTGACGTGACAGGGTGGGCGACCATCGCCGAGGCGCCGCCCGGCCACGTGCCGATCCGCGTCATGGCACACCATGCGGTCTGGGACGCATGGGTGCACGAGCGCGACATCCTGCTACCCCTCGGTGCGGCCCCGGCCGAGGAGGCCGACGAGATCATCTCCTGTCTGCGCTATGCCGCCGCGCTGGGTCCGTCGTTCGCGGCGCTGTCCGACGCCGACCGGCGCGGCGTGCTCGCCATCGACGTGTCCGACCCCGACGCTCATGTCGTTGTCGAGCTGGCCGGTGGTGCTGTCGCCGTCCGCGCGGGCGAGGCACCGTCAGGGGCGGCGGTGCTTCGCGGCCGCGCCGTCGACGTCCTCGAGATGCTCAGCATCCGGGTCCCGTTCGACCAGGCCATCCCCGACGACGCCCGCTGGATGGTCCAAGGGCTGGTCGACGTGTCCGAATCGACCGCCGAAGTGACGGCAGAGCGCGGAATAGCCCCGCACGACCGGTGAGCGAGCCACGAATCAGTTTTCGAAGTCGGATGACCTGAGTTCCTTCGGCGGGTGCACCACGTGCACCACAACCGTTCGGGAGTAGCGCGAGTTGTCGCGACTACGCGACGTCGTCGTGGTGTCTCTACCGCGCTGTGGCGTGTGGACGATCGGCAAGCAGAGAAGACGACGTGGTCGGCGAGTAGTGCGTCTAGTTCCCGCGGGGACTCGCCAGCCGGGGACTCACCAGCGACAACCCGGTGCAACCTGTCGATGACCCTGCACCATCACGAACCGTGCCCTTGCTGCCGCTAGTCACCGTTGGGGGAGGCGTGTGAGGTCAGTGCCTGGCGGAGCATGACGGGCACCGCTCGGCGATGCATGGCGGACTCCGGCATCCAGACAAGGGAGGCGACCGGGTGGTCGTAGCGGATGAACAAGGCAAGTGACAGGTGGTGGTCGTCAATGTGGACGATGCCGTGTGCCGTCATGAACCACGAAGCGGTTTCGAGCCTGATCCAGTCGTCGCCGCGAGCAGCGATCTTCAAGCCCTGGATGTGCTCCGCGGAGGGCGTGGGGCCGAGACGCAGGCCAAGTTTCCGCCACAGCGCGGGTGCTGAACGACCCGTGGGCGTTTCCTCGAGCACGGCTCGTGCCCATTCCTCTGGTGTCCGGGCGGTAACCCCATTCGACGGTGCCGTAAAGACGTCGACGTAGTCGGGGCTCGCGAGGGTGTCGTGCGCACGGATCGTCTCGGGGATCTCGCTCAGGCTGACAACTGTCATCACGGTGTCATCCATCTTCGGTTCCTTCGCACAGCCGGGTCTGGTTCAACATGCGCGTCTGTACGTGTCGCCGCGGGGTCTCGCGGCGGGAACCACCGCCACTGGTCGAACTGGTTCCACGGGGAGGACGCACGTTCTCCTACTCAGACTTGCGTTCATCAGAGCGGCCAGCTCTAGGCGGACTCCCGCTGGCCGACCGCGGTGACAAGAGCTTCCGCCTCCTGCTGACGTCGCGCCGCGAGCACTTGTCTGGCCAGGGCGGGGCCCTTGTCGCCGATGACGTGCTTGTAGATGTCGGGCAGTCTGAGGACTCTCCCGCCGTCACCACCCCAGGAACCGTCCTTGACCTCGTGCGTAAAGACCCACACGCGGCTCGCGGGATCCGGATAGCGGCCGGCTTCGGCCTCGACTACTGCCTGCGTCATCGCCGCGGTGACCGCGGCCCGGCGATCGTCGTCGTACTGGCCTTCGGGAACATTGCAAACGAACCGGTAGTGCGGCAGGTCCGCAGGTTCGCCGCCGACGTACATCTCATGGCGATGCACGAAGACCCAGGCGAAGGCACGAGCCCTTTGGTTGGTTGGGCGAACTCCTTCATGCTCCAGCAGCAGGTCGGTGATCCTCGCCAGCAACTGCCGCTCAGCGGTCTCTGGCAGCGCCCCTTCGGGGATGAACGCGTCACACATTGGCATCGGTCGTACCCTCCTGTCGGACGAAGGCGGTGCATGAAGTACGGCCATGCACCCATTTCCGGTTGCCTTGCATCGAAGCTACCCTGCTGTTCAGAATCTATACCGTCCAGTGCATCGAGGAAACTAGTGCCGGAACATAGCTACCAGCAGTACTGCGGCCTGGCCCGTGCCTTGGACGTGGCCGGCGATCGATGGACGTTGCTGATCGTGCGCGAACTCCTGCTAGGTCCGCGGCGCTTTACCGACCTGCTCGACGGTCTTCCGGGTGTCAGCCGCAACCTGCTGACGGAACGGCTGCGTGACCTCGAGAGCGATGGCGTCATCGTGCGGCAAGAGCTTCCACCGCCCGCCGCCAGGCAGGTGTACGAGCTGACGGACGACGGTCGCGATCTGGCAGACGCTCTGGTCCCTCTTGTCGCTTGGGGCGCCAGACGTCTCGGCGCTCGCGAGCGGTCCGAGACCTTCCGCCCACAGTGGGCTGCCCTCGCGATGCTCACCTTCGCCAACCGCGACGCGGCCAAGGGTGTCAACGAGACCTATCAGTACGTGGTCGGGCGCTGGGCCTTTCACTTCAAGATTGAGGACGGTTCGATCCAGCTGTGTGACGGGCAGGCTCAAGATCCAGCGCTTACCGTCACGACGGACGAGGACACGTGGGCCGACATCGCCTCCGGGGAGATCACCGGTTCCGCGGCCGCTGCTCGTCGACGGCTGAAGATCGTCGGCGACCGCAAGGCTGCCGCGCGTCTGAAGGAGATCTTCGCCCGCGACCGAGTGCTCGCTCAGGCGGAGGCAACCGTCAAGCGCGCGAGCCAGCGACGATGACTCTCGCGCATGGGGTGCGACCGCCGGGTTCGTGCAGCGCGAGCACTGATGCGCGCACACCGCGGAGACCTCCGGCGAGCTGGCTGTCCGGGCTTGCGCAAACGCTCCTCGTTGCGCTCGGCGGCCGGGTACCACGCGGCGCGGGGCAACCCGAGGATGTGGCTGATGCGCATCGCTCGTCATGCCACGGCCGACTGGTACCGGCGCCGATCGCCGGAGGATCCGCGTGCGGAGTGCCCGAGGATGTCGAACGCGAGGAGGCCGCCGACGAGGTGCTCCGCGCGGAGGGAGCTGGTGAGGTGCGCGCTCTCGTCGCCCACCTGAGCGAGCGGGAGCGAGAGGCGGTGGCCCTGCGGTTCAGTGCGGAGCTCTCGGCGGCGGAGATCGGCGATCTGCTCGGGACCTCCGCCACTGGTGCCCGCACGCTCGTGCACCGTGCCGTCACGAAGCTCCGGGGGATGGTGGCCGATGGCTGACGACGACGTGTTCGACCTCGAGGACGTGCGCGCCGCCGAGGCGCTGGACGCCGAGATCGATCGGGCGCTCGCCGGCGCCGCGACGGGCGCCACGCCGCCGATCGTGACGCTCCTCGCGACAGCGCTCCGCGCCGAGCCGCCTCGTGGCCTCGCCTCCCGGATCGAAGCCGAGCACGCGCGTCGAGAGACCCGACGCTAGCTCCCGTCCAAGTGGCGGCGGCGCTGGCCGCGCTGCTCGTGTCGCAGGGCATCGGCAACCTGGTAAACGGCGAGTGGGTCGCCCCGTGGCGTCGGCGAGGACTTCAGTCCCCACACCATGCGCGAGGGCGGCTTCGCCCTCTTAGATTGGGTCTCGGTCTGGCAGTGGCGCACAGCGTGTTCCGGCGGTCCTGGCTGCCGGTGTCGGCCTCGGCTGGCGCAAAGCCGAACCGGTCGACGCGATCAGCGAGCTCGTTTGACTCTTGCTCGGGACGCGTGGTCTCTGTAGGCGGCGATCGTCCGTTTGGTCCGCTGGGATGAGCGGCGTCCGGGCCGCTTTGGCCTCGTACATGTCCATATCGGCCGAAGCCACGACAAAGACCTCGACTCCGTCGTTGACGTGCCAATGGTACGCCTCGTCAGTCCAATGAAGCTCACCGACGTCGATCCGTCGAGCACGGCGAGGGCCAGCGCCTCCCCACGGCTGAGACCCACTGAAGTCGACCGGGTCGAATACCCGCATCACTAGCCCCTTGTCGATGACGAATTAGCATCACTATTCTAGTAGGCACGTCATGACACATCTAGGCGCCCCGTTCCAGGCGGAGCATCCAGCAAGTGGGCCCTGGAAGTGATCTCGACGGCGCTGTCCGAGGGAGCCAAGGAGTTGGCCGCGATCACCGGGGGAACCAGGTGCGACAACTGACGTGCATCGGACCGGGCGCCATCGATTGGCTGGAGGTGCCCGACCCGGAACTGGCGTCCGCGACGGATGCGATCGTCCGTCCGATCTTCGTCGCCCGCTGCGGCATCGATCCAACGCTGGTCGGCATCGGCCCGACTCGCGCGGATGGCTTCGCCCTCGGCCACGAGTCCGTCGCCGAGGTCGTGGCGGTGGGGGCAGCGGTCAGCAACGTGAAGGTCGGTGCGCTGGCACTGCCGTCGTTCTGGATCAGCTGTGGGTCGTGCGATCAGTGCACTCGCGGGAAGACGGGCCTCTGCCGTGAGTACCCGCTCCTCTCGAGCTATGGCATGGAACCCTTGAGCGGCGTCGAGTACGGCGGCATGCTCTCCGACCTCGTTCGTGTGCCGCACGCTGAGACCATGCTGACGCTCCTGCCTCCAGGCGTTGATCCCATCGCGGTGGCGAGCCTGCCAGACAACGTCGTCGACGGCTACCGGCTCGTAGCCCCCCATCTCGAGCGGCGTCCCGGCGCGGATGTAGTCATCGCCTCCCACGGAGGGGGCGCCATCGGCCTGTACGCCGCTCAGGCCGCCGCCGCCCTCGGCGCTGGGGACGTCACGGTTGCTAGCGACGACGACACCGTGCTCGACCTCGCCACGCACATCGGCGTCCGCCCCCTCCGCGTCGACTTCACGCAGAAGCCGCCGCAAACGTGGGCGATCGTCGCTGACTGCGGGCCCGAGGACTTCCGGGTCGGGTTCCAATGGTCTATCCGGGCCACCGAACCGGAGGGCGTCCTCCATTGCATGGGCAGCGTCGATCCCGACGTGCCGTTCAACTTGAGGCGCCTCTACACGTTCGGGATCGAGTTCCATATTGGGAGAGCCCATTCGGCAGCGCTCATGCCGCAGGTGATGGCTCTCGTCGCTGACGGTCGACTCCACCCGGAACTCATCACGACCGACATCATCGGTTGGGAAGAGGCGCCGACCCGCTACCTCGATCCAAGCGTGAAGCTCATCGTCGAGCGATGATCTCGTCGACACCGAGCCGCTCGAAGGCGACCACGTTTCGACGAGTTCACGTGCGAGCTCTCGATTCGCGGACTTGCCCTCCAGCTACTCGGTTGACACAGGGTCCGGGTTGGCGCGGCTTGTCCCGAATACGAGAATCGTCGGCAATACCACGGAGGCGCCGAGAGTGATCAGATTCGCGACCTGGTCGCCGGTGTCGTACAGATCGAGGTGGTTGACGTGGTACAGAAGGTGCGGCACTGCGCCCAGCAGGTACGCGAGGGCCGCGGTGCGCACGAGATACCGCTGAGGTCGCATGAAGGCGGCGAGCAGTACGACTGCGATTGCGATCTGACCGTTCCCGAAGTCGCGAAAGGCGTGCTCGTTGTACGGGCCGTCCACCGACACCCACGTGCGACCGAAGCCAGGGAAGTCGTCGTAGAACGACCGTGGGCTGATCGTCAGCCACAGCCCGACACCTAGGCCGCTAAGGGCGAGCACCAGTAGGAGGGGGCGAACCAGACGCTCGGACAGTCGGCGCCGTGCCGCCCCCGCCGCCGGTTCCGCGCCCGCACCCCGAGTGCCGGTGGCGTGGGCCGTAGGAGTTCTTGCGTTGCTAGCCATGCTTGCTCCTCCTGTCGATGCGATCCATCCAGCTCGCCGGCCACTAGTCGGTCGACACGCTGCTGGCAGAGCGGCTGGTACTGGCCTCCTCAGCCTCGGGCCCATGACACTCGGGTCCCTCACGTCTCGAGCTCCCCTCGCGGAACTGCGCCGCTGAGCACTTCTCGTTGTAGATCCAGGCTTCGCGGCACTAGTTTTAGAGCATCAGATCTAGAAGCGCGCGACCGGGGAGTTGCCACATGAAGGCGAACGAGAAGCTGGTGCTCGACATGATCCGTGCCGTCGAGGAACGAGACGCAGAGCGCATTCTCGAGATCTACGACCCCGACGTCGAGTTCCACTGGCCACCGTCGCTACCGGGCTACGGCGGTACCTTTCGGGGTCGCGACGTCCTCGAGATGAACACCGCGTTCACCGACGCGTGGGATCCTCTGCAACTCAGCGATGAGGCGCGCCGGATCCACCCGAGGGTGGTGGCCTCCAACGACGAAGAGGTCGTTGTGCACTACCACCAGCGCGGTACCGATCGAACCGGCCGCTCTTGTGACAGCGAGGTACTTGCGATCTACAGGGTGGAGAACGGCAAGGTCAGCCGGTTGCAGATGTTCTACTTCGAGCCGGAGAAGGTCGCCGACTTCCTCCGCGCGGCTTCGAGCCAGCCAGTGCAGTAGAGAGCGCACAGCGTCGTTCGGCAGCGCGAACCTCGTCGAAGAAGGAAGCCCAGCCGCGTGATGACCACTCCGATCGGATGCCGGTGCTCCACGAGGGGTGCCGGAGAGTTGACGCAGGAATTCTCTGCCGCTCGGTTTCGCGGGGACCATGGAGGAGCAGTGACTGTCTCCCGAACGTCCTCGCCAGCCTTGATCGGTGCGGGTGTCGCCGTGATCTCGTGGCTCGTGCTTGGTGCCGTGGCATCTCTCCGAGGTCTCGGAGGATGGTCGAGGCGTGGAAGGGTCAAGGGCGCACGACGGTCCTGTGCTTCGGACGACGAATCCGGCTCTCGATGGCTGTGTGGCGGTCCGGACGGGAGTGCTAGCCGCGCTGCATCAGTCCGGCGCGCTCGCGGCGGCGTCCGATCGTCGGCGTCATGGCCGCTCAGTTCGCCTGCGCTCACGATGCGGCCCGAAGGAGGATGAGTTGGTGATGACCGCTGCCTCGCAGGGCGTGGTTCGGACCGCTCGCCACGAGGACCTACGGGCGGTCCTCGCGATCCACGCCGAACACAACGCTGGCCATCCGATCTCGATCTTGACGTCCGAGAGGCAGGCGGAGACGTGGCGACGAATGATGGCCACGCACGACCTCACGGTCTACGTGGCGGAGGTCGGGGTTGAGCTGGTCGGGACCGCCACCGCGCTTGTGATGCCGAACGTCACGTACGACTGCGCGCCGACGGTGTTCCTGGAAGCGGTCGTCGTCACTCCTCGTCACCGCCGTCAGGGAATAGCCAGGGCGATCGTGCAGCGAGTCCTAGCCGACGCGAACGCGGCCGGTTGCAACAGAGTGCAACTGCTGTCGCACAAGCGACACGCGACGGACGGCGCGCACCGTCTCTACACGAGCCTCGGGTTCGAGGCCGAGGCAGAGGGCTTCCGCTTGTATCTGCAAGCCGCCCCGAGGTCGCATTTGGCTTCGGGGCGAGACCATGCGGTCGGCACCACATGAAGGGGCGCCAGCATGTCGGGTCGCCGGCTGGCGTGCTGCCATTGACCTCCATCGTGATTGGCGTCGTGACACTCGCCACGTACGTCTGGATCCTTGCCGCCGAGGGCGACGACTCCCTCGCCGACGTTGCGCCATTTGTCGCGCTAATGGGGGGTAGCGTCGGGCTCGCCGCCGCCAATCTCGTGGCATTGGGTGGGCGTCCCGCCCTCTATCTGCTTCCTGGGCTGGTGCTCGTCTGCGTCGGTATCCTTGGACTGTTCTCGATCGGACTTCCGCTGGTGGTCGCGGGCGTGCTCTTGCTGGTGAATGCGGTCCGAGGCCGGTGGTCGAGGTGACGGCGGTGGACTGGCCCGTCGCGCAGCTTGGCCCCATCGAGAGACTGTCCGTCTTGGCAAAGGCGCTGCCAGGGTCTGCCTTCGAAGTGCGGCGGACGGCTCCCCGTTCGAGGCGGTTTCGACCTACATCGAGGACCTGGAACGGCGATGCCATCTCTGGACGCACTCGTGGGAACGTTCGAGATCACGGATCGCGTCGACGATCGGATCGTTGCGCGGGTGACGGCCTCGGCGTGGTCCCGCGTGGGGTCCATCTTCGACGTTCGCCTCGCTCCGGGGTGGTGCTTGATGACCTCCCGCCGAGGCCTCTACGCCGTCGGCCTCGCCGCCGATTCCGATGGCGAGTCGACGCGAGTCGCGCACCTCGAGGCACTGTGCATCCCGGCACCACGGTGAGCTCGATGCGGGGTCGCTGCCGTGCTCCGCATGCTCTCGTACCTCTTGCGCCATCATGTGGCGAGCGACCTCAACGGCCTGATGCACGGGATCGCCGCCGAGCGGCCTTCAACCGATGCCGGTTCGCCGGAGCAGGCCGCGCAAAAGCAGGCGCGAGATCGCGACCCCTGGTGCGTCAGACCAGGGCTTGCCGTGGATCAGCAGTTCCGGCCAAGTACTTCTCGTTATCCGAACTGGCCGGGCTGGTAGTCACCGGCGGGCTGTTGCACGATGACGTTCAGGCGGTTGAAGGCGTTGATGAGGGCGATGATTGACACCAAGGCGGCGAGCTGATCCTCGTCGAAGTGCTTGGTGGCATTCGCCCAGGCCTCATCCGTGACGCCACCGGCCGCGTCGGCGATGCGGGTGTGACCGGACCCCGTTGATCGGTCCACCCGCTGCGAGAGCTTGGCATCTCCACAGCTCGGCGTCGCCGCGACGGGCCTACCAGTTTCCCCGGCTGATCTCCCGGAGCGCGTCGATCTCCAGCTCCTTGTCGGCCACGATCCGCTTCAGCCGAGCGTTCTCGCGCTTGAGGTCCTTGAGCCGCCTCGCGTCGTCGGCCCTCATGCCACCGAACTGGTTGCGCCACCGGTGATAGGTCTGCTCGGACACCTCCAGGTGCCGGGCGACCTCCGCGATCTCCGCGCCCTCGCCAAGAAGCCGGTCGGCCTCGCGAAGCTTGCGGATGATCTGCTCAGGCGTGTGCCTGCGTCGAGCCATCGTGATGAGCCTCCTTCGCCCAGCAATGCTGGACAACGGGCTCGTCCCGTTGCGCTTGTAGTCATGGGTGCGCCGTTCGGGCACGCCGGGCAGCAGCGGCAGCACCGGCGAGGTGCGGTCCAACGCCTCGATCCCCAGTTCATCGACAAGGTCCGAGACGTCGTCGGCCTCTGGACGGAGGTCTTCTCATCCACGCAGAGCACCACCGCGGCCTCGACAGCTTGAAGTCCTCGGTGGCGTGAGGCTTCAACCCGAAGGCTCGCCAGATCTTCGAGATCGACGTCTGCGACAGACCGATCTCGGCTGCCATCGACCGCGTCGACCAATGCGTGGCGTTGACCGGGGTGTCCTCCAAGGTCTTGACGATCACCCGCTCGACATCGGCGTCGGTGATCGAGCGGGGCCCACCGGGCCGGGGCTCGTCGTGCAGACCATCAAGACGACGCTGCGCGAACCGAGCCCGCCACTTGCCCACCGTCGCTGCGCTGCACCCCAGACGCGCCGCGATGTCCTTGTTCATCCCGCCATCGGCCGCCGCCAACACGATCCGGCAGCGCAACGCCAACGCCTGCGCGCTCTTGGGCCGACGCGCCCACCGCTCCAGCGTCTCACGTTCCTCGTCGGTGAGCACCACCACCGCCGTCGGTCGTCCAGTCCGAGCCATCGCTGCCTCCCATCGTCGCCGTTCACGATGAGAGTTCGCGACCTCAACCAACTATCCCTGCGAACTCCGAACTCGGATCACTAGTCACATGCTTCGAAATTGACCTCCGACGCTGTGTGCCTACTGATGACCTTGGAGGACGATTCAGCCCCGCACGTTGTGACCCGCTGGCGTGAGTAGGTCCCCGAAGCGAATCATCTCCTCGGCGATGTCGCGCTGCAGCCAACGCCGCAGGAGCGGTTCCGCGATCCAACGCCACGGTCGCTTGAACTCGAACAGCTCGCGGTGGGTGACCACAGTGCCGGCGCTGACTTCTTCCGTGTCGAACGTTCCCTCGAAGTCGAGGAACCAGCGGGCTGGCCCCGCGATCGGCGACCCGAAGCGCAAGCGCGTCGACGTTCGAGTGAAGGGGTAGGTGCCGGACGGGCCGGGCAACCCTCGAATGCGGCCGGAGAACTGGACGAGCCCCTCGGAGCCGTTGTCCTGGACAGTGCCAACCCTGCCGATCTTGTGATCGGCTTGGCGGTAACGATGCAGGTCGAGCACGAAATCGAAGACATCGTTGGGGGTCGCCGCGACGGTCGCAACTGCTTCACCGAGGATCATCTGTCACCTCCGTTGGGTTCGCGCTATTCTAGCATTTCTCCTCTAATACACACGGCCCGCGTCGTTGGCGACCGGGGCGCCCCAGCTCACGGGCCTCTCCCTGCACGCGGTCAGCGGTCTGGGCGATCCGCAGTCGCATCGTGGTTCCTGGGCTTCACCTTCATGCCGAGGTCGCGTGCGCGGCCGACGGTCGCGCCAGCGGGAGCGTGCACGCCTTGGAGAAGCCCTGGGACTCGATCCCCAACGCCGTATGGACCTTGTAGCCATGTTCTCCAGCGCGACGATGGCTGTGAGCTCCACCATGACTGGGTCTCCGAGCCGCTTCAGGTGCCGTGCGAAGAGCTCGTCGGTGACGCTCGGCGGCGTGTCGGTCATCGCCCCGCGTAGTCCATCACGTCGCGCTCGAGCGATGTGAACACCGAGGACTCCCGCCAGCGGGGCACCTCGCTGGCCTTGGCCTCATCGAGTCCCTCGTTGTGAGCCTGGAAGTAGCCGAAGTCGAGGCACCACGAGCAGCCGACCGTTGCGGCGACCGCCATGTTGGCGAACGACTTCAGGTTGGGGTCAAGCGGATCCCGCTTCTGCGCCTTGCGGCCGAACGCCATGGAGGCGGTGAGCACCGGCCGGTTGTGCCACATCACCTCCGCCGGCTCGGCCACGTCACCGAGCAGCCTGCGACTAAGGGGATGCGCGGATAGGGGCGGGGCTGGACTCGCCCTGGCCGGAGATGCGGCGCCCCGAACATGGTCGCCGCGCCTATCGGCTCGGCTCCTAAACCGCTTCAGCAGATACCCGGAGAGGCCGGTGATCTCGGCCTTGGAGATCCGACGCATGGGTATGTTCGATCCTCGTGTCGGCGTGACCGGCCTGTCGGTCTGCAGCTGCCCCGGGAACCGGCCGCGTAGGCTGCGTCATCCGCCTGGTGGGCTCGCTGCGTTGCTCTCTCCGCCGGTCCAGGGACGAAGCTTGTCGGGGTTGCGTACGGCCCAGATGTGCGTGATGCGGTCGCCGGCGATCTGGAACGCGTAGACCGTCACAGTGATGCCATCGACCTGGCTGACGAGTCCGGGCTGGCCATTCACCGTGCGCTCTAGCAGCGTCATGTCGGGCCTCCGGTTGGCGATCTCGATGCTCATGCGCGCGATCTCCTTGCCGCCGTGGATCGGCCCGAGTTCGGCGCTGGCGAGCCCGCCGCCGTCGGCGATACCGGTGGCATCGGGGTCGAGGAGGCCGATGAGGGCTTCGAGGTCGCACGCTTCCCACGCCTGTTTGAACTTCCTGACCACCTCGGCCTGGTGGGTGCCCGGCGTGGCCGGAGCGGGCGTCGCCGCTCGAATGCGACCGCGAGCCGAGGAGGCGAGTTGGCGACTGGCCGCGGGGCTGCGACCGACGATGGCGGCGACCTCGGCGAAGGGGTACCGGAAGACGTCGTGGAGGATGAACGCGACGCGCTCGGCCGGGGTCATCGACTCGAGGACGACCAGGAAGGCCATGTTGATCGTCTCGTCGAGGGTGACTCGGTCGGCTGGGTCGGTCGTCAGGTCGGTTTGCCGCATGTTGATCCATTCCGACGGTTCGGGCAGGGGCTCGGGAATCCACTTCCCCACGTAGCGCTCTCGCCGGGCTCGCGCCGAGCCGAGCACGTCGAGGCATATGCGGCTGGCGACAGTCGTCAACCAACCGCCCGGGGAATCGATCGCTGCCTGCTGCTGAGGGGACAGGGTGTACCAGCGGGCATAGGTCTCCTGGACCGCATCTTCGGCTTCGGTCAGGGAGCCGAGGAGCCGATACGCGACGTTGAGCAGCTGGCTGCGCTCGCTCATCACCGCATTGAAGCTCGGATCGAGCCGGGCATCTTCGGGTCCGGATCGGCTGGTCATGGTCCCGGCGCTCCCGTCCTCGCTGGTCTGCTCTCCTGTTCGACGATGTACCACACCAAAATGTGAGGTCGGCGAATCCGGACTCGATCACGACGTACGCGGCGGCTTTCGAGGCGAGAACGCCAACGACGTCGGCGACATCGCCGGGCTTTACCTGCATCTTCGCCAGCCGGGAATCAAGCCTCTGACCTGCGGTCGACGCTCCAGGCGGAGCCCGGCGTCTGCTTTGCCAGCGCCTTGAGTTCGGTCGCCACTGCCACGGCCTCATGAGGGTTGGCGAACCATCGGACGGCCGTCGTGGCGAGACCCATCGACACGGACAGCATCGGAACCTCCGCCGTGACCCGTTCCCGAGTAACCACCTCGATGTACCCAAGGGTCCTGTCGGACGCGTCGTACAAGTCGGGTGAGAGGTCGTCGAACCTCGCAGCAACATCGCTGGCGACGCCCTCTGCCATCCCTTCGCTGACGACCGCGAGGAAGTCGTCACCGCCGACATGTCCGACAAAGCGGGGACGGGACGGGAGATCCCGCACGACGGTCATCAAGACGGACGCGGCGGTTAAGATCGCCTCGTCTCCTCGCAGGAACCCGTACCGGTCGTTGAAGGCCTTGAAGTTGTCGAGGTCTGCGTAGATGAGAGCAAAGGGACGCTTCTCGGCGATGAGCTGCTCGATTTGAGCCTCGATCGCGAAATTTCCTGGCAAGCCAGTGAGCGGTGAGAGTCCACGCAGCGCTCGGGAACGCCGGAGAAGCGCCTCGACACGCGCCACCAGCTCACGTCTCCGGAAGGGCTTCGTGATGTAGTCGTCAGCGCCGGCGTCGAATGCGGCCACGACGTCGTCGCCGTGATCCCGTCCCGTAACGAAGATGATCCCTGCGCTCGCGGTTGCGACGTCGGCTCGCAATGCCCGGCACACGTCGACGCCATTGCGTCCGGGCAGGCTGCTGTCGAGCAGGACGAGCTGCGGCCGCAACGCGGCTGCAGCCCGGAGCGCGTCGTTGCCGTTGTTGACGACGAATACCTTGCCCGCGGTTTCGTGCAGCACCGTCTCGAGAAGAAGGGCGACGTCCGGATCGTCCTCCACGATGAGCACGGAGTCAGCGCGACTGCTTGTGCCACGCTTCGCGTGTCCGCTCACCATGTGAGCGGAGGCCGGCAATCCGCCTCGCCGCGGCGACGGAGCGGGTGAGTCACTCCAGGCGCGGTCGGTGCTCCGCAGCGGCCCAGTGGAGACCAGCACGGCGCGCGGTAGACCAACAGGAAGCGAACCGGAGGTGTCTGCCGTTCGATCGAGCGCCTCACCACTCTGGCCCTTGCGGACGCCCCCGCGAGCGGGGCGTCGCCCTGGGCCTTCCGAGGGCGTCAACCTCCAGGCCAAGGTTGCCGCACCGCCGCGGTCCGACGGGGGAAACGGACCGCGGCGGTACAAGCCGGCTGCTCGGCGAGTCGCCTGCGACCGTTGAGCCCGAGCTCACCTGCGGAGGGCGCGCGCTCTCCACGCGCGCACGGATTGCCCTGCCCTGCGGAGACCGAACAGCTCGAGAGGCTCGCGCTCGGTGCCGATATCGCACGCTCGCCCAGCATCTCCTCCTGTTCGAACACACCGTGCAGGACCGGCGTGGCCGATGGCGGCGGCGAGCAACAACTTACCGGCCCCGACCGGTCCCATGATCGCCACCGGTCCGTCGGGATCTCGTCCCGCGTCCTCGGCCGCCCGTCGGCAGCTGTCGGACACGGGGGTCGTGTAGGTCTCGCCATCGGCCCTCGTCTCAATTCGGCGTCCTGTTCACCGTGCGGTGGCCGAAGTGCACGCGGGCGTCCGTGACCGACGCGGCTCCCCAGCGGGCGACCTCGCCGTTGCGGATCTCCTGGTCGAACGTGAGGATGGCGTGCCTGAGCGTCTCGAGGTCTAGCTGCGAGCCGCGGGCGTGCAAGTCGACGGGCACGATCTGGTCGACCTGCACGGTGGCGTAGTTGCTCAACACGCCGCCCGAGCTCGACACGCCGCCCGAGCTCGCGCCGACACCAATCGAAATCACCCACCTCGGCTCCACCATCTGGGCGTACGCACCTTGGAGTAGGCGGGCCATCTTCTGGCTCACCCCGCCCGCGGCGATCATGAGGTCCGCGTCGCGCGGCGAGCAACGGACGATCTCCATCCCGAAGCCGGCGAGGTCGTCGCGCCCGGCGCCGGCCGCCGTCGTCTCGACAGCGAGACCGGACGTCGCCGGAACGGCGCTGTTGCAGCGGTGGGCCCACCACACGAGTTCATCCAGGGATCCCGTGACGAAGCTCCGGTTGAGGTCGTGGCGCTCCATGGCTACGCCGCCTCCTCCTCTCCCGGAGTGCCCGTGATGCGGCTTGCGGTCGAGGTCGTCGTGCGCCGCCCACCTCGGGCCTCGTGCCGGCGCATTTGCTTGACGAGGACGCTGTTGAGCTCGCCATTGGCGATGAGGTGAACGAACGACGCGGAGACCGGGGCCACGAACTGCAGCGGTTCGACGAGGCCGAACGCGCCGTGCCGGTCCGAGGCCATTAGTAGGTCATGCTCGAGCGAACGTCGATCGCGCCACCGTGTCGTGCCGCCGGGATGCGTGACGCAATCTCGATCACGGCGTCGAGTTCGTCGGCCTCGGACATGAGAAAGCCGCCGAGGCTCTCCCTGGTGTACGACCCGGTTCACTGCGCCCAGTTTCGGATCGAGCTGGTCATCTCCCGGTTCGGATCGTCTGGTCATGGTCTCGGCGCTCCCGCCTTCGCATCTACTGCACCAGTTCGACGAGGAACCGCACCCGATTGTCAGGCTCGCCGTCAGGCTCGCCGCCTGACAATCCGACCGGCTGTGTCGTCGTACTAGTGAAGCGAAGCCGCGCACCACGCCGACAACAGACAGGAAATAGCCCATGGACTCACAACGCCAGCCGGCCATGGCGGACTCCGCTCGCCCGTCGCTGCTGCGACGCCTCGCTGATCGCTGCTACCGGCGCCGGCGCATCGTGGTCGGCATGTGGATCGTGCTCCTCGTGGCCCTGTCAGCGGTGGCGGGCGCGGCCGCGGGAGAGTTCGACAACGAGTTCGGGCTGCCCGGATCCGAGTCGCAGAAGGCCTTCGACCTCCTGGAGGAGAGCGGGTTCGCTGATCGAGCCGGTGCGACGGTCCAGCTGGTGGTCCAGTCCGACAACGGTGTCGACCGCCCCGCGGTCCGGACCGGCTTCGAGGGTGTGCTGGCCGATGTCGGCGCCCATGTCGAGGACGCCCAGGTCCTGAGCCCATACGGGCAAGGTGGCGAGCGCCAGATCGCGCAGAACGGTCGGATCGCCTACGCCGAGGTGAACCTCTCCCACCGCACCTTCGAGGAGTTCCGCACCGCCGGTGACGCCATCAAGGACGCAGCCGCCGACTTCCAGGTCGACGGCGCCCGCCTCGAAGTCGGCGGCGCAGCGGACGCGCTGGCCGAAGAGGAATTCGGCAGCGAGGCGTTCGGCATGCTCGCCGCTGCTGTCATCCTGCTCATCGCGTTTGGCTCGCTTCTGGCCATGGGGCTGCCGCTGCTCACCGCCGCCTTCGGCATCGGTTGCGGCACCGCCATCGTGCAGCTGTTGGCCAACGTGGTGACCATGCCGACTTTCACAGAGCAGCTGGTGCTCATGTTGGCGATCGGGGTGGGCATCGACTACGCGCTGTTCATCGTCACCCGCTACCGCAACTCGCTGCACGACGGTCTCGAGCCTCAGCAAGCCGTCGTCCTCTCCATCGATACCGCGGGGCGGGCAGTGCTCTTCGCGGGTGGCACGGTCGTGATCTCCGTGCTCGGCCTGTTCCTGATCGGCACCAATCTCTACGCTGCACTGGCCATCGCAGCCGCGACTGGCGTCCTCCTCACCATGGTAGCGACGATCACATTGCTGCCTGCCGTGCTCGGGTTCGTCGGCCACAACATCGACAAGCTCGGGCTGCCCTACGCCAAGCGCACCAGATCATCAGACGAGGGGTTCTGGCGTCGCTGGAGCAGAGTAGTGCAGCGCCGCCCGGTGCCCGCCCTCGTCGTCAGCCTGGTCGTGTTGATCGCGCTCGCCGCGCCGCTCTTCGGCATCCGCCTTGGATTCGCCGACAACGGCAACCGCGAGGACGGCGACACCATCCGCGAGGCGTACGACCTCCTCGCCGAGGGATTCGGCCCCGGCTTCAACGGCCCGCTCTTGCTGGCGGCCGAGCTGCCGAACGGCACAGAAGACCTCGGCGCCCTCGAACGGCTCGGCGACCGGCTCGATAACACCGACGGCGTCGCCAGCGTGACACCGCCGATCCCGAACGAGGCGGGGACCGTGGCCATCATGCAGGTGTTCCCGACCACATCACCCCAGGAGGAGGCGACCACCAGCCTCGTCCATCGCATCCGCGACAACGTGGTGCCCGCCGAGCTCCAGGACACCGGCATCGACCTGCACGTGGGCGGCTTTACCGCGGCCGCGGTCGACTACGCGGACTTCTCGGCCGACCGGCTGCCCGTCGTGATCGGCGCCGTCCTCGTCCTGTCGTTCCTGTTGCTCATGGTGACGTTCCGGAGCCTGTTGGTGCCGCTCAAGGCGGTGGTCATGAACCTGCTGACGATCGGCGTGGCCTACGGGGTCATCGTCGCGGTGTTCCAGTGGGGATGGGCCGCCGACCTCCTCGGCGTCGGCGAGCCCGGCCCAGTCGAGACGTGGGCACCGGTGATGCTGTTCGCGATCGTTTTCGGCCTGTCCATGGACTACGAGGTCTTCCTGCTCTCCCGCATGAAAGAAGAGTACGACCGCACCGGCGACAACGCGTCAGCGGTCGCCGATGGTCTGGCGTCCACGGCACGCGTGATCACCGCCGCCGCCGCCATCATGTTCTTCGTCTTCGCCGGCTTCGTGCTCTCCATCGATCGGGCGCTGCAGCTGTTCGGCATGGGCCTCGCAGTGGCGGTGCTCGTCGACGCGACCATCGTCCGGCTCGTGCTGGTGCCGGCGACGATGGAGTTGCTTGGAGACCGGAACTGGTGGCTGCCCGGCTGGCTCGACCGATTCCTCCCACGCGTGCATGTAGAGGGCAGTCCAGAGCCCGAGGTGTCGGCGCGGGAGCCCCAGCCAGTCGGAGTCGGGTAGCGGCTCGAACTGCTGGGCGGAAGAAGTCAGCGCGATTCAGCTCACGTGCGCGACTTGGAGTTGATCCGCCAAAAAGCCCCCGAGGAGGAACCGCGAATGTCCAGGGACCACGCGCAAGCCAACAAGGCAACGTTCACTCGTCTCCACGATGCTCTGAGTACCGGCGATTGGGAGATCACGTCCAAGGCGGTCGACGAGGCCTTCGCGCCCGACGCGCTACTCCGCGTGCCGCTGCCGATTCAAACCAAGGGCGCGGAGGCAATAAAGGAAGTGTTCGACAGGCTCTTCCGGGCCTTTCCCGACATGCGGGTCACGGTCGATGATGTGATCGCAGAGGGCGACAAGGTCGTCGCCAAGAACACCGTGACCGGCACGCACAAGGACGACTACATGGGCATCCCAGCGACCGGCCGGTCCATCTCGTACGAGGAGATCTTCCTGTACCGGTTCGTCGACGGCCGGATCGCCGAACTGTGGGGTCTCGTCGACGTGCCTTCAGTCATGCGACAGCTGGGAGTGGTCCCAGCCTAGCGATGCTCGGCATAGCGATTTGCAACTCATGGTTCACCCCTGCGGAACCCGAAGCTCTCCGTGAAAGGAAGGAGCCACCATGGCTGAGAAGACCGATGTTGTCGTGATCGGCGGAGGTTATGCCGGCGCTTTGGCTGCCAATCGCCTAACACAACGCGACGACGTGGCAGTGACACTGATTAACGAGCCCGATGTCTAGTGCTCGCCGAAGCGATGCGAGCCGCACTCATGCGCGTCTGATCTCGGGGGAACACTCTCCGCCGGAGGTCTGCCAGCAGCCGCGCCTTAGCTTAGCCGTGGGGGCCCCATCTACCTGTTTCTGCCCCAGGGCTGTCGGGGGCGGGCGGCGCGAAGCGCGGGCCGTGATGACTACGCCGACAGGAGGATCGGTCAACGCCGTCACGTTTCTGCCGCATCTGGCGTCATGTTGGTGATGACGATGAACGTGGACGCGCTCGTCGAGCAGTTTGAACAGAGCCGGCCCCGGCTGCGGGCGCTGGCCTATCGGATGCTCGGCTCGCGGGCCGAGGCCGATGACGCGGTGCAGGAAGCGTGGCTGCGGGTGGCCCGAGCCGGTACCGATGACGTCGACAACCTCGGTGGGTGGCTGACGACGATCGTCGGCCGCGTCTGCCTCAGCCGCCTGCGGCAGCGGCGTCGGCACCCAGAGGAGCCGGCCGGCATGCGGCCGGGCTCCCAGCCCGACCAGACCGATCCCGAGATGGATGCCGTCACCGCAGACTCCGTTGGCGCGGCGCTCCTGTTGGTGCTCGATGTCCTGCCGCCCGCCGAACGCGTGGCGTTCGTCCTCCCACGATGTGTTCGCCGTGCCGTTCGATGAGATCGGCCCGATCGTCGGCCGATCGACCGATGCTGCCCGCCAACTCGCCAGTAGGGCACGACGCCGGGTGCGGGGATCCTCACCCGCTTCTGGCGTCGATCTTGTCCGCCAGTGCGAGGTGGTGGGCGCGTTCCTTGCCGCGGCGCGCGCCGGCGAGTTTGACGCGCTGTTGAACCTGCTCGATCCGGGTGCCGAGCTGCGACCGGACGCCGCCGCGGCCAGCGGAGGCGGGCTTCGACGGTTGCAGGGTGCACACGACGTGGCCTCGGCGGTCGCGACGAGCGCGTCGGGGGCACGGCTGGCGCTCGTCGATGGAGTGGCAGGAGTGGTGTGGATGCCCGACGGCACCGTCCGCGGTGCGGCGACGATGACGGTCGTCGACGGTCGCATCACCGCCATCAACGTCATCGGTGATCCGGAGCGCGTCCGAGACCTCGACATCGTGTTGCTCGAGGAGGGAGAGGAAAAGCGATGATCTTGTCCCGCCTGTCACGCTGGTGCTACACGGCGTGGGTCGCGCACGCGCGGTGAACGGGATGTCTCATGACGA
>OCZV010000214.1_pt1 | contig 21119 bp, 25 predicted proteins | sample 1539051 | NCBI WGS metagenome assembly OCZV01 (sample SAMEA3113581, study PRJEB22503) | soil metagenome
CCTGCCGGAGCCCCCCGCCGTCGCTCGATCCGTGCTCTGCCGGTCGAGCGACAGGGGATCGACGCCGCCGTAAGGCGGCGGCCAGAGCGGTAGGGGGAGCTCGAGGGGGGAGGGTTTCCCTCCCCCTCGAAATGGTCAGCTCACCGGGCGGTGGGAGCGGGCCTCGATCACCAGGGAGCCGTCGCCGTCGAACGCCAGGGCGGCCTCGCCCTGGAGCAGGCGCCGGACCGGGTCGCCGGCCACCTCCGCCCGCCAGCCGTTGAGCAGGCGCGATGTCCCGTCGCCCCGGACCAGCGCCTCGACGTCGGCCCGCGTGGCGACCAGCGAGGCGTCGAGGTCGGCGTTGCGGGCCAGTTGGCTCACCCAGGCCGCCGCCAACGTCACCGCCGGCCGGTACGTACCGTCGACCCCGTCCCTGGGCGGCAGGTGCAGCTCGGCCTCGGTCAGCTCGATCCCCGCCTTGACCGCCACCATCAGCTCGTCGCCAGCGCCGTCGCGGAGGTGCCGCCCGTCGAGCCCCCGCACCCGGCTGAGGTCTCCCCTGCTCCGGGGCGGGCGCTCGGCGATGGCCACCAGGGCCAGGTCCGGCAGCACGTGGCGCACCGGCCGGTCGAGCTGGCGAGCCCGCCGCTCACGCCACCCCGCCACCGCCTGCGCGACGCCGCGGGCCCGGCCCTTGAGGCGGCGCGCCTCCTTGATGCGCCACCAGGCCTCGTCGGGGTCGAGCTGCTCGCCGTGGCGCTGGCGCAGCTGGTCGCACTCGTCGAGGGCCCACTCGAGGCGGCCGCGGGCGTCCAGCTCGTCCCGCAGCGACAGCCACAGCGCGTCGAGGTGGGCGACGTCGGCGGCCGCGTAGGCGAGGGCCTCGTCGCTCAGGGGCCGGTGGAGCCAGTCGGTCAGCCGGTCGGCCTTGGGCAGGTGCACGCCGAGGCGGCGCTGCAGCAGTATGCCCAGGCCCGGCGATCCCAGCCCCACGAACCCGGCCGCCACCTGCGTGTCGACCAGGTGCCGGGGGACGACGCCACAGGCCCGCTCCAGGATCTCGAGGTCCTGGCTGGCAGCGTGCATCAGGCACAGTCCGGGCCCGTCCAACAGCGTCCGGAGGCCGCCGACCTCCACGACCAGAGGGTCGACCACCACGAGGTCGCCGCCCGCGGCGAGCTGCAGCAGGGCGAGCTGCGCGTAGTAGGTGCGCTCCCGGTGGAACTCGGTGTCGAGCGCGTAGGTGGGTGCCCGGCGGGCCCCCTCGACGAAGACATCGAAGGACCGCTGGTCGGCAACCCAGCGGAAGCGAGATGGGGCGGGCGGAGCCGTTACGGCTCCATCCCCGTCGAGGTGGGCTCGCCCGCCTCGATCCAGGCGGTAGTGCCGCCGGCGACGTTGACGGCATCGATGCCCTGCGACCGGTAGAACTCGGCGGCCCTGAGGCTGCGCGCACCCTTGGCGCAGATCACGTACACCGGTCCCTCGGCGGGGACGTCGTCCAGGCGTTCGGGGACCGTGGCCAGCGGCACCAGCACGGCGCCCGGCACGTGCGCGGCCGTGTACTCGTCCGGTTCTCGCACGTCGATGACGGGGGCGCCTTCCGCCCGCACCTTGGCCAGCTCGGCGACGTCGATCTCGGGGACCTCCATGAAGCAGGAGGGTACCTCTCCTGGTCAGGACCCCCCACCATCGGTCTCCGGCGGCAGGTCGCCCGGCGTGTCGGCGTCGGTCAGAGCCGCCGGATCGATGCCGTCGACGCCCACGACCACCAGCCCGGCGACGGCCACCACCCGGCCCACGGCCCGGGCGCCCGCCTCCAGGGCCGCCGCTGAGAGGCACGGCGACAGCCGCATCGGCCCGGTGTGCCAGGGCCGCCGCCGTCGCCGCCATGGCGTCCGGCGACGGCGCCACCAGGTCGCAGCCGACCACGAGCACCACCTCGTCGGCGGCCGCCCGGGACAGCGCGGTGACGATGCCGCCGGCCGGGCCCGTGCCCGGCCGGCCGTCCGGGACCGCGGCCAGCCCGAGCGGCGCCAGCGTGTCCGGCTCCCGGCCGACGGCGAGCACGTCGCGGGCACCGGCGGCGCGCAGAGCGTCGGCGACCCGCACCACCATCGGCGTCCCCCCGATGGGGATGAGCGCCTTGTCGCGACCCATGCGCCGGCTCTGGCCCCCGCACAGCACGGCGCCGAAGAAGCGCGGGACGCCGGCGGTCACCCCACCCCGCCGTAGCGGGCTTCGACGCCCCGGCTGTCTCCGTGGGTGGCGACAGCGTCGGCCAGGTCGGCCAGGAAGAGGTCGGCCATCACCACGTGGGATGGCGAGAGGATCGCGTGGAGCCCGCCCTGCTGGCGGTCGAGGTGCCAGCCCCGGTCGTCCATAACGTCCGCCACCGCCGCGATGTCGAGCAGCGGTGCGCCGCTGTCGGGATCCGTGTCGGCCGCGATCTCCAGCACGCCGGGCACGGGGTCGCCGGTGACGTGGACTCCGTCAACGCCCGCGATGCCGTCGCGCAGCCGGCGGGCCGCGACCCGCACCTGGTCGGCCAGCCGCAGGTAGCCGTCGAGGCCAAGGTGGTTCACGGTGGCCCAGGCGGCGGCGATCGGGGCCGCCGGCCGGGTGCCGGCGGTGGTCGCCGAGCCGTACAAGCCTCCGGGCCACCCGTCGAACAGGAAGTACTGGCGGCGCAGGTCGTCCTCGTGGCGGTGGAGCAGCAACGACGCGCCCTTGAAGCACCAGCCGTACTTGTGGACGTCGGCCGACAGCGAGGTCACGCCCTCGACCCGGAAGTCCCATGGCGGGACGGGCTCCCCCAAGCGCTCGAGGAACGGCAGCAGCCAGCCGCCGAGGCATGCGTCGATGTGGCACAGGGCGCCGTGCCCGGCTGCGAGCTCCGCCAGGTCGGGGATCGGATCGACGACGCCGAACGGGTAGCACGGCGCCGAGCCGACGACGAGGGCTGTGCGCCCGTCGATCGCCGCCGCCGTCGCCGCCACGTCGGCCCGCCCGTCGGCGCGGACCGGCACCCGGGCCTCGTCGACGTCGAGGTAGTGGCACGCCTTGGCGAAGGCCGGGTGGGCGGTGGCGGGCAGCACGACGCGGGGCTCGGCGATGCCGCGGACCTCGCGGGCGTGGTCGCGGGCGACCTGGACGGCCAGGAACAGGCTCTCGGTGCCGCCGCTGGTGAGCTTGCCGGCGCGGGGGTTGCCGTGCACCAGGTCGGCGCCCATGGCGACTACATCGCGCTCCATCCGCAGGAGGCTGGGGAAGACGAATGGGTTGAGGTAGTTCTCGTGGAGGTACTCGACGGCGACCGCCGCTTGCAGTCGCTCCAGCTCGGCGTCGGCCGCGTTGTACACGAGGCTGAACGTGCGGCCCCCGCGCCAGTCGGCGTCGTCGCCCCGGCCGGTTCGCAGCTCGGCGATCAGCTCTTCGACCGGGCGACCCCGGGAGGGAAACGGGGACCTCTGGTCGCCGCCGTCGCCGTCGTTGCCGTCCTGGTTGGGCGCCATCCGATCAGCCGCCGTAGCTCATGCGGGTGTCCTCCATCCGCAGCACGGGCGTGTCCTCGGCCTGCTGGAACCCGCAACCCACCGGTTCGCCGATGAAGAACGTGTGGCCGCCGCAGTCGACCGACTGGCGCACCGCGCAGTCGAGCCAGGCCGGCGCCTGGTCGAGGATCGGTGCCCCGGTGGGACCGTCGTGGAACGGGAACCCGTTGAGCATGCCGGTTGCAGGATCGTGCTCGACCGGCTTGGTGAACTTGCGGACGATAGCCCGGTCGTCGCGGGCCACGGTGTTGAGGACGAAGCTGCCGCCGTCGCTGATCAACCGGTGGGTGACCGCCGTCTTCTCGACGCTGATGCCCAGCAGCTTGGGTTCGAAGCTCACCTGGCTGGCCCAGTTGAGCGTCATCAGGTTGCGCCGCTCCCCGGCCCGGCTGCCCACCACGTAGAGCCCGTAGGGCAGCGACCACAGCACCCGGCGCCGCAGCTTGTCGTACTCCTCCTGGGCCTCGGGCGTATCGACGCCCTCAGGGAAGGGTCCAGTGGGTCCGGTGCCTCCCGGTGCAGCCATTCGAGGAAGAGTACGGTCGGTCGCGGACCGACGCCATCAGCGGGCACGAGTCGGCCGCAGGCCGACGCCGCCACGGGGCGGCGGGCTGGGGAGGTGGGGGTCGGGCCGGAGCGACCCCAGTCAGCGGGATTCGGGCCTATCCTCGCCGGGGTGAGCGTGTCGGTCGGCCTCGATGAGTTGCACCAGTGCATCGACGCCTGCGGGCCGCGGGCGTTCCTGGTGACCGTGTCGGAGGGCGGGGTGCCGCACGTGGTGTCGGTGGTCGTGCACCGGGAAGACGACGCCATGGCGTTCGAGACCGGGCGGACGTCGCGGGCCAATCTCCGCGCACGCCCCACGGCGACGTTGCTGTGGCCGCCGGGGCCGCTCGACACCGCTGACAGCCTGGACGGCGAGTACAGCCTGATCGTCGACGGGCAGGCAGACCTGGCAGACGACGGTGACCGGGTCACGCTCCACCCGTCCGCGGCCGTGCTGCACCGCATAGCAGGCAGCGCCGGGGACGGTCCCGGCTGCATCCCGGTCCTGCCCCGGGACTGAGGGGCTGTTGATCATCAGTCGCCCGCGTCGCGGCGGGCGCGGGCCCGGCGCTTGCCCTCGTGCATGGCCTGGACCCGCGCAACCGGGATCGCATGACCCTCCTCGATGAGCTCGGCGGCCAACCGCTGCGGACCTGGCATGCGAGCGGCCCAGGTGTCCCGGTCCCTCAGGTGTCGCAGCGCCGTGTGCACCGTGAAGTCGGCCGGCGTGATGTCGTCGAGCTCGTCCCAGTCCACCGGGAACGACACGGGCACCCCGGGCCGAACCCGCGGGCTGTAGGCCGCGATCACCGTGGCGCCGCCGACCCGCGTGGAGTCGACGAACACCTTGCCTCCGCGGTCGTCCTTCACGAACGCCGTCGTGGCGATCCCGGGATCGAGGTGCTCGGCCCGGGCCGCGATGGCCCGGGTAGCAGCGGCCGAGTCCTCGGGTGGCGCGTGGTCGTCGGTGGGGACGAACACGTGGACGCCCTTGGCCCCGCTGGTCTTGACTACCCCCTCGAGCCCGACGTCGGCCAGCGCCTGGCGGACCAGGCGAGCTGCCCAGACGGCCATGGGAAAGGCGTCGCCTTCGGGCGGGTCGAGATCGAGCACGAGATGGGTCACCCGGTCGGGACGGTCGGCCAGCGCCAAGGCCGGGTGGTACTCGACGGCGCGTTGGTTTGCGAACCAGAGCAGCGTGCGGCGGTCGTTGCACAGGGCGTAGGAAACGTCCCGCTTGGAGCTCTCGGCCCAGAGCCGCACCGTGGGCACCCACGACGGCGTGTACTTGGGGACGTTCTTCTGCATGAACGCCTCCTGGCCACGATGCACCCGGATCACCGACAGCGGCCGGTCCGCCAGCTCGGGGAGGATGCGATCGCGGACGCCGTCGAGGTACTCCACCAGATCCCGCTTGGTGGCGCCAGCACCCTCGAACAGCTGCTGGTCCAGGTTGGTCAGCGGCACACCGTCCCGCGACTCCTCGCCGCTCTTGGCGCTCATCGACGGACCGGCCTAACCGGGCGGCCAGTCGGGGTCGAGCTGGCGAAGGAAGACGGCGCCGCGCTCGGCCTCGTCGGTCTCGCCGATGGCCTCGGCCGCCGCCCGTAGGCCGTCGAGGGCCCGGAGGAAGCCGCGGTTCTGCGGGTGCTGCCAGCGCACGTAGCCCGAGCCCCGCCAACCGCTGGCTCGAAGCCGGTCCAGTCCCCGGTGATAGCCGACGCGGTAGCAGGCGTAGCGCTCGACGTCGTCGCGGCCGAGCGCACCCAGCCGCGCCCAGGCGTCGAGGAAGCGAGGCCAGCGGGCGACGACGGCCGCGACGGCGTCCCGGCGCTCGGGCCCGGGGCGAGCGAACGCCTCCTCCAGGGCCGCCACGGCGTCGGCCGGCTCGTCGTCGAGGACGGTCTCGGGCGGGCCCGAGGCCGTCAGGTTCACGGGCCGGTCACTCATACGAGCACCTCGCTGGGCAGCTCCCGACCGGCCAGGTAGGCGCTCGACGCCTCGTAGGCCAGCGAGATCAGCTCGGACGTGCGGGTGAAGTCGTTGTAGCGCATGTGCGGCGTCTGCCCCGTGGGCAACAGGTGGAGGTCGATGTCGGGCGGCATGGCGGCGAGCTCGCGCTTGAAGCGGTGGTGGCGAGCGATCCAGTACGCCTGGATGGCGACGTCGAGCGGGCGCTTGGGCTCCCGCCGGGGGCGCGAGAACATCCCGACCTGCAGCACGTACAGCGTGCGGGCGCCGAGCTCGACCGCCCGGGTCATGGGGACGTCGTCGACGATGCCGCCATCCAGGTAACGCACGCCGTCGATCTCGACCGCCGGGTAGACGGCGGGCAGGGCGGCGGACGCCAGGATGGGCTCGATCAGCGGCCCCGAGCGGAACCACACCTCGCGCACGCCGGCCACGTCGGTGGCGACGCACTGGAAGGGGACCGCCAGCTCCTCGAAGGTGCGTGCCGTCAAGGACTCCTCGAGATGACGGCGCAGACCTTGATTGTCGTGGATGGCCTCGCCCCGCCGCGCGATGGCCACCGGCTTCGGCAGCCATCCCGACGGCGGCATCAGCTCGTCGCCGTCGAGGGCCCGCCACAGCCGCTCCAGCCGCAGGGCACCGGCCAGGGTGGGGTCCTCGGCGAGCCCGGCGCCGTTGATGGCCCCCACCGAGCAGCCCACGACCAGGTCGGGGCGGACGTCGTGCTCGAGCAGGGCTCGCATCATCCCGACCTGGAGCGCGCCGAGGTTCCCTCCACCGGAGAGCACGAACGCGACCGGCCGGTGGGGCTCCCGCCCGTCCCGCCGGTCCGTCCAGCCTCTCAGCAGCCCACGCAGATTGGCCATCGTGCGGCTCAGGCTACCGGCGGCCCGGGGCCAGGCTGAGGGACCCTCGGACAAGCGCCGCCAGCTCCACCGGGTGCGACAGGTGGGCGCCGTGCCCGGCGCCCTCGATGGCCTCGAGCACGCCGCGGGGCGCCCGGCTACCGAGCTCCTGGGCCGCACGCCGGTGCTGGAGCTGCGTTTCGGTGCCGAACGCCGCCACCACCGGAACGGTCACGCGCTCGGGGTTGTAGGGCACGCGCGACGGCGGGCGCACCGAGCGCAGCTCGGCCAGCAGCGTCGCGCCCTCGGCCCGGCGCTCGGCCCGCACCGCGGCCGGCAACCGTTCCCAGCGGGCATTGCCCAGCATGCGGCGCATGAACGCCTCGGCCGCCGCCCCGTCACCTTCGCCGCCGTCACCATCGCCGGTGGCGAGCTCGCTGCTGGCGAGCGCCGCCGAGCCGGCCGAGTCGGTGGGCCACCAGGGCTCCCACATCATCGGCGCCTCGTAAGCCAGCACCGCACCCACCTGGCCGGGCGAACGTTCGGCCAGGGCCAGGCAGACGACGCCGCCCAGGCTGTGCCCCACCAGCACGGCCGCGTGGCGGTCCCGGATGACCGCCGCCAAGTCGTCGACCTGCTGGTCGAAGGAGACCGGGGGGCCGGCGGCGAGCGATCGGCCGTAGCCCCGGCGGTCGTAGCGCACCACCCGGCACTCGCCCTCGAGCAGTCGCCGCACCCGCAGGAAGCTGCTCGACCGGTCCATCGCCCCGTGCACGAGCACGACCAGCGGACCCTCCCCCACCTCTTGCACCCACAGCTCGGTCGTGGCGGGCGAGGTCATGAGCGCAGCTCTTGACCAGTCGACCGCGCGATCGACCCAACTAGAGCCCGCTCGCCTGGTCGCTGCGAGACGGGCGGATAGTTGGGTCGACAAGCCAGGGAGCCGGGCGACGATGGGGTGCGGGGGCGCAGCCGCCGAGGAAGCACAGTCAAGCGACCGCGACCACCCGGAGAACGTCGGTACGCCGGGGACTGGCCTCGGGCGCGCCGGCGAGCACGGCGATCGAGTCGCCGTGTCGGACCAGGTCCTGGCCGACGGCCGCCTCGACGACGCACCACACCATCTCGTCGGTCGTCGTGTACTCGTCGACCAGCATCGGCTCGACCCCCCACGACAGGGCGAGCTGGCGGGCCGTCGCCAGCGACGGGCTGGCCCCGATCAGCCGGCACGGCGGGCGCAGTGCGGCCATGGCGCGGGCGGTCGGCCCCGCCCGGGTGCAGCACACGATGGCGGCGAGATCGAGCTCGACCGCCGCCCGCAGCGCGGCGTGGGCCATGGCCACCGTCACCGCCTTGGCGGACGGCGCCCGGCGCTGCCCGAGGCCCTGCTCGTAGGAACCGTGCTGGTCGTCGAACTGCTCGGTCCGCTCCGCGATGCTCGCCATTGTCCGGACCGCCAGCGCCGGATCGTGGCCGATCGCCGACTCGGCCGAGAGCATGAGCGCGTCGGTGCCGTCCACCACGGCGTTGGCCACGTCCGACGCCTCGGCGCGGGTCGGCGACGGCGCGGTCACCATCGACTCCAGCATCTGCGTGGCGGTGACGACCGGGAGCCCTCGGGCACCGCACGCACGGATGATCTGCTTCTGCAGGTGGGGCACGTCGGCGATCGGGAAGTCGATGCCGAGGTCGCCCCGGGCCACCATCACGCCGTCGGCCACGGCCAGCAGGTCCTCGAGGTGCTCGACGGCGCCGCGGGTCTCGATCTTGGCCATGAGTCGCGGGCCGTCGGGTCCCAGCGCCTCCCGCACACGGACCAGCTCGTCCGCCTGGCGCACGAACGACACCGCCACCCAGTCGGCCGTCTTGCCGATCTCGTCCACCAGGCGCAGGTCGTCGTCGGTGGGGACCGGGGGCAGCCACCGGTCAGAGGGCAGGTGCGTCCCGGGTCGGCCCTGCAACCGCCCGCCGCTGCGCACCACCGCCCGGACGGCGTCACCGCCCACGTCCACGACCTCGAGGGTCACGGTGCCGTCTCCCAGCACGACGGTGTCGCCGGCGGTCACGCTGTCCGCCAGGTGCGCCCCGTCCACCTCGATGCGCTGGGCGTCGCTGGCGCCGTCGCCCGTCACCAACGTCACCTCGTCGCCCTCGGCCAGGAAGGCGCCGCCCTCGGGGAACGTGCCGGCCCGCACCTTCGGCCCCGGCAGGTCGGCCAGCACGCCGACGGTCCGGCCCCGGCGTTCGGCGAGGTCGCGCACCTGCTCGACGCGCGCTCGGTGCTCGTCGACGGTGCCGTGGGCCAGCGCCAGGCGCACGACGTCGACGCCGGCGTCGAGCACGGCGCCGAGCACGCCCGGTGCATCGGACGCCGGTCCCAGCGTGGCCACGATCTTGGTGCGGCGCATCGCGACGGCTCAGTCCACCCGCCGGCGTAGGGGGTGGTCGTCGGGGACCTCGATGAGCCCGATCTGCACGCCGTCGGGGTCGGCGATCCAGCACTCCCGCAGGCCCCAGGGCTCGGTCTTGGGCGGACGGCGGATGTCCACCCCGAGCTGGCGCAGGCGGTCGTGCTCGGCGGCGACGTCGGGGACCTGGAGCCACAGCGCGCCGCCGCCGGCGACGGAGCTCGAATCGCTGACCAGCTCCAGGAAGCCGCCGCCGAGGAAGAACACGACCCCCGTCACCCGGCCGTCGGCGCCGTACTCACGGTAGACCCGCAGCCCCAGCACGTCGCGGTACCAGCGCACGCCGTCCGCGAACACCGAAGGGCGCAGCAGGACCCGGCTCGACAGCACCTCCACGGTGCGACACGGTACCGACCATGGAGCTGCTGCTGATCCGCCACGCCCGCCCGCTGCGGGTCCAGAGCGTGGACGGGCCCGCCGACCCGGGCCTGTCACCCCTGGGTCGGCGGCAGGCCGAGGCGCTGGCGGCGTGGCTGGCGGCCGAGCGCATCGACGCCGTCTACACCAGCCCGCTCCGCCGGGCGGTCGAGACCGCGGCGCCGCTCGGCGAGGCGCTGGGCGTGGCGGTGACCAGCGAGGCGGCGCTGGCCGAGTACGACGCCGAGGCCACGGCGTACATCCCCATCGAGGACCTGCGGGCCGCCGGCGACCCTCGCTGGATGGAGGTGCCCGACGACATCGCCGGCTTCCAGGCCCGCGTGGGCGAGGGCGTCGACCGCCTGGCCGCCGCCCATCCGTCCCAGCGGATCGCGTTCGTCTGCCACGGCGGCGTCATCAACGTGATCGTGTCGGCGGTGCTGGGCGTGGGTCCGCAGATGCTGTTCCTGCCCGCCTACACGAGCATCTCGCGGGTGCTCATCGCCTCGACCGGCCAGCGGTCCCTGGCGTCGCTCAACGAGACGGGCCACCTACGGACGGCCGACGTTCCGCTGGTCGAGCTGTAGCTACGAGCGGGGGACCTCGATCCAGGGTTTGTCCTTGTCGACCCGGACGTCGCCCGGCAGGCCGAGGACCCGCTCGGCGAGGATGTTCTTCATGATCTCGGTGGTGCCGCCTTCGATCGAGTTGGCGCGGGAGCGTAGGAACGACTGCTGGGTGCTGCGCCACAGGGCCGTGGCCTCGGGACGGGCCATCGGGTAACCGTCGGGGAACAGCATCCCGCCGGCGCCCTCCAGGTCGAGGGCGCAGTTGGTGATCTCCTGGTTCAGCTCGGCCATCGCCAGCTTGCCGATCGATCCCTCGGGCCCCGGCGTGCCCTTTGCCCGCTGCTGGTTGCCCCGGATGTTGGTCAGCCGCAGGACCTCGGCGCGGATCCACAGCCCCATCACGCGGTCCCGGGTGGCGACGCCGTGGGGTCCGGTGCGGGCGTACACCTTCATCAGCTCGCCCACGAAGCCGGTGCCCCGGGTCGGGATCTGCCCGCCGATGGCGACCCGCTCGTTCATGAGCGTGGTGAGCGAGACCCGCCAGCCCTCCCCCACCTCGCCGAGCCGCTCGGCGTCGGGGATGCGCACGTCGTTGAAGTAGACCTCGTTGAACTCGGCCTCGCCCGTGATCTGGTAGAGCGGCCGCACCTCGACGCCCGGGGCGTGCATGTCCACGACGAAGTAGGTGAGGCCCTTGTGCTTGGGGGCGTTGGGGTCGGTGCGGGCCACGATCATCCCGAAGCGGGCCACGTGCGCCAGGGTGGTCCACACCTTCTGGCCGTTGAGCACCCACTCGTCGCCGTCACGGACGGCCCGGGTCGCCAGGCTGGCGACGTCGGACCCTGCGCCCGGCTCGGAGAAGAGCTGGCACCAGATCTCCTCGTTCGTGAACAGGGGCCGGAGGTAGCGCCGCTTCTGGGCGTCACTGCCGTGGGTGACGACCGTGGGCGCCCCCATGCCGTGGCCGATGGGGTTGCGGGCGCCGGCGTGGGGCGCGCCTGCGGCCCACAGCGTCTCGTTCACGACCTTCTGCAGGCGGGGCGAGAGCCCCAGGCCGCCGTAGCCCTCGGGGAAGTGGACCCAGGCGAGCCCCAGGTCGTACTGGCGGCCGAGGAAGGTCACCGGATCGGTCTCGCGGGGCGGCAGCTCGTCGAGCAGCTGCCCGCACAGGGCGAGGACGCGGGCCTCGTCGTCGCTGCCCGACGGCGCGGTGGACCGGGTGGCGGCATCCGTGAGCGTCATGGTCCGTACGGTACTTGACCGCTGGGTCAAGCGGCGAGCCGGCGCGGGCAAGTTGCCCACTCTCCGTTCCGGTGACGGAATCCGTTGGAAATCGACGGATTGCGTCACCAGAACTGTCAGAGCCGGCCCTTGCGGACCTTTAGCGGCTCTGACGTGACCAGAACGTGACCAACTACAGCCGCCCCGGTCTCGCGTGCCCACGCCTCGACGTCTTCCCACTCCCACGCCGGCCGACCGCCGACGTTCCACTGTGGCTCAGGGAAGCCGAGCCCGCGCCGACGCCACTGGTTGACGGCATCTCGGGTGACACCGAGTCGCTCCGCGATCTCGATCGTGCCGACGGGTTCCACGCCGGGGAATGTACCCATTGTGTCGACACCCGGCCAGGATGGCTGTATGTACGCATAGCGGGTACACATGAAGTGCCCCCGGCGGTGGCGCAACACCCCGGGGGCCGGACACCAAGGGAGTGCCTTGATGCCAACACCCGACGATAGCGATGCCATAGACCGTGACCAGAGTGACGAACCGACCGTGGAACCCACGGTGCGGGAGCTGTTGTTGGCCCGCATCGACGAACACTGCCGGCTGCTCAGCCTCGAGCTCGACCAGGTGCGCAAGGCGACCGAGCGGTTGGCGCCCGAGCGGGCCCGGTCGTGCCGGAACGCCATCACGATGGCGGCGGTGATGGTCGACGAGATTCGGCTGCGGGCCCACAGCCGCCCGCTCGACGAGCCCGAACAGTGAGGCGTATGTACCCGCGGCAGTTTGGGTAGCCACCGTGAGCGGGCGGTCCCCCGGGGGGGTTTACCTGTGCACCCGGGGGGCCGTCTCGCGTCTGCTGCCCCATCACTGCAGTGTGAAGGGGCCGGGCGTTCAGCCCGGCCCCTTCGAGGCGATTCCGCTGTGACTCAGCTCGCTTCTAGCTACGTGACCGGCACGATGACCTGGTCGGACTGCACGCCGTCCTCAAAGAGAGTGAGCGTCGCTGTCGTGAACGCCACGTCAACGATGTTGGGCACCCACTGGACGTTTGGGCACGTCGGAGTTGGAGGCAGCGGCTCGGGGTCGTCCGTCTCCACGGTGAACTGGAACTGGCCGTTCCGCGGTGTCGGCAGCGGGTCAGTGGTTCCAGCCACAGTGACGGCCGTGTCCTGACCCGGAGCAACATTTCCGCCCGGGTTGGTGCATTCCACCGACGCGATGCCTGCGGCCTCGATCGTGATCTCGAACGTCGTGCCGCCAAGACCGGCCACCTTGCCTGTGCACTCCACCGTCAGCCCGGTGTCGTGGCACTCCGGTGCACCTGCGCCTCTTTCGATGAAGTGCCCGCTCTGGGCGTAGGCCGGTGCGGCCCCGAAGGCCAGCCCTACAAATGCGGCAAGTGCCGTTATAGCGATTGCGATACGTCGCATACCTACCCTCCTGTGCATGTGGGTGAGGTCGGGTGGGTGGTGGCCGCCACTGTCGATGACGCGATGAATCGCTTCATGCGTACCGCCTCCCTATCCGCCAGCCGGCGACACCCACCGTGGCGCCGACTCGTCCACACTAAGACCCCAACCTTGAAGAACGCTGAAGGTGACTGTGACGGATTCCCCCGTCTGAGGCCGGTGGGCGTCTGGCCCGACGCCGGTGCGGGTAGGCACCGACGAGCGGACGGCTCCCCTAGGCATCGCCTTTCCGACTGGGAGCCGGACGGCGGCGCGGCCCCTCGCCTTCGGGCCCATGTGCCCTATCCAGGCGGCGGCCGCCACGTGGCCACGTGGAATTTGGAAACCCCCGAGGCTGCCCCCAAGGCTCTTCGCTGAGGGCGACGAATACGAACCCACTCGCGGTCCGAGCGGGCCAGGGCCTGCCCGTTTCGGTTGACGCGCCAGTTCGGTTTGGGCATGTAGCTGGCGGCCTTGACCTGCACCTCGATCATCCGGCCATTCCGGGCACCCAGGATGTCGGGTGCGTTCGAGCCCCTCGCGGGTGAGCGCGACTGACAAGCCCAACCCGGCCAGCACCGAGCAAACCCAGTGCTCGCCGCGAGCCTTCACGAGCTTCGTGTCCGGCAGCGCGACGGCTCAGTGCTCGTGGCTAACCCGGCCGAGGTCATCGACCTCTGCCCAGGCCGCCTCGACGTGCGCTACCCACGTGTCGGCGGTGACGGGCGTGTCGAGGTGCAACCACTCAGGCCAAGCGGACAGGCGAGCGCCGAGCCGGCGGGCGAGCGCCAGCCGCAGCGCGGACTCGAGGTCTTCGACCTCCGCCCAGTGGGCGGCCCGTTGCGGCTTGTCGTCGGGCAGCACGAGGCCGGCCAGCTCGGCCACGATGACGATCCTGAGCGGGAACACAGCCGGCTCAGCGCGGCCACGATGCTTCGCCTCGACGGCGCGGAGGCGCATCGCGGCGTTGGCGGCTACCTCGCACGCGCCGATCTTGGCGGTGATGCCGTCGGCTGACTCCATGACGTACCCGGGGTTCCGCAGCTTGTGGTGACACGAGGGCCCGGAAGTAGGGGTTGACCTGGGGAAGCGCTGCTTGTGCGTTCGCGCCGCGTGTGTCCACGCGTAAGCGGCGGGCCTGGGAGGTGTTGTGCCTGCTCAGGTGGCGTGTAGGTGGGTGATCCGGGGTGGCGGGGCGATCCCGCAGGCCCCGAGAAAGGCCGCAGCGGCCTCGCTGGGTGGGGTGGTCTGGATGACGGTGCCGGCGCTGCCTTGGAGGGTGACGGCGTGCACGCGGCCGAGTTCGGTGGCGACGCGCCGCCAGGTGGTGTCACAGCGGCGTTCGGCGACGCGCACGAGGAGCAGGGCGAGCCAGCACAGCAGTACGTGGGCCCGGATTCGGGGTTCGAGGCGGTGGAACACGGGGCGTAGCTCGAGGGTGGACTTGAGGTCGCGGAACCCGCGTTCGGCTTCCTGCAGGTTCTTGTAGCCCAGCGCCACGTCTTCGGCGGACAGGTCGGGGTCGGAGGTGGACAGCAGGTACTTGCCGTCGAGGCGGGCTTCGGCTCGGATGGCAGCCCGATCGATCTGGAGGCGCCCGGTCGCCGTCTGGCGCAGGTAGCGGCCCAGGGTGGGGTGATCGCGCAGGGAGCACTCGGCGCGGCGGTGTGCGGCGTCAGAGATCTTGCGGCGGGTCTTCTTCGCACGCGCCACGTCCCGGGCTCGGGCCTTGGTGATGGTTTCGAGGGGGGCGATGGCGGCGTCGCGGGTGGCCTTGTCGCGCATCGCCTCGGCGGGGTTGTGGCACACGATCCACCGCTTGGCGGGCGTGCGCTCGAGACGGACCTCCTTGACCCGCAGGTTGTCGCGCACCGTCTGATAGCGGCCCTGGCGGGACAGGGCTTCGAGCGCGTCGGCGGAGCCGTCGCGCATGCGTTCACCGGCGATCCAGTGCCCGCCGGCGCGGGTCAGGTAGGCCAGGCGGTTCGAAACCGGCCGGCTCCACTCTTCCGGACTCTCCTTGCCGACTCAATCACTTCGATAGGGTCGGGTTGACTTTCACCCGAATCGGAGGGGAGTTCGTCATGGCGTCAATTTCCGAGCGGGAGAACCGGGAGATCGAGGCGGCCAAAGCCTCTGGCAACACCCCGGTCGTCTTCATCCACGGCCTCTGGCTGCTGCCGAGCAGCTGGGCCAACTGGGCGGACTTCTTCAAGCAGGCCGGCTACGCGCCGCTGACGCCGGACTGGCCAGACGATCCGGAAACGGTTGAAGAGGCCCGGGCGAACCCGGACGTCCTCGCCAAGAAGACCTTGAAGCAGGTCGCCGATCACACCACCGAGATCATCAATGCCTTGGACAAGAAACCAGCGGTAATGGGGCACTCGACCGGGGGCTTGCTGGCGCAGATGCTCGCGGGCCGGGGCCTCTCGGCGGCCACGGTGGCGATCGACCCCGGGGTCTTCCGCGGTGTTCTGCCTCTGCCGGGCTCGGTGCTCAAGGGGGTGGGCCCGTTCCTGGTCAACCCGCTCACGCGCGGCCGCGCGATCACGTTCACGTTCGACCAGTTCAAGTACGGCTGGGCGAACGCGCTGGACGAGAAGGAGGCGAAGGAGCTCTACGACACGTTCCACGTCGCCGGCTCCGGGATCTCTCTCGTCCAGATGGGCAACGCGAACCTCAACCCGTGGACGGAGGCGAAGGTGAACACGAAGAACCCCGACCGCGGTCCCCTGCTGATCATCGAGGGCGAGAAGGACCACACGGTGCCGTGGGCGATCGCGAACGCGGCCTACAAGCGGCAGCGGCGCAACCCCGCCGTGACGGAGATCGTGAAGATGCCGAACCGAGGCCACTCCCTCACGATCGACCACGGCTGGCGCGAGGTCGCCCAGACGGCGCTCGACTTCGTCAAGCGGTTCGCCTAGGAGGAAGTTTCCCGGCGCCGGCGGTAGGCCAAGCCTCCCTGCACGCGAGTCACGGTCATCTCCCGCGGGCAGCGAAGGTCGGAGGGCGAGAGCAAAGCCCCGAACCGCCGGGTAGGTAGCGCCGCGGCGCACCGATTGCCCTGACCGGGCGCACACCGCTTGCTAGGCGGCCCGTACAGAACACCAGCGCGCGAGATCGGCAGATCGGCGTTCTCCGCACGGCGTCGACCCAGCAGTCCTTCGAGTCGAACCTGTCCCGCAGCGAACCTACTCGTCGCTGTGGCCCGCCATATTGATCACGTTGCCGTCGGGCGCACGGACAAAGAACCTCCGCAGTCCCCACGCCTCTTCTGTGAGCGGGTGGACGATCTCGAACCCGCGCCGCTTGGCCTCCTCGTACGCCTCGTCAACGTCGGCGCCAACGTGAACCGAGATGACCGAGTCCTCAGGCGCCGTGGCGTCGCCGCTGACGAGCTGGACAACGGCGTTGCCGTCAGGCGATTGGTAGCACCCCGGGGCCCGGACACGAGGAGCGAACCCTCATGCCAACACCCGACGATAGCGGTGCCGTAGGCCGCGACCAGGATGACGAACCGACCGTCGAACCCACCGTGCACGAGCTTCTGCTGGCCCGCATCGACGAACACTGCCGGCTGCTCGCCCTCGAGCTCGATCAGGTCGCCAAGGCCTGTGAGCAATTGGCACCGGAGCGGGCCCGGTCGTGCCGGAACGCCATCACGATGGCGTCGGTGATGGTCGACGAGATCCGTCTGCGGGCCCACGGCCGCCCGCTAGACACCGACGACCAGTGACCCTCCAGCGCATCGTCCGCCAGGCGCTGATCTACCGGCGCGACCTCACGCGTCCGCCGTGGGCGAGTCGGTCGCCGGTTCGCCCGGCGGTGCGCTGGCCCGACAGTCGGCGAGCTTGTCGTCCAGGATTTCGCCCTGCTCGGCCATCTGGTTCTCGAGCGTGGTGAGTTCGGACTCGAGCTGGGCCTCCTCAGGCGAGCCGGCCGGCGTCTGCACCCAGGCGAGCACCGTGTCTACGTACCCCGAGGTCAACGTGAGGTGGTCGTCGGCGTCGCTCGCCGCCTGAGCACAAACGTCGCGGGCTTCGGTCGCGGTCTTGAGGTTCGACCGCGCTTCGGATCGCTCGTCCTCGAGTCCCTCGATGTCGTCTTCGAGGTCGCTCCGCTGCGGCATGCCGAGCGCGTACCCGAGCCCGGTGCCCACGAGCAGCGACGCCGCTATTAGCCCGGCTAGCAGCCCCATGCGGACCTGCTGCGGTCCCCTGGGAAGAGCCATGGGCTCGGGCGGCGGGGGCGGCGGGGGCTGATCGGTCATTGTCGGAGCCTCCTTGGGGCTTCGGCCAGGCCCCCAGGCAGTTTGCCGTTGCGCCGGCCACTTGCGGGGCACCGAGAACGGCAGACCAGCCGGGTTCCGGACACCGCCCCACGACCGTCTCTCGAAGCAATCTAATCGGCGCCGGCGCACCTACTCCGCGGTGAAGGGCCGTCGGCGTAGCTCTCCTCGAGGGATTGTGATCGGGCGTTCGGCATGGCCGTGCTGGGCCAGTCGACGTAACGGACCTGAGATGCCCCCCGGCGGGGGGTTGGGCGTCGACCCAGCAGCGGTCAGGTTCACGGATGACCGGATGCGCAGCGCGGATGATCCTCATGGCCCAGTGTCCCAGTGTCCACCCTTGGGCTACGGGTCGCGGGGCGGTTCCGCGTCGTGTCTAGGCAAGGTGACGGGCCTGTTGGCCCGAAAGCTGTTCGGGTAGCCAGCAAGCCGACGGTCCTGCCGGTTCGCGGGACCCGAAAGGATCGTCGCACACCGCCCACCCGGTCAACCGGCCCCGACCCGCGTCTGTCCCGCCGACTCGTCGGGTAGAGCCACCCGGGGCGGCTGCGTGGAAGCGTAGGGGGAGGCCGGTCATGCCTAAGGAATTCGCGGTGCTAGTGGTGTGTCGCGGGATTGATGATCCGGTCGAGGGTGGCTCGACCGCGGGTGACTTTGTCGATGATCTCCTCGGCGGTGCGAGTCCACACGAACGGTTCGGGGTTGTCGTTCCAGTGTGAGACCCACCAGTCGATGCGCGCTTCGAGCTCGCCGATCGAGGTGAAGCTGGTGTTGGTCAGCGCCTTGCGGGTGAGCACCGAGAACCAGGTCTCGATGAGGTTCAGCCACGACGACGAGGTCGGGGTGAAGTGCAGGTGCCAGCGGCGGCGCTTGGGGTGGTCGAGCCAGCGGCGCACGGGTTCGCTCTTGTGCGCGGAGAGGTTGTCCAAGATGACGTGCAGCTCGAGATCGGGGTCGACATGGGCGTCGATCCACCGGAAGAACGCCAGCACGTCCCGGCCGGTGTGGGCGCGGCGGGTGTCATGCAGCACCTCACCGGTGGCCACGTTCATCGCCGCGAACAGATCGGTGGTGCCGTGGCGCCAGTAGTCATGGGTCATCGTGCCGGCCCCCCGTCGCACACAGCTCACGTTCACACTGGCCTCGTTGACGGGGTGTTCGTCGCGGACCCGGACTGCGACGGGATCGTCTAGCCCGGCGCCATTCACCGACCCCTCACCCGACCTGTGGACTCGACCGGTGGCCGACGATCCAACCAAGCCCTGGTGTCGCTCGCCGAATCGGGGGGCCGCGGGCCCTCACGACCGCCTACGCGGGTGGTCGGCGCTTCAGTTGCTCAGCCGAGCGCAGTTAGTGAACCCGTCGCTCGTATCAAGATCGAACGCTTCGATGTAGAGCGGCCTCCCATCGGGCAGCGTGTCGATCTGAACGAAAAAGCCGAGGCCCACGATCTTCGCTGCAGGATGATCGAAGTCGAAGGCGACCAGAACGCCCTCGTCCGCTCCCCCGGGGCCGTCGGGATCAAACGGATCGACGATGCTGGCGAAGCCGCTGGCGAACAGCGGCTGGGCCATGTTGTCGGCATTGGATCCACCCGAGATACCGGGAGGGAACAGCTCGCCCCGACCCGAGCACCACTGGCCCACGATTTCATGGACCGTCGCTGATGCCGGAGCGGCGAGCACGCCCAACGAGAGCATCGCAACAGCCGCCATGACAATGAGTCTCCGCATCTTCCGCCTCCGCTCTCCGCCTGTCCGCTCGCTGGCGACCGGGTTGTGGCCCAGAGGTAAGCAGGCCGCCACGCGGCCGTATACACCCCGCTCCTTAAGCCAAGCTGAACCGTGGCCGGTTGGTTCCCCGAGGTCATCGGCTGACGCCACCATCCCGGAAGCCCAACCCAGGCTCGGCGCACAGGTCGCCCGACGGAACCGGCGCCGCCAACTACGGCGGCTACTACTGGGTGCTGGACCAGGCCGAGATCGCCACCGACGTCATGTTCAACACCCGGTCCCAGCTGCTGGACCTGTGGCCCGACCTGGTCCGCCACGCCGCGTTGAACATGTCCTCCGAGGACGTGCTCGCCTTCTTGGGCCGCAAGCTGCATCCCTCCCTGGCCGCCGAGGTGGTCACCGACACCAAACGTCGACCAGGGGGATGGCGGGTCCGCCATCGAATGGCCGGCAACTGGGTGAAGGTCTACGACAAGGCCTCCATGCTGCGGGTGGAAACCGTCATCAACAATCCGCGCGAGTTCCGGGTACTGCGCGTCTTCACCGACGAGGCGGGCCGGCGCGAGCGGCGGTGGTGCCCCATGCGAAAGGGCGTCTGCGACCTGTGGCGCAGCTTCCAGGTCGGCATCGGCGCCAACCAGCGCTATCTGGCGGCACTGGCCGCCGCTTCCTTGAAAGGCGAAGGTGTCGCCGCGCTCGACACCTTGTGCCGGCCCGGAACCACCCGCGGGCGCAGAGTCGCCCGCTTCAGTCCCCTCAACCCCGCCGACCTCGCGCTGTTCCGAGCCGCCCTGGCCGGCGAGCACGCCATCGCCGGGTTCCGCAACGCCGACATCGCCTATCGGCTCTACCGCCGACCAGCCGTCGACCGCGACGAGGCCCACCGCCGATGCGAACGGGTCTCACGCCTCATCGTCAAACTCCGCGGCCACCATCTCGTGGCCAAGGTTCCCCGCGCTCGGCTCTACCGAGTAACCCCCTACGGCCAACGCGTCATGGCCGCCGCCATCGCCATGCACGACCACCACTTCCCGGTCCAGTACATCGCGGCAGCAGCCTGACATGCCGAGAGCTGTCTCTCGCGTCGCGCAAATCTTCGCGGGATTGCTTCCATCGCCGGTTGGTGCTCACGTGGTGACCGTCCCGGGGAAGCCAGACTGATCGGTGTTTGTCATCCACGGAACCCGGAGGGTTTCTCGATCGGGTGAGACAACCGACCGCCTCGCGCGACGACCGCTCGACGACGGTGTTGGGCAGCTGGTACGCCACCGTTCTCTTCTGGAAGCCCCGGGTCGCGCTGTTCGTCAGCGAGACGACGCTGCTGCCGGTACTTGTCGCTCTCGCTCCGGCCGCGTCGGTCATCGAACGGTTCTCAAACGAGCCTCGAGGACGTGCTCGGCCAGCATGGGCTCAGTCGCGCGTTCATCGAGGCTGAGGTCGCTCAGATGGCCGAGCACCGGCTCGCGACAACGAGGAACCGAAGCGTCGTCGGCCTGATGAACGAGTTCGCGCGACTCGGCGCGGCCTAGCGGCATCCGACGGGCGTCCTCGACCTCGGCGCACTGTCCGTGCGACTTTCTGAGACGCCGTGCGGACCGCTGTACAGCAGGCACGTGAGTCCGGATCGCGAGGTTGCCGCGCTCGCTGCGCAGCATCCCGGTTGAGCACGGACCGCCTGTGCTGCGGCGGCAACCGCGTGAATCCAGATCTCGGCCACAAGGCTGTTCTGGCGCAGTAGCCGGCGTCAACGCCGGGGATCTTGGCGAAGACGCCACGGGGGCCGCGCGTCATGCAGCCGGTGGTGATGTCGTAGCGGGCGCCGTGCCAGGGACAGACCAGGCACGCGTGGCGGTCGATCGATCCGTTCGCGAGATCGGCACCGAGGTGCCGGCAGCGGCGGGTGACCGCGAACAGGTCACCATCGGCATTCCCGACCGCATAGCGCCCCGCACCCCGCACCTCCCCCGGCGTCAGATCGGCGGCTGGCCCGACTTCTACGTCCTGACCCATCGGCTTCCCTCCCCAGGTCGTTGCTCGGCAAGCCCGTCGTGGGCTCCAGGAGCCGGCGCCCCCGGCGCCCGAGGTCGCCCAGATCGACGCGGCCGGCGGCATCGGCGGCCGCTCCAGG
>OCZV010000215.1_pt1 | contig 21101 bp, 16 predicted proteins | sample 1539051 | NCBI WGS metagenome assembly OCZV01 (sample SAMEA3113581, study PRJEB22503) | soil metagenome
CGAGATTACAAGGTGACTGGAGTTCAGACGTGTGCTCTTCCGATCTCTCGCCTCCCAGCGGCGGGTGAGGCTCTTGAAGAACGTCGTCCAGCGGCCCTCGAGCACGTGGTCGGCGAGGCGGGCCAGGTGGGTCTGGACGTCCTCGGGCCGGGCGGCGTCGATGAACGCGAACGCCATCAGGGCGGCGCCGGTTGCCAGCGCCAGGCCCATCGCCTCGCGCCATCCGATCCTCCGCCCCGCCAGCAGCAAGGCGGTGACGCCGAAGGCGGGGACCATGGCGACGACCCCGCCCACGTCGGCGCCCAGCATGGGCAGGCCCTCCAGCAGCAGGACCACGGCCAACAGGCCGACGGCGAGCCCCACGCCGCGGCGGCCGGTCCGGTCCACGATCAGCGCCGCCAGCAGGATGGTGGCCGAGCCGAACAGGGCGAACGCCAGGTTGCCGAGTCCGACGAACCGCCCGGCGACCGCCACCGAGTAGCCGAAGACGGTGTTCACCTGGAGCGGCGCGCCTCGCGCCACGTCGACGCCGATCGATGCCACGATGACGCCCACACCCACGAGCACGCCCAGGCCCGGCCAGCGCCTTTCCACCCATGCCGCCACGACTGCCAGCACCGCGGCGATGGCGACGAGCGCGGCCAGGTAGCGGACGAGGTCGGTCCCGACCGCGTCGAGGCGTCCCACCAGGAAGGTGGCGGGCACCACCCCGAGCACGCCGAACGCGGCCGCCACGAGCACGCCGCGGGGACGGGGGCCGAGGCGGCGGCGCAGCCACGTGGCGCAGGCCAGGACGACCAGCGTGGTGACGACGACCGTGATGACCGCCGGCAGCACGCTGTCACGGAAGTCGGCGGCGTCGGAGGCGTCGGTCAGGCGTCCGATCCGATCGTCCACGGAGGCGCCGCCCACCTGGAAGGGGCGACCCTCGACGGTGTCGGGAGTCTCCTCGCCGAGCAGGGACAGCACGGTCGGCGCCACGTCCGCGAGCTGCACGTAGCCGTCGCGGCGGGTGGTGGCCGAGCGCAGCAGCTCCGGATCGACGCCGGGCGCCCGCAGCGCGGCGATGCCGAGCCCGGGCGACGACGACGACGCCACCGGGGAAAGCACCAGCACGGCGTCACGCTCGGGATCGACGCGTTCGAGCAGCTGTCCCAGTAGAGCGTCGGCGTCGGCCAGCGCCTCGGCCCGCAGCGAGCGTCGCTGCGCCGCCGAGGCCCGCGGCCCGTACGCGGCGACCCGGCTCAGGTCGGAGGCTTCGACCAGCACCACGCTGCGTTCGTCGGCGGCAGGGGCGGGGCCGGCGACGTCGCCGGTCGGCGCCCAGGCGCCGTCGAAGGCGGCGAGCACCTGCTCGTGGTCGAGGCGGTGGCCGAAGGGCGCCTCGGGGTCGTCGGCCAGCAGCGAGCGCCCCACGGTCCCGCCGGGCACCATGCCCTCGGAGTCGATCAGCGCGGTGGCGGCGCCCCGCGCGTAGAAGCCGTCCGGCGGTGGCTCGTCGCTCACGAAGCCCTCGGCGGCGTCGGCGTTGGCGATCACGGCCCGGTCGATGTCGGCGTCGGCGAGGGCATCGCCCAGCGTGCCAACCTCGGCGCCGAACGCCGAGTCGTCATTGGCGTCGACGGCCGCGCCCATGGCCAGGTAGGCGATCCCCGGGGGCACGTAGCCGAGGCGCCGCTCGAGGATCTCGGCGGTGGGCACCCCGCCGTAGGTCTCGTCGCGGTCGACGGCGACGGCCATGTCGACCGGCGGTGCCACGGCGCGGGTGCCGGCGCCAAGCGTAAGGTACGCCTCGGTCGTGCTGGCGTCGTGGCGCCCGATGCGGCTGGACATGTCCCCCACCGCCGCGTCCTCGACGAACGCCTCGAGGTTGGGCAGGTCCGCCGCCTGGACGTCGGCCCATCCCACCGCGGGCAGGGTCGCGATCAGCACCCGGTCGACCGGCTCGACGGTCACGTCGTCGGCGCCGTCCGACCCGCACCCGGCGAGCCCGAGCCCGAGCAGCGCGACGGCCGCGAGCGCCCTGCCCCGCCTCACGCGAGGACCCCTTCGGCCGGCGCCCGAGCGCTCAGCGCCGCCGGGACGCCCAGCAGCCGGTAGCCCGCCATCACCACCGCCGCACCCACCGCCGCGATGGCCAGCACCGCCGCCAGCGCGGTCAGCCGCCCGGGATCGTCGCCGAGCAGCACCTCGCTGGCGATCCACCCGCCCACTCCGGCGAGCGCCGACACCCCGCCAATGCGCCCCAGGGCCGCCGGACGCAACGACGCACCGGTGCGGCGGCGCAGCCCCGCCTCCAGCACGCCTGCCCCGACGGTGTAGGCGATCGAGTGGCCCAGCCCCAGCAGCGCGATCCGGCCGGTCCCCTCGACCAGCGCGGCACTCAGCGCCATGAACGCCACGCCCACGGTCGCGCTCGCCAGCGAGACGACGCCCGGGGTCCGGCTGTCGCCCAAGGCGTAGTAGCCGCGGGCCAGCAACAGGAAGGCGCTGTAAGCGTAGAGGCCGGCGGCAAGGCCGATCACCGCGGCCGCCAACAGATCGCCGTCGGTCTGGCCGAACTCCACGACCCGCAGGGCCGGCGACGCCAGGGCCATCATCGCGGCGGTGACCGGCAGGACCAGCAGGGCCATCCGCTCGAGCGCCCAGCGCAGCGAGGCGGCCACCTGACGTCGCCCGGCCTCCCGGGCCTCGGTCACCATCTCGGGCAGGATCGCCGTGTGGATGGGCTGCGCCAGCACGGCGTACGGCGCCAGGAAGATCACCCACCCGACCTGGTAGGCGACCACGCCACCCTCGACGCCGGCGCCGGTCACGATGGCGGCGCCCAGCAGCAGCCCCGCACCGGTGTGCAGCACCACTCCCCAGCCGGAGTGGCGCAGCACGGCCATGACCTCGGGGTCGCGCCCGGGCCAGCGGGGCCGCAACCTGAAGCCCGAGGCGGCACCGGCGGCCAGCAGGACGCCGACGAACGCCACCACCCCGCCGGTGCCAGCGGCCACCAGCAGCAGCTTCTCACCGGTCGTCAGGTCGAGACCGGGATTGGGACCGGCCACGACCCGGAAGACGGCCAGGCAGGCGACCATGACGACGGTGTTGCCGATGGGCGCCGCCGCCGTCACCGCGAAGCGCCGCTTGGCGTAGAGCACGGCGGTGATCACCGTGCCGGCGGCGTAGAGCAGCACCTGCGGTACGAAGAACCGCAGCAGGTAGGTGACGAGATCCCGCTGGTCGGAGGCCACGTCGGGGTCGACGCCGATCGTCAGCGCCCGGGCCAGCAGGGGTGCCCCCACTACGCCGGCGATGGTGATGGCCCCCAGCGCGGCGAGGGCCATGCCGAGCACGCCGCCCGCCACCCGCTCGGCGCCGGGCTGGTCGTCGCGGTCGAGCAGGCCGACGAAGGTCGGGACCAGAACGGCCGACAGCGCCCCCGCCGCCAGCAACTCGAACAGCACGTTCGACACCGAGTTGGCCGACTGGAAGGCGTCACCGAGCGACGTCGTGCCCAGCACCGCGGTCACCACCAGCACCCTGACGAAGCCGAGCGCCCGGGACACGGCGGTGACGGCTCCCATCCCCGCCGCCGCCCGGGCGGTGCTGGAGCCGGTGCTCATCTCAGCCGCCGTCCTCGGCGTCGGGGTCCGGTGGCAGCAGCTGGGCGCCGTCCTCGGTGCCGTAGTGGCCGACCCGCCCGTCCCCCGGCGCGGCGTCCACCAGGGCGAGGACCGTCGCTATCCGACCCGACACCCGGTCGAGGTCGTCGACCGTGGACACCGACCGGGACAGGAGGTCGTCGTCACGGATGACGTCGACCAACCGCTCCTCGGCCGCCTCGTCGTCGGCCCGGTCCTCGGGCACGGCCGACGGCTCGACCGCCACCACCGGCGCCGGCTGGTCTTCGGAGGCGAGATCGGTCAGCACCGGCACCAACGCATCCCCCAGCGAAAGCGACGCGCCGGGCCCGGACACCACCACGATGCGCAGGCCGGACGCGGGGAGGCGGACGACATCCCCGTCACCGTCCGGCACGTCGTACTCGACGAATCCGGCCTCACGCAGGCGCGCCAGGACCTCGGGCTCGGCCGGTGCCGCCTGGCCGGCGCCGACCGGGTCGACCGCCCCCGCCGATCCGGCTGCATCGGGCGGATCGGCCGCTGCGGCGAGGACGTCGGCGAGCTGTCGGGCCAGGTCGTGGCGGAGGCTGCCGGCATCGTTGCTGCCGAGCTCGAGCGTCTCCGCCAGCTCGGTCACCTCGTTGTCGTCGTCGAGCACCAGCCGGTCGGTGAGCCACCACGTCCCCGCCAGCTCGGCGTCGGCCTGCTCCAGGGCCGTGGTCACCCGCTCGACCAGCCCGTCGTCGATGCCCCGGGGCGCCACGACCAGCAGGGGCGCGCCCGGCAGCTGGCCGGCGAACATGCGCTCCCCGAGCTGCTCGTCGAGCCCCGCCGCCTCCTCCTCGAAGGCGTCGAGCTGAGCCTGCAGGGCGTCGTTGCGCTCGCCCTCGCGATCGAGGTCGCGCTCGAGCCCGCTCAGCTGGTTGCGCAGCTCCTCCTCGAGGGCGTCGTTGAGGAAGGTGGTGCCGAGCAGGAGCCCGATGCCCAGCGCGAGCAGGACCGCGGTGAGCGAGACGATGTGGAAGCGGAAGTTGATCATCAACCAGAGAAGAGCGAGCGCCAGAACGCCCGCAGCATGAGCCGCACCGGCTCGGACAGCATGAGCGCGACCGCCAGCGTGAAGATGGCAGCCGCGATCATCCACACCAAATCCGAGGTGCGGACCGAGTGACGGTACAGGCGGCTCACGCCCTTGGCGTCGACCAGCGCCGAGCCCACCTTCATTCGCACGAGGAACGTCGACGCCATCCCGGCCCGGCCCTTGTCCAGGAACTCGAGCATGTTGCTGTGGGCGCCCACCGCCACCATGAGCTCGGCCCCCTCCTGGTAGGCGAGCAGCATGGCGACGTCCTCGCTGGTGCCGGGGGCCGAGAACACGCTGTAGGGCAGGTCGAGGTCGTCGAGCCGCTTGGCGCCCGGCGCCCGCCCGTCGGTGTATCCGTGCACGATGAGCTGCGCCCCGCAGCGCAGCGCCTGCTCGGACACGGAGTCGAAGTCGCCGATGATGAGGTCGGGTACCGCTCCGATCTCGAGCAGGGCATCGGCGCCGCCGTCGACGCCGATGAGCACCGGGCGCAGCTCGCGCAGGTAGCCCGACCGCTGGAGGAGGCGGAGGTCTTCCTTGTAGTCGATGCCCCGGACCACGATGAGGACGTGCCGGCCGGCGATGGGGAAGTCGAGATCGGGCACGTCGAGCTTGCCGGTGAGCAGCTCGATCTCCTGGCGGACGTAGTCGGCGGTGTTGACCGCGAACCGCTCGAGCTCGGGGCCCAGGTTGTCGCGGGCGTCGTCGATGGCCGCGTCGAGGGTCTCGGGCGACTGGCGTGTTCCCCGCGCCACCTCCGTGCCGCCCACCAGCACCCGGTCGCCCTCGACCGTCACCGGGGCGCCCTCGACCACGGCGTCCATCACCTCGCCGCCGGCCCCGTCGACCAGCGGGATGCCGGCCTGGCACAACAACAGCGGGCCCACGTTGGGGTAGCGGCCGGTGATCGACGCCGACGCGTTCACCACCGCCGCCGGCGCCGCGTCCACCAGGGTCTCGGCCGCCACCCGATCGAGGTCGGGATGGTCGATCACCGCCACGTCGCCCGGCCGGAGCCGCTTGACCAGCCGCTTGGTGTGGCGGTCGACGCGGGCGACGCCGCTCACGGCGCGGCTGCCGTTGGCGGCCTCACGCCGTCGGCGTTCGGTCCGGCGCCGCCGGCGCACCGACCGGCGGCTGGGCGAGGAGGCGGGTTCGGGCGTGTCGCCCGCAGCGAGGGCCACGTCAAGCCTCCACACCCGGAGCTGCCGCCTCAACGAATAACGCTCGGGCTGAGGCCCGGCGGGGGGCGCGGGGGGCAGAGGCTCTCCGCTCCGCCGCCTGCGGCGGCTGCGCTGCGAGCCGGGCGCTTCGCGCCCACGGCCTGTGTTGTCTGGCTCGGGCGCTGACACTCGCTCGCGCCGGAGCCCCCCGCCGTCGCTCGAGCCGGCTTTGCCGGTCGAGCGACAGACGAGCGACGCCGCCGGCAGGCGGCGGCCCAAGACTCGCCGAGCAACCTCTGGTTGCGAGGCGAAACATCAGCGCCCCCGTTCCCCGGCCGCCGTCGCCAACAGCTCGGCGGCGTGGACGCGGGCGGCGTCGCTGTCGGGCTGGCCCGACAGCATGCGCGACAGCTCGATCACCCGCTCGGGATGGTCGAGCACGCTGGCCCGCGCCACCGTGGCCGCCTCGTCGCTCTGCTTGGCCACCCGCACCTGGGCGTCGGCGTACGCGGCCACCTGGGGCAGGTGGGTGACCACCAGCACCTGGTGGTGACCTGCGAGGCGGGCCAGGGAGCGGCCAACGGCCACGGCGGCGGCGCCGCCGATGCCGGCGTCGACCTCGTCGAACACCAGGGTCGGGGGTGCGGCGGTGAGCACGAGACGCAACGCGAGCATGGTCCGCGCCAGTTCGCCACCCGAGGCCACCTTGGCCAGCGGCAGCGGCGGCGTGCCGGGGTTGGCGGCCAGCCGCAGCTCCACGTCGTCGCCGGGATCCTCGCCGCCGACCACCACCTCCACGTCGGCCTTGGGCATGGCCAGCTCGGCCAGGTGGGACTGCACCTCGGCGCCCAGTTGCGGGGCGGCGGCGCGCCGCGCCGCCGCGACGGCGGCCGCCGCTTCGGCCTCGCGGGTGCGGGCGGCGCCGAGGCGGGCATCGAGCTCGGCGGCCCGGCGGTCGTGGTCCTCGAGCTCGACCAGCCGGGCCCGGAGGTGCTCGCCCTCGGCCAGCACATCGGCCAGCGTTTCGCCGTACTTGCGGCGCAGGTCGTGCAGCAGCTGGCGGCGCTCGCGCACCTGCGCCAGCCGCTCCGGGTCCTCGTCGATGGTCTCGCCCGTGGTGCGCAGCTCGGCGGCCAGGTCGCTGAGCTCCGCGGCCAGGGCGCGGAGCCGGGCCTCGCTGTCGGCGAACGGCGACCGCCCCGCCACCAGCGCCAGCGCCGAGCCCACGGCGTCGGTGGCCGAGACCGCGTCGGGGACATCGCCGCCGCCGACGCCGTCGCCGCTGAGCAGCACCACCGCGCCGGCGGCCGCTTCACGATGGGCGGCAGCGTCGGCCAGCTCGTCCTCCAGCCGCTCCAGCTCGGCGTCCTCGTCGGGACCGGTGATGGCGGCGCCGTCGATCTCGCTCACCTGGTAGCGCAGGAGGTCCAGCTCCCGCGCCCGTGCCCGCTCGTCGCCGCCCATGGTGGCCAGCTCGTCGACGATGCTGCGGACCTCCTCCCGGGCGGCGTGCAACGGCCCGCGGTCGACGCCGCCGAACCGGTCGAGCGCCTCCCGCTGGGCGGCGACGTGCAGCAGGGACTGGTGCGCGTGCTGGCCATGCAGGTCCACCAGCTCGGCGCCGACCGCCGCCAGCTCGCCCACAGTCGCCAACCGGCCATCGATGTAGGCGCGGCTGCGGCCCGAGCGGGGGATCGCCCGTGCCAGCACCACCTCGTCGCCCTCACCGTCGCCCCCGCCGTGGCCGTCGCTGCCAGTCCCGGCGCCGGGCCGAACGAAGCGTCCTTCGACCCACGCCTCGTCGGCCCCGGTCCGCACCAGCACCGGATCGGCCCGGCCGCCGACCAGCAGCTCGATGGCGTCCACCACCATGGTCTTGCCTGCCCCGGTCTCGCCGGTGAGCACGGTCATCCCCGGACCGAGCACGAGGCGCAGCTCGGCGATCACCCCCAGGTCGCGTACGGCCAGCTCGACGAGCATCAGCGCCTACCTGTCGCTCAGACCGAACTTGGTCTTGAGGATGCGCAGGAAGTCCCGGGGACCGAAAGCCACGAACCGGGCCGACTCGGCGGCGCCCGTCGCCCGGATGGCGTCGCCGGGGCGCAGCGTCCCGAGGTTTGAGCCGTCGACCGACAGGGTGGCGGCGCGGTCGTCCAGCACCTCGATCCGCACGGTGGCCGAAGGGGGCAGCACGAGGGAACGGTCGAAGAGCATGTGCGGCGACACCGGTGTCATCAGCAGGCAGCGATGGGTGGGCTCGACGATGGGTCCCCGAGCCGAGAAGGCGTAGGCCGTCGACCCCGTGGGGGTGGCGACGATCAGGCCATCGGCAGCGTAGGGGGTGAACGTCTCACCGTCGACGCTCACCCCCAGCCGCACCGTGTGCCCCATCGGGGTCTTCTCCAGCACCGCCTCGTTCAGGGCGAGATGCTCGGCGCCGGCCTCGAAGCCGGCGGCCTCGACGGTCAGCGCCAGCAACATGCGCTCCTCCACCTCGTACGAGCCGGCGAGGAACCGCTTGAGCGCCATCCGCATGCCCGCCGGCTCCACCTCGGTGAGGTAGCCGAGCTGGCCCACGTTGACGCCGATGACCGGCACGTCCTCGGCGGCCACGAGGTCGACGGTCCGCAGCATGGTGCCGTCTCCGCCGAGGCTGACGGCCACGTCGAGGCCCTTGGCGAACGTCGCCTCGGCGCTTGCGGCCTCGCTCAGCCCCGCGACGGCGGCGTCGGACAGCGGGACCCGCACCTCGTGGCCCCGCTCGCGCAGCCAGGCGGCCGCGTCGCGGGCCAGGTCCGCCGCTTGCTCGCGCTGGTGGTGGACGACGATCCCGACGACGGCCATGGCGCTGCTCTAAGACCGGCCCGAGCGCGACACCAACGCCAGCGCCTCGTCCACCGCGGCCGCAGCCAGCGGACGTTCGTCGGCGCCGCCAGCCGCAGACGCGTGGGCATGGACGAGGAACTCGACGTTGCCGTCGGCTCCGGTGAGCGGTGACACCATCGCCCCCATGATGGCGGCTCCTCTGGCCCGGAGCGCGATCATCACCTCGTCTAGGACCCGCCGCCACACGTCCGGGTCGCGGATCACGCCCCGGCCCCGGGACGCCTCGACGCGGCCCGCCTCGAACTGCGGCTTGACCAGCAGCACGACGTGCGCCCCCGGCGTCGCCAACCCGAGCAGCGAGTCGAGGACCGTCCGCAGCGAGGTGAACGACAGGTCCGCCACCACCACGTCGAACGGCTCACCCAGGTCGTCCGGCCCGAGGTCGCGCACGTTGGTCCGCTCGTGCGAGTCGACCCGGGGATCGGCCCGTAGACGCTCGTGGAGCTGCCCGTAGCCGACGTCGACCGCCACGACCTCGCAAGCGCCGTGCTGGAGCAGGCAGTCGGTGAAGCCCCCGGTCGAGGCGCCTGCGTCCAGCGCCCGCGCGCCGGCGACCGGTATCGCGAAACGGTCGAGTGCGGCGGCCAGCTTGTCCCCGCCGCGGCTGACGAAGCGGGGCCCGGGGCCTCCCACCTCGACGGCCTCGTGGGGCGCCACCAGCCGGGTGGCCTTGAGGGCGGGAGCGCCGTTCACAGTGACCCGCCCCGCATCAATGGCCTCGCGGGCCTGGGCGCGGCTAGAGACCAGCCGGCGGCGCACCAGCTCCGCGTCGAGCCGGCGACGGACCGGGGGCGTGGTGGTCGCTCCCTGGTCAGCTGGACGAGCGGGCTTTGGTTGCCTTGGACACTTTCTTGGCGCCCGCCTTCCGGCCGCCTGCGGCCTTGCTGGTCGCCTTCTTGCCGGTTGCCTTCGCCTTCGTCGCCTTGCGGGCCGGTGCCTTGCGCGCGGTGGTCTTTCGAGCCGGCGCCTTGCGGGCGGTGCCCGCTGCCACGTCGGAGATGCGGCGTTCCAGGCGGTCGATGTCGTCCTTGGTGGCGAGGCCAAGGTTGGCCACCTGCTGCCGGATCTCGCTGCGCACGGCGTCGATCAGCCGCTCGCTGTTGCGCCGGCTCCGGTCGACCAGCTCGTCGACGACGGACTGGGCCTGTTCCGCCTGCACCTCGCCGGCGCGCACCAGGTCGCGGATGAGGTCCTCGGCACGGGCCTGCGTCATCGCCGTGAAGGTCATGCCGGCGTCGAGCAGGCGCTTCAAGAGATCGTTCTGGGCCATGCGCGCGAAGGATACGCCCTGGCACGGGATACGTTCGCGGCCATGCTCCCCCTCGGCGACGACAACCCGGTGTCGCGGACGCCGATCGTCACCTGGTTGATCATCGCCGCATGCCTGGTGGCGTACTTCGCCTGGCAGCCGACACCGTTCTCCGATGACGTCGACGACATCGAGTTCAACCTGCAGTACGCGGCCATCCCCTGCGAGATCGTCGAGCAACGGCCGCTGACGGTCGGTGAGGTGCAGGCCACCTTCAACCTGGGCGACGACAACGCCTGCGACATCGACGGCGGGCGGACGCCAGCGTTCGACGCCGGAAAGAACGTCTGGTTAGCGGTGGTGACCTCGATGTTCCTGCACGGCAGCCTGCTGCACATCGGCGGCAACCTGCTGTTCCTCTGGATCTTCGGCAACAACGTCGAGGACCGGCTGGGCAAGCTCGGCTACGCCGCGTTCTACCTGGTGGGCGGGGTGGTGGCGACGCTGGCGCATGTGGCCGTCGGCTCCGACTCGACGGTCCCCCTGGTCGGCGCCTCGGGGGCCATCGCCGCCGTCATGGGGGCGTACCTCGTGTGGTTCCCCAACGCCCGTGTGCGCACCGCGGTGATCTTCCTCCTCATCGCAGTCGTCTACCTGCCCGCCAAGTGGGTGTTGGGCTTCTGGTTCGTGCTGCAGTTCTTCACCGACCCCAACCAGGGCGTGGCCTGGGTGGCACACGTGGGCGGGTTCGTGTTCGGCGTGGTGGTGGCGCTGCTGTTCCGGGGCTTCGGCGATCGGGCGCGCCCCGCACAGATGACCGGCCGCGATCCCTGGCGCGACGACTACCCGCGCTTCGGCGGCCGCTACTGAACTTCGAGGGGGGAGGGAGACCCTCCCCCCTCGATCGCCCCCCGACCTCTTGGGCCGCCGCCTGTCGGCGGCGTCGATCTACCGGTCGCTCGACCGAGCAAGTCGGATCGAGCGACGCCGGGGGGAACCGCAGGAGCCGTTCCCCCCGGACCCCCCTCGAGTGGTGGTCACGTTCTTGCTTGTACAAGATCGGCCAGGCTGGGCGCCACCACCGCCGGGTCGGGCTCGACTGGCAGATCGGACTCGCTCGTCACCCCGGTGAGCACCAGGGCGAAGCGGTAGCCCAGCGCGGCTGCGAAGGCCCCGTCGGTCTCGGGACGGTCGCCCACCACCGTGCCCTGGTCGCCCGCCAGCGCCCGGATGAGCTCGGCCATCGGGCGGTGGGGCTTGCCCGCCACCGTGGCCGTGACCCCCGAGGCGTACGCCACCGCCGCGGCCAACGATCCGCCCCCGGGGATCGGTCCGTCGGGCGTCGGGTAGGTGGCGTCATCGTTGGTGGCGATGAGGCGGGCGCCGTGGCGGACGGCGGTCATGGCCACCCGCAGCCGCTCGTAGTCGAAGTCGCGGTGGAAGCCCACGATCACGGCATCGGCCTCCCCGTCGCGCACGGGCTCGGCGCCCCGGCCCGCGACCGCCTCCACGACACCCGGGCCGCCGCAGACCAGCGCCCGCTCGCCGGGCTCGACCAGCGTGGCCGCCGCCATGGCCGAGGTCACCACGTCGCCCGCCGCCGGGATGCCCATCCCCTCGAGCTTGGCCTCCTGGTCGGCCAGCCGGGCCCACGAGTTGTTGGTGGCGAAGATCACTCGCTCCCCCGCAGCCCGCAGCCGTCCCACGGCATCGGCGGCACCGTCGATCGGACGCTCCGCCAGCCACACCACACCGTCGAGATCGAGGACCCAGCTCACGAGCGCAGCTCGTGACCAGTCGACCGAGCGAGCGCCAGCGAGCCGGGAGACGATGGGGTGCGGGGGCGCAGCCCCCGAGGAAGCAAGGTCACGAGCGCATGCTGCCAGAGGTGCGCCCCGTGTCGGGACCGTCTGCCAGGATGGGCCGGTGCCGCGCTTCCGGCCGTTCCCCGGCATCCGCTACGACCCGGCACGCGTCGCCCTCGGGGACGTCGTCAGCCCGCCTTACGACGTGATCGACGAACGCCAGCGCGCCGATCTCGCGGCCCGCAGCCCCTACAACGCCGTGCGCGTCGACCTGCCGGTCGACGACGAGGGCGAGGACCGGTACGCCGTGGCGCGCCGCCTGTTCGCCGACTGGCAGACCGGCGGCGTGCTGCACCGCGACCCGCGGCCGACGTTCACCGTCTACCGGATGTCGTACGTCGACGACGCCGGCATCGACCGCCACACCACCGGCGTGATCGGCGCCCTCGAGCTCAGCCCACCGGGCGCGGACATCCTGCCCCACGAGCAGACCACTCCCAAGGCCCGCAGCGACCGCCTCGACCTGTTGCGCGCCTGCCGCGCCAACCTGTCGGCCATCTGGGGGCTGTCGCTGGCCAAGGGCTTGACGGACCTGTTGCCGGTCGACGGGAAGCCGGCGGCCGACGTCGACGACGGCGAGGGCGTGCGCCACACCGTCTGGATCGTCGACGACCCCGAGGTGTGCGACGCCGTGGCGGCCGCGGTGGCCGCCCACCCGGTGGTCATCGCCGACGGCCATCACCGCTACGAGACCTCGCTCGCGTACCGCTCCGAACGAGAGCGGTCCGAGGGCCGGGCGGGCGAGGCGGGATCGACGCTGGCCTACGTGGTGGAGCTGGTGGAGGACGAGCTGACGGTGCGGGCCATCCACCGCCTGCTGACCGGCCTGCCGCCGGCGTTCGACCTCGTGGCGGCCCTCGATCCCTGGTTCGAGCCGCTCGGCCCCCCGCCTGCGGGCGTGCCGGTCACCACCGCCATGGCGGACGCTGGCGCGCTGTGCGCCGTGCTCCCCCCCGGCGAGGTGCTGCTGCGCCCCCGCCCCGACGCGCTGGCCGAGGCGCGGGACCTCGACTCGGCGCGCCTGGACGTGGCGCTGGCGGCGCTGCCCCCGCACGAGGTCACGTTCCAGCACGGCCCGGACAACGTCCGGGGGGCGGTGGCGGCGGGCGACGCGCAGGCCGGCGTGCTGCTCCGCCCCGCCAGCGTCGCCCAGATCGAGGCCACCGCCCACGGTGGCGAACGCATGCCGCCCAAGACCACGTTCTTCCATCCCAAGCCCAAGACCGGCCTGGTCTTCCGCGACGTCAGCTGAGGAGTCGCCGTGGACGTCGAAACCGCACTCGAGTTCATCCGCCAGCACCACCGCGCCGTGCTCGCCACCACCCGCGCCGACGGCACCACCCAGATGTCGCCGGTGACCGCCGGGGTCGACGACGAGGGCCGCGTCGAGATCTCCACCCGGGAGACCGCCTACAAGGTGCGGCACCTGCGGGCCCTCCCGTACGCCGCCTTGTGCTCGTTCAGCGACCGGTTCTTCGGCGACTGGATGCAGGTCGAGGGCCCCGTCGAGATCGTCCCGCTCCCTGAGGCCATGGAGCCGCTGGTCGAGTACTACCGCCACATCAGCGGCGAGCACCCCGACTGGGCCGACTACCGGGCCGCCATGGAACGTGACCGTCGGGTGCTGCTGCGGATGACGGTCGAGCGGGCCGGCCCGACCGTCCACGGCTAGCGGTCCAGCGGGGTCAGCCCACCGCCGGAGCCACCTGCTCGGCCAGCAGCCGCAGGTGGTCGAGGTCGGCCAGGTCGAGCAGCTGGAGGTAGATCCGCTCGGCCCCCGCCTCGGCGAAGCCGCCGAGCCTGTCGGTGACCTCGGCCACGGTGCCCGCCAGCCCGTTGGCCCGCAGCTCCTCGGGCTGGCGACCGATGGCGGCGGCCCGCCGGCGGAACGCCGCCTCGTCCTCGCCGCAGCAGACCACCTGCGCGGTCGACCAGGCCATGGTCGACGGGTCGCGGCGGGTCCGCTCGCACGCCGCCGTCACCGCCGCCTTGAGCGTGCCGAAGTCGCCCAGTGGGGCGAAGCCGACGTTGAACTCGTCGGCGTAGCGGGCCGCGAGCGCCGGGGTCCGCCGCTTGCCGAGGCCGCCGACGATCACCGGTGGATGCGGCCGCTGCACCGGCTTGGGCAGCGCGGGCGAGTCCGCCAGCCGGTAGTGACGGCCGTCGAAGTCGAAGCGCTCGCCCTCGGGTGTGGTCCACAGGCCGGTGACGATCGCGAGCTGCTCCTCGAGCCGGTCGAACCGCTCGCCTACGTCCGGGAAGGGGATCCCGTAAGCCGTGTGCTCCTCCTCGAACCAGCCCGCCCCCAGGCCCAGCTCGACCCGGCCGCCCGACATGGCGTCCACCTGGGCCACCGCGACGGCCAGCGGTCCCGGCAGGCGGAAGGTGGCGGAGGTGACCAGCGTGCCCAGGCGGATCCGCTCGGTGTCCCGGGCTAGGCCGGCCAGGGTGACCCAGGCGTCGGTCGGTCCCGGCTCGCCCGATCCGCCCATGGTCAGGAAGTGGTCGGACCGGAAGAAGGCATCGAACCCCAGCCGCTCGGCCTCGCGGGCGACGGTCAGCAGGTCGTCGTAGCTGGCCCCCTGTTGGGGCTCGGTGAAGATGCGAAGCGTGAGCGCCAACGGTTAGTGCCCCAGCAGGCAACGTCTGCCGCGCTCACGCCGGCCAGGGCCGCCGCTCGCGGCGTCCTCCTCACCTGGGGCCCCACACTGCACTCCCTGGCCGTCACCCTCCACTCGTCGTCCTTCCGAGCGACGGCCCTGACTCGCCGTGAACATCACCGACGTCACCTGCTGGGGCACTGGCTAGTTGACGGTCCAGGTGGCTCCGGATCGCAGCAGCGCTGCCAGGTCGCCGGGGCCCCGCTGCTGCTGGGCGGCCGCGATCTGCTGGTTGACGCCCTCGCCGTAATCGGGACGCACCACGTCGCGGAACACGCCGATGGGCGTCGGCTCGTAGGGCCCGCGGGCCAGGCGCGACAGCATGAACGCCACGCTGGGGTCGTCGCGGGTCTCGTCGTGGACCAGCAGCGCGTCCTCGCCGACGTCGGCCACGTCGACGATGTGGGCGCCCCGCTGCGAGTCGATCACGACGCCCTTGGCCCCGTCCGCGCCGAACCGGATCGGCTCGCCGTGGCGCAGCGGGATCAGCATGTCCTCGCGGACCTGCTTGGCGGTGATGCCCTCGAAGGCGCCGTCGTTGAAGACGTTGCAGTTCTGGTAGATCTCCACCAGCGACGAGCCCCGGTGCTCGAACGCCCGCCGGGTGGCCTCCATCATGTGCTGGCGGTCCATGTCGTGGGTGCGGGCCACGAACGAGGCCTCGGCACCGATGGCCACGCTCACAGGGTTGAAGGGATGGTCGAGGCTGCCGAACGGGGTCGACTTGGTGACCTTGCCCACCTCGCTGGTGGGCGAGTACTGCCCCTTGGTGAGCCCGTAGATCTGGTTGTTGAACAGCAGGATCGTGATGTTCACGTTGCGCCGCAGCGCGTGGATGAGGTGGTTGCCACCGATCGACAGGGCGTCGCCGTCGCCCGACACCACGAACACGTGGAGGTCGGGGCGGGCCAGCGCCAGCCCGGTGGCGATGGCCGGCGCCCGCCCGTGGATCGTGTGCATCCCGTAGGTGTTCATGTAGTACGGGAAGCGGGCCGCGCAGCCGATGCCCGACACGAACACCGTGTCCTCGCGGCGAATGCCGAGATCGGGCATGAGCAGCTGGACGGCGGCGAGGATCGAGTAGTCGCCGCAGCCCGGGCACCAGCGCACCTCCTGGTCGCTGGTCCAGTCCTTGCGGGTGGTCACCGGAATGGCGGTGTCGGTCATGTCTACGCACCGTCCTTGAGGTGGTCGACGATCGCCTGCTCGAGCTCCGCGGCGGTGAACGGCAGGCCCCGCACCTTGGAGACCGTGCGGGCGTCGACCAGGAACTCGGCCCGCAGCTGGTGGGCGAGCTGGCCCAGGTTCATCTCGGGCACCAGGACCCGTGGGTAGCGGCGCACCACGTCGCCCAGGTTGCGGGGGAACGGGTTGAGGTGGGTCAGATGAGCGTGGGCGACCTTGTGGCCGGCGTGGCGGGCCCGGCTGACGGCACCGTCGATGGCTCCCCAGGTGGACCCCCAGCCCACCACCAGCAGGTCGGCGTCGTCGACGTCGCCGGTGACCTCCACGTCGGGGATGGACTCGGCGATGCGCGCCACCTTCTCGGCCCGGATCCGCACCATCTGCTCGTGGTTGGCGGGGTCGTAGCTGACGTTGCCGGACCCCTCCTCCTTCTCGAGGCCACCGATCCGGTGCATCAGCCCGGGGGTGCCCGGCAGCGCCCAGGCGCGGGCGAGCGTCTCGGGGTCGCGCAGGTAGGGCCAGAACTCGGGCTCGCCGTCCTCGCCGACGTGGTTGGGCTCGGTGGCGAAGGTGGGGCGCAGGTCGGGCAGGCCGTCGACGTCGGGCAGCCGCCACGGCTCGGACCCGTTGGCCAGGTAGCCGTCGGACAGCAGGATCACCGGGGTGCGCCAGGTGAGGGCGATGCGGGCGGCCTCGATGGCCACCTCGAAGCAGTGGCCGGGGTTGCGGGGGGCGAGGATCGGCAGCGGCGCCTCGCCGTGCCGCCCGTAGAACGCCATGAGCAGGTCGGCCTGCTCGGTCTTGGTGGGCAGGCCGGTCGAGGGGCCGCCGCGCTGGATGTCGATCACGATGAGCGGCAGCTCGAGGTTGACCGCCAGCCCCATGGTCTCGGCCTTGAGCGCCATGCCTGGACCGCTGGTCGTGGTGGCCCCGAGGTGCCCGCCGTAGGCGGCGCCCACGGCCGCGCCGATGCCGGCGATCTCGTCCTCCGCCTGCAGGGTGCGCACGCCAAAGTTCTTGTGCTTCGACAGCTCGTGCAGGATGTCGGACGCCGGGGTGATCGGGTAGGAGCCGAGGAACAGCGGCATCCCCGACAGCTGGCTGGCGGTGATCAGGCCCCAGGCCAGCGCCGTGTTGCCAGTGATGTTGGTGTAGGTGCCGGCCGGCAACGTGGCCGGCTGCACCTCGTAGGGATGGTCGAACAGCTCGGCGGTCTCGCCGAAGGCGTGGCCGGCCTTGAACGCGACGGTGTTGGCCTCGGCCACCTCGGGCTTGGCCACGAAGCGCCGCTGGATCCATTCGAGCGTCGGCTCGATCGGCCGGGTGTACATCCACGACACCAGGCCGAGGGCGAAGAAGTTCTTGGACCGCTCGGCGTCGCGGGGCTTGACGCCGAGGGGGGTGACCGCCCCCTTGGTCAGGGAGGTCATCGGCACCTCGTAGACCGTGTAGGCGTCGAGGGTGCCGTCGTGGCGCGGGTCGCTCGAGTAACCGGCCTTCGCGAGGTGGCGCTCGTCGAAGGCGTCCTCGTTGAGGATGATCGTGGCGCCGGGGGCCACCCGGTCGAGCTGGCTGTGGAGGGCCGCCGGGTTCATCGCCACCAGGACGTTGGGCGCGTCGCCCGGCGTGGTGATGTCGTGGTCGGAGATGTGAACCTGGAAGGCCGACACGCCGGCCAGCGTGCCGGCGGGCGCCCGGATCTCGGCCGGGAAGTCGGGCAGCGTGGCGAGGTCGTTGCCGTAGAGGGCGCTGCTGTTGGTGAACCGGTCACCCGTGAGCTGCATGCCGTCTCCGGAGTCGCCCGCGAAGCGGATGACGACCCGGTCGATGACTTCGGGTGCTCTCGGGCGTTGTGTCGTCTCGGACAAACCCGCCCCCCTTCGGCGTGGTTCCTTATTGATTATGACCCTATCGCCGCGACTGCAAACGGTGGCGAATCCTGTCCGCAGGCGGGATTACCACCACGCTGAGCGCGAGCCTGGCCCGCCAGGGCGGCGAAGATCGGGGCCCCAGCCGGACGACGAGGTTAGGCGATCGTGATCGATCCGTCGAGGTAGACGTCCTGGATGGCGTTGAGCAGTTCGACGCCCTCGGACATCGGCCGCTGGAACGCCTTGCGCCCGGAGATCAGGCCGATGCCGCCGGCCCGCTTGTTGATCACCGCCGTGCGGACAGCCTCGGCCAGGTCGGATGCCCCCTTCGACTCGCCCCCGCTGTTGATGAGCCCGATGCGGCCCATGTAGTTGTTGGCGACCTGCCAGCGGCAGAGGTCGACGGGGTGGTCGGATGTGAGCGTCTCGTAGACCGCCTTGTTGGTCTTGCCGTAGCTCTCGAGGGCGTTGTAGCCGCCGTTGTTGGTGGGCAGCTTCTGCTTGATGATGTCGGCCTCGATGGTCACGCCGATGTGGTTGGCCTGGCCCGTGAGGTCGGCGGCGTTGTGGTAGTCGACGTCGCCCTGCTTGAACGCCGGGTTGCGCAGGTAGCACCACAGCACGGTGAACATGCCCAGCTGGTGGGCCTGGGCGAAGGCCTCGCTCACCTCCTGGAGCTGGCGGGTGGCCTCTTCGGAGCCGAAGTAGACGGTGGCGCCCACGCCGGCGGCGCCGAGGTCGAAGGCCTGCTCGACCGAGCCGAACATCACCTGGTCGTACTTGTTGGGGTAGGTGAGCAGCTCGTTGTGGTTCATCTTGACGATGAACGGGATCTTGTGGACGTAGGCCCGGGAGACCGCCCCGAGGACGCCGAACGTGGTGGCGACGGCGTTGCAGCCGCCCTCGACGGCCAGCTCGACGATGTTGCGGGGGTCGAAGTACTGGGGGTTGGGGGCGAAGCTGGCGGCGGCGGAGTGCTCGATGCCCTGGTCGACCGGGAGGATCGACACGTACCCGGTGCCCCCCAGCCGCCCGTGCCCGAACAGCGCCTGCAGGTTGCGGAGGACCTGGGGCGACCGGTCGGTCTGCGCGAACACGCGGTCGATGTAGTCGGGCCCGGGCAGGACGAGGTCGTCGGCGGGGATCCCCTTGGACTCGTGGCTGAGCAGGCTCTCGGCCTCGTCACCGAGCAGGCTCTGGATGTCCACGGCGCTGTCTCTTCGGTCGTGCAGTCGTGTCAGGTGATCGACCTACCAGGGTAGTTGCTAGCGGAGCGCCCGCAGCCGGGCGTCGACGTCGAAGAACGCCGGATCGCTGGCGGCCACGCGGGTGAAGAGCTCGCGCGCCCGGGGCAGGTCGCCGGCGCGTTCGTACAGGTCGGCGAGGGCGTAGGCCATGCGCAGGTGGTGGAGGCGCGGCTTGCGCGCGGGGCGGCTGCCGCCCTCGAGCAGGCGGATCGCGGCGTCGAGGCGGCCCTGGTCGGCCAGGGCACCGGCCGCCACGATGCGCCCCTCGGCCACCAGCTCGGCGCCGGGGCTGGCGGCGCGCAGCTCGTCCCACAGCTGTTCGACGTCCGCGTAGCGGCCGAGCGCGCGGTAGCAGTCGGCAAGCACCGGATGCTGGTCGGTGCTTCCGGTCTGTGTGCGGTAGGCCTCGAGCTCGCGGGCGGCCTGGCCCCAGCGGCCGAGCCGGTAGAGGGTCAGCCCGTAAAGCTCACGGACGGAGGACGCGCTGGGGGCCTTCTCGGCCAGCGGCCGCAGGATGCGCCGGGCCTCCTCGAAGCGCTCGCGCCGGAATGACTCGCTCGCCTCGCGCAGCCGGGCCTCGAAGCCCGCCAGCCGGTTGGGTGCGACGGCCCTGCTCAGGTCGTCGGGGGCGGGTGGGGCCCCGGCGGCGCCGTTATCACTGGCCGTACTGCCGGTCCGCCGAGGTCCCGCTCGCCGGCGGGCCTGGTCACGGGAGCCGGCCGGCCGGTCTCCGGCCGGTGGGCGTGAGCCGCGAGCAGTGCGGTCCGACCGCCCTTCCCTGCTGCGCTCGACGGCCCCGGTCGCCTCGTCTCGCAACTCTCCCTCGTCTATCCACGTCTCCGGCTGCCAGGGCTCGGGCTCGCGCGGCGCTGCGGTGTCGTCCGGACGCCGCCCGCCGGCGTCGCGGTCGGCGCGCCCGGTCCGCGTCACCGCACGCCACGCGTCCGACGCCCCCGTCGGTGGCACCTGCGCGGCACCACGCCGGGCGACGCCCCCCCAGCGTCGGGGCCCGGCGGCGGCCCGGCGGCCGGCATCATCGGTGCCGCGATCGGTGCCGCGCTCGCCGGCCGCCTCGCGCTCTTGGCGCGGCCGTCGTTGCGGGCCGGAAACGGGGCCACGGGGCCCCCGCCCACCGCCACCCCTTGCGCCAGCTTCTCGACCCGGCCCACCGGGGCGTCCTGGTCGCGTCGACGACGCTTGTCGGCGGTCGGGTCTGCCGGGCCGGCCGGGGGCCGGTGGGCGGCCGGGCCGCCTCGATCGGGCAGCTTGGCTCGCGTCAGGCGCAGGACCGCGACGTCGGCCCCCGTCGGGATCCTGTCGAGGTCGCGCGCGCCGGCCCGACCCGCCGGCATCCGGGGCACCGTCGTCGCGGCGCGGACGGGTCGGCCGGGCCTGTTGCTCCGCACGTCCGCGGCCACTCCCGGTGCCAGGTGCGCCGGGTCCCGGGCGTCCGGGGCGACCGCCTCCCCGCGCCGGTGGCGCGCCGCTCGGCCCGCTCCTCCCGCCCCCGGCCCGGCCCCGACCACCCCGTCGGTCACCGGGGTCGGGGGCACCGCGGCGGGGGTTGGGGGGAGCCATGACGATCAAGACTACTTGCGGCCCGGTCGTTGCCGGCGTGGGCCAAAGCGCGAAGAAGGCCGCCCCGGAGGACGGCCTTCTTCAAAGAGAAATCCGGCGGCGACCTACTCTCCCAGGCAGTCTCCTGCCAAGTACCATCGGCGCTGGAGGGCTTAACTTCCGTGTTCGGGATGGGAACGGGTGTGACCCCTCCGCCATGGCCACCGAAATCTGTTGTCAACCCAGGTCGGCGCTACCGAAGCGCCGGCTCCCTGAGGACTCCATAGCGAGCACGAACATCACAGGAAATCCAAGCCCTCGGCCGATTAGTACCGGTCGGCTTCACACGTTGCCGTGCTTCCACCTCCGGCCTATCAACGTGGTGGTCTACCACGGGCCTTACCAGGTTGACCCTGTGGGGAACCTCATCTTGGAACGGGCTTCGCACTTAGATGCCTTCAGCGCTTATCCCTTCCGCAGGTCGCTAACCAGCAGTGCTCTTGGCAGAACAACTGGCACACGAGAGCTGCGTCCGTCCCGGTCCTCTCGTACTAGGGACAGCCTTCCTCAAGTTCCCTACGGCTGCAGCGGATAGGGACCGAACTGTCTCGCGACGTTCTAAACCCAGCTCGCGTACCGCTTTAATGGGCGAACAGCCCAACCCTTGGGACGTGCTACCGCCCCAGGATGCGATGAGCCGACATCGAGGTGCCAAACCTT
>OCZV010000216.1_pt1 | contig 20899 bp, 15 predicted proteins | sample 1539051 | NCBI WGS metagenome assembly OCZV01 (sample SAMEA3113581, study PRJEB22503) | soil metagenome
ACCGCAAGGTGCGGGCCATCTTCGCCTGGGGCATGACCCCGATCCTGTGCGTGGGCGAGACGCTGGAGGAACGCGAGGCCGGCACCACCGAGGCCAAGGTGACCGGCCAAGTCGAGGCCGGACTGGCCGGTTTGTCCAGCGAGCAGGTGGGGGCGCTGGTCATCGCGTACGAGCCGATCTGGGCGATCGGCACGGGGCGGACGGCCACCCCCGACGACGCGCAGGCGGTGTGCGCCACCATCCGCACCACCGTGCGGGGCATCAGTGGCGCCGCCGCCGACTCGCTGCGGATCCAGTACGGCGGCTCGGTCAAGCCCGACAACACCGCCGACCTCATGGCCTGCCCCGACATCGACGGCGCCCTCGTGGGCGGCGCCAGCCTCGAGACCGACTCGTTCGCGGCGATCGTCCGCTACCGCGACCGCACGTAAGGCGCCACATCGACCGGCGGGGGTCGGCGGCGATCGCGTACGGTCCCCGCCCGTGGCCACGCGCGTCGGCAGCCTGCTCGCGGTCTTGTCCTCGCCGCCCTGGCGCCGGGCCCCGCGCTGTTGCTGCGGCGGCCGGGTGTGCTGGCGGCCGTGGGTGGCGCGAGCGCGGTGCTCGCCGCGTCGGTGGCGGGCGTGCCGCTGTTCCTGTCGTCGGCCGGATCGGAATCGGTGGCGGTGCAAGCCGACGAGCGCTGCCCACGCGACACGGGCGCGAGCGTTCCTGCGGGTTTCGCCGTGGCCGGGGTGCCCGCTCCGGCCGGTGACGCCGTGGATGCCGAGGGCTCCGAGCACGCCCTGGTCCCGGCTGCCGAGCTCCCCGAGCTGGGGCCGGGCGACACGCCCGCCGACCCCTTCGAGCCCCTCGACCACCGGCTCGAGCCGTCGGTCCTGTGGCTCGTGCGGCGCGACGCGGGGCTGGGGCTCGCCGACGGCTCCAGCGTGATGACGGTGGCCGTCCTCGCGCGCGACGGCGCGCTCGACCACGTCGAGGTGCTCGACGGATCGCGGGGACCGGGCGTGTGGCTCAGCGATCGGGCCCAGAACGTGACGAGCCTGGCGCCGGGCGACCTCGCCCACTTCGCGGGCGCCGAGAACGGTGTTCCGGTCGCCGGCGTCTACCGCGACGAGGCGGTGCTCCCGCCGGACGACTACTGGTGCGCCCACGCCGACCTGCTGCTCCCCGATCACATCGGCGCCAGCCTGCCGCCACCGGTCGTGCTGGCGGACCGGGCGACGTTCCTGGAGCTGATGCGGGGGCTCGGCGTGCCGGCGGTCTTCGGCGCCTGGGAGGCATCCCTCCGGCCCGACCTGACGCTGACCGACGCCGACGACATGGTCACGGAGCTGAGCTGCGGGAGCGGCACCGCGTCCCGGTTGACCTGGTGTGCGGGCGTGCGGGAGCGCGACGGCACGATCGTCGCACCCGCCCCCGACGTGCTGATCCCCATGGGACAGACAGGTCGGCCCGGTCTGAGCCTGCCGACCGAGGACGAGATCGTCTATCGCGACGCCGACGACTTCGTCTCCCGGGTCCTGCTGTCACACCTGCCGTTCGTGACCGAGCGGTCGCGCGCGATCCGGACGTCGGTGGCGGGTGGCGTCGCGCCGGTGGCGGGCTTCGCGGCGTTGGCGGGTGTCGGCCTGGTCGGGGCGGCGGCGTCGTTGTGGTTCGACCGGCGCCGGCGCGAGGTGGCGTTGCTGACGGTGCGGGGCGTGGCGCCCGCGGCGCTGGGGCTGAAGGCGGTGCTCGAGCTGGTGCTGGCGCTGGTGGCGGGAAGCGCGGCCGGCTTGGGCGTGGCCTACGGGCTGGTGGTGTGGTTGGGGCCGTCGGCCCTGGTCGAGCCGGCGGCGCTCGGGTGGGCCGCTGCGTGTGCGGTCGCGGCCCTGCTGGTGTCGGCCGTCACGGTCGGCGTGGTGGTCGCACGGCGGGCCGGGTCGCACGCCGGCCGCCGGAGCCGCCGGACCTGGCTGGCGCGGGTCCCGTGGGAGCTGCTCCTCGGGCTCGCGGCCTGGGTGTCGTACCGGCGGCTGGGCGAGTGGGGCGTGCCGGTGAGCGACGGCGCGGCCGTCAGCCGGGTCGACGTGGTCGCCTTGTTGTTCCCGGTGCTGTTCCTGGTGACCGGCGTGGCCGTGGCGGCGCGGCTGCCGGCCCTGGCGCTGCGACCGCTGCGGGGGGCGAGCCGGCGCTGGCCGACTGCGCCCTTCCTGGCAGTGCGGCGCGTCGACCGCTACCGGGTCGCGGCCATCGGCCTGGTCGCGGCGTCGGCACTGGCGGCGGGAGTGCTGGGCTACGCGGCGACGCTCACGCGATCGCTCGAGGCGACGTTGGACGCCAAGGCCAAGACGTTCATCGGCAGCGACCTGGCCGTCCGGCTCGGTCCGCAGCAGGAGTCGCCGGTGGACCTTTTCGACGCCGCCACGACCGTCGACGTGTACCGCCGGGGTCGGATGGACGTGGCCAGCCGGCAGGGCGTGAACGTGCTGGCCATCGACCCCCCGTCGTTCGAGCGCGTCGCCTTCTGGGACGCGAGCTTCTCCGGGACGTCCCTGGCGGAGCTAATGGATCGGCTCGCGGCACCGCCGCGCGACGGGCGTGTGCCCGCGGTCGTGGTGGGGATCGAGGCGCCCGACGTCACCCAGCTGTCGGTCGCCGGTGGCGTCGACGTCGCCTCGACCGATCTCCTCATCGAGCGGGTGGCCGACGTGACAGCGTTCCCGGGCATGAAGCGGGCGACGCCGACGGTGTTCGTCGCCGCCTCCGCGTTGGAGGACCTCGGGCTGGCGGGCGGCGAGACGACCGAGACGTGGATACGCGGCGATCGCGAGCGGGCCCTCGCCACGCTCACGGCCGCGGACGTCGGCTTCTCCGAGGACCGGCGCCTAGAGGACGTGGTCGACCGGGCGTCGTTCCTCACGGTGTCATGGACGTTCGGCTTCATGCAGTCGCTCGGGATCGCCGCCGGGGTGCTGGTGGTCGGCGGCCTGGCGTTCACCCTCGATGCCCGGCGCCGGGGCCGCGTGCTCGGCTACGCGTTCGCCCGACGGATGGGCCTCACCCGGGCCACGCATCGCCGAGCGCTGCTGGTCGAGCTGGCCGCCACCGTGGTCGTCGGCTGTTGCCTCGGGCTGGGCACCGCCATCGTGGGCTCGTGGCTGGCCTACGGCCGCATCGACCCGGTGCCCGACTTCCAACCGAACCCGCTGCTTAGGCCTGCCCTCGTGGTGATGGCGCTCCTGACGACGATCGCAGTGGTCGTCACGGGGGTCGGGGCGATGCTCGGCCAGCGGCGGGTCGACCGTGACGATCCCCTGGAGGTGCTACGTGCCGGTGTCTGAGCCCGCGGCCCGGTGCCGCGGTGTGACCGTGGACTACGACACGGCGGCGGGCGCGGTGCGCGCTCTGCACGAGGTCGACGCCGATGTCGAGCGCGGGCGGCTCACGGCGGTGGCCGGACCGTCGGGGTCGGGCAAGTCGTCGCTGCTGCGGGTGCTGGCGGGCCTCCAGCGCCCCACGGCCGGCGAGGTCGAGGTCGAGGGCACCGACCTGGGCCGCCTGCGTGCCGCGCCCCTACGCCGCCTGCGCCGCCGCGCCATGGGGATCGTCCTCCAGGACCCGGCGGACAACCTGGTCGATTACCTGCCCGCGGCCGAGCAGGTCGAGCTGGCGGCCGGGCTGCGCGGCGCCGACCCCGCGGAGACCGAGGGTTTGCTCGACACCGTAGGCCTCGCCGAGCGCGCCCGCAGCTATCCGGCCGAGCTGTCGGGCGGCGAGCAGCAACGGGTGGCGTTCGCGGCGGCGGCGATCGGTGGCCCGGCGCTGCTGCTGGCCGACGAGCCCACGGCCGAGCTCGACGCCGCGGCCGGCGACGGGTTGGTCGAGACCATGCGCAGCCTCGTCGCTCGCGGCGCCACGCTCGTGGTCGCCTCGCACGACCCGGCCGTGATCGCCGCCGCCGATCACGTCGTCGAGTTGCGGGACGGGCGGCGCCTGGAGGTCCTGCTGTGACCGCCGACCCAGGCGTCGGCAGCGCAGCCGCCGTCGACGTGGCCGTCGAGCTCACCGGAGTGGTGAAGGTGTTCGCCGCAGCCGCCGCCGTGCGCGTGCTCGACGGCGTCGACCTCAGCGTCGAGCCCGGCGAGGTCGTCGCCGTGGCCGGCCGGTCGGGCTCCGGCAAGACCACCCTGTTGACCATCGTCGCGGGCTGGGATGCGCCCGATGCGGGATCGGTGGTCGTCGTCGGAGCCCAGCGCGCGCCGCACGGCCCAGCATGGAGCGAGGTGGCGGTCGTGCCCCAGTCGCTCGGGCTGTTGGAGGAGCTGACCGTGGCCGAGAACATCACGCTTCCCGGGCGCCTCGGCAAGGACGGGACCGCAGGGTCCGGGACGGCAGGGTCCGACGCGGCCACCTTGATGCGACAGCTCGCGATCGACCACCTCGCCGACCGCTACCCATCGGAGGTCTCGTTGGGTGAGCAGCAGCGCGCCGCGGTGGCCCGCGCCGCCGTCGTCCAACCCCGCTTGCTGCTGGCGGACGAACCCATCGCCCACCAGGACGCCGGGCGGGCCGAGGCGATCATGTTCGTGCTGCGCCGGCTGGCCGACACCGGCACCGCCTGTCTGGTCGCCACCCACAACGAGCTGGCCTTCGAGGCCGCCGACCGCTGCTGGAGCTGCACGGCGGCCGGCTCCGCCCGCGCGCCAGACCGCTGAGCGGGCACTAGTTCTCGGGGACCAGCTCGGCGACAGCGATCTCGAAGTCGGGAAGGCGGTGGGGGAAACGGCGCCTGTGACACCCAAGTCCTGGACGGTCCGGTGGTGGGCACACCGAGCTCGGCGGCACGTCGAGGTCGCCGACAAGCGGCAACGAGAAGGTGTGACGGCCGCCACGGGGTGATACACAGCAGGGGGAGGCGGAGCTACGACAGCAGCATCCGGCCGAAGTGCAGGTTGTGTGACAATGCCGCGAGAGACTGACGCGAATGTCTATTTGCGTGTCTTTCACCCGGCCAGCCGGGTCACCGAATCGGCGGTTCAGGTCGCGATCCTGCTAAGTTCGCTCCGTTCGCCGGTGGCGGGTGTCACACCCGTACGCCGGTGTTCCCCATCCCGTAGGGCAGGACGTGAGTCCGAGGGCGCATTGCGTGGTCCGACCTGCGACCTCCCTCCGGCGGTGCAACTTGACCATTACTAGGAGGTCCAAGAATGAGACGACAGCGCAGGGGCGTGAAGCTCCTTGCTCTCATCCTGGGGCTCTCTCTCGTGGCCGCCGCCTGTGGTGGCGATGACGACGACGAGGGCGCAGAAGAGGGTGGAGCCACCGAGGAAGAGCAGGCCGAGGGGGTGCAGGGCGGCGAGTTCGTCGACCTTGGCACGTTCTCCCAGGGGCCGCCCGAGCACCTCGATCCTCGCATCAACACCACCAGCGACGGCTGGCAGGTCGGCGGCTCGCTGTACGACGGGCTTGCCGAGACCGACTTCAGCGACCCGGAGAACCCCGAGACGGTGGGCGTGGTCGCCGAGTCGTGGGACGTGAACGACGACGCCACCCAGTTCGTCTTCCACATCCGCGAGGGCCTCACGTTCTCCACCGGGGAAGAGGTGTTGCCCAGCTCGTTCGTGCGGGGCTGGGAGACCGCCAGCGACCCCGACTTCGCCGGTGACTACTCCTACCTGTTCACCTTCATCGAGGGTGGCGCAGAGAAGCTGGACGGCGCCGCCGACACTATCGCCGGCGTCGAGGCCGACGACGAGGAGATGACGCTGACGGTCGACCTGTCGGCGCCCTACGCCAACTTCGCCGCCGTGGCCGGCTTCCAGCTGTTCATGCCGATGCCGTCGGAGATCGACGAGCTCACCGACCAGACCGAGTGGGAGCAGGGCATCATGATCGGCAACGGGCCGTTCATGATGGAGGCTCCGGCCAACGACCAGGAGATCGTGCTCGTGCCCAACCCCGAGTGGGACGGCACCCAGTACGACGAGGCGTTGGGCCTGCCCGAGCAGCCGTTCCTCGACCGGCTCGTGTTCCCGATCGGCTCCGACATCGACACGGCGTACAACGCGTTCGAGGCCGGTGAGGGCGATGCGACCGACTTCGCACCGGGTCGCTACCAGGAGGCGCAGGACAACTACGCGACCACGATCGACACCCCGTTCCTGGGGCTGTACTACTTCACGTTCAACGAGCGTGACGAGCGGGTCGGCGGCGAGGAGAACAAGCTGCTCCGCCAGGCCATCTCGCAGGCGATCGACCGCGAGGACATCAACGCCGACGTCTACGAGGGCTCGCGTACCACGGCCACCGGCGTCGCGCCGCCGGGTATCCCCGGCTTCGAGGAGGGTCTGTGCGACTACTGCAGCTACGACCCCGAGGCGGCCGAGGCGGCCTACCAGGAGTGGCTGGACGCGGGTAACTCGCTCGACGCCCCGTTGCCCATCCAGTTCAACGCCGACTCCGGCCACGAGCCGGTCGTGGCGATCATCATCGACAACCTCGCAGCGATCGGCATCGAGGCCGTCGGGGAGCCCATCCCGCCCGACGACTACTTCGGGCAGCTGGCCGAGGGTGCGTGCGTGTTCTGCCGGGTCGGTTGGCTCGCCGACTACCCGACGTACGACAACTTCACGTTCGACATCTTCGGATCGGAAGCGCTTGACGGCAACAACTACGGCTACATCAGCGAGGAGTTCGATGAGCTGATCGCGGAGGCCAAGGCGACCACCGACGCCGACGAGGCGGGTGAGCTCTTCCGGCAGGCCGAGCAGGTGCTGCTGAACGAGGACATCGGCACGGTGCCGATCAACTGGTACAACGGCACCAAGGTGTACAACCCGGACACGGTTGCCAACTTCGAGGAAACCCCGACGGGCCATGTCACTTGGGAGACCGTCTCCCTGACGGGCTGATTCCCCTCGGTTCGTTCGGGTTTGATCGGGGGGTGCGCTTGCACCCCCCGATCAACCTGCGGTCCACTTACCGAAGACCACGATGACCAGCTACATCATCCGCCGCCTGCTGCTGATCGTTCCGACGGTGTTCGTGGCACTGTCGTTCCTGTTCTTCATCTTCTTCCTGCTGCCCGGCGACCCGGCCCGGCTCATCGCCGGTGGCGCCGAGCGCAACGTCGACCCGGGCGTGCTCGAGCGCGTCGAGGCCCGCTACGGCTTCGACGACCCGATCCTCACCCAGTTCGCCGACTACTGGGAGCGGACGGTCCAGTGGGACCTGGGCGAGTCGTTCCTCACCAACCGCGGCGTCAACGACATCCTGGGCGACAAGGCCGTGGCCAGCCTGCGCCTCGCCATCTGGGCGATCATCATCGAGATCATCGTCGGCATCGCCGTCGGCCTGCTGTCCGCGATACGCCGCTACTCCCTCAGTGACCGAATAACGACGATCCTGACGGCGGCGGCATCGGCCATCCCGGTGTTCGTGCTCGGGTTCGTGCTGCAGTACATCTTCGCAGTGCAACCCAACAAGTGGGACTGGCCCGAGTGGGCCCGGCTACGAACGTCGGGCATCGGGCCCGACTCGTGGACGTTCTTCTTCATCCCCACCGGCGAGCAGTGGCGCTATCTGATCCTGCCGGCGATCACCCTGGCCAGCGTGACCACGGCTCTGCTTGCCCGCATGACGCGCGGGTCGATGCTCGAGGTGCTGCGCGCCGACTACATGCGCACCGCCAAGTCGAAGGGGCTCGGCGAGCGCGACGTGGTGCTCAGGCACGGGCTGCGCAATGCCATGCTGCCCGTGGTGACCCTCATCGGCCTCGACTTCGGCACCGCCATCGGCGCCGCGGTGCTCACCGAGTTCACCTTCAACTGGCCGGGTCTGGGCTCCGAGATCGTCACCTCGGTGCAGCAACGCGACCTGCCGGTCCTGCTGGGGCTGACACTCGCAGTCGTACTTGCCTACGCCCTTGTCAACCTGGTCGTCGATGTGTCGTACGCCTGGTTCGACCCCCGCATACGGTTGGGGAAGGGAGAGCACGCATGATCGAGCGAAGCGAGATCCAGGAGCACAGTGCTCTTGGCGCCACGAAGTGGCGCTGGCGTCACCGGTGCGCCCGAAGGGGGCACCAGTGACGCTCATCGAGCAACCCACGGCCCCCGGCCACATCGACGTTTCGCCCGAGTCGACCGACGTCGCCGACCTCGGGGCGGCGCGGCCGCTACGTGTCGACGTCTGGCGCCGCTTCCGCCGCAACCGGCTGGCGATGGTGGGCCTCGCCTTCATCGTCCTGCTGGTGCTGGTGGCGATCTTCGCCCCTCTGATCGCGCCCTACGGCATCACCGAGCGCACCTCCGGGCAGGCGCGCCAGAGCCCGTCCCTCGACCACTGGTTCGGCACCGACCAGATCGGCCGCGACGTGTTCAGCCGCGTGGTTTACGGGGCCCGGGTGTCGCTGCGGATCGGCATCCTGGCCACGGCGATCTCGCTGGGCATTGGGCTGCTGCTGGGCGCTACCTCGGGGTTCTTCGGGGGCGCCACCGACACGCTGGTCATGCGGATCACCGACGTCTTCCTCGCCATCCCCTACATCGTGCTCGGCGTCGCGATCGCCACCGTGGTCGGGCGCAGCGAGAACTCGATCATCATCATCATCGGCGTCATCGGCTGGACCAGCATCGCCCGCATCGTGCGGGCCAGCTTCCTCTCGCTCAAACGGCTCGAGTACGTCGAGGCCGCGACGGCGCTGGGTTTCTCGCGCCTGCGCATCATGTTCCGGCACATCCTGCCCAACGCGCTCCAGCCGATCATCATCTACGGCACGATCGCCGTCGGCAGCGTGGTCCTCACCGAGGCGGCCCTGTCGTTCGTCGGTGTCGGCCCGCAGGACCCGACACCGGCGTGGGGGAAGATGGTGGCCGACGCGAAGAGCAGCCTCACCAACGCGCCCCACATGCTGTTCTTCCCGGCCGGTGCCATCTTCCTGACCGTGCTGTCGTTCGTGTTCGTGGGCGACGGCCTGCGCGACGCCCTCGACCCCAAGCTGAAGTAGGCGCTCGTGACCGACGTCGTCAACGAGGTCGTGGGCAGGGCCGTGGCGCCCGGCCGGGAGGTGTTGCTGTCGCTGCGCGGCCTGCGGGCCGGCTTCGACACCGACGACGGGCGGGTGCAGGCGGTCGACGGCGTCTCGTTCGACGTGGCGCGCGGCGAGGTCTTCGCCATCGTGGGGGAGTCGGGGTCGGGCAAGTCGGTCACCGCCATGTCGATCCTGGGCCTGCAGCCCACGCTCGACGTCAAGGAGGGCGAGATCCTCTGGAAGGGTCGCGACCTGCTCACGCTGCCCGAGGAGGAGCGGCGACGGATCCGGGGCAAGGAGATCGCCATGATCTTCCAGGACCCCCTCACCGCCCTCAACCCCGTGCACACGGTGGGAAAGCAGATCGGCGAGATGGTCCGAATCCATGAGGGGGTCAAGAAGAAGCCGGCCTTCGAGCGCTCGGTCGAGCTGCTCGACCTCGTCGGCATCCCCGAGCCGCGCAAGCGGGCGAAGATGTACCCCCACGAGTTCTCGGGCGGCATGCGGCAACGGGCCATGATCGCGATGGCCATTGCTTGCAAGCCCGACCTGCTCATCGCCGACGAGCCCACCACCGCCCTCGACGTGACGGTGCAGGCCCAGGTGCTCGAGGTGCTGGTCGACATCAAGGACGAGATCGACTCGGCCATCATCCTCATCACCCACGACTTGGGCGTGGTGGCGGGCCTGGCCCACCGGATCATGGTCATGTATGCCGGACGGGCGGTCGAGCTGGGCACCACGAACGAGGTCTTCTACGAGCCCCGGCATCCGTACACGCTGGGCCTGCTCGCCAGCCTGCCCCGCCTCGACGACGTGGGCGACGAGCCGCTGCTGCCCATCGCCGGGTCGCCGCCGTCGCTGATCCGCAAGCCCCCGGGCTGCGTCTTCCACCCGCGCTGCCGCTTCGCCCGGGTGCCGGGCATGTGCGACGGCGAGGTGCCGGCGCTGCGGCTGGTGGCGGGCGACGCCCACATGTCGGCGTGCCACTACGCCGAGGAGCTGGCCGAGGTTACGATCGAGTCGCTGCGCCAGTCCGTCGACGTGACCGCCGAGGCCGAGCTGTTCGACGGCAGGATCGCACCACCGGGGCCGAACGGCGAAGAGGAGGACGCGGCCGCCGAGGCCACCGACGTGATCGTCGAAGAGGCCGTCGCCCATCCGGGCGTGACCGAACGCGGCATCGAGGGCGAGGGGCCCGAAACCTGGCCCGAGCCGGAGGGGCGGTGATGACCATGACTCCTCGGGGGCTGCGCCCCCGCACCCCATCGTCGCCCGGCTCCCTGGCGGTCGCTCGGTCGACCGGTCAGGAGCTGCGCTCATGACCGATACCGCGGTGGCACCGACGGGCACCGAGCCGAGCGCCGACGGGCCCCTGCTCGTCGCCCGCGACCTCGTCAAGGACTTCCCGATCAGGGGTGGCGTCCTCAGTCGCACGGTCGGCTACGTGTCGGCCGTCGCCGGCGTCAGCCTGTCGGTCGACCGGGGCGAGACCCTCGGCCTGGTGGGCGAGTCAGGGTGCGGCAAGTCGACCACCGGTCGGCTGCTCCTCAACCTGATCACCCCCACGTCCGGCACCGTCGTGTTCGACGGCCGGGAGATCAGCCGCATGCGGGGCAAGCCGCTCTCGGAGATGCGGCGCCGCTTCCAGATCGTGTTCCAGGACCCCTACGCGTCGCTCAACCCCCGCATGACCGTCGGCAACGCCCTGGCCGAGCCGCTCAAGTTCCACTTCGACTGGCCCAAGGAGCGGATCGACGCGCGGGTGCGCGAGCTGCTGACCACCGTGGGGCTGTCACCAGAGCACACCAACCGGTTCCCGCACGAGTTCTCGGGGGGCCAGCGCCAGCGGGTCGGCATCGCCCGGGCCCTGGCCCTCGAGCCCGAGATGATCGTGCTCGACGAGCCCGTGTCGGCGCTCGACGTGTCGATCCAGGCCGGCGTGGTCAACCTGTTGGAGCGGCTGCAGGACGAGCTGGGCCTGGCCTACGTGTTCATCGCCCACGACCTGTCGGTGGTGCGGCACATCTCCGATCGGGTGGCGGTGATGTACCTGGGCAAGATCGTGGAGTCGGGCGAGCGCAAGCAGATCTACGAGAACCCCGGGCATCCCTACACCCAGGCGCTGCTCTCGGCCATCCCGCTGCCCGATCCCGAGCGCGAGCGCACCCGCGAGCGCATCTTCGTCACCGGGGACGTGCCGAGCCCGGCCGACCCGCCGTCCGGGTGCCGGTTCCGCACCCGGTGCTGGCTCAAGCGCGAGCTCGAGGACGCCGGCGTCGACACCTCGGCGTGCGTCGAGCAGGAGCCGCTGCTCGAGATCCGGTCGTCGAGCGGGGTCGACCATCCCGCCGCCTGCCACTTCACCCGCCAGCGCGAGGTGGTGTGACCGACGGTTGACAGCGGTTTGACCACCTCTTGCACCAGATCGTGCAAGAATCGGCCACCGTCGCCGGAGATCGACCTACCAGATCGCGTCTCCCGACGGCGACTACGACAGCAACCAGGGGGCAACACATGAGACAGCGGCGATTCCGCTGGGTATCAGCATTGGTCGTTCTCGGGATCGTGGCTGCGGCCTGCGGCGACGACGACGATGACGGCGCCGCCGGCGGGGGCGACGAAGCCGAGGAGCCCGCCGATGACGGTGACTTCGAGGCGCTGGCCTTCGACGAGAGCGCCCAGTGCGGCACCGAGGCCTACGCCGGCAACCTCGCCGCGATCGAGGCGGTGGACGAGCTCACGGTCCGGTTCACGCTCTGCAATCCCGACGTGGCCCTGCCATCGAAGGTGGCGTTCTCGGCGCTCGGGATCTTCTCGGAGGAGCAGCTCGAGGAAGCGGCCAGCGGTTCGCCGGTCGACGCACCGATCGGCACCGGTCCCTACCAGCTCGAGGCCTGGGAGCGGGGCAGCCAGATCGTGCTCACGGCCAACGAGGACTACTGGGGCGACGCCCCGTCGATCCCCACGGTCGTGTTCCGCTGGAGCGAGGAGTCGGCCCAGCGGCTGGTCGAGCTGCAGGCCGGTGACGTCGACGGCATCGACAACGTCGGCACCGAGGACTTCGCCACGGTCGAGGGCGACTCCAACCTGCAGCTCATCGAGCGTGAGCCGCTCAACGTCTTCTACCTCGGCTTCAATGTCGACAAGCCGCCGTTCGACAACGAAACCCTGCGCCAGGCGATCGGCTATGCCATCGACAAGGACCGCATCGTCGAGAACTTCTACCCGGAGGGCTCGATCGCCGCCGACCAGTTCCTGCCGCCGGGCATCCCGCAGTACCAGGACGGCGCCGAGAGCTTCACCTACGACCCCGACCGGGCCCGCGAGCTGCTGGCCGAGGCCGGCTACCCCGACGGCGTCGACCTCGGCGTGCTCAGCTATCGGGCCACGGTGCGGGGTTACCTGCCGCAGCCGCCGCAGGTGGCGAGCGACATCCGCGACCAGCTCGCCCAGGTGGGCATCACGGTGGCGCTCGACGAGCAGGAGGAAGGGGCGTTCATCGACAACGCCAACACCGGCGCCCTGAGCTTCTACATGCTCGGCTGGGGTGCCGACTTCCCGGACGCCACCAACTTCTGGGACTTCCACTTCGGCTCTGGGGCGTCCCCGCAGTTCGGCACCGGTTTCGAGGACATGCACGAGGTGCTCGCCGAGGCCGGTTCGACCGTCGACGAGGGCGAGCGCGGCGACCTGTACGCTCAGGCCAACGAGCTGCTGATGCAGCACGCCCAGGCGATCCCGATCGCCTACGGCGGTTCGGCGGTGGCGTTCGACGCCGCAGTCGAAGGGGCGCACTCCAGTCCCCTGTCCAACGAGCGGTTCGCGGTCATGTCGGAGGAGGGCGCGGATCAGCTCGTCTGGATGCAGAACGGCGAGCCCTCGGGCCTGTACTGCGCCGACGAGACCGACGGCGAGGCGCTGCGGGTCTGCGAGCAGATCAACGAGTCGCTGCTCGGCTACGAGGTGGGCGGCACCGAGGTGGAGCCGGCCCTGGCCGAGGAATGGGAGTCCAACGAGGACCTCACCGAGTGGACGTTCACCCTGCGTGAGGGCGTGACCTTCCACGACGGCGGCACCTTCGACGCCAACGACGTTGTCGCCAGCTACCGCACTCAGTGGGACGCCGCCGACCCGCGGCACGTGGGTCGTGAGGGACTGTTCACCTACTTCGAGGCCCTGTTCTTCGGCTTCCTCAACCCGCCTCCGGCCCCCGCTGGCTAGGAGGCCAGACCAACGGTGACATGCGGGGGCCGGTGGCAACGCCGGCCCCCGCCCCATCCCATCCATGTTGCGCTTCATCGCTCGACGGCTCGTCAGCTCGATCCCGGTCCTGTTCGGGATCCTGCTGGTCACGTTCGTGATCGCCCGGATCATCCCCGGTGACCCGTGTCAGGCAGCCCTGCAGGAGCGCGCCACGCCCGAGGCCTGCGCCGACTTCAACCAGCGCCACGGCCTCGACAAGCCGATCGTCAGCCAGTTCGGCGACTACGTGGGCGACGTCGCCAGGGGCGACCTGGGCGACTCGGTCCAGGAACGGCAGTCGGTCTCCCAGCTGCTCGTCGACCGCCTGCCGGTGACTATCCAGCTGTCGGCGGCGGCGCTGCTCATCGCCGTGGTGGTGGGCGTGCCGCTGGGCGTCCTGGCGGGGTCGCGCCAGAACAGCAAGACCGACGTGACCACCATCGTCGGCGCCAACCTGGGCGTGTCCATCCCGGTGTTCGTTCTGGGGCTGATCCTGCAGTACGTGTTCGCCCTGCAGCTCGACGAGACCCCGCTGGCCCTGCCGGCTTCGGGTCAGCTCACCGCCGGGACGATCCCCGAGCCGTTCTACGAGGCGTGGGGCATCGGCCAGAACTCGTTCTTCGAGTTCGTGGCCAACTTCGACCTGCTCAACGCCGTCCTCATCTGGCGCTGGGACATCTTCGTCGACGCCCTGCAGCACCTGATCCTGCCCGCCGTGGCCCTCGCCACCATCCCCATGGCGGTCATCACCCGGATGACCCGATCGAGCCTGCTCGACGTGCTGGGCCTCGACTACGTGCGTACGGCCCGGGCCAAGGGCCTGCGCGAACGGGTCGTGGTGGCCCGCCACGCGCTGCGGAACTCGCTGCTCCCGGTGGTGACGGTCATCGGGCTGTCGCTGGGCACGCTGATCGGCGGGGCCATCCTCACCGAGTCGATCTTCAACCTCACCGGCGTGGGCAAGACGTTGTTCGACGCCATCTCGGGGCGCGACTACTTCGTGGTGCAGGGGTTCACGTTGGTCGTGGCGGTCGGCTTCGTGCTGATCAACCTGATCACCGACATCATCTACACCTTCCTCGACCCGAAGGTGCGGGTGTCGTAGCCATGGCGATCGAGGAGATCCCCCTCGCCGAGGAGCAGGCCGCAGAGGCGCCGCCCGGGTTGCGCCGCGAGCGCGGGCTGTGGCGCGACGCCTTCCGCCAGACCTTCCGCAAGCGTTCGGCCGTCATCGGTGCCGCCATCCTCGGGCTGCTGCTGTTCATAGCCGTCTTCGCCCCCCTGCTGGCCCCCTACGGCGAGCGCGAGGTGCTGATCTCCAGCGAGGGCCTGCGTCCCCGGACCGAGCCCTGCATCCACCTGAGCGTCAACTGGATCCCCGACGTGCCGGTGCTCAGCACCGTCGAGAGCTTCCTGGAGTCCAACGGCTTCTCCTGCCCGTCGGACCAACCGCAGCACCTGATGGGCCTCGACGGCAACGGGCGCGACGAGTTCAGCCGCGTCCTCTTCGGCGCTCGGGTGTCGTTGTTGGCCGGCGTGGGGGCCGTGTCGTTCGCGGTGCTGATCGGCGCCTTCATCGGCCTGATCTCGGGGTTCATGGGGGGCCGCGTGGACAACGGGCTGATGCGCGTGATGGACGTGATGCTTGCCTTCCCCGCCCTGTTGCTGGCCATTGCCGTCGTGACCGCGCTGGGCCCCGGCCTGTTCAACGGCGTGCTGGCCGTCTCGTTGGTGACGATCCCCGTGTACGCCCGGGTGACCCGCTCCCGCACGCTGTCGGTGCGGGAGCAGGACTTCGTGGCCGCCGACCGGGCGCTGGGCGTGTCCAACGCCCGCATCTTGTCCCACCGGGTCCTGCCCAACTCGCTCACCCCGCTGGTCGTGCAGGCCACCCTGGGGATCGCCACCGTCGTGCTGGAGCTGGCGGCGCTGTCGTTCGTCGGCCTCACCGGGGATCCCGACCGGGCCGAATGGGGCCGCATGCTGGCGCTCGAGCGCAACCAGCTGTTCACGTCACCCCACCTGGTGTTCTATCCCGGGCTGATGATCATGCTGAACGTCCTGGCCTTCAACCTCATCGGCGACGGCCTGCGCGACGCCCTCGACCCGAGGCTCAACAAGTGAGCCGGCTTCGCCCGCCCGCTCCCCTCCGCTCCTCGGCTTGCCTGCGGCCCGCCTCAGAGCGATCGCCGCTTCGCGGCGGTTACCGCACTGTGTCTCTGGCTCGCTCGCACTTCGTGCTCGCTCGCGTGGTCCTGTCGCCTCCGGTGCGGGGGCTCCGACGCTGTACTTCCCGCTCTCGGCGGCTACGCCGCCGGGCCGCTCGGGCCCTGGCGCCGTCGCCGCCTGCTAGGCGCCTCCAGCGGCCCTGCATCCTCGGCGCCACCCGCTCGCTACCCGTCCTCCGCCGGAGACGGTCAATGGCCTCGGCCTTCGGCCGAGTCGAGGTTCATCCATGAGCGAGCTCCTTCGGGTCGGGGGGCTGCGGACCTGGTTCCTCACGTCCGACGGGGTGGTCAAGGCCGTCGACGGCGTGGACCTGACCGTCAACCGGGGCGAGATCGTTGGACTGGTGGGCGAGTCGGGCTCGGGCAAGAGCGTGACCGCGCTGTCGGTGCTGCGGCTGATCGACCAGCCCGGGCGGATCGTCGACGGGTCCGTCCGCTTCGACGGCCAGGACCTGCGGGCGGCGACCAACGAGCAGATGCGGGCGCTTCGAGGCAGCCGCATCGGCATGATCTTCCAGCAGCCGGTCTCGTCGCTGAACCCGTCGTACCGGGTCGGCTTCCAGATCGCCGAGGTCTACGAGGCCCACGAGCGGATGAAGCGCTCGGTTGGCTGGGAGCGGGCCGAGGCGATGCTGGCCACGGTCGGCATCCCGGACGCCAAGCAGCGCTCGCGGGCGTACCCGCACCAGATCTCGGGCGGACAGGCCCAGCGGGTGATGATCGCCATGGCGCTGGCGGCCGGCCCCGACCTGCTCATCGCGGACGAGCCCACGACGGCGCTGGACGTCACCATCCAGGCCCAGATCCTGGACCTTATCCGGGACCTGCAGGCCGACATGGGCATGGCGGTCGTGCTCATCACCCACGACCTCGGCATCGTGGCCGAGCTGTGTGACCGGGTGGCGGTGATGTACGCGGGGCAGATCGTGGAGGAGGCCGACACCGGCACCCTCTTCCGCGACCCGAAGCATCCCTACACGCAGGGCCTCATCGGATCGGTGCCGGTCATCGGCCAGCGCCGGCACCGGCTCGACGTCATCCCCGGCCGGGTCCCCAACCTGGTCGACTTGCCGGTGGGGTGCCGGTTCGCACCCCGCTGCCGGCCCCGCGAGGAGCACGGGCTGACCCAGTGCACCGAGGCCCTGCCGGCCCTGGTGGAGGTCGAGCCGGGCCACCGGGTGCGCTGCTACCTGCACAGCGACGCGGTGGAGGAGCCATCCGAGACGGCCGTGGCGGTCGAGGCCGGGACCGGGCGCCGGTGAGCGAGCCCGCCGAACCGCTCTTCGAAGATCTTTCGGGCCATGGGCCCGAAAGATCTTCAAGGACGTTGACGGAGACGGAACCGCTGATCTCCGCACGGGGCGTGGTCAAGACCTTCCCCATCCAGGGCGGGGTGTTCGGGCGGTCGGTCGGCGAGGTCCGGGCCGTGGACGGTGTCGACCTCGACATCTATCCCGGCGAGGTGCTCGGCCTGGTGGGGGAGTCGGGCTGCGGCAAGTCCACCCTGGGGCGGGTGCTGCTCGGGTTGCTGCCGGCCGACGCCGGCAGCGTGACGTTCGAGGGCGTGGACGTGCTCGGGGCCGGCGGGCGCCAAGCGCGGGCGCTGCGGCGCCAGATGCAGATCGTCTTCCAGGACCCGTTCTCGTCGCTCGACCCGCGGGCCACGGTCGGTGACTCCATCGCCGAGGGGCTGCGGGCTCACGGCATCCCGGCGTCCCGGCGGCGAGAGCGCGTGCAGGAGGTCCTCGACCTGGTCGGCCTCGAGCCCTATCACGCCCGCCGCTACCCCCATCAGTTCTCCGGTGGCCAACGTCAGCGGGTGGGCATCGCCCGCGCGTTGGCGGTCGAGCCGCGGTTCCTGGTGGCCGACGAGCCTGTGTCGGCGCTCGACGTGTCAATCCAGTCGCAGATCCTCAACCTGCTGCGTGACCTGCAGGCCCGCCTCGACTTCACGCTGCTGTTCGTGGCCCACGACCTGGCCGTGGTCGAGCACCTGTGCGACCGGGTAGCGGTGATGTACCTCGGCCGGATCGCCGAGATCGGGTCCCGGGAGCGGGTCTTCGGCAACCCCGAGCACCCCTACACCGAGGCGCTGCTGACGGCCATCCCGGTGGCCGATCCCGAGCGCGAGCGGACGCGGGTGGCGCTGAAGGGCGAGCTGCCGAGCCCGGTCAACCCGCCCTCGGGCTGCCCCTTCCATCCCCGCTGCCCGATCGCCGCCACCGGCGTGTGCGAGGTCGAGGTCCCCACGCTGCGCTCCGGCGGCGACGACCCCGGCCACCTGGCCTCCTGCCACCTCCGCACCGGCGACCACCAGGACCTGGACCCCGAGCGCCGCATCCGCCAACTCAGAGGCGGAGCGTAGGCGAGGCCCCGGCCCGAGCGGCCGTGGGGCGGGCAAGCACGCGTCGAAGCCCGAGCGGCACGGCGCGAAGCGCCAAGAGCGGGAGATGTGTTCGTGAGGCCGCCGGCCCTCTAGCCTGAGCGGTCGGTTCGCAACCCAGGAGACCACAGCCGTGATCACTGCCGTCACCGCCGCCCTCAACATCCTCGCCTCGGCGGTGATGATCGTCCTGGTGCTGCTGCACAGCGGGAAGGGCGGCGGCCTGTCCGACATGTTCGGCGGCGGCATGGGCTCCAGCGCCATGGGTTCGACGGTGATGGAGCGCAACCTCGACCGACTCACAGTGGTCGTGGCGCTGCTGTGGGCCTTCACGGTGCTGGCGCTGTCCCTGATGCGCGGCTGACCGGCGCCCGGGGGACAAGGGGGGCGGGAGACAGGTGAGCATCCTCGGCAGCCGGGTGCTCCGGGTCGAGGACCCGCGCCTACTGACCGAGGGTGGGACGTACTGCGCCGACGTGCGTGATCCCCGGCTGGAAGGCGCGTTGCACGCCACCTACGTCCGCTCGACCGTGGCGCACGCCCGGCTGGTGGGGGTCGACGTCGACGCCGCCCGGGCGCTGCCCGGGGTCGTGGACGTGGTGATCGGCGCCGAAGTGGACCTGGCGCCGATCCCCGGATGGTTCAACTCCGCCATGACCCGGACCTACCTGGCCGTCGACCGGGTGCGGTTCGTGGGCGAGCCGCTGGCGGTCGTGCTCACCGAGCGGCCCGACCAGGGCGAGGACGCGGCCGAGGCGGTGGCCGTCGACTACGACCCGCTGGCGCCGCTCGTCGACCCGGTGGCGGCGTTGACCGGGGAGGTCACGCCGTTCCCGGAAGTGGGGACGAACGTGGTGTGCGAGTTCGGGACCCCGCCCGGTTCGGGCAGCGACGGCCCCGGTCCGCTGAACGGCTGCGAGGTCCTGGTCCGCCAGCGCCTCGTCAACCAGCGGCTGGCGGCGTGCCCGCTGGAGGTGCGCTCGGCGGCGGTCGCCTGGGCCGTCGGCCGGCTCCACGTGTGGTGCTCGACGCAGAACCCACACGGCCTGCGGGACGCGTTGGCCGGCGTGTACGGCATCGATCCGGGCGACGTGGTCGTGGTGGCGCCCGACGTGGGCGGCGGGTTCGGGGCCAAGATCGGCGCCCATCCCGAGGACCTGCTGCTGCCGTGGCTGGCGCGCCGCTGCGGCCGGCCGGTCCGCTGGGTCGAGTCCCGCAGCGAGAACCTGCAAGCCATGGTGCAGGGCAGGGCCCAGGTGCAGGACGTGGCCATCGGCGGCCGGCGGGACGGCACGATCGAGGCCTACCGGCTTTCGATCGTGCAGGACGCGGGCGCCTACCCCAACATGGGTGTCTACCTGCCCATGCTGACCCGGTCGATGGCGGCTGGCACCTACGCCATCCCGGTGGTCGAGGCCGACGCCCGGGCGGTTGTCACCACCACGCCGCCCACGGCCGCGTACCGCGGCGCCGGCCGGCCCGAGGCCACCGCCGCCGTCGAGCGGGCGGTCGACCTGTTCGCCGCCGAGGTCGGGCTCGACCCCGCCGACGTACGCCGGCGCAACCTTCTGCCACGGTTCGACCAGCCGCACACCACGCCGACGGGTGAGACGTATGACTGCGGCGACTACCCGGCGGCGCTCGAACGGGTGCTGGCGGCGGCCGGCTACGACGACCTGCGGGCCGAGCAGCGGCGCCGCCGCGAGGCGGGCGACACCATGGCGCTGGGGATCGGCGTGGCCACCTACGTCGAGGTGACAGCCGGCCCCTACGCCGGCAGCGAGTTCGCCCGGGTCGAGGTGCGGCCCGCAGCGGACGGCGGCGGCGTCGATGGCGACGAGGCCGTCGACGTGGTGGTGGTCACCGGCAGCTCGCCGCACGGCCAGGGTCTCGAGACGGCGTTCTCGATGCTGGCGGCGGACGAGCTCGGCGTGCCGCTAGACCGGATCCGGGTGGTGTGCGGGGACACCGACGCCGTGGAGCGGGGCGCAGGCACGATGGGATCCCGGTCGCTCCAGCTGGGTGGATCGGCCGTCCGGGGCGCCGCGGTCGAGGTGGTCGAGAAAGCCCGGCGCGTCGCCGCGGACCTGCTGGAGGCGGCGGTGGAGGATGTCGTGCTCGACCTGGGCGCCGGTGCCTTCCACGTGGCGGGCACGCCGACGGTCACCCGCACGTGGGCCGACGTGGCGCGGGCTGCGGTGAACGGCAACGGCGCACCCCTCGCCGCCGCCGACGACTTCCAGGCGCCGCAGCCGACCCACCCGTTCGGGGCGCACGTGGCCGTCGTCGAGGTCGACACCGAGACGGGCGACACCCGGCTGGTGCGCCTGGTCGCCTGCGACGACGCAGGCCGCATCCTGAACCCGCTGCTCGCCGAGGGACAGCTCCACGGCGGCCTCGCCCAGGGCGCCGCCCAGGCGCTGTACGAGCAGGTGGCGTTCGACGCCGACGGCAACCCGCTCACGAGCACGTTCGCCGACTACCACATCGTGTCGGCCGCCGAGCTTCCGTCGTTCGAGCTTGTCGGGCAGCAGACGCCCACCTGGGTCAACGCGCTCGGTGCCAAGGGCATCGGCGAGTCCGGCACGATCGGGTCCACCCCGGCCGTCCACAACGCCGTGTGCGACGCGTTGGCGCACCTGGGCGTTCGCCACATCGACATGCCGTGCACACCCGAGCGGGTGTGGCGGGCCATCCACGAAAGGGGCAGGATGAGCACCAGCGGCTCGTGACGGCCGCTGATGACCAAGGGGAGGGGGCCACGGTGAACATCACCCTGTCGGTCAACGGGGAGGAGCGCTCGACGGACGTCGAACCCCGCCGACTCCTGGTGCACCACCTGAGGGACGACCTCGGGCTGACCGGCACCAACGTCGGCTGCGACACGTCGTCGTGCGGCGCGTGCACGGTGCTCATCGACGGCGAGTCGGTGAAGTCGTGCACGGTGCTGGCGGTGCAGGCCGACGGCCACGAGATCACCACCATCGAGGGCCTGGCCGCGACCGCGGGCAGCGACGGCGAGGCGGG
>OCZV010000217.1_pt1 | contig 20816 bp, 25 predicted proteins | sample 1539051 | NCBI WGS metagenome assembly OCZV01 (sample SAMEA3113581, study PRJEB22503) | soil metagenome
ACTGAACCCCGCCGATATGATCCGCCCCATTCTGCAGGGAGACCCAGACCGCCTCGGGGAGCGGCTCCTGAGGACATTTCTTTCGGTGTGGGACTCGGAAGAGATGCGTGCCCCGATGCTGGCGATGATTCGTTCGGCGGTGCAGAACGAACAAGCCGCGACGATGGTGCGAGAGTTCGTCGAAGGGGTGATAGTGGCGCGCGCCATCGAGACCCTCGACGTGGACAACGTGCAGTGGCGCGCCTCTCTTGTCTCGTCGCAGGTTCTGGGACTCGTCATAGTCCGCTACATCATCAAGGTGGAGCCGCTGGCCTCCGCGAGTCAGGACGAGGTAGTGGCCGCAATCGCGCCGACAGTTCAGCGCTACCTAGCGGGAGACCTTTAGGGATCCGGTCAGTCGGCGCCGTCGACGAGCTTCCGCTCGCCCAGCGGCGCGTCGAGCGTGATCTCGACGGCCTTCTGCACGGCTATCTCGATGCACGCCACGTTCTGCTGGTCGCCGGCAGAGCCTTCGAAGATCGTCGCAACGACCTTGCCCGCCTTCTCGGTGACCTCCACTCGGTCGAGCACTGTGCACGGCTCCACCCCGCTCCAGTAGATGAGCAGGAACGTACGGTCGTCGGAACCACGGGCTCGCGACCGCTCCCACGGGATCGGCCGGGCGTTCTCAACCGGGCCGTCGTAACGCTCGACGATCTCGAACTTCGCGCCGCCCGGCGGCTCGGGGTTCGGGCACGGACGCTGAAGCACGGGCTCATCCGGATCGTCGCCCGGTGGCGTCGAGACCTCCGGGCAGTCGTTCCGCCTGTAGGCGTCGTCGCTGGTCGGCGAGTCGGGGTCATCGGGCTCGGTCCCCGGGACGGACGTATCGGACCCTCCCGAACCGCCGCCGGCCTCCGACGAGTTGTCCGGGCTGCCGCATGCCGCGAGCAAAGCGGCTGCTAGAAGAGCTGCGATCAGAGCCGTACGTGTCTTCATAGCACGTTAGACGCGCCCGGCGCGCCGAGATGTTCCCGCCTGTGGGGCCCAATCTGGCCGCCTACGACTGCTCCAGTCTGCCGGACTCCTCGAGTGCTTCGAGCAGGGTGTTCCACGACAACAGAGCGCATTTGATCCGAACCGGATACTTCACGACCCCTTTGAGCGAGACCAGGTCGCCGAGCTCGTTCGGGTCCCCCTCCTCCTCGCCCGCCATCATGCGTTTAATGGATTCGGCCAGCTCGCTTGCCTGTTTGATCGGCAGCGACTGGATCTTCTCCGTCATCATCGACGCGCTGGCCTGGGAGATGGAGCATCCCTTGCCCTCGAACCCGACTGCCTCCAGCGTGTCCCCGTCGTATCGGAGGAACAGCTCGAGTTCGTCTCCGCACAACGGATTGTTGCGTTCCAGCGCAACATCGTGCGGATCCACACGTCCCTTGTTCCTGGGCGCGCGGTAGTGATCGAGGATGACTTCTTTGTACAGTTCCTCGAGGCTCAGGCGAACCACCCCTTAGATTTCTCCAGTGCATCAATGAGGACATCCACTTCGTCCGTCGAGTTGTAGAGGTAGAACGACGCTCGTGCGGTCGCGGGCACGCCCAGGCGCCGCATGAGCGGCTGCGCGCAGTGATGCCCCGCGCGCACGCAAACTCCTTCTTGATCGACGATGGTGGCGAGGTCGTGAGGGTGAACCCCGTCGAGGTTGAATGCAACTACGCCGCCGCGCTTCGACGGGCTCTCCGGCCCGTAAACGGTTGCGCCAATTGCGCCGAGCCGCCTCATTGCGTACGACGCTAGTTCGACCTCGTGCTCGTGAATGGCGTCGAGCCCAATGCTTTCGAGGTATTCGATGGCAGCCCCCATCCCCACCGCCTGCGCGAGGTTCATGGTTCCGGCCTCGAACTTGTAGGGGATCTCGTTCCACGTGGCTCGATCGAGCCACACCTCGCGGATCATCTCTCCCCCGCCGAGGAACGGCGGCATCTCCTCGAGCAGATCCTCACGACCGTATAGAACTCCCGCACCCGTCGGCCCGCACATCTTGTGCGACGAGTACGCCAGGAAGTCGGCGTCGAGTTCGTTGACGTCGATCTTGAGATGCGGAGCGGCCTGAGCGGCATCGACGAGGATCCGCGCGCCGACGGCATGCGCTGCGTCGGCCAGCTTCCGGACTGGATTGATGGTGCCGAGCACGTTCGACATCAGGGCCACGGAGACGAGTTTCGTCCTGTCGGTGATGTACTCCTCGAGCAGGTCGAGTCTCAGCTCACCCTCGTCGTCGATTGGAAGGTGGCGCAATGTGGCACCGGTCTCCGAGCACAGCAGCTGCCACGGGATGAGATTGGAGTGATGCTCCATCTCCGTGACGAGCACCTCGTCCCCCTCGCGCACGTTTGCGCGGGCCCACGAGTATCGCACCGCATTGATCGATTCGGTCGTGCTGCGAGTGAAGACGATGGACCTCGTGCTGCGAGCGCCGATGTAGCGGCCGGCAAGTTCGCGGGCGCCCTCGTATGCCGCCGTTGCCCTTTCGCTTAGCTCGTAGACGCCCCGGTGGATGTTGGCGTTCTCGGTCTCGTAAAACCTGACGATCCGGTCGATAACCGGCCGCGGCTTTTGCGACGTGTTCGCCGAATCTAGGTACACGAGAGGCTTGCCGTGCGCAAGCGTCTCGAAGATCGGAAAGTCCTTGCGGATCGTTTCGACGTCTAGCGACATCGCGGAACCCCTTTTTTCATCTTAGGCCGTTGCCTCCTGACCCGTGTCGACGTCGAGTACTTCCTCCTCCGACAAACCCAGCTCCTTGGCTAATCCAGCGTACCCCTCGGCTTCGAGTTTTTCGGCGAGCTCGAAACCGCCCGATTTCTCGATACGGCCGTTCATGAGGACGTGGACGGAACTCGGACGGATGTAGTTCAACAGGCGCTGGTAGTGAGTAATCAGGAGGATCCCGACGTCCTGTCCGGCGAGCTTGTTGACCCCCGCGGATACGTGTTTGAGGGCATCGATGTCGAGCCCGGAGTCAGTTTCGTCCATGATGGCGAGTTCCGGATTGAGAACCGCCATCTGCAGGATCTCGTTGCGCTTCTTCTCACCGCCGGAGAACCCCTGGTTCACGTAGCGATCGACGAGCTCGGACGGGATCTCCAGGAGGTCGATCTTCTCCTGGAGGTACATCCGGAACGCCATGGCGCTCTTCTGGTCGTCGGGATGGATGGCGTTGTAGGCCGTCCGTAGGAAGTTGACGACGGACACTCCGGGGACTTCGGTCGGGTACTGGAATGCGAGGAAGATGCCGCGCTGGGCGCGCTCGTCGGGCGCGAGTTCGAGTACGTTCTCACCTTTGTACAGGATCTTGCCTTGGGTGACCTCGTATCCTGGGCGCCCCGTGAGGACATAGGCGAGCGTGGACTTCCCCGAACCGTTGGGACCCATCAGCGCGTGGATGTCGCCCTTGTTGAGCGTGAGGTCGAGGCCCTTGATGATCTCGTTGCCCTCGACTTCCACATGAAGATCTTCGATCTGCAGGAGAGGCTCCGTCACGGCGTTCATCACTCCTCGGTAGTTCAGTTGTTCTCGGGCCCGACCATCACGCGGCCGCCCTCGACTTTGACTTGATATGTCATGACCGGCCGCGTCGCCGGCAGTATGCGGACTTCTCCGGACTGCACGTTGAAGTGCGAGCCGTGCAGGGGACATTCGACCTCGAGGTCTTCCGGCTCGAACTCGCCCTCGCTCAGGTACGCCTCCTCGTGTGTGCAGATGTCGTGCACCGCGTAAACGTCCTCGCCGACTCGATAGAGTCCAATGGGCTCTCCGCGGACGACCACCTGTTTCATGCCGCCGTCGGGGATCTCCTCCAACGTAGCCACGAGTTCGTAGTCCGCCACCTACACCGCCACCTCTAGCATTTGCTCGCCTTCGACCTTCTTGGAGATGGCCGCAGAGAGCTCCTCGCGGACTGACGGGACTCGGATGCGGTCGAGCACCTCACCGAAGAACCCGAATACGACGAGCTTCTGAGCCGTCACGCGGTCGATCCCGCGGCTCATGAGATAGAAGAGGTGCTCTTCCTCCACCGGGGCAACGGTGGCTCCGTGCGTGCACCGGACCTCGTTTGCCTCGATCTCGAGTTGTGGGATCGAACGCGCCAGCGCCTCGTCCGACAGGGTCAGGTTCCGGTTCGCCTGGTAGGCGTCGGTCCCCTGCGCGCCCTTCGCCACCTTGATCAGCCCCGAGTACTCGGACTTGCTCTTCTCCTTCAGCGCGCCCTTGTACAGGAGGTCGGACGTCGCGTGAGGAGCGTTGTGCTGCTGCAGCGTCCGTTGGGCGAAGTGCTGGTCCGCGTCCGCGAAGTAGAGGCCGAGCATCTCCGAGAAGGAACCCTCCCCGCGGAGCACCGACTCGACCTGCGTACGGGCAAAAGTGGAGCCGAGGTTCACTGCGAGACTCCTCACCGTTGTATCCCGTCCCCCCGTGAAGCGCTGAGTTTGGAAATGGTGCACGTTGCGGCCCCACTGCTGAAGGGAGATGTAGTTCACCATCGACCCCCCGCGCGCCTCGACCTCGACGACGCTAGAACAGAGCGCGTCGGCCTCGTAGTCCTCCGAGATGAAGGAATCGACGAAGGTCAACGATGCCTGCTCGTCGACGACGATCGTCGTGTGCGGGAAGACGGATCCGCCGGAGCCGACCCGGCGCACCATCTCGAACGGAACCTCGACCTCCAGTCCGCGCGGGATGTACACGAGGATGTCGTCCGAATGGAATGCGCCGTGCAGCGCTGTGAACTTGTGCTCATCGACGGGCACCTCCGTGAAGAAGTGCTCCTTCAGCAGATCGGTGTGGTCGGAGAGAGCCGTGCGGAAGTCCGTGAAGACGACCCCTTTGGACGCGAGCCCGGGATCGAGGGCCAAGTCATGGGTCGCGGGAACGGGAGCTGCGAAACGCTCGAAGTCGAAACGGCGGACGTCCGTATAGCGCCACTCCTCCCCCTTAGGGTCGGGGAGCTCGAGCTTGGAGAAGATCTCGAACGCCTCGATGCGCCGTTCCGCTAGCCATCCCGGCTCGCCGAGCGCCTCGGAGAGGGCATCCACCGCCCCGCGCGTTAGCAGGTCCGTCATCTGGTCGATCACTCCTGAAGGCTTGTGAGCTTGTGAACGAATTCACGATCGTTGCAGTTAGGTAAGCCTAACCTACGTGGGGCGTCAGGCCCGAGTCCTCCAGTGCCTCGGCCGGTGATGTTTGCGAGGTTCTGCGGCGCGAAAAACAAGTCTGCGGCAGCGCACCGACCTGCACGCCCGTCCGGCAGGAAACGCAACCAGACCGGAGCGGCGGTACCAAGTACTCGGCGGAGCCGTGCCGCAGGGAGGGTGCGTACCAGGAGCGTACGTGCCCGACCGAACGAGCACACTTGTTGCGCCCAGCGTTTCCAGGCAGAGAGCGCGCAACAAGTGTCCTCGGAACGCCTGCGAGGCGCAGCTTTTTCGCCCGCAGAACCCTACCGACATTGCTGGTCGAGGCGCAGCAGGTAAGAAAGACTTCTGCCGGCGGATGGGTTATGCCCCTCGTCGTGAACGAACGCATGCCCGGAGCAATTTCTTCCGTGCCCGCCGCAGGCCGCGCGCACGGGGCAGGAGCAGGTCTCGTCGCCGTGGCTGCCGCCGCGGCGTTGTGGGCGATCGCCGCCATCGTCGCTCGGGATCTCTTCGACGAGGGGGTTGTGCCCCTCGAGCTCGCCGAGGCCCGCGCGGTGATTGCGACGGCCGGATTCCTCCTCCTGAATCTCCGAGCAAATCGCCGAAAGAGGCCGGCCTGGTCACGGCGCGCCGTCGTCCTAACCGTGAGCCTCGGCCTCGCGATCGCCCTGGTCAACGGGACCTACTACCTCGCCATAGACCGGCTCTCCGTCGCGGTGGCGGTGGTCCTCCAGTACACGGCACCGGTGCTGGTCGTGGTCTGGACGGCCTTGGTCGGGCGCAGGCCGCCTTCTCCACAGGTCATGGCGGCCCTGATTGCAGCCGTGGCCGGTGTGGTGCTAATCGTCGAGCTTCCGGGCGGCGCCGTGGGTGATCTCGACGGACTCGGCATCGCCTTCGGTCTCGCTAGCGCGGTGCTGTTTGCCTCGTACTCACTGCTGAGCGAACAGCTCAGTTCGATCTTCGGAGCCCTGGGGGCGATGGCACGTGCCTTTGTCGTTGCGTCCGGATTTTGGGCTCTTTATCAGATCCCGTTCGGCTGGCCCGGGGAGTTGTTCGAGCCATCGAACATCCCGGCGGTGCTGTTCGTGGGGCTGGCGGGCACTCTCAGCCCGTTCCTCCTCTATGTGTGGGGAATCAGGCGAGTGTGGGCCGAGCGGGCCACGATCGCCGCGACGCTCGAACCGGTCCTCGCCGCGGTCTTTGCCTGGATGCTCCTCGGCCAGTCTCTTGGACCGCTCCAGATCGCAGGTGGATTGCTGGTCTGCGCGGCCGTCGCGCTGCTCCAAGCCCGGCGCCGGGCGCCGGTCCGGGCGCCGGAGCCGTAATCCCTTTCTGACTGCAACGCCACGGGGCAAAATTGCAACAGCACGCGGTCAGAACGAAATACCTTGTCAAACTCGCGTTAACAGGCGAGCCCACAACTCATATTCTCCGGATATGGATCAGGTGTTGATTCGGAAACTCGAGTTCATCGCCGGTTCGGCGCGCGCGCCGAGGCTCGAGTACGCCGTGGAAGCCCGCGATCGCCCGGGGCCGGTCTACAAGCGCGGCGCCTTTCCCGATGAAGAGGTCTGGATCCAGTTGCACGGCGGACTGTACGTGGGCAAGGCGCGCATCGAGTTGTGCTGGGTCGGAGAGTTCTCTTCGATCGGCGAGGTCCGATCCCGCACCCGCGGCGCGGCGATCTTCGACATGAGAGAGTTCTGGAGGGGTCGGCCGCGCTTCGGATACGCTGCGGTCGCAAGCCTCAAACACGAGAAATGGATCGAGCCGTTCTGGGGCGGCCCGCGCACCTACGGGTACGAGTGGGTGCTGATGGACAGCGACAAGAAACACTCCACGTGGCTAGGCAAACGGGAAGCACCCCGCGGTGGCGAGGAGTTAGTAGATCGCTTCCGCGCCCGGTTCCGCAGCTAACCAATCAGCTTTCTGTCTGCCGAGTAGTGCGGTTTCCGAGTCACTCGGCAGACAGAACGTCTGAGAGCGACCGGGACTCCGCTTTGCGCGGCCCGATGTAAAGCATCCACACGATGGTGAGTACGACCAGCAGGTACGCCAGCCGCTCGCGGGTCATCCGACCGAGCCCTCCATCTGCAGCTCGACCAGACGCTGGAGCTCGACCGCGTACTCGAGCGGAAGCTCCTTCGTGATCGGCTCGATGAACCCGCGGACGATCATCTGCATGGCCTCGGTCTCTCCGAGCCCTCGGCTCATGAGATAGAAGAGCTGGTCGTCGGAGATCTTCGACACCGTGGCCTCGTGGCTAACGGCCGAGCTCTCTTCCTCGATCTCGATGTACGGATACGTGTCCGACCGCGACGTGTCGTCAAGGATCAGTGCGTCGCAGATCACGTGCGACTTAGCATGCTCCGCGCCGTCTTCGATCCGGACGAGCCCGCGGTAGCCGGCGCGCCCGCCGTCCTTGCTGATCGACTTCGATGTGATCGACGATGAGGTGTTGGATGCCGCGTGGATCACCTTGCCGCCCGCATCCTGGTGCTGGCCCTCCCCCGCGTATGCGATTGAGAGAACCTCACCCCTCGCCCTCTCACCAAGCAGGTAGATGGAGGGGTACTTCATCGTCACCTTCGAGCCGAGGTTCCCGTCGACCCACTCCATAATGGCGCCCTCGTAGGCTGCGGTTCGCTTGGTCACGAGGTTGTAGACGTTGTTCGACCAGTTCTGGATCGTCGTATACCGCGCCCGTCCATGCGGCTTCACGATGATCTCGACGACCGCCGAGTGCAGCGAGTCGCTCGAGTAGATCGGCGCCGAGCAGCCCTCGACGTAGTGCACGTAACTGTTCTCGTCGACGATGATCAGTGTCCGCTCGAACTGGCCCATGTTCTCCTGGTTGATCCGGAAGTAGGCCTGCAGCGGGATCTCGACCTCGGTGTTGGGCGGCACGTAAATGAAGGAGCCGCCCGACCACACAGCCGAGTTCAGCGCCGAGAACTTGTTGTCTGCCGGCGGGATGATCGTGCCGAAGTACTGCTTCACGAGATCCGGGTGCTCGCGCACCGCGGTGTCCATGTCGCAGAAGATGATGCCGCGCCGCTCGAGCTCTTCCTTGGTCTTGTGGTACACGACTTCCGATTCGTACTGCGCGGTCACTCCGCCGAGATAGTTCTTCTCGGCCTCTGGAATCCCGAGTTTGTCCCACGTCGCCTTGATGTCGTCGGGCATGTCATCCCACGACTTCACCTGGTTCATCGGCTTGATGTAGTAGTAGATGTCCTCGAAGTTGATCCCGGTGAGGTCGGCTCCCCAGCTCGGCATCGGCTTGCGCCGGAAGACGTCGAGCGCCTTGTGCCGGAACTTGCGCATCCAGTCCGGCTCGCCCTTACGGTCGCTCATCATGTCGATGACGTCGTGGGAGAGCCCCTTCTGGGGCACTTCCTCGTAGGCAGTCTTGTCGTGCCACCCGTATTTGTAGGCACCCTTGAGGGCCCGTACCTCTTCGTTTTCCTTCTGAACCTTGAGGTCCCCGGCTTCAGTGGCCAAGATCCAATCCCTCCCAATATGAGGATGGTCGAGCCGAACGTTCATTGTAGCGCGGCCAGTTAGGCGAACCTAACCCCACACCCCAAATAACCTCCTACCCGGTTCTTTTCTTCCTGGAGCGTCTGGTAGACGCCTGGAGAAGAAAAGAACTGGACCTGGAAGGATTCACCATAGGCGAACCCACCGCGCCGGCCCTCGGGCTCGGTTCGCTCGCGCACCCAGCGCTCGATCTCGGTGCGGTCGTCTCCCACCTGGCTCCCGTGGCACACGAGCGCATCGATCTTGCGGTCGATCGTGCCGGAGACGCCAGCACCCGGTAACTGCTCACCTCGCGGTTTTCATGATCAGCAGATCCGTCGGAGCGTGGTGAGACAGCCGGTGGGGGACGTTTCCGAGCGCGAATCGCTTCGCCCCCGTCATTCCAACGCTTCCAACGACGAGCAGGTCGATGTTCTCCCTCTCGGCGATATCGAGCAGCACCTCCGCAGGAGCTCCCTGTACGGCGCGCGCGTCGGCTTCGACGCCGAACTTTGCGGCGTGATCCACCGCCCGCTCGAGAACATCCTCCGCTTCGGTAGCAGCGGCAATCCGCCACCTGAACTCCGATGGAGTATCGGCAACCGTGCGGCTCGCCCCCCACTGAGCGATCGCGTCGCTCTCGTCCGCGCGCAGGGCGTCTCTCTCATTGTCTGCCAGAGGTTCGTACGCGCAGACGACGGCTGGCTTGATTCCCAAAGTCGCCGCGAGGCTACTTGCCGCGTCGAGCGCGCGCATCGAAGTTGGGGAGCCGTCTACGCCGACCAGCAGGGTCGAGTAGAGGCCGGAAAAACGCGGCTCCGCATCGGTCTTCACGATTAGGAGATCTGTGGGCGCGTGATGCGAGACCTTGTTTGGCACGTTCCCCAAAAGGAAGCGCCGCGCCCCAGTCATTCCGACGCTTCCTATCACCAAGAGATCCCCCTCAAGCCTTTGCGTTTCGGAGATGAGAACCTCAGCCGGCGGACCGGGGACGGCAACCACTTGCGCTCCGTACTCGCTGCCGAGCGCTTCGAGCGGCGCGCCGGGATCCCTGCCTGCGTGCAGCAGGACCAGCTCCGCACCCACCTTCTCCGACAATAAGAAGGCGCGATCGGTCGCACGTTTCGCGGTTGCCGAGAGGTCAGTTCCGGCGACGATTCGCTCGTACATCGGTTTCGTCCTTAGTCGCTGGGCGGCTTTCTGATGGCTAGGGTGCAGCGCGCCACCGCCACGAGTTCGCCCTCCACCGACGTTATGTCCACAGCCCAGACGTGAAGGGAGCGACCTCTGCGAACGGGCACTGCTGTGGCGCGGATCGTCCCCTCCTTTTGCGTCCTCAGGTGGCTAATGTTGAGTTCGACGCCCACCGCATACTCCCTTTCGGGGTCGCAATTGAGCCACGCCCCGACGGAGGCTGCGCTTTCGGCCAGGACGGCCGACGCCCCGCCGTGGAGCATGCCCATCGGCTGATAGACCTTGGGCCCGACCGGCATCTCGAAGACGACGCGTTCCCGACTCGTCTCAACCGATGTGATCCCGAGCACGTCGTGAATGGTGGTGACCGCGTCCATTGCGGGATGGTACAGGCCGCAGGGCTAGTAGGAGCCGCCGACCCCCCAGAGGTCGATCTCAGTGCGTTTACGAGCCAGCTTGCGGGTCTGCTTGTCGCGATACATGCGCTTGTCCGCTGCCTCGAGCAACTCCTCCGCGGACTTCCCGTCCTCCCCGAACAACGCGACCCCCACGCTGACCGATAGCTTCAATTGAGGGGCGGAAACGGAACTCTCCCCGAGGATTTCTCGGATGCGGTTGATCACGATCTGGGCGCCGGCCTGATTCGCTTCTCGGAGGATCACGACGAACTCGTCGCCTCCGTAGCGCGCGAGAGAGTCGGAGCCGCGTACCACCGAGCGCAGGACGTTGGCCACCTCCTGGATGACCTCGGTGCCGACCTGGTGGCCGTGGGTGTCGTTGATCTTCTTGAGGTCGTCGATGTCTAGCAGCATCAAAGCGAAGTCCGAGGGCTGCGCTTCAAGGACCCCCATCTCTTGATAGAAGCTCGCGATGTTCGAAACCTTGGTGAGCGGATCGAGAGTGGCCAGCTCCCTCAGGTTCGATTGGACCGAATAGTGGGCCTCGGCGAACGCTCCGAGAATGCCGGCCGTGATCCCGTAAAGAGCAAACCGCGCCGAGAAGGAACTCAGAATCAGTGTCTGATCGAAACCCGCGCCATTGTTCGCGGAGAAAACGGCGCTGAGCGCCGCGGCGGCGAGGGCTACGAGGAGGCCCTCACCCAACCCGGCCGCAATAGCCGAGATCGACACTGGGATGATGAACATCCATCCGGAGTCCACTCCGAGCGGCATCGGAGCGAGAGTGAACAGGGAGGCCGCGACGAGAAGGACGGCAATGACGCCGACACGAACCGACCGCTGTTCGAGGATCACTCGGATCTGCTCGGTGAGCAGCGAGCGGAACGCTCGTCGGGTGGTGGAAGCCTCGATCACCGTTGCTCCCGTAGCACGCACTGTCTTCTCTTTCTCCGGTCTTTGTCCCGGCCGTCGGTGACTAGTTCTGATTCACTAGTCGGCATATCGGCAGGCGGTCGAAAAACCTGTAGCTGCTCCTTCTGCCTGCTGAGTTAACGGCCCTTTACATTTCGCCATCGCCTCCGAATCGGGCGCGAAATGAAAGGGCCGGCGGATTCCGCGTCACTGAGCAGACAGAAAGGCCGGTGCGCTACTCCTCTTCTGGAGGCGGGGGCTGAGGGGTCGTGTCGACGGGGAACACAGCGTAGACCTCGGCTTTGGAGACCTCTAGGAAGGCCGGAGCGGCCACGAGGTGGCCGCCCTCAATGCTCGTTACGCGGGCGTGGGTGACCGGGAAGAACGACCGGGAATCGCGATGGATCGACTCCCACGCGTCCGAGAAGCGCGCCAGCTCGGGCGGCATATAGATAGTTCCCTCGACGGCGAAACGATCGAAGAGGATCACCACGGCAACCGGCACGAGGTCGATCTGATGGGACTGCAACTCGATGCCGGGCGCGGCGTTGCTCTTTGTTCCCGAGTTCTCCTTGACCATCGTCTTGACTTTGTTCAAGAGCGCGGTCGCAGCGAAGGGTTTCGTCAGGTACGCGCAGTGGAGGGATTTGGCCCGCTCTGCAACCTCGGGCTCCTGCAGGCCGGTCAGCACCACGATCGGGGTCGCGTGGTAGCGCCCGTCGTTGCGGATCTTTTCGATCAAGGTCCATCCGTCCGCCGTCGGCAGAGAAATGTCGGTCACGACTGCATCCGGGTTTTCGCTGACGAGAAGCCGCCAGGCCTCCTCGGCATCGCCCGCGTAGACTCCCTGGAAGCCCTCGTTTTCGAAGTGATAGCGAACTATCTGCATGACGGAAGGCTGATCCTCCACCACCAGGACCTTCGTCATCTGGCTAGAGCCCTTCCGTAGATCGCGAAATGTTCATTGCACCTTTATCCCCTTTTGCCAGGGATGACAAGGACAGTCCGGCGGGATCACACTGGATAGACGTCTATCTCTGTCGCCTTTATCGACGCCCAAACCGTTTCCCCTTTAGCCAACCCCAGATCGGCCGCAGCCGCCGGCGTGACCTCGGCAACTATTCGAACGGGTCCTGAGACCGTCACGCGCATCCGGTCGCCCTCGTCGTCCATGCCGTCGACCCTCCCTTGCCAGACGTTGCGAGGGGTGCCCTCGGGTCTGGATCTGTAGAGCGCGACCGCACGTGGGTGGACGGCGGCATGGACTGCTCCAGTCCGCGCGCCGGGCACCACCAGCTCGGCTCCGCCGTCGAGAAGCACTACGCCGCGGGAGGCACGCCCCCGATAGAGGTTCAGTCCGACCAGAGCGGCGACGTAGTTCGAACGCGGCCGTTCACGAAGCTCCCGGGGGGCGCCGCTCTGCACAACTCGGCCGTGCTCGATAACGATCAGCCGGTCACCGAGCGTCATGGCCTCGACGGGATCGTGGGTCACCAGCAGGCGAGTTCCATCGAACTCGCCCAGGACGTACACCAGTTCGCGACGCATTTCGACTCGAGTCCCCGCATCGAGCGCGGCGAGCGGTTCGTCGAGCAACAACAGGCGCGGCCGCACGGCAAGCGCACGAGCCAAAGCCACCTTTTGGGCCTCACCACCGGAGAGGGCGCTCGGCCGGGTTCCCGCATGGCTAGCAACGCCCAATCGCTCGAGCCACTCGGCTCCCGTCCGGCGCGCCTCGCTCCGCGATGCACCCCGAGCGCGAAGACCGAAGGCGACGTTCTCAAGAACGGACATGTGTGGGAAGAGCAAGTAATCCTGAAAGACGAAGCCGATGGCCCGCTTCTCGGGAGGAATCCATTTCTCGCGCGAATCGAGCAGCCTGCCGTCCAGAACGACGGACCCGTCCTCAAGCGGCAGAAGGCCCGCCACCGCGCGAAGCAGCGAGGTCTTCCCCGCCCCGTTCGGTCCCAGAAGCACGGCGAGCTCTCCTGTGGCCACCTGCAAATCGACCGCTAGGTCGAGGTTCCCTACGCGCGCGCGGATCGATGCGTCGAGGCTCATCCGGCCGGCCACCATCGATCGCGCAACGTGACCAAGACGACGAGCGACACGGCAACGAGCACAATGCTCAAAGCGATCGCCCCTCCGGGTTCTCGCTGCAACTGCGAATAGACGGCCAGTGGGATTGTCTGAGTCGTCCGGGGAAGGTTCCCGGCAAACGTGATCGTTGCCCCAAATTCGCCAAGTGCGCGTGCCCAGGCCAGCACGGCTCCCGCGCCCAGCGATGGCCCGATTATGGGAACTGTGACGCGCCGGAAGATCAACCACTTGCCGGCACCGAGGGTGGACGCCGCATCTTCGTAGCGCCGATCCATCGATCGCAAAGCGGCCTCCACCGTGAGAACGAGGAACGGCATCGCCACGAACGTCTCGGCGATCACCACGCCTGGCACCGTCCCAAACAGAGTCAGTCCAAAGGCGGAGTCCAGTAACCGGCCGACCAGTCCAGTTCGACCAAGCGCCAGAAGCAGCGCGACGCCGCCGACGACCGGCGGGAGAACTAGAGGCAATATCGCCAGTCCTCGAACTACCGACCGGCCGCGAAACTCCATTCGAGCCAGCACCCACGCGAGTGGCAAGCCGAACGCCACCGAGAGGGCGGTCGCCCACAGAGAACTGATCAACGACAGCTTCAAAGCGGCTCGGATGTCGCGGTCGCCGAGAAGCTCCGGCAGCGACGTCCAGGGCGCGCGCCACAGGAGCCCCGCCAGTGGGAGCACAAAGAACGCAGCTGCGACCGCCCCCAGGGCAATGATGACGGCGGGGGCCCGGGTGCCGCGCCGCCCGGGGGTGGTTGCTCTCACGGCGCGAGGAATCCGAAGTCGCGCAGAGTCTCCTGTCCCTCGCCGGAGACGACGAACTCGAGCCACCGATCGGCGGCCGGATTTTCGTCGGTCAAACGTGCGATCAGATATTCCGCGCTCACCCCGACCCCTTCGGGAATCGGTATGCCCAGGACCTCCCCCGATGCTGCTTTCGTGTCGGTCGCGTACGCGATGCCGACATCCGCCTCACCGAGGGCGACACGCGTCACCACGCCTTTGACCTCGGCTTCGAACGAATCCGGCATTACGGCAAGCCCGGCGGTGTCGAAAATTTCGAGTGCATAGCGCCCGGCCGGGCACTCCGGATTGCAGATGGTCACCACGAGACTTTCGTCCTCGAGGTCAGACAGTCCGCGGACACGACCGGGATTGTCCCGGGGGACGACGATCTCGAGCTCGTTGCGAGCAAATACCTGCGGTCGGCCGTCTACCAACCCCGCGTCGACGGCGCGGGCCATGCTCACCTGGTCCGCCGATGCAAAGATTCCGCCGCGCGCCCCCTGCTCGAGTTGAGTCGCGAGTTCAGACGACGACCCGAATACGAAGTCAACCTCTATGCCGCGGTTCCGCCGCTCGAACGCGGCGCCCAGGTCGGCGAAGACATCGGTGAGCGAACTCGCGGCAAAGACCGTTAACGATTTCCCGTCGCTGGCGTTCGAACCACCGGTGCAAGCGGCAGCTGCAGCAAAAATCGAAACCACCAGTGTGAGCAGCCTCACGGATGCACGCCTAACCGGCGAGTTCGACGACCACGTTTGTCGCCTTTACCGCAGCAACCGCAAGGACGCCGGGCTCAAGTCCCAGCTCGTCCGCGGCCTCGCGGCTCATCAGCGAGACGACGCGGAATGGTCCGGCCTGCAAATCGACCTGGGCCATCACCTCGTCCTTGAGGACCCTCGTAACGATGCCGGTGAAGCGGTTGCGGGCCGACTGGGCCACGATCGATTCGGGCTCGAGCGCCGCCGGCGATTCGCTCGCAAGCCGCGCCACCGCGCGGCCGTCGACCATGCGGTGGCCTCCCTCGGTGCGGGTTATCTCGAGGCGTCCGGCGTCCGCCCAGCGCCGGATGGTGTCGGGACTAACTCCCAAAAGGGCAGCGGCCTGACCGATCCGAAACTCTGGCATGCAAGGATTCTAAGCATGAATCCTCGCATCCGCCAGAATGTGCTGGCTACTCGGCGCTCCCGTCGAAGAGTTCTGCGTCGCCCGGCGGCGCGATCCCGTGGCCCAGCTCCGAGGAGATGAACCTCGCCAGATCGAGAGCCTCGCCCTCAGGAATCGAGATCACGCAGCGCGCCTCGTTGCCGACCCACACGCTGAAGCGCACATGGTGCCCCGGGATGGTCACGGACCCTTCGTCGGTGGTCAGGGTCTGCTCCCGCAGGTAGCAGCTCACCCTCAGGTAGGCACCTTCCGGATCGCCGTCGCTGACCTTGGTTCCCGCAAAGAAGCGAGCCGCTTTGTTCGGCGTCCCGTGCATCGCCTCGCTTGGGAGGGGCTCGCCACACCTGAAGCAATAGATGTGCACGGCAGGCTGCTGCTGTCTGCACTGAGGACAATAGATGTGATCCACGCCACCCTCCCCGTCCGAAGGTATGTGACCGATCCCAGCCTATGCCGAGTAGGTCCGCACGTAACGGGGGTTGACGCTTCTAACGAGCGCGGAAGCGAACTCTTCGGCCTCGTCCGGCTCGAGAGTCGCTGTGGTCACCCTGATGCCCGGCGCGGCGCGCACCCTGAAGGGCTCTCCGCGGGCCACCGCCCACCCCTCCTCTAGCAGAGCGGCCGCAACGGCTCGCTCATCGGACACCGGGATCCAGACGTTCAGACCGGATCGGGCGGCAACATGAATCCCGCGCTCGGCAAGCGCGGTGACAAGGGCCTCCCGCCGACGGGCATAGGTCTGCTCGGCGCGCCGGAGCAGTGCCAGAGTGGCCGGATCCCTCCACAGACCCACCACGATGCCCTGCAAGACGTGGCTCACCCACCCCATCCCCAAAAGCTGGCGCCCCTCGACGCGTGCCACCGTTGTCCGGTCCCCCGCCAGGACCGCGAGTCGAAGGTCGGGGCCCAACGTCTTCGACACCGTTCTGACGGTCGCCCACCGTGCTCGCCCGGCCGACAGCGTCATACAGGGAGCGCCGCCCGCGTCGCCTGCATGATCGTCCTCTATCAGCAGGACGTCGGGATGAGATCGCAGGCGAGCCGCCAGTTCCACGGCGCGGTCGGGGCTGACGATTGCGCCCGTTGGGTTGTGCGCCCTCGGAGTGAACAAAAAGGCCCGCGCCCCTCGGCGCAGCGCCCGGTTCAGGCCCTCGGGTACGGGTCCGTTTTCGTCGACCGGCACGGGCTCGGGAGTCAGGCCCATTGCTCCGAGGAGATCCAGGACGCGCGGGAAACCCGGGTCCTCGACGGCGACGCGATCCCCCGGTCGAAGCTCGAGCGCGATGACCTTCTCGACACCGTCGAGCGCCCCGGCCACGACGGCCAGGTGCGACGGATCGATCCCGTCGCCGGCGAACTTGTTGCCGGCGCTGCTGAGGAGGTCGGGCAGGTTCATGCGGTCTCCGTACATGGCCGGCCCGGCCACGAAGCGGTTCAGCGCGGCCTTGAGATCGGGGAGCAGGGCGGGGTCCGGGTTGCCCTCGGCGAGATTGCGTGCCCCGGCCGGAACCTCGTCGAGCATCCGAAGAGGAAGGGGCGGACGGTGGCTGACCCGGGTGCCGCGGCGTCCGGCGCCCACCACAAGGCCTCGCTCCCGGAGCCGACGGTACGCGGCGGCGACGGTCGTCGGGCTCACCCCGAGATCCGCCGCCAGGTCCCTGACCGTTGGGAGGACGGCGTCCGGCCCGGCGGATCCTGCTCGGATCGCCGCCTCGACGCTCGCCGCGATGGACTCCGCCGAAGCCCCCGTGATAGAAAAATGTTCTGCAACGTTCACGGTTTTGTACTGTAACAAAGGAGCGAGATGGCTGTCGGGCAATCGACAATCAGTGCGGGACCACCTTCGGTGCGGACAAGGATCCGCAAATCCGACCGGGCCTCTTACGATCGGGCTGCGATCGACGCCATCCTCGACGAAGCTCTGATCTGCCACGTTGGATTCGCCGTCGACGACCAGCCCTTCGTGATCCCGATGATCCATGCCCGCGTCGACGACCGGCTCTACTTCCACGGAGCCCCGGCCACGCGGATGCTCCGAGTAATGCGGCGGGGCGCGCCGGTGTGCGTCACCGTCACTTTGCTCGACGGATTAGTTATGGCCCGGAGCGCGTTTCACCACTCCATGAACTACAGATCGGCCGTTGTACTCGGGACGGCGACCGAGGTCACGGATGCCGGCGAGAAGCTCGAGGCTCTCGAGGCGATTGTCGAACACATAGCGCCGGGCCGGCGGGAGCATTGCCGGGCTCCAAACTCGAAGGAGCTCGCCCAGACCCAGGTGCTCCTGGTTCCGATATCCGAGGCCTCGGCCAAGGTGCGAACGGGCCCTCCCGTCGACGATGACGAAGACCATGGGCTGGACGTCTGGGCCGGCGTCGTCCCCCTGCGTCTGGAGGCATCCGCGCCGATCGACGACCCGTTGTTGCGTGCCGGCATTGCGGTGCCGGATTACGCACTCCGCTACGAGAGGAGCCGGTGACCCCAGAGGGAGATCAAGCGCGAGCGTCTGAACCTCGACTTGCGGTCGCGCTCGCGCCGATTGCAGCAGCCATCTTCGTCTTTGGAGCCGTGTACGGAACGGTAGGTGCACGAGTCATGGGCTCCCCGATGACACTGTTGTCCTCGGCCATTGTTTTCTCCGGGGCGCTACAGTTCACCGTGGCGGGGCTCTTGCTTGCCGGAGCCGGAGCGCCGGCATTGCTGGCGGCCGCAGTGACTCTCAACGTGCGTCACGTTCTACTCGGAGCAGTACTGCGTTCGCGGATCCACTCGTCGCCACTCAAGCGCGCCGGGGCCGCCTGGTTCCTCCTCGACGAAACGGTAGGTCTTGCGCTGACTCGCGAAGGCGATGCGGCGCGCATCTTGTGGCGGGCGGGGCCCGTCTGTTATGTCGCGTGGCTCGGCGGAACCGCCGTCGGGTTGGTGGGCGGGTCTGTCGACGCGCTTCAGTCCGGAGCCGAGGCGGTGTTTCCCGTTCTGTTTATCGGACTGGCGGCCCTCTCCTGCCGCAACCGGAGCGGCGCCGTCCGCGCGGTGGCGGCAGCAGTGGTAACCGGAGTCATTGCGCTCGTGTGGACCGACGTTCGCTCGCTGGCACCGGTCCTCGCGGCGTTGGTCGTGGCCATCCCGGGAGGGGATTCGTGAACGGGGCCCTGCTCGTCGCGCTTGCCGGCATCACCTACTTGAGCAGAGCCGTCGCGCTTGTTTTTATGCCTTCTCCACCTCCACGGCTCGAGAAGTTTCTGAACCGAATCCCCGCGCCGTTGTTCGCCAGCTTGGCGGCAGTGTCTCTTGTGGACTCGTCCGGCGATTTCGTTCCGGCGCCGGTGCTCCTCGCGGCGGCGGGCGCTCTCGCTATGTCGCCGAGAAGGTCCTTGCTGGCAGCGCTGCTGGGTGGCCTCGCCGGCTACGCCCTGGGCGAGATCGTCTTTTGAGCCGACCCGGCGCGCCCTTCGTGCACCGGTGTGAACGATTCAAAAAGCCGCGCCGCCGATTCACGATCGCCATGAATTGCAATCAGCCCATTTTTCTCGGCTTGTGCGAGTGACACGCGCCGAAACACGAGCGATCTAAGAGTCGGAATGTCCGTATCGATAACTGCATCGGCTCCATCCGCAGGTCCACGATCGATGTCCAGGCGTCCTCTGGCGATCTCGATGCGGAACTGCTCCGCTCCCAGGTTCAACTGAAAGCGCCCGCGAAGGCGGCCTGCGGCCTGTGGGTCGAAGACAGTTTTCATCGCAACCACGATGGCGTCGACGCCGAACTCGGTACCAGCCGGCGAGGGCAGCGGACTCCCCCAGCGTCCGAGCGCCAGCAGAGCGGGCTCGAGCTCTCGACCGCGCTCAGTGAGCTGGTACACCCAGGCTGACACAGGCGGTGCGAGCTTGCGTCGCTCGACCACGCCCGCCTCCTCGAGTTCCTTCAGTCGCTGGGACAGCACGTTGGGACTGGCGGAGGGCAGCCCACCAAGGAGGTCGGTGAACCGTTTGGGGCCGAGTAGCAACTCCCTGACGACCAACAGAGACCAGCGTTCACCTATCAGGTCCAGTGCGCGGGCGATTCCGCAAGGGTCTCGATAGGTCCTCACTGCCACATCGTAGCCTCGGTGCTCTTTTGTTACCACGTCGTTAGTTTTTAGGAGTATTACCTCCTATAATGGGATTGACGTGCCAGCCGAACAAGGAGGACCCGATGAGGCGCCTCGCTTTTTTGACGGCTTTGTTGTTGGTAGCAGCGGCGTGTGCGGATGACGACGGTGGTGGAGCGGGGGGCGGCGGACAGGAAGCCACCGACGTCTGCAACGAAGACGAATTCGGGTGTGTCGAGATCCCCGAAGGGGACCCGATCGTACTCGGCAGTCTGCTCGCGATCTCCGGCGAGAACGCAAGCTTGGGTCAGGACAGCCAAAACGGCGCAGTAATAGCGACCGACACGCGGAACAATGAAGTCGCCGGCCACCCGATCACCTGGGAGCACCAGGACGACCTCTGCGCGCCGGAGGGTGGCCAGACCGGAGCGCAGGCCCTTGCCGCGAACGATCAGGTGGCGGCAGTCATCGGTACCACTTGCTCGAGTGCCGGGGAACCAGCGTCACAGATCCTGAGTGAGTCGGGCATCGTCTTGATATCGCCGTCGAACACCGCGCCCAGCCTGACCGACCCGGAGACGCACCAGCCCTTCTACCTGCGTACGGCACACAACGACAAGATCCAGGGCGCGGCGATGGGCGACTTCGCCAGCAGCGAACTCGGCGCTACGACTGCAGCGACCATCCATGATGGCAGCCCGTATGCGGAGGGTCTGGCGAACGTATTCGCTGAGAACTTCCAGGCCGCCGGAGGCGAGGTCACCGCCCAGGAGGCAGTACAGGTTGGTGATCGGGACATGCGTCCCGTACTGACGAGCATCGCAGCCGATGCCCCGGATCTCATCTATTACCCCGTTTTCGTTGCAGAGGGCGGCGCGATAACGTCGCAGGCCCGTGAGATCTCGGATCTCAGTGACACCGAATTGGCGGGAGCCGACGGAATGCTGAATCCCGACTGGATCTCAGCGTCCGGAGAACGGAACGCCGAGGGTGTCTACCTGTCGGGTCCGGACCTCGAGTTCTCGGGGAGCTTCTACGAGGAAGAGTTCCTCCCCGCGTACCAGGAAGAGTTTGGCGACACGACGTCCGTGTTTCACGCCCACGCGTTCGATGCAACGAACATGGTGCTAGATGCGATCGAGTCGGTGGCGATCACCGAGGATGGCACCACCTTCATTCCTCGCACGGCTCTGAAGGACGAGCTATTCAGCACCTCCGGATATGAGGGGATCATCGGAGAGCTGACCTGTGACGAGAATGGTGACTGCAATCCCGAAGCAGCGATCTCTGTGAGCGTCGTCGAGAACGGAGAGTTCGAGCGGATCTGGCCGTAGCGTCCGGCGCGCCGTGGTCTCCCGATCGCGGCGCGCCGAAATGTTAGATGAACGCCGGCAGGTGGTGCCTGATTAACATCTCGGCGCGCCGGCGCGCGCTAGCCGGCCGCTGCCGCGATGTTCTCCATGTCCTC
>OCZV010000218.1_pt1 | contig 20751 bp, 16 predicted proteins | sample 1539051 | NCBI WGS metagenome assembly OCZV01 (sample SAMEA3113581, study PRJEB22503) | soil metagenome
CTGTTGTTGACCGCGAAGTGATTGAATTATCTTTTCCATTCTAGTCCGTAGAGCTGCTCCTTGCTTCCTCAGATGTTGTGTATCTATCTCCAAGCTCTTATTATCTGTGATTTTATCAAGTGATTCTATTAGAAGAGCTGCTCCTTCAGGATCTGGTATACCTTTATTTGTAGATATGAGTAAGGCCTTAGAAGGTAACCCATTCGATAGACAAGATGAAAGTAATCCACCACCTAATCCACCAATATAGGCAGTAGGTGGATACAGGTTCCGATCAGCATTATCACCATTCTCTACTTTGTTGTTTTGTCCTTCATCGACATCCTGAATTAGACTAGCAGCATCAGCAACTTCTCCATCACTTGACAGAATTATAGGCTTTCTCTTCAAATTAGGTAATCCTTCTGCGGGAAAGCCATCTAACACCATAACTTGTTTCACCTTATTGTTTAATGCCCATTTCGTAACAGTATCTAAAACTGAATAAATGCCCTGTATTAGTACAGGAGCTTCACAGACAAGTACACAGACATCGCCCTCCTCATTTGAATACAAACGAAATGGGTGTCTAAGCTTTCCTTCTGCATAGATCACGCCTGGCACTATAAACCCAGATTCTACACACGCTATCTGTTCCATATGCAGTCTGTTGATAATATAACTAGTGCTTATCGATCCCACTAGACCAGGTCCAGGAAAGCCAGCTATAAGAATGGGCGAATCTAATCTTTTCTTTTTTTGTGTTACCTTGGCTAGTGGTCTAACAGTTGTTTTTCCTTCAGTGATAGATTTGTCTTTATCATTATGTGTATTTGCTGATGACAATGGTATCATAATATGCTATATTGACATAAAAATTTACCAAAGTTAGAAGAAATTAATTTGAAATAAGAAATAGCGAAATCCATAATAATATTTAGTTTCCAATCTATTATATGGGAGACGAGTAAGGATTGAGTACAGATTTTGTAAAGGTTGCTGAAACAAAAGATATTCAACCTTCTAATATGAAGGGAATTGGCTTAGCAGGTGAGAAAGTATGTATTGCTAATATTGAAGGAAATTACTATGCGATCGGAAATGTATGTACTCATGTGAGGACCCCTAAATGAGGGCACACTTGAGAGATATGAAGTCGAGTGTCCTTGGCATGACGGTCCTAAATTTGACGTTAGGACCGGTGAGCCGACTAAGCCTCCGGCACGGCGAGCAGTTCCAACTTATGAAGTGAAGGTAGAGGATAGTAACATACTTGTTAGAAAGCAATCGCGATAAAGGATATAATGCATCTTTGTGGCAATAAGAAATGCAGATAACGACATCACGAGCAAGGGCGTCTTTGGAATACATCATGTCACAGCAATAACTAGTAATCCACAGAGGAACATAGACTTTTACACAGGTGAGTTGGGGCTTAGGTTAGTAAAATTAACAGTAAATCAGGATGACCCAACTGCATACCACCTTTATTATGGCGACGAACTAGGACGTCCAGGTACAATTCTTACTTTTTTCCACTGGCCAAATATTCCTAGAGGTCGCCGTGGAACCAGCCAAGTAATTGCTATAGCATTTCTGATACCAGAGAATTCTATAAACTATTGGATAGATAGATTCAAAAGCAAACAGATAGAGTTCCGGGGGCCGTCCACGCGTTTTGATGATGAACAAGTAATAACGCTATATGACCATGATGGGTTAGAATTAGAACTTGTAGCGCATAAATCTGCAGAAGAAAGAACTGTCAACATTTGGAAAGGCGGTCCCATACCTGTCGAAGATGCAATAAGGGGCTTTTATTCTGTAACCCTGTCTGAAGAAGGGTATGAGCGTACTGCGTCGGTTTTGACTGACGAATTGGGATTTATTCCTACACGTCAGGACGGGAGCAGATTCCGCTATGAATTATCAACCACCGCGTCTCCAGCTGCGAGTATTGACAGGGAAGGAGGAGGAGTGGGAGGTGCCAATATTATTGATGTTCTCTGTTTGCCTTACACACAGCAAGCAATCATAGGTATTGGATCAGTCCATCACGTGGCATTTCGTACTCCAACTGATGAACAGCAGTTGATCCTGCGCCGTAATATTGTCAAAGCTCGATTAAATGCTACCCCTGTGATAGATCGATTTTACTTTCATTCTGTATATTTCCGTGAGCCAGGTGGAATTCTTTTTGAAATCGCTACTAATCCTCCTGGATTTACAGTCGATGAAAAGCTTGATGCGTTAGGTACACACCTAGTTCTTCCTCCATGGCTTGAACCAATGCGAAGCGATCTCGAAAGAATTTTGCCTCCGGTAGTCTCTCCAAAGGTAACATTGGGCCAATAACCATGCTACCGGTATTAATAATCAAGTTAAGATCCAATTGAACGCAAACAATCGACTTGGATTCATTCATAAATTTATCCCTTCAGAAAGTTTGGAGGATAACAATTCATTAACATTACTATTATTGCACGGAACTGGAGGGAATGAAAATGATCTGGTTCCTATAGCCAAGATGTTAGAAATTAAGAATGCTGCAATTCTTAGTCCACGTGGTAAGGTGCTAGAAAATGGAATGCCACGATTCTTTCGCAGATTAGCTGAAGGAGTTTTTGATATAGAGGATTTAAAATTTCGTACAAATGAATTAGCCGATTTTATACATAATGCATCTAAAGTATATACCCTTAACTTGAATCGAATCATGGCGATAGGATATTCTAATGGAGCTAATATAGCTGCAAGTATACTCTTACTTCGACCAGAGATTCTATCCAGCGCCATACTTTTTAGGCCTATGATTCCACTTGTTCCGGATACATTGCCCAATTTATCAAGTAAACATATTCTGATATCTGCTGGAGCACACGATCCTATAATTCCTAGATACCAGACAGAGGAACTTTTTGATCTTCTGAAAAAAGTTGAAGCTAGAGTGTCAATCCAGTGGCAGAATAGTGGACACGAACTAACTCAGCGAGATGTAGTAGCAGCAAGTGAATGGGTATCATCTGCTTTCAATACATAGACGAATACATAAAAACCATAAGTGAGTCCGAGAAGCTATCGAAAAAACGGTTTTTCGGCCAGTCCTGATATCTGTTTAACCCATGTATGTAAGCTGTGTTAATGGATTCTCTATGTTAGTTCCAGGATAATTCTTCCATCTCTGTCCTTTGCAAACAATGCCTGCAGTGCCTCTTTAACGTCGTCAAGCCTAAACCTTTTCCATACTCTAATTTTTAGCTGTTGACAATTGCTTATAAGCTCGTACATTTCCTTTCTGGTTCCCCCAGTAGATCCAATAAGTTTAATCTGTTTTGTATATAGAGACCGAACATTCAATTTAACATCCGCACCTGTTAATCCACCGAATGTCACCAATCTGCCATTAATACCAACACAAGCAAGGCTATTCTCCCATGTCTCAACGCCAAGTGAATTAAGAACTACATCTGCCATTTTACCCTGAGTAATTTCTTTCACCTGAGCTATGACTTTAGCATAGTCACTAATGACATAATCCGCACCAAAATCCTTTATCCAATTGTTCTTAGAAACTGCTATAACTGTTGCTCCCATTTTCTTTCCTAGTTGTACTGCTATCATACCCGTGTTACCTGATGCTCCAAATACAAGGAGATGTTCATTTATTCTTAGAGATGCTTCTTTTAACGCATGGTACGGTGTTAAAGAAGTTACAGGCAGGCTTGCAGCTATATTCCAGTCCAAATCATTAGGTATCTTAAAGACATTTCTTTCTGGCAGTGCCATGTATTCTGCAAATCCTCCATTTGTAATAGCACCAATTAATCCACCGTTTCTGCAAATCATATCAAGACCACTAAGACACATATCACATGTCCCATCAAAGACCTTATTATGTACAACAACCCTGTCCCCTGTCTTAATACGAGTATCATCAACATGTTGTCCGAGTTGTTCTACTGTACCAGCTGACTCTGCCCCAGGTATATGCGGAATAGGTTCTATTTTTGGTAATTCACCGGAAACCACAAAATAATCTATCGGATTTATTCCCGTCATTGCAACCTTTACCAATATTAGCCCTCAAAGAGGGACTATTATTTAGTGTCAATTTGATTCAACTGTGAGCAGACGCCATTCATGATAGTTTACTACTGCTTCTTGATTGCTGTTTTTGTCATTATCCGATTCTTTTATGAAGTCTATCTGAGCGATATCAAATTGTCGTAGTATAGGATCTTTAGATTCTTTATTAAGAAGTTCAAATGACTTCTTGACAAATTCTTCAGGAATAATGCGTCCTCTTTCTGTCAGATCCTTTAAATTATTATTTGACCTGTATAATCACGAATTGATGACCTGAACCTGCAAGTTTGTATGCAGTTTTTGTCTGTTAAAAATTAAGGATAACTAGGATACGACGTACATCTGTTAAGAATGCGATTGAAATCGTAAAATAATAAAAGCTAGTTAGTGAAAATGTACCCTGTAATGCATCTTCCTCCTAAGATTAATAATTCTCTTAACTGGCTGATTGGAGGGGCACAAGGTAGTGGCGTAGATTCAGCTGCGAATATCTTTTCTCGTGCATGCGCTGAAGGAGGATTACATGTATTCGGAAATAGAGAGTATTATTCTAATATAAAAGGAGAACACAGTTACTTTACTGTGAGAGTCTCGGAGAAAGAGATTCGGTCACATTTGGACGAGATTAATATACTTGTTTCATTTGACGCAGAAACTCTTCTTAGACACGCTGAAGCAGTGACCAAGGATGGAGGAATCTTATATGATTCAGAACTAGCGGCTAAAAATATCGGAGAAGTACCAACGCTAGATGATGCCTTTAGGGTTAGGTTAGTTAACCTGTTGGAGAAGAATGGAAAGTCATTGACAGTCCAGGGGGTTCTGGATTATGCTTCTGAAAACGGAGCAAGGCTATTTCGAATTCCATATTTCCAACTACTTGAAGAGTTTTCGACTAAAGTCAAGGATCAATCTCTTAGTAGGTTATCGAGAATGATTAACGTGTTGTCTTTGTCCATTTCTATTGCACTACTAGGTTTCGAATTTGAAGCGCTTAGAAATGCGATCAGATTCGTTTTTAGGTCTAAGCCAAAGATTGCCGAAATAAATGTCTCCGCAGCTGAATTTGCTTACGAATACGCCAAAAATAGTCTTGATTCAAGCGTACTTGGTTTTAGCTTGACAGCCAGAGATCCTATTTCTGATATGATACTAGTTCAAGGAAACCAGTCTTCGGCGTTGGGGAAGCTTACTGCTGGTTGTAAATTTCAAACATATTATCCCATAACCCCTGCAGCCGATGACAGTGAATTTCTAGAGGCCAATGAAAGAATTCCTCTATTAGATGGGAAAGAAGGTTCAATTTTGGTACTACAGACAGAAGACGAAATAGCCGCCATAACGATGGCAATAGGTGGGGCACTTACCGGTACACGTTCGGCAACTGCTACATCAGGTCCGGGTTTTTCTCTTATGGCCGAGGCCCTGGGTTGGGCTGGGATGAACGAGGTTCCACTCGTAGTTTCATTATATCAAAGAGCCGGACCAGCGACTGGATTGCCTACCAGACATGAACAGGGAGATCTTCTTTTTGCAATAAGAGCAGGACATGGAGAGTTTCCCCGAGTTGTGTTTGCTTCAGGAGATATAGAAGAGAGCTATTATGATTCTATTAAAATCTTTAACTTTGCAGAAAAGTTCCAGATGCCAGTAATACACATGTTAGATAAGGCAATAGCAAACAGTGTTACAACTTGCAGAATTTTCGACCAGAATAGAGTACATATCGATAGAGGTTCATTTTTAGAAAATATATCTCTTGACTCTAGTGGGACAAGACAATATCGAAGGTTTAGATTGACTAAAAATAACAGCAGTTATGATACGATAGATTCAATATCTCCACGAGTACCAGTTGGAACGGAGAATGGAATATTCTGGAATACAGGAGACGAGCACGATGAAGAAGGTCACATATCTGAAGACCCATACATTAGAACAACAATGATGAACAAGCGTATGGGCAAACTGAAGATAGTGCTTGATGAAATAGGTGATAATGACAAAGTCAAACTGTACGGGATTCAAGATCCAAATGCCTTGACTGTGATAAGTTGGGGTTCCACAAAGGGAGCTATTTTAGATGCTATGGACAAGTTGATAGAAGAAGAAAAGTTGATTAGATTTGTCCAGTTACGTTTATTGCACCCATTTCCATCCGAAAGGGTCAAAGCCTTGATAGATGGATACAAACCGCTCGTTGACATCGAAATGAACTATTCATCACAGCTCGCTTCCTTGATTAATGAAAATTTGAGCATCAGGATGGATTATCTTATTACTAAATATAATGGTCGTCCAATGTCATGTACTGAGATTTATGATGCACTTACGAGAATTCTCTCCGGAGACGCTCCAAGAAGAATTATTTTAGAACGTGGTGTGTAATACCAATTAGAATAGAAACTAAGATTAATAATAAAGACCACTATCTAGAATTTTGAATTTACATATCTAGTTAATTTATTAGAGAAGAACCTCTATGTTCACACGCACATTCTGTATCTTGAAATATATATTTAATAGATATGAGAACTTAGGAAAGATATGAAATTTGATATTCCGGAAGAAATAAACGTGCACAAGCAAATTTGGGGGAAAGATGCCGATCAGGTTATTTATGGCAAACTAGAAGGAAATGAAGAGCTATGCCCTATATGTGATTCAAGGATCGATGAATTTGGGTATTGTGCATGTGGTGGAAATTTAGGAGTAAGTTAAGAAATAAGGTACATGTTGACTCGTTAGCCATACAACTTAATTTGCAATTATAATCACGATTTACTGCGAATAGAATATTTTTACTACTGAAGAAGAGGGATGTTTATATACGTACGCCACGAACCTAGATAAAGGCTGTTTTATCCATTTCATCCATTTCATCAACATCAATATTCAGGCGGTTGTGCGTTTAGCTTTTAGATTTCTGTCCTTTATTTTAGGTTTTAGTTTTGGATTTGTGCGCTAATTTATAATTCCACATTCTGTATTCTAATTTGTTGCTTTTCTTACCGGTTTGCTTGATAGACAGGTGCTGAGATTATGGATGAACTGAAATAGAATGAACAACTTGTTGCTCCTTCAGACTAAACTTTAGTAATCCTTCTCGACCGCTTTTAGCCTCAGCTATCACTCTTCCTTGAGGATTTACTATTATACTACTGCCATTGCTGATTAGACCGTTTTGCTCTCCTACGGCATCTGATTTAGCTACATACATCATATTCTCGGCTGCTCTGACAATCGGAAACGATCGATTTCTTCTTTCTTTATACGAGGCTTCTCGTGGACCGTAGTGATGAGATGATAGATAAAACAATAGCTTCACGTTATTTCTCTTGTATCGAAGTGCTAGCATAGGATTATTCTGATCTCTGCAGATAAGCATACCGCATTTAACGCCTTCATGGGTCCAAAAAGGGTATTTAGAAGAAGTTCCTTTTGAAAAATACTTTCTATCGTATTCAGTCAAGTCACTCTTGTAGTATTTTCGTATGATTCCAGATTTGGGCTTAATGACAAATGCGGCGTTAAAAATTTTACCCCGTGATTTCCATGGTGTACCGATCAACAAAGACACATTAAGCCTAGTCGATTCCTCTTGTAACGCGACAAGAGATTGACCTATAGTCTTGTAGTTGAGCTTGGTATGATTAACTATGTATCCAGATAACGAACATTCAGGAAAGCAAAGTAGGCTTATCCTTCTCGACGATGCGTTCCCCATATAAGAAATTATGGCTTTAAAATTGGTATCTAGATCTGTTGTGACCCGCATTTGTACTATTCCAATATTCAATGTCTCTTCTATATTTGGTTGGTCATTCTTACATTATAGTTTATCACATGTGATTGGCAATATAATGCAAGTATATCTCGTCTTCTTCCAATCCCCTTTTTCCTTTCATGCCTGTACCATTGATTTCCTTTCTTCTTGCGTTCTTGCTACTTTGCAGCGCCGCCTTATCGAAGATGCTCACGTGATTTCTTGTCCAGCTCTGGTAAATCCAAATTAAAGGAGAATCACGAATAAAGGCTAATGAATCACCTAAGACAACTGGGTGAGGTAGTAGGGGCTGGCTAGACTTAGCCGATAGATGGCAGTAGTATGAGAAAAAGATAAGTATTTTTTTACAACATTCATAAATCTAGTAATCGGATTGTAAATTATTGAGTAAAAAACTAAGATTAGCAATAAATGGATTTGGCCGGATAGGAAGATGCTTTCTAAGGTCCGCTACCAAGGATACAGAATTTATGAAAATGGTCGACATAGTAGCGATTAATGATTTGACAGATACTAAGACACTTGTTCATCTTTTTAAATATGATTCTATATTTGGAAGATTTGATGGCAAGGTTGAAGTTAAGAATGACCACTCTATGAGTGTTAACGGCTTGGACATAAAAGTGATTGAGAAAGGAAGTAACCAGAGAAGAAGTCAATGAGGCATTAAAACAGGCCGCAGAGAATAGATTGAAAGGAGTTTTGGAGCCCATAGGTTCGGCAGATATTGTGGGCAATCCTCATTCTTCTATTGTAGATGGTTTGAGTACAATGGCTTTAGGAAATAAGAATAATGTGGTCAAGATACTTTCATGGTATGACAACGAGTGGGGATTTGCATCCCGACTGGTAAGTTTGATAAAGTTTATTGTAAATAGGCAGGCAAAAAATATCAGTCGTGAAAGAAAGTAATGGACGACTGATTATGACTATTTAATTGACAAACCAATCTTTTATATTATTTGAGGGATTCGTGTAATGTATAATGGTTTGAATCGTAAAAATGATGGTAGTATATCCACTGTAACGGGAAGAAAAGGACTTGAACCTGTCATCTACCTTGTTCCTCATACACATTACGATGCAATATGGGTATTTAATAAAGAAGATTACTTTCGAATAAATATTGAGTTTATTTTGAAGCAAGCAGTGGACCTACTAAAGGCTAATCAAGAATATAAGTTCACAATTGAACAGACTTATCTTCTTGAACATATTGAGGCCAATTATAGGTCACTCTTTACAGACATAACAAGACTAGTCAAAGAAAGAAGAGTGGAAATTGCAGGTGGTCAATATCTGATGTCTGATACGATGTTACCTCATGGAGAGACCTTAATTAGGGAGATATTAAAAGGTAAACGATATGTAAAAGAGAAATTCGATCAGGAAGTAGTTGTTGGTTGGGGAGCCGATGAATTTGGTTTTAATGCACAATGGCCTCAGATTTTACTCGGATGTGGATATCGATATTTCGCTTTCCGAAGGGGCGCAGATATAGCTAAACCCTCAGAATTTTGGTGGGAGGGACTGGATGGTTCACGCGTCCTGTGCCATTGGATGCCACTGGGCTACAGGGCTGGTCTTGACCTAACGCAGCTCCAGAGGTCCTACGAGGAGCTTGAAAAATATGCAGCCACCCGTCATATAATTATGCCATCTGGCAGCGGGGTAACACTCCCCCAGCCAGAGACGATTGAAATTGTAGGAAAATGGAATGACGAGATTGGCGTCAAGGTTAGCGCTCATAGTAGGGGCAAATCATCATTGAATACTTCCTCTATAATTACCGGTACTGATTCATCTGCTACTGATATATCTCACAAAAATATCAAGAAACCAAAAATACGAATATCCACACCATCTGAATATTTTTCCTATCTTGAAAAGTCTCAAGATAATGAAAAGGTGAAATTTGCTATCCAAACTGGAGAGATGTATTCGGGGAGATTATCAGAAGTTTTTCCTGACAGCACATCATCAAGGATGTGGATTAAGCAGGGCGTAAAGGCATATGAGAATTTGTTGTTAACTCTTGAGAGGTGGCACGCTATAAGTGTGCTAGAGCGGGCTGATAGCGATGTTTATGACAGTTTGAAAAGCTACTGGAACAGCCTCCTTTTCATGGCCATGCACGATGCTCTACCCGGGACTGGAATAGATGAGGTGTACGATGAGATAAGACAGATATTCAAAACGGACTTTGGCCCTATTAAAGAATCTATCTCGTATTGTCTATTGCATTTAATATCTCAATTCTACAATGGTAGTGGTGACCTAGATGTCGTAGTATTCAATTCTCTAACGTGGAAAGTTAAAAATTGGGTAGAGTGCGTACTAGAATTTGATCAAGGTAAAATACGAGGCATTTCTCATTTAGAAGCAACTATTCCGTTGGATCCCCATGCTGATAGTCAAACAAATAGCTCTCGTAAGAATATGGGGAATGTATATAGTGACGAAAATAATATTGGCATAGAAATCATCGAATGTTCGCCATACCCCGATGGCTCCATTCAAACAGTTAAAATAGGCTTTATAGCCGAAGTACCATCTTTAGGGTATAGAATATATCGAATAGTGCCTGGTGAGAATAGCAATGCAGAGCGAAGTTTAACTCATTCGACTAATTTTAGAACTAGAAGTAATTTTGACATCGTGATCGACCCTGGAAACGGTCTGTTAAATGTATCCAAGAAAGGCAAGGAGTATTTCAAGGGTAATGAAATTCTGCTTGAGGAAGAACTAGGAGATCTTTACTACCACAGAGACAATCTAGGATTACTAAAGTCAGAAACTGGAGAAGGTGTCAAGTATGGGTCATTCAAGAATGAGAGCTTCAGTGTACTTGAAGGTAGGTTGACCTATAACATTAAGCTGAAAGGTAAATACTATGCATTGAGATGGCCATATAGGTTGACATATAAGTTAAAGCCAATATTATACAGACATAACTTCGTTGATATAGAGAAAGAGGTTGTAGTATACAAATCACTTGATAGAATAGATTTCGTTACCCATCTTTACGACAGACATCCTCATTCTCGAATAAGAGTAAGGTTCCGAACTCCATGCTCCTCTGATGATTATTGGTGCGGCACCCAATTTGGAGCTATTAAGAGGAAGGCTGACCTCTTCTATAACAAGAATGATACTGGGTGGGCAGAAAGACCAAGTGGAGTTTTCCCGTCTTTGGATTGGATTGATTTTTCTGGTGATGGAAAACAAGGGAAACAGGCCAATATTGGGGTCAGTATATTACATCAGGGAATACCATCCCATGAGGTAAGGGATAGTTCAATTTACCTTACTCTCTTAAGGAGTATTATGGTGTTGTCGGCTGATGGAATTATGGGCCCGTGCGTTCCAACACCTGATGCGGCAGAGATGAAGCCTTATACTTTTAGATACTCTGTTCTCCCGCATGAAGAAGGGTGGAGAGAGAGTACTACTTACAGGCACGCCATGGAATTTAATATTCCTTTAATAGCTATTCACTTAGGGGGGAGAGAAGCGTTACAACAACACGTCAAGAGGGAGCATGAAAGCAATAAAATAGAGTTAGGTAGGTACTTTCATTCGTTTCTTGACATTGAACCAAAAAATGTAGTTCTTAGCACGTTAAAACTTGACGAGCATAAAGGAGATAGCGGCAATTCGCTATTGGTAAGGATTTACGAAACGGAAGGGAAAGATGAAAATAAAGTGAGATTACTTTTCTATAAAAAGATCAAGTCTGCGTCAATTGTAGATTTGCTGGAAAATCAAATCCAAGAAATTCCCCCCCTTAAAACTGAGATCAGAGAAAAAAACGCATCTAAAGCATCCTTTAATGACAATACTCTAATGATGAGTATTGGATCTTTCAAAATTGTCACATTAAAGGTTAATTTTTAACGATATTGCTAAGGCCGACTGATCCATTATTCTTGTTAACGACTAGATTGTCTACACTGATTGCGTTCGCCTAGTTTACTTCTTTTATAGAACATTGGGGACATTTTTTGGTTTTCTGATAATGGTAGCCACAAATATTGCACTCTATTAGATCTAGTTTTTCAATACTTTTTCCTAAATCTGTATTACCGTCATCTCTCATCTCTCATACGCCTACTTATTCATTTGAGATAAGACATTTAAGTAGTTCCAGCTGGAATAAACCAAAAATTTTAATTGAATAAATCCTTTTCATATTACGAAAGTTATTGACCCTTAGATGAAGACCCAGAATATGATAAGCAAATCTCATACTACAAGAAGAACTATCCTTCAGTATATGACTTGTAATTCCTACAGCAGAATATGTTTGTCATTCCTGTATCATTTGCAAAACATCACAAAGAGATGCTGGCACATTGCAAAGAACTGATGGAATACAAGAACGGACAGGTTGCTATTCATCCTAGGCATAGCAAGTTAATCACTGCCTTACGGACTGCAGTCGAGAAAGGCGAAGGACAATTAGACAAGGAAGCAACTTCATTTGATGACTTATTCGATTCATTCAGATTATAACTAATGTTCTGGTATTGAGCCTCGCTGGCGTAAGGTAATGTATAATCTTGGATACATCTCAGCTTTATTTTAATAATCCTCCCATGGACCAGCGGAGCTGACAAATGAGAAAGATATGATCTTTAGAGGACCCTCTATTGATGGTTTGGTGGAAGCAAACAGTGGTAAACATCTGATGCTCAACATGACTAAAGATACGCAGGGATACACCGGAACTTTTAATATTGTAATAAATGCGAATCAATCTGAACAACGATAGCGGTATGAATAATCTTTTTGTTTACATCTAACACAACAAAGCCTAAAGTAATAAGAAGGTTTTAGTTCAACTACCACAAAATAGGGTTATAGCATTTGGTGCGAGTGTGAAGTATAAAATATCTGCTAGTGTAGTGGTTGTTGCTGTAGCATTGTAGAATAATAATAGTACAGTTTAGTTTTGAATATGCTATCTCATCAGGATATAATGTTCGTGGGAGTGTAACAACTAATAACTGAAGTCAAGTTGCTGGTTAGAACCACTTTCTACTTGAAATTCATTGACTACGTTGTTCGTACCATCAGGATACGCTACCATTACAATATATTCTCCTGCAGGCAAGTTGTTGAGCAGGTATTGACCACTAATTGAAATAATTGCATTGTCGGTATACCCAGTTTCTTGGTTTGCAGCTACAACCGATGCGCCTATAGCAGGCAGTCCTGTTGGTCCTTTAACGTAACCGTGTAATGCTCCGGGAACCAGACCGGTTCCTGTTGTTGATGCTGTTTGTGTAACTGGGGGGGTATTATTTTGGTTAATATTGGGCAGCATACCTCCGCTTATGATAAAGCCAGCAAGTGCTACTGCAGCAACTATACCTATGGCTGTATATATTGCAATTCGGTATCTGTTACTTTTTTTTACTTGTCCGCTTTGAGGCGTATAGGATCTCTCCTTCCCACTTCCTTGTAGCACAGTCATTGATTGAAGTGATTGTTTTGACACTGATGAGGGGGTTGGTGATGGCGACGACGTAGATGATGATATGTGCTTGCCATTCTCGACTTCATGACGTTGTTCGGGGAATGTCTTGTAACCTTCTAATCCTCCAACATACTTTCCAGTAATCTCTAAAGCTTCATCCAGATCTGATATTTCCTTTAATTTATCCATTGTAAGATTCTGAGTTATTACACAATGAGTGCCGTTGTCATACATAGCAGGGTTCATGCCTGTCTTCCCCATTATGACTGCTCGGACACGTTCTCGGTTTATTCCAGGTTTGATGAAAACTTCAATCATGAATCGAGGATTCACTGATGGGTTTTCTATCTGGCGAAGGAGAAAGTCGTTTATCAATGCAGGATCGACTTTGGGGAGGTACTTGCTATAAATTCCATGTAACTCTTTGAATCGATTGCTTATTTCACTTAATTGGGACATCGTAACTTATCTATGGAATTGGTATATTGATATTCTTATTTTCTGAAATTAGCTCAAATGTAAATAACTTTGGTTAATTTTCAATACTTTTTCTTAAGACATTTGTTATTCCATATTTGTATTCTTAGAAGATGCCTAATCTATGCACGACAGTTCAGTGTTTATGCTTGCCCTGTGAAAGTCTTAATTATCAACGCATGTATATTTACTTCTTATGCTGAGCCTTAAAGATGCAGCCTTGGTCTCGGAGATTTCTAATGAACTAGCAAGTGAGACTAGGTGTTCCATATTGATCTTATTGCATAATAAACCGGCTAAGCTTAGCTCACTTGCTAGAGAACTTGATATTACGGTACAAGAGGCATTCAGGAACATAAATAGATTGATGGAAGCTAATATGGTAAAAAGGGGAAGGGCTGCAGCAGGAGAATGGAGAGGTAGTCTTGAAACTAGTAGTGGCAGCAATAGTGCCTTTCATTTAACGGAATTAGGAAGACTAGTAACGACTCAAGTTATCCCATACTGTCTGGTCATAAATACGAACCAGGAGCTCCTTGAAGATCATACACTTAGAGACATTCCCGACAAGTTTGTTCAGAGAATAGGGGCATTACAGAATTGCAGAGCTGTAAAAAATGTCACAGCAGTATTTGAAAAACTAAAGAAACTAGAATCAGGCGCTAAGGAGTATCTTAAAATTATGGTCTCACAGGCATGGCCTGAAGAAGGGAAAATTCTTGCAGAACGTGCTAACAATGGTGTTGAAGTATATGGTATGTTTGGACGTAACACAGTATTTCCTAAGGAAGTCATTGATGTTGTAATACCGACTATTGAAGGATTGGAAAAGTCTGGTAAAATTAAGTCAAAGATGCTTGATAGAGTAAACATAGCCTTATACATATCAGAGTCACAATCTGCCTTAATGCTTCCGAATATGAAAGATGAGGTCGATATGAATATTCTATTAGTTGGAGATGATCCATTATTCAATGATTGGTGTCTAGACCTATTCAATCACTTTTGGGAGCATGCAGGACGTGCAAACTTAAATGAGGTCAGAATAGTATAAACGAGAAGTCGCTTTTTCTGGTTTCTAATCTAGTATTTTCATCAAACCTATTCGTACTTTATTGAATATATTTTTCAAATTAATCCTTTCCAGAAGTAAGGGAAAAAAGTGTGGCTGAATAATTAGCTTGTAGGTAGATTTCAAATAGCTGGTCGGTGTGAAGAGAATAAGTGACAGAAGTTGGTATGCGACATCGAAAATTACTGATAGCTGGGTCAACTGTAATAGGCAAAAAAATGCTCAGTGGATATCGCCTAATCAATAGCAAGTATACGATGCTTTTATTAGATCACTAAATGTTCTATAAATTGATTGAGTAGGCTAATAAGAATTTCATGCTTAAACAGGCCAGATCAGTGGTTCGTTGCGATGAAAAATGGTGAAATATGTATGATTCATGGATCGTGTCATGAAGTATAGAGTTGGTATGATATACATTCCTTTTTCCAGTGGACAGAAAAATATTTCAATAGTTTTTTATTAAGATTTAGGCTACTTGGACTCCAGATAGCAACATGCAGATAAAGGATATAACCACAACAAAAGTAGAAACAGTCTTAGTTTTGCAAGGGGGTGGTTCCTTAGGCGCTTATGAATGTGGTGTTTATAAAACTTTTGAAAGGCGCGGTATTGAGTTTGATATTATTGCAGGGACATCCATAGGAGCAGTAAATGCAGCGATAATCGTTGGGAGCAGGGACAGCTCATCTGCGAAAACACTTGAGCAATTTTGGTTTACATTAGCAGAACACATAACTCCTTCTTGTTGATAATATTAGATCAATTTTTTCTGCTATGGTTGGTTCGTTATACGGTAACAAGAATTTATTTGAACCTATCTGGGGCTATCCCGCTTCTTTATTCAATTTCTATTCTATTTTTTCTAATTATACTAGAATGCCGCCTCATCTCTACGATGTCAAGCCATTAGAAGATACTTTGACCAAATTTGTAGATTTCAGAAAGATAAATGAACAGTATAGGAAAGGCATCACTGACACTCCTGTTTCAGTTAAGGATGCCAAAAGAGTGTGTCCGAGACTTATCATGACAAGCGCGGATATCCAAAGAAGCGAATCAGTTACTTTCGATAGTGATCATATGGAACTAGATACCAATCATGTTATTGCATGTACAGGATTTCCTTTTTATGGTTTAGCTTGGACAAAAATAGACGATTTGTATTTGTGGGACGGAAGTATGTTGAGTAATACTCCACTAAGAGAGGTCATAGATGCATCACCTAAGAATCATAAACGAGTATACATTGTTAATTTATTTCCAAAAAATCAAAAAGAACTTCCAACTAATATGTTTGATATATGGCATAGGGCAAGAGATATCATACACAATGACAAAACTGATCATAATATCCGTATGTCAAATGTAATCTCAAGATACCTAACAGTCATGAGACAGATGCATGACCTCTTAAATAACGTTAACATAGATGAAAGTATGAAAGATATTTTATTACAAATAGAAAAAGAATATCATAAACTTGCGACCCAGCGTGGGGCTATAATTGAAGAGATAACTAAAATTGAAAGAAAAGAGGACGTACACTATATCTTTGAAGATGCTGATTTTTCAATTGCAACAATACGGAAATTGATAAAGCAAGGCGAAGAAGATGCCGAAATGGTCTTGCAACAGAAGAAAAAGTCATAACAGATAAAACAGATATAATATTTCTAGCGTCTTGTGAAACTATGTGCCTTTCATCAGATGAATATCGTACAAAAGAGCCACATTGAAGTTGGGATACTCTGTTTACAATTTATTCAGGTATCTCTTTCTTAGAATGTCCATTTGACTATACTTACTCCTCTATATAGGAGAATTCCTATATAGAGACACAAAAATATAATTTATGTCCATTTGATGTATCATATTTTAGTTTATTCGAATATACGCTAGCCAAGGCTGAAATTTATTAGTCGCAATTGCCTATTATTATATAGAAATGCGAGCAAGAGTCATGCAAGATAAAATCTCAACCATTAATCCTGCTAATGGACAGATTATTCGTTCGTACGAATGTACAGATCTGGAACAAATTCCTCGTATTGTAGCTAATGCCAGGATAGCTTTTGAGAAGTGGAAGAAAAAGGACATAGCAGAACGATGTGATTACATAAGAACTCTGGCGAAAGTACTGAATAAGAACAAAGACCAATATGCCAAGACCATCACGCAGGAGATGGGAAAACCAATAACACAGTCATACGCCGAAATTGAAAAGTGTACATGGCTGTGTGAATACTACTTCGAACATGCTGAATCTTTTCTAAGAGATCAAATAGTACCAACCGAATTCCGCAAAAGCTTTGTTTCATTTGAGCCTCTTGGAATCGTAGGAGGTATTATGCCTTGGAACTTTCCTTTCTGGCAGGTTATGCGATTTGTTGTCCCAACCCTGATTGCGGGAAACGTGGCAATTCTGAAGCATTCCAGCGTTTGCATTGGCTCCTCCATAAACATTGAAGAATCTTTGGCTGCCGCGGGATTACCTGGAAACATTTTTCAAACAGTCATTGGCGATTACAGGGTAGGAGAAGCCCTTGTCCAGTCAAAGATCGATGCAGTATCAGTGACCGGGAGTGTTAATACTGGCAGAAGAGTTGCAGAACTTGCGGCAAGAGATCTGAAAAAGTTTGTATTAGAATTAGGTGGCAGCGACCCGTTTATTGTTCTTGAAGATGCCGACCTAGATCATACTGTGTCTCAAGCAGTTCAATCGAGATTGCTAAATACTGGGCAGAGTTGTATTGCAGCAAAAAGATTCATAGTAGTAGATGAAATTGTCGATAAATTTACTAGCTTATTTGTACAAAAGACTGAGGAAGAAATAGTGGGAGACCCAATGGACAAGAAGACCACTATAGGACCGTTAGTTAGAGATAGCCAGAGACAGAGGCTAATAAAACAGGTCGAAGACGCAAAATCAAAACATGCAGAAATCCTGCTAGGCGGTAACGTACTCGATGGTGATGGCTATTACTATCAACCAACAGTGATCTCAAAAGTAAATCATGAAATGGATATCTTGAATGAAGAAGTATTTGGTCCAGCTGCACCTATTGTTACCGTGAAAAACCAGTCCGAAGCTATCATGGCAGCAAACAATTCAGAATTTGGGCTGGGTGCCAGTATCTGGACTAGTAGTTTTGAGAGAGGACTTAAGCTTGCTCGAGAGATTCGGAGTGGAGTAGTCAAAATAAATGAAATGGTAAGGTCTGATCCTAGGTTGCCATTTGGCGGACTCAAACATTCTGGCATTGGTAGGGAGTTATCGGAATTTGGGATAAGGGAATTTGTCAATATTAAATCAATTGCACTCAAAGATATAACAACGAGATTACTTGTGGAATGAAAATGGGAAGATTATCCCCGAATAAGAAATGGATAGTGTACAACTACTACCGCTATGATAGACCGTACGGAAGGGAGTATAACTATGAGATGAGATATGAGTATTTTCCATACCAGTTGGTTGGAGTAGATTCCAAACTCTTTCCGGATGAAATCACAGAATAATGGCAAACCACAGAGAAATTAAGGACAAGGAATTGGATATCCATAAAAAAAAGGATGAGAGAGAATATGATACTCTCGGAAAATCCCTCGACAGGATATATAACAATATTTTAACACGCGCCAAAAATACACACGATAAATTTCAGTTTACTAAGGAAGAGAAGGAAGGGGAAAATAAAAAGGAAAATCAGACGGAAGAGGAGGATAAGATGTGCAGTCTGGATAACTTGTTGTGCTATCTTGCGTTAAGAGACTATGATCTTTCAGATTTGCAACAAAAGCTGGCTGAGAAGGGTCTTGCTTTCTTAGTAATGTCCGAAAGTCATATTTTGTTAAGCATTGAACAGATTCTCAAGCGTTTTGGTATCAATCCAGCTAATACCAGTAGTAAACTATGTAAAATCAATTCGCAGAGCGCGAGGTCGATCCTGAAAAAGCGTAGTGAATTATTATTTGGGCTGTCATCTGAGGGAAGGAGAACTCATATCATGGTAACTCTTGATTCCTCGGATATATTTCAGTATGAGTTAATGGAAAATCTTCTTGAAAGTGGTATGGATATTGTCAGAATAAATTGTGCTCATAAAACGGCCAAAGAATGGGAATTGCTAATCGAAACTCTCCGCACTGCGGAGGAACAATTATCTAGAAAAGGGAGAAGAGCTGAAGGAGACAGATGCATGATTCTAATGGACCTGGGGGGACCGAAAATTCGGACCGGTCCTATGCAGCTTAAGGTCAGGCCCCTACAGATTTCCTCCCCAAAAGATGTCCACGGACGCCCGCTAAGGTTGGCTGAAGGATTCTTGGACAGTGAAGCTGACGAGACAAAAGAAATATTAAGCCAGGAAAGAGCGCCCCAATCAGGTTTTGTTATATCGATATCAAGGACCAATTACGGCGGACTAGGGAGCCTGGAAGTTGGTCAAAAAATAACTTTTAAGGACACATGGGATGGAAGCCCTCGTTCGATTACAGTACTCGAACGGATAAGTCCCACCCGAGTAAGAGTGGGACTGGAGCACACAGCTCTTCTAAATGAAGGGATGACACTAGAATGTCAACCAAGTGATTCAGATGGTGAAAGCAAATGTTCCTTCACTGTAGGTGCACTAAAACCACAACCAATTGAGATAAATGTCGAAGCTAGAAACATACTGCGTCTATATAGAGATATAAGGCTAGGTCATGTTGGTGATCCTGCGGGTTTCAGCTGTACTCATCCAGATATCCTTAATCAAGTGAAGGTTGGCCATAGAGTTTTCATAGACGACGGAAGGATAGAAGCAATTGTTAAATCCTCAAATGAGGAGTATCTTGAGTTAGAGGTTGTATCACCTCAGGGCACGACAGCCAAGATCAAGTCCAACAAGGGCATGAACTTTCCAGATTCAGGTATCAAAATGCCCGCATTAACATCGGAGGATATCAGAAATTTGGATTTTATAACCAAACATGCGGACATGGTAGGACTGAGTTTTGTTCATGGACCACAGGATATCTATGATCTGCGTGAAGCCTTGTCTAAGCTGGGCCGCACAGGCATAGGAGTAATTGCAAAGATTGAAACTTCTGATTCTATTCACAACCTAGCTAGGACTGTTATTGCTGGACTCGAACTACCAAAATTTGCAGTATTGATAGCCAGGGGAGATTTGGCTGTCGAGGTAGGATTTGAGAATCTAGCATTCATTCAAGAAGATATACTCTGCATTTGCGAGGCGGCACATATCCCGGTTATCATGGCAACACAAATACTTGAAAGCCTAGCTGAAAGCGGTCTCAGAAGCCGACCTGAAATAGCAGACGCAATAATGATGGGACTGCGCGCTGAATCCGTGATGCTAAATAATGGTCCGAACATAATTGAAGCAGTTAGAACCATGGCTCGGCTATTGAGTACTAAAGAAGGACGCTATCATCTAAAGTATCAACTATTTGGGGAGTTTACAGAGCAGTACGGTATATTTGACTAGGGTCAGAGTATCTGCGTTCCTAGCCTAGGCCTGTTAGTAAATATAAATATTATTATCACTAATAACTAGTAACGAAGCTGAGACAGTCAAGAAATGTCTTACTAACAACAACAGTCAGAACCAATAGTTCCGGTCATACCTACCGAGCTCATCCTGCTACTATCAAATCATATTCTGTCCGTCTAAATCCTTCCCTTATGGTGCGGTTCTTACATCAGGGCTCAGAGACATTTATTAATTATATTAGTATATTAGATATTACTACTATGGATTTTGACAAACTGTGTAAGGATATCCTTGATTTGGATCCGAAGGTAAGATTTGCTGGTGTATGTGACGATTCAGGCGAAATAAAATTTGGCGGACAGCG
>OCZV010000219.1_pt1 | contig 20720 bp, 24 predicted proteins | sample 1539051 | NCBI WGS metagenome assembly OCZV01 (sample SAMEA3113581, study PRJEB22503) | soil metagenome
ATAGCGATCATTGGAAACATTATGTTCCCTTACGTCCGCCTTGCGTTGATTAAATATTCCACGGTAAATTTGTGGGCAAATTCGTTGTGATCCACACTTCCTAAAATTACACCCTCCCCGGCTTGAATTTCTTCCCACTCTTCCCAATATTGCACCTTTGTCTTACTGTCTTGTAGATACGCACATCGATATTTTCATTCAAGCACTTGTTTTCTAGTAGGTATGAATTGTCATAATTAAAAGATAACAGTCGTTTAGGTCTAGAGTGTAATTGAATAGGAAATAAGATATTTTTTGGAAATAAAACTACAAAGGATTATTCTACAGAATTAAATGACTAATTGTCAGAATTAATCTTCCTTGAGGAACAATTATTCCATAGATCTTGTAGCTTGTACCTCTCCGTTGTTTGCTTTAACTATTATCCTATCATAATCCATTTCTTCTGTCTCTGGATTCACAAAAACAGATGAAAAAGGACCCATATCCCCGATCGTTTGAACTTTTCCCTGCTCACCAAATTGAACACTAACATCGTTTAGCGTGTTAAAGTTGTTATTGTTAATTTTAACACTCATTGAACCAACTATGCCGCCTCGTTCTATGACTTCTATGCTCAGGCCAGCCCTTGGTATAAATACTGAGAGGATTACTAAAGCTACAATGATAAAACCTCCTAATATCGCAAACTTTCCAATTCTAATCCAATTTCTTTGTTTGCTAGGAAATTTTCCAAAAGTATCTCCGTATTCATCTTCCCATCGACCCATACAGTAAGTTCGTGTCTTCACGATTTATACTTTATAGTGGTCAACGTTCGTGCGCTTTTCATTCTTAGGTTATTGCTTCCCATGAGAATGAACTAGCAGCGCACACGCGTACAGATGATTACAAAAACAATAGGTTTGAAAGCGTAATAGAACTATACGAGGAAGGATGTGCAGACTTTATGTTTAATTTTGTGTTGTATTCAAATAAAAGAGAAGAGAAGCTTGTACCTCCAGTTTTAATAGACTCAGAAGAGAACGATAACAGGAGAAAAGTCCTCGGAATACACATAGAGGGAGACGAGAAAATACAGCTGCGGAAAAGGTGGGGAGATCCTTATGATAGACCTATGATTATAAATGGTGAGCAAGATAAGAATATAATCATGGAAATAACTCCATTTTCTAATGCCCTAGCGACAATATAGCCCCGTGGCACTAAAGTAATATTTATCCATAATGGATTTTAAATTATGGGAGGGAGCAAAACAATTGGCTGATAAAATAAAGTGTTCGCACATCCTAGTGAAAAAACATAGTGAAGCAATTGCAATACTGGAGAGAATAAAGAAGGGTGAAAGCTTTCCGAATCTGGCAAGGGAGTTATCTATCGACAGAGGAAGTGCTAAACGAGGAGGAGACTTGGGTTTGTTTGGAAGAGGAGTTATGGTGAAAGAATTCGAAGAAGCAGCCTTTAAGTTGAATAAAGGGGAGATTACTCCCAACCCAATTAAAACAGAGTTTGGATATCATATAGTGAAGAGAGCAGGATAGGGATACTGATTGGCACCTAACAAAGAGAAGTAAAATTGACCCCATTTGACTGAACCCTTTTTAAAGGTGAATATAAGAGGTCAAAAAGATTCATACCAAAATGGTGAATGATTTAATTGAAGAACAGATGCTTTAAGTCTGCCAACTCTTTATGGTCCAGGATGAGAGCAAACTAAGAAGAAGTCACCCTATCGTACTAAATTTTGAAAGTGACTTCCACAAATACCATGTTGCAACAGTTCTGTGAGGTATCCATGGCTGGGCTATAGCTAGCATCTCTGCAGGCTTTGGAAGATCTGATAATGAGTATATATTGTGCATGGCTTTCCTTAGTCCTAGGTCAGTAACAGGTAAGACATCAGGTCTTCCAAGACAAAATATCAAAAACATTTCTGAAGTCCATCGTCCAATTCCTTTGACTTGAATTAGTTGATTAGTGACCTCTTCATCTGACAGCGTGGGTAATAGATCTAGCTTCAGTTTTTGTTCTTCAATTTTGGTAGCAAGATCCTTTAGATATAGTACTTTCTTTCTCGATAAGCCAACTTTGGACCTCAATTCAATATCTGAAGTAGAGACTATATCCAATGGCGTTGGCATCATATTGTTATAATACTTCATAAACCTGGTATAGATAACATTCGCAGCCACTCCTGCTAGTTGCTGATAAATTATCGATTCGACTAGCGACTGAAATGCGTCGGTTCGTAGTTTGATTGAATACTTTCCAACAGTTTTTATCACGACTCCAAGTCGCGGATCTGCTCTGGAAAGATACTTGATAGGAACTACGTGCATTTCAGAAAAACAATATAGTCATCATGATCTGTTCGTATCAAACATTTTAGCCGAAAATTGCGCCAGTTTTCTTAATGCAAGAATTCTCTGTTCCCTTTCTATATCCGCTCCCTCAATCGCAGAGGATAGATAACTTATAGACTTATCATAAGTTCTCCTGGCAACTGGATATGGGACGCCATCTTTTCCGCCATGCGCAAAATTATACTTCACAGGATCTTGCCATGAAGCCTTCGTTCCAAAAATTATTTCACCAATTAGAGAAAGAGCTCTTATCGAGGCTGGACCAATTCCTGGAACAGAAATCAATTGCTCATAATTTTGTGGCTGAATGTCATAACATTTTCTAAAGGCATTCCAGTCTAATTTGCGGGGCATTTCGTAACGTTCTACAAAACGAAAATCCTTTTCGTTACTAATAACTTTGTCATTTGGTGCGATCCAACTATCCAAGCTTTCTACTCTTTTCTGTGGAAGATTCGTTTCCGATACTACTTTGTAGACTGATGATTTAAGATAGTCAACTTCGCTTCTGGCCAACTCCAAAGAGATTTTTTGATTTTCAATAGATTTTATCGAAGTCATATCTAGGACATTTGCACTTTTATGATTCCCGATGATTCCAGTGTGTGGTTCAGAAACAAAGCTCTTTAGATCGTCTGAAATCCAATGATATCTCCTAGCCATTCTATTAGTTGGATTCATTCCTTGTTGTACTATAGTCCAATTCCCTTTCTCATCAAAAAGGATTACATGATGGTACAGAGAGTAGCCATCCTGTATTGCTGCATTGTCCACTTTTGCAGCCATTCTGCTTGCATATATTAAATCTTCAATCTTGCTGGATGATAGATTATAGTGTGATTCAGCAAGCCTAGGAATATCATATTTTGCTTCCGTAGATTTTCTTCCTTTTCCACCAGCAACAGATATAGCCTGAACATCTTCCTTAAGAGACTGTTTTAACACTCCTGTAACTACTGTTGTAACCCCTGAAGAATGCCAATCAAATCCCAAAACACAGCCAAAAGCTTGAAACCACAAAGGATCTGCCAATCTTCTCAAAAGTTCATGTTGTCCATACTCATCTACGATTACTTTTGATATAGCGTAGGAAAGTTTGACCATTCTCCTGACCAAGTATGAAGGGGCATGTCCTCCATGCAGCGGGAGGTTGATGGTAGCAGAGGAGGAATTCAAAGCAACATGAAATAGGTACATTTGTGACCTATTAATTTTTAACAGGCCTCAATTAGATCAGACAGCGATGACTAAGGTATGAAGAAAAGCCTCGCTAATCCATTCTCCAACAGTTAATCGCTCAGCCTTACCGTACAGGTTCTCCGTACGCCATCTAGTTGAGCAGCATTGTGTTAACAATGATCAGTTGACTCGTGTTCCTGTGGTTAATCCGAAATATGAACCTCACTTTTTGGACTTCGATTCTGATCATCTTCGTTCGACAATTGAACCCCTTATCAATTCCTAATATAAGGAGATTAAATGTAGCCAAAAAATCTACTAAAAATTCTATAGGATATATTTCAGTATCTCAGTGTATAAGGATATTCCTGAATGCAAATATAATCCAAGATTGTTAATTTTCATATATTTGAAACAATCTCACTTAATATTGTTATTATCAGCTACTCTTATCGGCTCCATTCTATTTTATAACGGTAACAACTTTATTATCTTGGATGCGCAGGGGCAAAATCCTCAGTATCAATCACAAAACGCGCCGATGCAAGGGGCACCCCCTTTGCTTCAGTCTGCTGTTGCAATAAAGATTACCTCTCCATCACCCAGCCAAAATGTGTCTACAGGAAATCTTACGATAATGGGAACTTCTAGCGATACACCGACAGCCGAATGTCAAGTTTACGCTGATTGGAACGATAAAAAGCCCTTCCAGAGGGTAGTTGCAGCAGGTCCTGAGGGCAACAGAGATTATTCCAAGTGGAACTATACGTATAGTTCATCCTACCACGAAATTACAAATGGGACAAATGAATTAACCTCCAAAATTTCATGTTTTGCAGGCCCTACTAATTTTACAAAGTGGTATAGCATCAATGTTACAGGTATAGATAGCTTGGGCCCACAGGTTTCCTCATTAACAAGTCAGAGAGATGTTAACAATAGTGAAGGTTATGTCAACTCTGGTCCCCCCATATCTAGGGTTACCGCAGCTGAAATAACTACTCCTCAATTTGACCCTAATGATTCGGGAGAATCACAGGATGAGACAGAAGACGAAGATAGAGAGAATGATGATAATGATGAAAAAGCAAACGAAAGTGAATTTGAGGATGACGGAACCAATCCAGCTGGATCAGAGTCCACGGACTCAGAAGGGCCAGATGATGAAGGTAGTTACGATGATATACTCACATACGAGCAAGCTGACGAAGATACGGAACTTTTTATCACGAATGAATACGAAAATGATCATGACGAAGAAGAGGAACAGGAACAGCGAGAGGAACAGGAACAGCGAGAGGAACAGGAACAGCGAGAGGACAGTGTATCATGGGATGATTTGGTAAAGAGTGTAGAACCACTAAGCAATGATGTTGATATCGACAGTCATGAATCAGAGCCGATCAGAGCGGAAGTAGACGAGGAAGCACAGTCAATAGAGAGCCCAGAAGAAGCGCCAACTGTTGATAATTCAATCGAACCTCCGTTCGAATTACCTGAAATTGCGATCCCCACAAACCCACCTCCATTAGTGCCCAATCTAGATGAGCTTATACAGAATGTAGACGAAGACAAAAATGAATGCGACATAGATGATGCGGGATTTCCATTCTGTGACGGAAGACAAGATGAGAAAGTATTTAGTGAGGACAAAGCAGAAGATGAATGCGACATAGATGATGCGGGATTTCCATTCTGCGACGCCAGCTAGACTGATAGAACGCAGGTTCTAACAATAGCACAAACTGGATCATGATTTGCGACACCTTGAAATATAATTATTCTACGCCCATCTATTGACAACGGTTTTGTTCAAGGACTAAAAACTATAAGATATCCAATAACTCATCAGCTCAACGTACCGGAATAGGCTAGAATTATCTTCGCCATAGAAAATCAATTAGAAAGAGATAAGTGCAACACCGTCAGAATAATTTCTCGTTAATATCATGACTGGCAAAAAAGAGCTGGTTACCGAAGATGAAATTTCTAAACTCTTAAAACATTTATCTGATGTTTATAAATCTGAATCTAATCACGAAACACTCGTAAAGCTTCTGCGGAACACACAAATTGTTATAGATGATGCTGAAATTGATGATTCAATAGATGGCACAAGGATACGTGTAACCTATACCACTGAAATAAGGCGAAAGGGAACGGCGGGAAAAGGAGAGGGTGTTATAGGATTTCAATATATTAAAGAGATTCCTGTTGATTATGGCAAAATTCCTGTAAGTTTAGGGGGCAGTTCTCATGCAGTTGATACTGACGACCCTATAATATCATATGACACGTTGAACGAAATTAGCCCTAGCCTCCGTGAAGTTCTCGGACTTTTAAAAAAGGTTTACTTCATGCCAGAAGACTTTTCTAACAGGCTGGCCGTAGACCGCATCCATAAGTTAAGAGAAATGTTTTCCAAGGATGAAATACTGGCTATTCCATCAGTAAGCCTATCTAGTTCGGCAGGACTAATTCCAATCTGAAGGGTTACAGAAATGCAATTGGTCCTAGAGATCTAGTGCCGATACTTAGCTTGCACTCAAATAGTACGCTTTTCAGACAAATTAAACCAATTATTTATACGGAGTAGCAGTTTACGATGATAATGCAAGGCGACAATCAAGTAGTCAAACAAGAACCATAATATCAAATTCCAAAATAGTCATATAATAACAAGGACACAAGAGATATAATGTCAGGACAATCGGCAAACGCACCCACTTATGATGCTGTAGAGAAGGATTGTAAATGACAGGACTGCACTCCACTAATAGTCCGATAGAAAATATAGTAAGAATACCGGTAGAAGCAGCAAGCAACAAAGTTGTGGCAACTACAATACTTGAAGGGAGCCTAACGATTCCTAACAATTGGAACATCACAAAAGGAATTATTGTATTTGCTCATGGCAGTAGCAGCGGTAGACATAGCCCCCGAAATGAGTATGTAGCCAAGGCCTTGAATAAAGATGGACTTGCTACGCTACTTATTGATCTTCTTACAAAAGAAGAGGAGGAGACCGATACCCGGACAGAAAAAATACGATGCAAAATCCCGGGACTCATATTAAATAAGTTTAATATAAAATTGCTGTCAGACCGCCTACTTGGGATAACAGACTGGTTATTAACAACAAAACAATTTGAGACCCATGATGTCATCATAGGGTATTTTGGAGCAAGTACAGGTGCTGCAGCAGGTTTGATAGCGGCTGCCCAAAGAGTCAACCTAATAGGTGCCGTCGTATGCCGCAGCGGAAGGCCAGATTTGGTTTCCACCGATCTACTGACAAAAGTTCGAGCCCCCACTTTGTTCATCGTAGGCGGAAATGAACATAAGGAAGTAATTGATGTGAATAACAATACTCTGAAACAACTACTAAATGTCCAGAAGAAGAAAGTCGTGGTTGTTCCAGGGGCTACTCACCTTTTTGAGGACCGAGAAGCCCTTGAGAATCTTGCACGACTAGCCAGTGGTTGGTTTCGCTGTTATTTTCTGATAAAGCAACACGATACCCAGGAAAAGAGCACAAAGGATAGCATGTCCTAATTGTGGTCCCAAAACGAAAAGAGTAGGATAAGCGTATAAGGAGCAGGAACTACAAGTAATGTCAGGCGAAAAGTTGTGAAAATTAGGCCTAAAAGGGGAAGACGTAACAGGAGCAAGAATAATAGTACTAATCCGCAGGAGAAGACGAATGAAGTCCTAGACGATAAACAAAATAAAAATGTCAATTCTTCACCATTCGCCTCAATCTTGTCTTTTTGGCAGCAACAATATTTTCCTACAAGATGGAACGAATTGTATAATGATTATATTATATATGCAAAGAAGATGGCACAGATTAATGAGGAATTTGTTAAGAGGTCCCAGAGGATGGCTCAAATCTATGTCGAGTTATCAGAAAATGCGCAACGTATTAATGAACTGTTCAAAGAATCCATCGAATTGACTGAAGTCGCCTACAGGAATTGGTTAAATGCCTGTTACTCCTTTTTGAATGGGAATAAAATTAGGTCGCCATTGCCCGCAGCAATAGAAAAAAAAGAAAAAGCAAAGGGAAAGACAACAACAACAAGTATGGATGATGCTAATCTAACCAAAGATGAGCAAAAGAGTATAAACAATATGTTTAGGGAATCCTTGACCTTTGATTAATATAAATATGTTATATTTACAAGAACTAAATCGATTCTAAATCAACATTTATCTAGTTTGTTACAGCAAATCCGCGTCTCAGCTACACAGACCTACGCTAGGCCAATGTTTTTACTTATGCCAAGGATCAAGCGTAGCTGTTAACTTTAAAAGGTTGTTATTTTTATACAAGCAAATTTTCTCAAGTGCTGCCGGCTAATTTTTTGGTTTAGCCACTTTTGTCAATTCTTTTCTCTAGCTCCTCTAGGATTCTCCGAATCTCTCTAATTTCATGCATGACTTCTTGTTGAGTTAACGGAATTCCCGATTCCCTCTGTACGTGTTTATACGCCTCTTCAGATTTTCTGACGATTACCGAAATAAACAGATTAATTATGATAAAAGTTCCAATTACAATAAAACTGGCAAAGTATAGCCAATATATTGGTCCCAAATTAGTCAAAACTGGTTGCATAACATTCACCCATCCCTCGAGTGTTATGATTTGAAATAACGTTATTAATGAAGTCGGAAATGAAGACCAGTGTTGAGGATCAACATCCCTGAAAAGGTGGTATCCCACAATTGCATATATGAAGAAAAGAATGGAAAGAAGAATTAGGATATTGAATATGCTTGGTATTGAGCGGACTAGGGTGGATACTATTGCACGCAGCTCAATGGATTTAGTTACGAGCCTTGTTATTCTAAGCAACCTGACCAGCCTGGCTATTGTTGAAAATTGGCCAGAGGTCGGCATGAGGGACAGTATTATGATGGCAAAGTCAAAGCAATTCCATGGCTCTTTGAAATAAGTTTGAGGTCTGGGGTAAACCGCGATAAGTCTCAGCGCTGCCTCAACTATAAAAACAGAAATTACAAGACTTTGAACAAGTCTAAATGTTTCAGCCTCAAATAACTCAGTGTTTTTTCCCATGGAGAACAAAGCTGGAGTCGCTTCAATCGCAAGGGCAAATGCCTGAAGAAGAATCACTCCTGTTATTATCCAGTCAAATGAGTTACTGGACACAATTCTTTGCGCAAAATCAACGATTCTGCTTTTGCCTCTTTCTGATGATGATATCTTTTCTTCCATTATGATGCTTAGGCACCTATTTTTTCTGCTATGATACACTGATCACCGCCTTTAGCATGATATTCGATCCCAATATTATCTAGACTTTGCATGTTGGTTCAAATATACGAGAGGTTAAAATTAAGTAAGTTGGATACTATCAAGAAACAGTTTGTAAATTGAGTTAATGGTATTTTAATCATTACGATAACCCATCGAATATCATATGTTCACTTATATCTGTCCTTTGACGCGTTTGAGAACTCTAGCAGTGCTCCTACACAGCTGTATTGGTGATTAGGCTATTTTCTTACGACTCACATGACTTTAAACTCATATAAATAATATTTTACTGTGTAAAGCATGGGAAAAAATGAAACTGAAGAACAAGGAAGAGCATCTGCAACGCAGTGGGCGGAACTTATGGGACAGCTATTCGATAGGCTTACCGGGAAAGGAGCGGTGGTATCTTATGGCTTTAGAAACTTAGAGATTGATATCCCAAAGGCAGCAGGACCACAGGGTCAGACATTAGGTAGCGCTAAATGGGTAATTAATGGGGAGCTGGTAATAAAGGCCCAAGCGCAGTCCGCAGGTGATATCGAAAGATAGGAATGGACAAAATCTGTGGCCTATTTTAATACCTAGTATTTATTATAATTAGAACCCTCATTTCCGCCTATTTCTGGTTAGCCGCTTTCTCGCCTGCCTCCGGAGATACTTCTCCAGCTCGTCTGGCGACATGTTTCTTAGTTTGTCCGTATCCAAGTCGAGGCTAAATTCAGTTATTCCAGACCCAGAAAAGTTTCCTTCATCTTCTAAATCATCTTTGTGCTCCAATTGTCCGTCAAAGTAGCTGGACCGATCTCTTTTCTTCATGGTCTATTTATGATTGCCTTAGGCTATTCTTTATATAAGTGTCAGGGAGACATCGTCGCAGACAATTTTTAATAATAGGTTGGTCAGGTTGAAAATATGCCAGTAATTCAAATAACGATCAGCATGGGGAGATCTATTGAACAGAAAAGAGAATTAGTTAACGTCTTAACAGAAGAGACAGCTAGGATTATGAAGACAGACAAATCAAAGATAAGAATTTTGATCTACGAAGTTTCAAGAGAAAACTGGTCAAATGCAGGAGTATTAGGGATAGACATGGATTAGGAAGTACTTTGAATAAATTCTGTCTATCATAATTTGGGTTTGGTCATCGAATTAAGAACAAAGAATCAAAAGTATATGGTTGTCGATATGCTTCAGCCCTACTTCTTTTTTTAATCCTCTCCATCCTCTTCCTCAATTTCGGATTCTTCTTCTAATCCGGTTTCTCCAATACTACCATCACCAACAGTTGCATTCAATGATATATCAACAAATTCTGGTCTATTAGCCGGTGAATTGTTACCTGTGCTGCATATCAATTGTAATTCCTTAGTTGTCAGCACACACGCCTTATACTCATCTCCTGCATTTACAGTGACATTTGGAAATGTCGCTACATACTCTACAAGATGGCTACTACTACCACTACCACCAGTAATACCTCCACCACTGGAGTTTATCGGAATTACATATGGTGCTTCTGAATCTAGAAATTTAACTCTTGATGCTTCACCATTATTTGCAGTAACAATTGCAACTACATCACCCTTTGATTTATCTACCCCAAATACTGTCATGATTACTTTGAATATGTCTTCTCCTTTTCCTGTTTCCGCATGAATTGGAGTTACAGTGAAAATGGCTGCAAATAATGTCAGAAGAGTTCCTAATATACCTGCTAAACTAGTAATTCTATCTCTTCTATAAACTAAACCCATGTTCTTATTACGTCTCATAAATGATTAAAATGTATCCAACAATAGGGACATTTTCGACCCTAAGAATTATCTCAATCTGCCCTGACATTCCAACCTACCGAGTTCCACCATGGAGCATTAATAGTTCTGACCGCTATAGAGAGTAAGTTGACTCTGTTATTTCATTTAAAAATAAGCTGCTATCTAATCTAGAAAAAATTGATAAGTCTATCGCTGCTCCCGGCTTCATTATCTCTACTAAATTCCTACCCGATTCTTTTTCTCTCCACCATTTGTCTCCAAATTGATTTCTAAGGTACATGTCAAGTTCAGATGCTCTTACTGCTGCCAGTAAATAACTTGGTACATACATTATTGATTCAGGAAGAATATGGTGCAATAACCAATATTCTCCTGGTATCTCAAATCCGGTATATTCTTTGATCAGCCTCGAATAAACATCACGGGCTTTATCCATTGACATATCTTCCCTCCAAAATTCAAGTTTCATCAAAGAGTTAGCCGTATAAAATGTCACGAAAAATAACTCCATGAAGTGAGTCCTTGCTATTAGTTTGTCAATTAGAACTCTATCAATCTTTGTATGATCTAATAAAGATTCTACATACCCGCTGTTCTTAGTCAACCGTTCTAAAAAGGTGGAGAAAATTTCAGCTACTCCCATCGATATCCTGTATTTATTCCAATACTCCTTATTTGGATCAACGGAGCTAGCATGTATAGCATGCCCAGTTTCATGGAAACAAGCTTGAAAGTCGAAAATAGGGCTTTCTCTCTTATAGAGGACACGTATATCCTCAGGGATGCGCACAAAGAAGCATATTGGTGATGGATATTTGTTGTTCCTATCCTCCGTGTCAAAAACAATTTTGCCTAGATCAAAATCCATATTTGCTAGTGTTCTTTTTACCTCACCGACTGGATCGATACCTGAGAATTTGTTATCAATATCTGAGTAAACCCTATTTCGGAAAAAGTAAAAATCATCATAATATTCCGCTTGTCTGTTCAGGATGGTTTTGCTAACATCATCAAGTGCTTCTCTAAAGGGCTTTTTTGCTCTCCGGCCCATGGATTTTACAAATTCAGCCAATTGCTCATATGACACGTTTTCGTGTTCCAAGTAAGAGGAGATTGGGTCTAGTCCTCGGCTTTGACCCAGATCTTTGTAAACGCCCTTTATTAATGAGAATCTTTTTTCTATAATTGGCGCTATATGATGGGTTTTCGAAATGAATTCGTCGTAAACATCTTTTCTCTTTTTATGATCCATTTCCGAACTGTTGAATTGTCGCCAACTACTCCAGTTGACCGGAGAACCTTTGATTGTGTGTCTTGATGATGCAATCTTGGTATTTCTGACATTGTGTAACTCCAGCTCAAGCTTTTTTGCTTTTGAATAGGCAATATCTTCTATCGAACCAAGCAGAAGCTCTCTAGGCTCAGAAAAAAAATCGATAAATATTTGGGAACTGTTTATCTTGACCTCAGCCAAATGTTCTATTAGTTTTTCATTATAATTTAGACCTGCATATTGCTTGTATTGCTCATCAGTTTCTGATATGTAAATTAGCTCATCTAGCTCGCACCAGTGTTTAAGGTTCAAGTCTTTTATGACAAGACGTCTAAACCAGGTTCTCTTATTAATTCATCGTTATGAAACTGTGGCTCGTTTTTAATGTGGCGGTTTCTTTTGATGTAGCAGGGAGAATAATGACCAGCATGCTCGTTGTATTCCGATGAAAGATGGATTGTGCGCGAAGATGCGATAGAGTTAATTTAGGATATTTGAAGATATTCTATTTCTATGCTAATGACGCTGGATTCTAGGGCAAAGCTTAACAATGGAGTCGAAATTCCATACCTTGGCTTAGGAGTTTACCAGACGCCTCCAGGGGAGGCAACCATGCGTGGAGTAAGCTATGCATTGAAGATAGGTTATAGACACATTGATACAGCTGAGTTGTACGGGAACGAGGCCGACGTAGGTAGAGCGTTGCTTGCCAGCGGGATTGAAAGAGAAGAGATCTTTATTACTACGAAGGTCTGGAACAGCAATCAAGGATATAATTCAACTAAACGTGCTTGCCAAGCAAGCCTAAGACGTTTGGGTTTGTCTCACGTGGACCTGTATCTAATCCACTGGCCAGTCCAAGGTACTGGAAGCGACACATGGAGGGCAATGACAGAGTTACTAAAAGAAGGCAGAGTCCGGGCAATAGGCGTAAGCAACTACTCAATAGAAGACTTGAAAGATATTCTCGAAACTTCAGATATTGTGCCCGCAGTCAATCAGGTAGAATTTCACCCGTTCTTTTATCAGAAAGATTTACTGCAGTTTTGCAACAAGAACAAAATCCATCTCGAGTCTTATAGTCCACTTACTAGAGGCAAGAGGCTCAACCATCCAAATATATTAAGGATAGGAAAAAAAAACGGTAAGACTCCAGCGCAGGTTCTAATACGCTGGGCGCTGCAACATGGCTTAATTGTAATCCCAAAGTCAGTGCACGAAGCTCGAATAAAAGAGAATAGTGAAGTGTATGATTTTGATCTCGATACAGAGGATATGAATGCTCTCGACTCAATGAACGAAAATTTGCAAACAGTTTTCTTGGACTAGCACACGAGAAACAAAAAAGTGTAACAAACCGTCAAACTCTACACGCCGCATCCTACATGTAATCCGTTAGCGCAAGCTGATTTTTGTTAATGTATGATTTTGTATTTTTTTCAATCCAATTCGTAGCAACCAAGTTAGGAAAATCAAAAGACATGCCTCTGGCAATAACTTTACGACTTAGTTTCTCTAACAATGTTTTTGAATAGGAGGTATCAGCTTCCAAGTTATACTTTGATTCTAGAGGTTCTTTAAAATGATATAATCGTTCGTATTCTTTGAAACCATTTGGCACCTCTAGAACCGTTAGAATATTTTTGATTCTTTCCCATATGTCTGCCCTTAGCCTCAGAGTAGCACCGAAAACATGACCAACTCCCGCCGTTTGACAATTGTCGACTATAGAGTCAAGATCATCAGGCGAATCGGTGAGTAGCGGAATAATAGGATCTATGTTTACTCCACATCTTACGCCGGCGTCGCTGAACTTTCTTATTACTGAGAACATTGTATATGTGGGAGGGGTTCCAGGCTCGATGATGCGTCGTAATGTTTCGCTGGTAGTTGTAATAGACCATACTACAAAGCAATTGTCTTTGTACCGCTGATGGAGCTCCAGATCCCTGGAGACCAAAATTGATTTGGTAAAAACGTAATAGGGAATGCAGTACTTTTGTAGTACTTCAACACATTTTCTTGTTAGTTCAAACCTAAGCTCGGCTGGCTGATAAGGGTCTGTCGCAGACGATACCATTACCGGTTCAATAGGTCCTCTTTTCAATGATTTTATTTGATCCTCAAGTATTTGAGGAGCATTACTTTTAGAATAAATTTTATCATAAAAATCGGGTGACCATTCATATGTGGCATAGCAATAGCCGCACCTATGCTGACAACCCTGATAGGGGTTAATAGTGAGTCCTCGATATTTCTTTACTATAAACGGATGAAGCAGAGATTTGCTCTCCTTTATTTGTAATTCAGGAGCATTTTTTGCATACCATAGTTTCATAATATACAGCGCAAATACTCGTGTAATAAGGCAGGAAGCCCCACAGAGGGAGGGAGAATACAGGTGATTTCATGGAAATGCAGATTAACAAGTCGAGTGTTTTGTTAGTCGGTCACATAGATAACACTAGTCTTGCTATCTCCAGTAGCAATATCTAATAGTAAAATCTATCAAAAATCTTACAGAGAATGGTTTCGTATCTTATACGCACAAATAAATTTGAGCAAAGATCAAGAGGAGAAAAAAAAATTCAAGCCCAAGTCTCACGGGCGCGAAGACTCAACTGGCAATCCATTAGGTAGCCAAGATCTCGAGTCAAAGGATAAGAACAGCAGGCTGCAACAACAAAAACAACGAGAAATAGATCAACAAAATATATCCCCAGAAGAAATAATAGAAGAGGAAGAAAAAAGACAGCCACAGACCACGCAAGAATAATAAAGTCTAAACCTCAGCCTCTCACAAATGTGCTAATCACCTCAGTCCATGCACTTGCAATATTGATTGGATTATATCCTCCCCCACCTAATGCAATTATTCTTCCATCTGAGTGCTTATGTGAAAGTTGGTGCAGTATTTCTGACGCAAATCTGTGCACCTTGGGACTACAACGCAAGTGTGTTAACGGGTCATCATTCATACAATCTGCTCCACATTGAAAAATAATTAATTCAGGCCTTGCAATTCTGTCGACAAAGTCTTTGATTCTTTCAAACGCATTGAAAAAGTCGCTATCATCTGAGCCAGGCTTTAAAGGTATATTCAATTTGGTACCTTTAGCATCACCTAAGCCGTTTTCTGATTCGTTACCGGTACCAGGATATAAATAACGGCCATCCTCATGGGTATCTGCAATAAAGAGTGCGGGATCGTCTTCAAATTCATAATATACCCCATCGCCATGATGTGCGTCTATATCGACATAGGATATTCTTTTTATGCCGTACTTTTCTCGAGCTATCAAGATAATTATACCAATATCGTTAAAAACACAGAATCCTCCCGCATATCCGCGACGTGAGTGATGAAGTCCTCCAATGGGGTTAAAAGCATGTAGTATCCCATCTCTTTTTTCCATCACCAATTCCAGCGCTTTTACACTCGTGCCGACGACATAAGACGAAGCCTCGAAAACCCCCCTAAAAGCAGGTGTGTCACCGCTGTCTAGAAAACCGGTACCGACTTTCGAACATTTTTTGACAAGATCAATATATTCCCTGTCATGAAATCGTAATAGAATTTCTTCCTGTATAGTCTCAGGACTTTCAATATGAATCTGAGTAGATTTATCAAGACCCAAGGCACAGAACTTAGACCAGAAGGCATGTATCCTATTCGAATTAAAAGGGTGTGCATTACCAAAACTATAACTCGCGAGCTGCTCTCCGAAAAAGACAGCTGTTTTACACATACAAGCACATTTAATGGTTGCATACAAAATAAGCATTTAGAAAGTTTCTGCGCGATTACCTGATCGACCCACCCGCGGTTGTCAACTATTACCAGTGTCAAACGCGTTTATGCTTAACTTGATTTAACCAGGATTCTAAAAGGTCGCAAGATACCACATATGTATTGGAGGATATGATTATTGAGTTAATTTATTATTTCGTCTCTATAAGAAATATAACTAAGAACAATTATGGGCTTATTTACGGAAGTGTCACATAATTTTCCGAGACCTTTTCCTTCTATTCTATTGTTATGCGTCGTCAAGAATTATAGGTCATGTCTAATGGTGTTTGCCTATCGAATTCTATTGGACTTTAATAACATTATCTGACTATTCCTCTGTCCTTGTCTTTGTTCCCAAACATTGCTTTCCATCTTCTGTGGGATTCAGCCCTTGACATCAAGGTAGAGGAATGTGGAACGACTGAAACCCTTTCTATATTTGGGATTTTAGAGCGAATTTCCATCTCTATTTCTAATGACAACAACTCGACGTCTGTCAGTGGCTTATTTCCATCAACTTCCATATGCACCTCTGCTTGTGCGACAATACCTGAAGAGCGCAAAAGAACCGATCGGACTCGAATTTTTTCATAGTTGAACCTTTCTTCGACCGTTTTTTTAACCAACTCGGTTATCTTCGGATTTTCCCATGCATCAACAAGGATAAGAGATGACCTTTTTAAAGATATGTAAGATACTGAAAATATATATCCTGCAATTATCATGCCTCCTATAGCATCAGCCTGTAATATGCCAAACTGGCTAGCAACTAGAACACTGAAGAAACCCACTACAGAAGCAGAGCCGTCCTTTATGGAATTTCTAGCATCAGTCTTAAGAGATAACAAATTGTACTTATTAGCAATAATTCTCATTTGAAACGCTCTGTGCAGGGATATTGCACCGGCGGCAGCCAATACTACCATGGTTAAAATTGGCTGTCTGATCTCATGGGGTTCCACCAGGGACTGGTACGAATGATAAAAAATTACTGCTCCTATTATAACCATTCCTATAGCAGCCATCATAGCTGCGAAGCTTTCAACCTTGTGATACCCAAAATGGAACTTCTTGTCAGGAGGCTTGTGAGCAATCCTCAAACCGAGAAGGACAATAAAAGAGATTGTAGCATCCGATATAGAGTCTATCCCGTCAGCAGTGGCGACTACACTTCCACTGATATATCCAGTTACAAGCTCGGCAACACCAATACTTATTAATGTAACAACAGAAATCTTTGCAATCCTTTGGCCTGCCACTATTCCTTCGTTAACTAGATCAGAATGAGATGCCTTTGTTGACGAAAATTCTGGATTCCTTATCTCGTCTCTATCCTGCGAAGAATCATCCAATTTTATGAGATGAAGAGATATGTGAACGATCGTATTTAAAGATAGACACGAACAAGCTCCATCGATTTTGCATAAAATATTGCAGATGCCCACATTACTTTGCAAATATTTCTTAAATTATGACATATATCTACTTGTTTAATAGCAAACGGGATAAAAGCCGATTTTCCCTTGAATTATAGGACAAAAAAGCATCCTTAGCATCGAGAATGATTGTTAACATGGGGACAATCCAAGATGACCTTAGGCCATTCGTAGCCTAAGCATTTTCTACTCACCGTCTTTGTACTTACTACCGGATTCCTGCAAACGGAAAAAATACAAGCAACTATTGTGATCCATTCATTAGTATCTTTGTCCTTACTCGGTACTATTTTGCAATCTATATTTCGGTCCGCCAAAAATTCTAGATATTGTCAATGTTTTGGCCCATTCTTCGAGTGACTCAACGACGGCGCGAGCATGATGAATATTAGTACCAACAGTTACCACACCGTGGTTTGCTATAATAATTGCTCGAACACTTGTCATTGGATCCCAGTTCTCAAACCCTTCTGAGACTATGTTTGCCAGATCAGCAGATCCAGACGGCCTATTTGGAACCGTAATTGGGTTTCCCACTACAATCTTGGCTTCCTCTAATATGTTTTGAAATTTCTCCTTCGATATAGCGATCCCGAGTGTGTAAGGGCTATGAGTGTGAACAATTGCATTTATGCGAGGTGATCTATTGTAAATAGAGGCATGCATTTGCCACTCAATGCTTGGCTTTTGCTTTCGTGAACGAAGTGTTTCCCCCGTTTGCACGTTAACCATTACCAAGTCTTTCTCTCTCAGATTATAACGTGGAATCCCTGATGGCGTTATCCACATCCAATTCTTATCCTGTGCCCGAAAACTATGGTTGCCGGATATTGGTGAGGTATAACCCATAGCGTATAGACTCCTGACGCATTTTACAAGATCAGCCTTAGCTGTCAATAGACCTTCATTTCGCCCGCCTACCTATATCGAGGAAAATCCAAGCAATAACTTTTTATAAATATGACTTTTACTTTCTAATAACTTGCCAATCTTTCTTGATGTTCACAAGATTCCTTTTAGTGAGGAACAAATAAAGGAATTAAGCAATTCACCTCGAGATGAGTTTGGTGTAACACATGTAAACATAATGTTCAATAAAGATGTCAATGTGTGCTTTTGTCTCTTGGATGCTCCAGACAAAGTTGCAGTCGAAAGACATCATGATAATGCCGGAGTAAAATGTGAGTGGATTACGGAAGTTTCTATGGCTAAGCCCTTCGAGCGATCGTAAGATCCGTTCACTGTGTCTATGCTCCAAATGGTATTACTAATAGTACCTTAATATCAATAGTATTCATGGAATCAATTCAATACTCTCGTCACTACTATGTCTATCGTTCCCTTATGCCTTCGAGATTGGAAACGACCTGCCATAGCATTGTTCTAATATGTGATTTCATACCCTTATCTTGCGTAAGTCTGTCCAACATACTTATTGCATTTGCAGCTCTAACTGATAGGCTGAATTTGTCGTCTCTATCTTTCAATAGAATAACCAGCTCTGATATTTTATTTTTGATATTTCTATTCACTTCGCCATGATGGTTGCGATTAATATTTTCAAGCGTTGCTATTGCCGCAGCTATATTTTCCTGATTAGTTTTATCTCTTAATAGTTCCTTTTCTTTTCTTGTTTGCCTTTTATTGTCGGGTTTTGGAGCTATTGATATTCTTTTTTCAGCTTCTGTCATCGTGGATTTCATGTATTTAGGTAGATAAAGGTATATCAAAGTATTGTGTGTCATCGATAGATGGTATTTCCCTAACGTTCACAATATCTTATCATTATGGCTTCTGACTGATTGACACATTGCTAATTTTTTTGAATTTTGATAGTAAATTCAATTCATATGAAGACTACGAGAGCTCCGGTTCCATTGGCAAGCTCTACCTCGGGCAGAGCTAGACATACAATCAATAACCTGGTCGCATCATTAAATGCCAAAATATCCTTAGCTGAGGATTACAGGGACGAAATTAGGAGATCCAACGTTGTTGCATCTTGAGTAGTAAGCAGGTGAAATCTTATATTTGACATAGTCGATAGCGCTATTATGAATGAAAAATTAAAAATAAACAGGGGGATGTTGCTGTCTGGTCTATTCATTTCGTCAATGCTAGCAGCAACGACGTTGATGGCGGTAGGAAACTTCCACGCACAAGCACAAAATACCAGCAGCACGGGCAATCAAACCGAAAACTTAGAATCTGTTAGGAACAGTATTAATGAGACACTTCAAGCTCTGCAGACCAATGATACAGCAGGTGCTCTTCAATCCTTAAACGAAGCTGACCGCCAGTTATTTGAAATAATGAGGAATCTGCCTAGTAATGCAGAGATAGAAGAGGAAGGCGAAGAAGAAGCCGGATAGAGCGATATCAGATAATTCCAATAATCCTCTCTTTTTGAGATATGATGTAGATTATTAAATCGTCATAGTGGAAGCTAATAAGGACTATTTATCCAACAAGTAAACTATGCCTATTGCATTAAGGGAAGCACTCAGACTAGCGGCCTGTCCATAGACAACATTTCACCTATCTTGGTTCGCTCTCCATCTATGATTCTATTCAAGACTTCAATGGCCGCATGTTTATCTAGGTATTCATTGTTGTTTCCGCATCGGTATGAATATGTGCATCTAGGACAACCACTTTCGCTTTCGCATGGGCACTCTGATAATATTCTAAAGGCTCTTAGTACTGCTTTATCAAATTTGTCATACAGCGCCCTGCTGGCACCATTTCCACCTATGCTTCCATCGTAAATAAAGACCAAACCGGAAGAACCAAGAGATATTCCCCCTAAATCCTGCGATGCGCCTCCAGTTGCCAACACACTTCCCTCTATTAGGACATGCTCTGATGCATGATAGCCGCTCATTTCTACATATTGTTCGTCATTGGCAGCAATCAAAATATCCTTCGGCTTGGGCGCTCGAAATACCAACCCTTTGGTAATAAACTCGAATTCTATAGGAGACTCAAAGATTACTTTTGTCCCATGAATCGCTTCTCCGCCAACTTCGATGTTAGCGTAGCCTGCGATTTTCTTTTGAATTTTTAAGGAACAATACATAACCTCCAAACCATATGCCTGCTTTGCTTCATGAGTTTTCAATATGGTCGGCCATTCATCTACAATCGCCTTAGTGTAGTAGGGATAATTGACCGGAAGTGATTCTAGTTCAGCGTAAGGTGTATTAGTATTTGGTCCTGCTATTCGCCGCCCCGCTTCGTGTTTGTTGTCAAAATGGAGCTTACGAACTTGGTACCTTTTTCCAGACAAAAAGTATATTGCACTATCGTGAAGCTCTTCAATTGCTTGAGGCATTTGACGTTCTCCAATAAGTTTTCCGTGATAGATTATATGTACAGTCGTTCCTATTCCTCTGATGCTAAAACCTCTCAAGACATCCATTGCCTTTACATAGTTGGGTACAAATTTTCCGTTCGATAACCGAATAAGATCATTTGAAATTAGTTTCTGAATACAATCCCAAATAGGAGTCGATTCAGACATAGAAATAGGCTTATCGCAAGCCATAGCAAGGACCTGATTCTCTTCTACAAATGGATTAGAGGGATCGGTATATACTATTTCATGATCCTCTAGA
>OCZV010000220.1_pt1 | contig 20666 bp, 21 predicted proteins | sample 1539051 | NCBI WGS metagenome assembly OCZV01 (sample SAMEA3113581, study PRJEB22503) | soil metagenome
CCGCCGGCAGGTCGGCGCGCCGGAAGACGGCGATCACGCGGGCCGGATGCGGAAGCGTCCCGACTCCGGCGAGGAGCCCGGGAGCCACGGTCTCCGGCCCCCGAAGGCGGTCGAGGAGGACGGGCCGCTCGGCGTCGACGAGGGCCTCCACGGGCTCGAGGCCAGCGTCGAGCCCGGCGGCGACGAGATCCTCGCCCTCGCAGGCGAAGAGCCCGAGCTTCTCCCGCTGCCGCCGCGCCTCGAGCTTGCGCACGAGCTTGAGCCGCGGGTTGGCGGCCGACGTGATGATCAGTGCCCTCCAGGCAATGAACGCCTGCTTCTGCGGGGCACCATTACCTGAAGTGACACTAGGCTTCGAGCGCGGACTTCGCCCGCTCGGCGATCTTCGCGAACGCGGCGGGATCGTTGACCGCGATGTCGGCGAGCGCCTTGCGGTCGAGCTGGATCTCGGCCTTGCGGCAGCCGGCGACGAACTGGTTGTAGGAGAGGCCCTCCTGCCGAGCGGCCGCGTTGATCCGCACGATCCAGAGCTGACGGAAGACGCGCTTCTTGCGCTTGCGGTCCCGGTAGGCGTGGTTGTCGGCCTTCTGGACGGCCTCCTTCGCCTTCCGGTAGGAGATCGAGCTCTGGCCGACGTAGCCCTTCGCGCGGTCGAGCACCTTGCGGCGCTTCTTGCGCGCGTGGACGGATCGCTTGACGCGGGGCATCGCTACCTCCTCCTGCGGCTACCGGCCGAGCAGGCGCCCGACGTCCTGGACGTTCGACTCGTCCACGTCGTGGTTGCGGCGGAAGCCGCGGCGCCTCTTGGCGGTCTTCTTCTCGAGATTGTGGCTCTGCATGGCGTGGCGGCGCAGGATGCGACCCTTGCCGGTCACCTTGAACCGCTTCTTCGCCGCTGAGTTTGTCTTCTGCTTAGGCACTTTGTGCTGCTCCTACCTCTCGTCCGACGGTCCTGTGCGGCGCGAGCACCATGACCATGTTCCGCCCGTCCTGGAGCGGCGGGGACTCGATCGTCCCGAGCTCCTTCACGTCCTCGGCGAGCCGCATGAGGAGGTCCCGCCCGCGCTCCGGATGCGTCTGCTCTCGGCCGCGGAACATGATCGTCACCTTCACCTTCGCGCGCGAGTTCAGAAAACGGACCACGTGGCTCTTCTTCGTCTCGTAGTCGTGGACGCCGATCTTGGGACGGAGCTTGATCTCCTTGACCTGGATCTGGGACTGGTGCTTCCTCGCGGTCTTGGCCTTCTGCTCCTGCTCGTACTTGTACTTGCCGTAGTCCATGATCCGACAGACCGGCGGATCGGCGTTGGCGGCCACCTCGACGAGGTCGAGGTTCTTCGAGTACGCGTACTCGAGCGCCTCGGCCGTCGGCTTGATCCCGACCTGCGAGCCGTCGGAGTCGACCAGCCTCACGCGCGGGACACGGATCGCCTCGTTGATCCGGGTCGTGTCCTGGGGCGGCCGGGACTGGTCGAACCTGCGCCGCGGCCTCACTGAAACGTCACCAAGTTGTGCTGCTTCCTCCTCCTAGAACAACGAAAAGCTGCACGCAGGCAGCTCGTCATGTCCCCAATTCGGTTGAACCTCCGATGAGCGCGCGGCTCCGGAGGTGAGGAAACGGTGCTCCTGCTTGCAGAGATCAGAGTCTAGCAGCGGCGAGGAGCTCCTCGGCAAGCGCGTCGGCCGAGATCACGGACTGTTCACCACCCCGTCGCCGAACCGACACGGATTCGAGCGACTCGCGGTCGCCCCACACGACGACGTAGGGGACCTTCTCGAGCTCGGCGTCCCGGATCCGGCGCCCCAGCGTCTCGTCGCGCTCGTCCACCCCGGCGCGGAGCCCCTCGGCCCGCAGGCGGTCGGCCAGCGACTCGGCGTCGGCGCGATGCGTGTCGCCGACGGGGAGGATCCGCACCTGCTCGGGCGCGAGCACGAGCGGGAGGTCGCCGCCCGTGTGCTCCAGGTACACGCCGACGAAGCGCTCGAACGAGCCGAGGAGCGCGCGGTGGATCATCGCCGGCATGTGCTCGGCGTTGTCGTCACCCTGGTAGACCAGGCCGAAGCGCTTCGGCATCTGCAGGTCGAGCTGCACCGTCCCGAGCTGCCAGCTCCGTCCCAGGGAGTCGGCCATGTGCAGGTCGATCTTCGGCCCGTAGAACGAGCCCTCCCCCGCGCTCTCCGTGTACTCGAGCCCCTTCTCGGCGAGCGCCTTCACGAGCTCGGCCTCCGCGAGGTCCCACTCATCGTCCGTCCCGAGCCGGTTCTCCGGACGCAGCGAGAGCTCGACGCGCATGTCCAGCTCGAACAGGTCGTAGAGGTAGTAGGCAAAGTCGAGGCACGCGAGCAGCTCGTCCGGGACCTGCTCGAGCGTGCAGAAGATGTGCGCGTCGTCCTGGACGAAGTGGCGTACGCGCAGGAGCCCGTGGAGGACGCCCGAGAGCTCGTTGCGGTGGAGGTTGCCCGCCTCCGCGATCCGCAGCGGCAGGTCCCGGTAGCTGTGGGGGGCGAGCGAGTACAGGAGGCAGTGGCCCGGACAGTTCATCGGCTTCAGGCCGAAGTCCCGCTCCTCGATCTCGAGCCGGAACATGTGCTCCTGGTACTTCTCCCAGTGCCCCGAGGTGCGCCAGAGGTCGGAGTCGTAGAGGAGCGGCGTGCGCACCTCCTCGTAGCCCCGCCGCAGGTTCTCGCGCCGGCGCAGGTCCTCGAGGACGTTCCACACGACCATCCCGCGCGCGTGCCAGAACGGCATCCCGGGCGCGAGCTCGGAGAAGTCGAAGAGGCCGAGGTCCTTCCCCAGGCGGCGATGGTCGCGGCGCTTGGCCTCCTCGAGCCGGTGCAGGTGCGCCTCCAGGTCCTTCGGGTCGAAGAAGGCCGTCCCGTACACCCTCGTGAGCTGCGGACGCCGCTCGTCGCCCCGCCAGTAGGCTCCCGCGAGCGAGAGGAGCTTCACCGCCTTGATCGGCTCCGCGTTCTGGAGGTGCGGGCCGCGGCAGAGGTCGACGAAGTCGCCCTGCTTGTAGAAGGAGATGTCCCCCTCCGCAGAGTCGACGAGCTCGACCTTGTACTGCTCGCCCTCCTCCTCGAAGTAGCGGCGCGCCTCGTCCCGGCTCGCCTCCCAGCGCTCCCAGGCGCGCCCCTCGGCGATCTCGCGGCGGATCTCCTCCTCGAGGCGCTCGAGATCCTCCTCCCCGACCGGCTCGGGGAACTCGAAGTCGTAGTAGAAGCCGTTCTCGATCGGCGGCCCGATCGCCACCTTCGTGCCCGGATGGAGCCGCCGCGCCGCCTCGGCGAGTAGGTGCGCGGCCGAGTGGCGCAGGACCCAGAGCGCGTCCGGGTCCTCGCGGTCGCGCGTCGTCAGGATCTGGATCTGCTCGCCGTCCGCGAGCGGCAGCCGCAGGTCCCGCACGCTGCCGTTCGCCCGGACGAGCACGGCCTGCTCGGCGAGCTTCGGCCCGATCGCGCGCGCCGCGTCGAGCCCGCTCGCGCCGTCGGGGAGCTCGAGCTCCGTGCTGTCTGGAAGGATGACGCGCATGGAGGAAGAGGATACTCAGCGGGTTTCCGACCAGGACATCGACGAGACCGAGGAGGGCTCGCCCGTCCCGGACCCCGAGCGGAACGAGGACGAGAACGACGCCGAGGACGTGCCGACCGCGGACTAGGAACTTCTGCCCGCCACGGCAGTCCAAGTAGCGTGAGGCTCCCCGTGATCTCGCTGCTCGCCGCCTTCGCCCTCGTCGCCTGCGGCGAGGGCGAAGGCGCCGGAGAGTGGCGGGACTCGGCGGGCCGAACACTCGCCTCTTACCCCGGACCGGAGCACTGCGACTGGGAATCGGTGACGTTCCTCGAGGTCGCCTTCTCGCTCACCCGGCCGGAGGACGAGCTCGCGCGTCGCTCCCAGTACCTGCGCGACCCGGACGGCGTGCTCGAAGCCCTCGTCGTGGCGCCCTACGACGGCGACGCCTCGCTGCCGGAGGACGCCGTTGCCACGGGATTTCACAGCGGCGACGCCGAGCTGTGGGTGAGCCCGGCGGACGCGGACGGAGACACGTACGGCGCCGTCTACGTCGTCGACGACGACGTCGAGCGCTGGCCGCGGACGCGGGAGGAGATCGCCTGCGCCTGAACCGGGGGCTAACGGCGGTCTGCCTCCGAGCCGATGATCGTGGAGTGATCCGCCGCCGCGCTCTCCTGTTCGTGGTCGCTGTCTCGATGCTGGTGCTGCCCGGGTGCGGGTGGCTTCTCGGGCCCACGGCCGGCGACAGCGCGGAGGCGAGCGCGAGCTCCGAGGAGGAGGCGGCGGCCGCGAACGTCCGCGCGTCGATCCCCGCCATGGAGGCCTACTACGCCGACAACGCCTCCTACGCCGGCGCGACGGCCGACGCGCTGCGGGCCTACGACTACGGGATCGGCGACGTCCAGGTCCTCCCCAGCGCCGACGGGACGAGCTACTGCATCGCGAGCACGGTCGGCTCGGCGACGATCAGCAAGCACGGGCCGACGGTCGGACTCCAGCCCGGCGGCTGCTGAGCCGCCTACGCCTCGAGCGCGCGGGCGATCGCGTCGCGCCCGCCGCGCAGCACCGGCTCGCCGTGCGAGGCGAGCACCATCTCGACGGGCAGGTCGAGCAGCGGCCGTAGCGCCTCCCGCAGCTCGGGCGCGCGCATGCCGCTCGGCAGGTAGCGGAGCCAGGATTCGGCGCACAGGCGGAGCCCGCCGTTGTCGGCGCCGATCAGCCGGTCGCCGGGAACGAGCGCGCGTGGCTCCGGGAGCCAGACCATCGTCTCGCCCGCTCCCTTGATCTGGACGGTCTCGACGCCCTCGGGCAGGGCCGCGCGCGCGCGGGAGGTGGACGCGTCGTACCGTGCCGCGAGCTCCTCCCGGCTGCGCCGGTGGAACTGGAGCGTCGTCAGGAGCGCGACGCGGCGGCCATGGCGGCGGACGAGGGCGTCGAGCGCGTCGCGGAGGTCCGCACGGTCGTCCGGGACGAGCGGGTCGACGAGCACGAGCGCGTCCGGCGCCTCGTAGGCGACGCAGCCGACGTCCGGGCCCCAGTCGGCCGGGCTCCCCGGATCCGGGCTCGGATCCGCGTCCGGATGCCGGGCCGTCCAGCGGTGGAGGCCCGGGGCGAGCTCGACGAGGCCGCTCAACGTTCCTCGACCGCGCTTCTGAGGTGCGGTGGCGCCTTCAGCCAGTAGCTCTCGCGCATCCATTCGAGCGCCGCCTCGAGCGACTCCTCGTCGTCGACCTCCGCGGTCACCCACCCGTACCGGCCGACGTAGCGCGCCCGGTGGACGTACGGCAGGAGCTCGGCGATCTCGCGCTCCTCCGGCGTCAGCTTGACGGTGAGGGAGACGGCCGTCTCGCCGACGTTCATCGAGGCGAACATGCGGTTGTCGGAGCACTTGAAGACCGGATGGCCCCAGGGCTCGTCCTCGTAGGCCTCGGGCAGGGAAAGCGCGAGCTCCCGCAGGCGCTCGGCCAACTCGGCGAGATCCGGCACGGAGCCAGCCTAACGGTCTCGTCCGGGGCGAGCCGGTGGGTGAGAAATTGTGAGGATTCTGCAAATTCTCCCGCTCCTAGGGCTTACGCGAGGTTTCGAGGCGTACCCTCCTCAAGCGCGGGCCGGAGGCCCTGGAGCTGGCCGCAGGCTCCCGGATCTCTCCCCCGGCCCGCAGCCCACGGACGCCGAGGCGGAGCCCCGCCGCAACGGGCTCCGCCTCGAGCGCTTCAGTCTACTCTCACGCGCCTCGGCGTCCCAAGCGCAGCCCGGCCACGAGGCGGCGAGAGCCGCCGGAGGAGGAGGCGAGCTCGTAACAGGTGCCTCATGGTGCAGGCCCGACAATTGCACAACCAGGGCGCCCGATCAAGAGGCGGGCCCGCGCCCTCCGGAGAGGACGCGGGCCCGTGGGGAGAGAGCTTCCGGCTAGCGGCCGGCCGGGGCGGGGGCGGGCACCGTGCGCGGAGCCGCCTCCGTCTCGTGGGAGACCTGCGGCAGCCACTCGAGCCACCGCGGCAGGTACCAGTTCCAGTCGCCGAGGAGCTTCATGGCCGACGGCAGGAGCACGGCGCGGACGATCGTCGCGTCGATCAGGATCGCCGCCGCGAGACCCACGCCCGCCTGCTTCATGTCGATCGTCGAGAGGGTCGCGAAGATCGAGAAGACCGCGACCATCACGATCGCCGCCGCCGTGACGACTCCCGCGGTCGACTTGATCCCGTGGGTCACGGCCGCCTCGGTGTCGAGCCCACGGTCGAACGCCTCCCGGATCCGGCTGAGGATGAACACGTGGTAGTCCATCGACAGGCCGAAGAGGATCACGAACATGAAGAGCGGGAGCCAGGCAGTGATCGCGCCGGTCGACTCGAAGCCGAGGAGCGACTCGCCCCAGCCCCACTGGAAGACGATGACGAGGAGCCCGTAGGCCGCCGCCACCGACAGCAGGTTGAGGACGACCGCCTTCGCCGCGATCACGATCGAGCGGAAGGCGACGAGCAGCAGCCCGAAGGCGAGGAGCAGGACGAAGGCGAACACGTACGGCGCCCGGTCCTTCGTGAGCTGGCTGAAGTCGTACGAGGAGGCCGCCTCGCCCCCGACCGCGACCTCGGTCCCCTCGACGGCGCCGATCGTGGCGGGGATGACGTCCTCGCGGAGGGTGAGGAGCGCCTCGGTCGAGGTGTCGTCGGTGCCCGTGCCGGCAAGCGGCACGGAGATGACCGCAACCGTCGCGTCGTCGTTCACCTGCACCTGGATCGGGTCCTCCATCCGGCCCGTGGCCAGCGCCTGCTCACGGAAGTCGGCGAGCGCGGCCTCGAACCGCGGCGAGGTGACGTCGTCGGCCTCGACGGCGACCACGGCGGGAAGCGGGCCGCCCGGGAAGGAGGCCTGGATCCGGTCGTAGGTCTGCATGATCGGGATCTCGCGCGGCAGGCTCGAGATGCCTGGGAAGGCCGTGTGCATGCCGAACGCCGGAAGCGCGAGGATCACCAGCACTCCCGCCGAAGCGACGGCCGAGACGAGCGGGCGCCGAAGCACACGGTCGAGGATCGCGCCCCAGAAGCGGGAGTCGCCGTCCTTCCGGCGCAGCCGGTGGACGAACGGGATCTTCCCCTTCTCGACGCGGTCGCCCAGCCAGGAGAGAAGCGCCGGGAGCACCGTCAGCGAGCCCGCCACGGCGATGGCGACGACCATGATCGTGCCGATCGCGATCGAGGTCCAGATCGCCGTCCCGCCGAAGAAGAGCCCGGCGAGCGCGATGATGACGGTCAGGCCCGAGATGAGGACGGCCCGGCCGGAGGTGGCCGCGGCGGCCTCGAGGGCGGCCGCGGGGCCCCTGCCGGCCGCCCGCTCCTCGCGCTCGCGCTTGAGGTAGAAGAGCGAGTAGTCGACGCCGACCGCAAGGCCGATCAGGAGGATGATCGAGGCTGAGGCCTCGTCCATCGGGGCGAGCTGGCTCGGGACCGCCAGGAGGCCGAGCGCCGCGGCGACGGCCGAGAGGCCGAGCAGCAGCGGGATCGCGGCCGCGACGGCCGCGCCGAAGACGAGCAGCAGGATGCCGAGCGTCAGCGGCACCGCGGTGAACTCCGCCCGCTGGAAGTCGGAGGCGATGGTGTCGTTCACCGACTTCTCTCCGCTCGCGGAGCCGAAGCCGTCGACGACGAAGCCGGGGTTGGCAGCCTCGACGGCAGCGACGGACTCCTGGATGGGCTCGATCCGGTCGACGGCTTCGGTGCCCTCGTCGGACAGCTCGTACTGGACGAGCACGGCATGGCCGTCGGGGGAGACGAGCGTGGGATCGTCGAGCGGGGAGCGGATACGGGAGACGCCGCCGGCGACGGAGAGCTCCGCGACGACGTCGTCGACGACCGCCTTGAACTCCGGACTCGACGCGGCGAGCGATTCGTTCTCGACGAACACGGATTCGTCGACCGAGTCGCCGAAGCCGCCGTCGTCGACGATCTGCAGCGCGCGGCCGGCGTCACCGGCCTCGGCGTCGGCTGCATCGAGGGACTTCGTGCCGACCACGCTGCCGAGCGCGACGGCGACGACCACGAAGGCGAGCCACCCGAAGATCGCGGTCTTCCGGTGGGCCGCGCTCCAGCGGCCCATGCGGGCGGCGAGGTTCTGGGACTTGGCGAGGGGGGTCATGGGTTCCTTTCGTGATTCCTGAGTGCGTGACTTCAGGCTCACAGGCGCCGGCTCGAGCCGGAATGCGGCCACCCTGCGTCCTGGGGTGCGGCTAGCCGCCGGAGGCTCAGGCGGCCAGCGCGAGCTCGTCGCGCGCCGCCACCGGCGCCGGGAGCGCCTCGACCTCGGGCTCCTCGCGACGCAGCGCGGCGAGGAAGGGCAGCGAGAGGAGGATCGGGGCGCCGATCGCGATCCACATGGCGCCGTAGCCGTTCGTAGCCGAGAAGAGCGGCTGGAGGACGTCGATGCTGACGCCGACCACGATCGGCCCGAGGATGGCGCCGAGCGCGCGGGAGAAGCCGAAGAGGCCGGAGAGCGCGCCCTCCGCGCCCGCCGGCGTCATCTGCACCAGCATCCCGTAGGGAAGGGTCATGACGACGGCGCCCGCGAGGGCGACGAAGGGAAGCCCGACGAGCAGCGGCCCCAGCGAGGAGAAGCCGGCGCCGGCGAGCAGCCCGACGCCGTAGATCCAGAGCGCGGCGTGCATGACGCGGTGCAGCCCGAGGGCGTCGGCCAGCCGGCCGGCGCCGAAGGAGGCGATCACGTAGGCGCCGGCGACGACGCCGATCACGGCCGAGGCCGTTCCCACGGACTCGCCGAGGCCCTTCACGACGAAGAGCACGATGAAGGTCTTGAGGCCCATGAAGGAGAGCTCCCAGAGCGCGTTCGCGGCCACGAAGGCGCGCACGTCGGCGCGCTCGCGGATCAGCCGGAAGACACCTGGGCCCGGCACGGCGGGCGCGGCCGCGACGGCGAGAGGGCGCTCGCGCCCGCGCACCTCACGCACGAGCACGACCGTGGCGAGCACGGTCGCACCGGCTGCGAGGACGAACGGGAGCGGCGTCCAGACGGTCAGCAGGAGCCCGCCGCCCACGAGCGCGGCACCGAGGCCGAGCCCGCGCATGACGCCCTGCCAGCCCTGCGCCCGGCCCTGGTGGGTCGAGGGGACGAGCTCCGCGAAGAGCGCCTGGTACGGCGGGTAGTAGACGAAGTAGCCGACGAAGAAGAGCGAGACGAGGGCGACCGTCTCCGCGTAGCCGTGCGCGAACGGGAGGATGACGAGCGGCGCCACGAGCAGCGGCACGCCGGCCACGGCGTAGGGGATGCGGCGGCCGAAGCGCGTCCGCGTGCGGTCGGAGAGCGATCCGATGAGGAGCGGGAGGAAGAGCGCGAAGGCGCCCTCGGCGCCGATCGCGACCCCGATCGCCCCGGCGGACGAGGTCGCCTCGCCGAGGAGGAGCGGCGCGTACGTCGTGAGGACGCTCATCCCGAGGGCGAGCGCGAACGTGGGCAGCGCCAGCGCCCCCAGCATCCGTGTGGAGCGGGGCGCCGGAGACACGGCTTATCCCGCCAGAGCCCAGCGCGCGCCGCGCACGGTCCACCCGCCGAGTGCGAGCACGAGAACCGCGAGGACGATCACGCTGATGAATACGTTCCGCTTCATGCCGCCACTTTCCCTCCTCAGCTACTGGACGGATATGGGGCCAACCAGCTTCCATTGGTGCGGTTTTCCGCACCTGGAGCCGGGCTAGGAGCGCAGGAAGGTGAGCACCGCGAGCACGCGCCGGTGGTCTTCGGCGGCGTGCGGGAGGCGGAGCTTCCCGAAGATGCTCGTGACGTGCTTCTCGACTGCACGCTCGGTGACGACGAGCGCCTCGGCGATGCCCTGGTTCGAGCGGCCCTGGGCCATGTGCTCGAGTACCTCGCGCTCGCGCGGCGTGAGTGTGTCGATCGGGTCGTCGCGGCGGCGGCGGCCGACGAGCTGGGAGACGATCGCCGGGTCGAGGGCCGAGCCGCCCTCGCCCACACGCCGCACGGCGGCCGCGAACTCGCCGACGTCCGAGACGCGGTCCTTGAGCAGGTAGCCGACCCCTTCCGCGCTCTCGGCGAGGAGCTCCATCGCGTAGGCGGCCTCGACGTACTGGGAGAGGACCAGGACGCCGACGTCCGGGTAGGTCTCCCTGATCTCCTGCGCCGCCCGCAGGCCCTCGTCGGTGTGCGTGGGCGGCATGCGGATATCGACGATGACGACGTTCGGGGAGTAGCTCCGCACCTTGAGCATGAGGTCGTCGGCCGTCCCGGTCTGCGCCACGATTTCGAAGCCCTGGTCTTCCAGCAGACGCGCGACGCCCTCGCGCAGGAGCACGGAGTCCTCGGCGAGGACTACTCGCACGGGATCTCCGCGCGGATGCGCGTGCCGGCTCCGGGGGCGCTGTCGACGAGCAGGCGGCCGTCGAGCGCCTCGACGCGGTCGACGAGGCCCCGGAGGCCCGAGCCGCGGGTGGGATCGGCGCCGCCGATGCCGTCGTCCGCGATCTCCACCAGCGCCCGACCGTTCACGCGCGCGATGCTAACGGCGACCGAGGACGCCTCGGCGTACTTGGTGACGTTCGCGAGCGCTTCCGACACGACGTAGTACGCGGCCGCCTCGACGGGCTCCGGCAGGCGCTCGTCCTCGAGCTCGAGGTCGATCGGCAGCGGCGAGCGCGCGATCAGCGCCTCGAGCGCGGCGTGGAGGCCGCGGTCGGAGAGCACGGCCGGATGGATGCCGCGGGCGAGCTCGCGCAGCTCCTCGAGCGCGTGCGAGAGCTCCTCGGACGCCTGAGCGAGCAGCCGGTTTGCCTCGTCGGCGTCGTCGTGGACGCGCGCCTGGGCGAGGCGGAGCACGAGCGAAAGCGAGACCAGCCGCTGCTGGGCGCCGTCGTGGAGGTTGCGCTCGAGCCGGCGGCGCTCGACGTCGCTCGCCTCGACGAGGCGTGCCCGCGAGCGGCGGAGCACGTCCTCGTGCTGCTTGCGCTCCGTGATGTCGGTGCCCGCGACGAGGAGCCGGGGATGCCCGCGGTCGTCCCGCAGCGGCGTCGTCGACCAGGCGACGATCCGCCGCTCGCCCGAGACGGAGATCCACGTGTTCTCGTACTCCCCACGGCCGCCTTCGCCGACGACGTGCGCCACCTGCTCGCGCGCGGCCTCGCGCTCCTCGGGCGCGATGAACACGTCCCAGAAGGCTTGCCCGCGCACCTGGTCGTTGTCGCGGCGGCCCGAGAGCCGCTCGAGTGTCGTGTTGAAGCGCACGATGTAGCCGCCCGGGGTCGCGAGGCAGATCAGGGCCGGCGTCGAGTCGACGACGGCGCGGATGAAGTCGCGCTCGTGCTCGAGCTCGCGGTGGCGCTCCTGGAGCTCGGCGTGGAGCCGCTCCAGCTCGGCCTGCGCGCGGTTGCGCTGCGTGAACTCGCGCACGATCAGCACGGCCTCGTCCCCCGCCTTCACGATGCGGGTCTCGAAGTCGCGCAGGACGCCGCCGAGCTCGAGCCGGTAGTCCCCGGTGACGACCTTCCCCGTTTCGATCGTGCTCCGGATGCCCTCGACGAGCAGGTCGGCGATGTCGCGCGGGAGGATGTCGTGGGCACGCGCGCCCACGAGCTCCTCACGCGGGATGACGAGGTCCTCGTCCGGCCCCTTGACCTCGAGGTACGTCCCGTCCCGGTCCATGCGGAAGATGAGGTCGGGGACGGCGTCGAGGAGCGCCCGGATGCTGGCCTGCGCCTTGGCAAGCGCAGCGAGCCTCCGCTCGCTCTCGAGCGCGAAGCCGGCGGCGGCCGCGGCGGACTCCACGAGCAGGGGGTCCTCCTCGAGCGAACGGTGGTGGATGAGTGCCGCGACCGTGCGCCCCTCGCGCTCGACCATGGTCGCGATCTCCTCGCCGCCCGGCTCGGGGAGCTCTATCGGGTTGCCCTCGATGTCCACGAAGGTCTCGGTCTCCGAGATCCAGTACGCGAGGCGGAGGGTCGGGTCGCCGACCGCGCGCGCGATGGCCTCGCGGAGCTCGCCGGGCGCCCGCGCCTGGCCAAGCTCGAGCAGGAGCTGGCCGACGCCGGCGCGCGCGAGCCGTCCGCTCAGGAGCCCGACGATGAAGGCGACGGGGACGCTCGCGAACGTGAAGATCACGATCCAGAAGAGCGCGTCCGCGGCCGCGTCGGAGACCGTGGCCACGACGAGCGCGACCATGAGGAGGACGATCGTCGCGCCCGCGGCGATGTACACGGGCAGGAGGACGCGGCGGAGCGGCGCGGAAGCGGCCCGCCAGCGGCGCAGGAAGACGTACAGCGAGGCGATGAGCGCCGGCACGCCCACGACGAGGAGCACGGCGTTGACGACGGTGACCGCCGTCGGGGAGTCGACGATGAGAAACGCGTTCTCCGGGCAGCCCGCGCAGTCGTCCGAGACCTCGTCGAAGAACGACGAGACGAGGGCGCCCACCGTGAGCGCGCCGTAGGCGACGCCGACGATCGTGTAGGCGAGCCTCGACTCCAGATACCCGCGCGGGAAGGCGAGGAGCGCGTGGATGAAGACGGCGATGAAGAGGCCGCCGAAGGTCCAGCCGAGCGTGAACGGGATCGACTCGTTCGACTCCGAGAGCGCGCCGATGAAGACGGTCATCCCGACCGCCGTCAGCAGGAGCCCGAAGCGGTTGTCGGGGCGCCGCGCCCAGGCGACGAGACCGCCGAGGATGAACGACCAGGCGCCCATCAGGTGCGTCGCGGCCACGAACACGGGCTCCTCCTCGTGGTCGCTCGAGAAGACGAGCATCAGCGAGCCCACGCTCAGCAGGAGGCCCAGGCCGACGACGGCCGCCGCGGTGAGTCGTCCCATGGCGCTTATCGAAGCACAGCGCGGAGCGCAGCGCCGGTCAGCTCGGCCTTCGGGACGAAGGCCGCGGCGCCGCAACGGCCCACCAGGGGGCCGAAGTCCGAAGCGTCGTGGCTCGAGGTGAGGACGATCGTCGGCGCGTCCCCGTTCAGCTTGCCGGCCTCGATCGCGATCGAGAAGCCGTCCGTGTCCGGGAGCTGGACGTCGAGGAGCACGAGATCCGGCCGGAGCCGCTCGATGGCCTCGAGCGCCGAGCGGCCGTCCTCGGCCTCGCCGACGACGTCGAATCCGTCTGCCGAGAGCACGGCCTTCGCCGTCGCCCGGAAGCTGGGATGGTCGTCGACGATGAGCACTCTGTAGGCCACGTTGCCCGAATGGTCGCAAAGCGGTGAACGAGCGCCAATACGGCTAACCACACTCTTGCGCGCGCTAGGATCCTCGGGTGGCCGAGGTCAGGGAGACCCGCGAGCGCGAGGTGAAGCTCGAGGTGCCCGACGGATTCGAGCTTCCCGACCTCCCGGGAGAGCCGCTCCCCCCGCGCACGTTCACCTCGACGTATCTGGATACGCCTGACCGCAGGCTCGCACGGGCCGGCGTCACGCTTCGCCGCCGGGTCGAGAACCGCCGGGGCCTCTGGCAGCTCAAGCTGCCCTCGGACGGCGCGCGCCTCGAGCTCGAGGCGAGCGGTGGGGCCGGCGAGCCCCCGGCCGCGCTGGCCGACCTCCTCGTCGGCGTGCGGCGCGGGCGCCCGCTCGAGCGCATCGCGGTTCTGCGGACTCGGCGGACCGGCGTCCGCGCGCAGGTGGACGGAGTGCCCGTGGCCGACGTCGTGCTGGACGAGGTCGCCGTCCTGGACGGCCGTCGTGTGCGCGAGCGCTTCTCGGAGCTCGAGATCGAGGCCCTGGACGGCCGCGGCGACGCGCTGCCTGGACTGGCGGCGGCCCTCGGCGCGTCCGGCGCCGTCCCCGGCGACGGGCGACCCAAGGCGCTGCGAGCCGTCGGCTTCGTGCCCGAACGGTCTGCAGCTCCCTCGCGCTCGGCGCCGGCACACGAGCACGTTCGCGCGGCACTCGCCGCCCAGGTCGCCGAGCTGCGGCGCCACGACCCGGGAACGCGACTCGGGCGCGATCCCGAAGAGCTGCACGACCTTCGAGTCGCGACGCGTCGCCTGCGGGCGATCCTGCGCGCAGCGCGCCCCCTGGTCGACCCGGCGTGGACGGCCGCGCTCCGCGACGAGCTGCGGTGGCTCGCGGGTGTGCTCGGGCCGGTCCGCGACCTCGACGTCCTGATCGAACGCCTGCGCGCCGAGCTCGAGCTCCTCGAGCCGCCCGAGCGACGGGCGGGAGCGCGCCTGCTCGTGCTCCTCGACGAGGAACGAGACTCCGCCCGCACGACGATGCTCGCCGCCCTGTCGAGCGACCGCTACCTCGCCCTCCTCGACCGGTTGGAGGAGGCTCCGGACGCGCTGCCGATCCGGGCTGCAGACATCACCCTCGCCGACATCGCCGCACGGGAGTTCTCACGGCTCAGGCGGGCGGTGCGGGCGCTTCCCCCCGATCCGCCCGACGAGGAGCTCCACGACGTCCGCATCCGCGGCAAGCGGGCCCGCTACGCCGCGGAGCTCGCCGAGACCGTCGCCGGCAAGCCGGCCCGCCGTTTTGTCCGGGTCGCCAAGCGCTTTCAGGACGTCGTCGGCGAGCACCAGGACGCGGTCGTCGCCGAGGAGCGCATCCGGGTGCTGCTGACACGGACACGCAGCGCTACGGCCCATCTCGCCGCCGGGCGGCTCGTCGAGCGCGAGCGCGAGCGCCGGCGGGCTGCACGCACGGCGTTCCCGCGCGCGTGGGCCCGTCTCGAGAAGCAAGGACGGCGGGCCTGGGCCCGAAGCTGACGCGGGACGTCGTTCGCGCGGCGGGCGGGGTCGTATTCCGGCGCGAAGGAGGCGAGACGGAGGTTCTCCTCGTCCACCGGCCCAAGTACGACGACTGGACGATTCCGAAGGGGAAGAACGCTCCGGACGAGCCGGATGAGCGCGCTGCGATGCGCGAGGTCGAAGAGGAGACCGGCCTGCGCTGCCGGCTTCTCTACGAGCTCCCCGAGAGCCGGTACCGCGACGCGCGCGGCAGGCGAAAGGTCGTCCGCTACTGGGCGATGCAGCCCCTGGCGGGCGAGTTCGCGCCGCACGACGAGGTGGACGAGGCACGGTGGCTCCCGCTCCCGGAGGCCGCGCTCACCCTGAGCTACGAGCGCGATCGAGCCGTGCTGCGCGCATTCGCGGCCCGCGAGGGCTCGTGACGATCCTGCTCGTTCGCCACGCCGCGGCGGGGAAGCGGTCGCGCTGGGCCGGGGACGATCGCCTGCGCCCCCTCGACGATCGCGGCCGGCGCCAGGCCGTCGGGCTCGCAGAGGCTCTGGCGTCCCGAGGCGTCGAGCGCGTTTTGACGAGCCCCTACATCCGCTGCCGTCAGACGGTCGAACCGCTGGCCAAGACGCTCGGGCTCCCGGTCGAGGAGCGCATCGAGCTCGCGGAGGGCGCCGGGGCAGCCGCCGTCCTCCTGCTCGCCGGCGAGGTCGGAGGGGCCGTCGCGGCCCTCTGCACCCACGGCGACGTGGTCGCGGCCGTGCTCGGGGAGGAGAGCGAGAAGGGATCGGCGTGGGTGCTCGAGCCTGACCGGGGCGGGGGCCTCAGCCCGCGGGAGTACCTGCGTCCGGTCGCCTAGCCGCGCCCGGGTTTCGGGGTCCCGAGAGGAGGGCGCCCGCGCGAAGGACGACTCGGCGCTCGTCGAGGCTCACCTCGTCGACCTCGTCCACCGGGACGTGGACGAGCCAGCTTCGACGCAGGCCGGCCCGGACCGAGAGGAGAGCCGGCCGGCCCTCGACCGTCCGCGCGACCGCCTCGACCGTCCCGATCGGTCCGGACGGGCCATCGACGCCGAAGCCCTCGCAGCGGGCGAGTGCTTCGAGCGTGACGTCCGGCGCCGCGAGCTCCATGCTCCCATCGTGCCGCCGGCCCCAAACGGCATGGGTGACGAGCCGGTGAAGGTCGTGTGGCTACGCAGCCGAGGCAGACAGCTCGGCGACGAGCGCGAGGAGCGCTCCCTCCCGCAGACCGGCCCGCGAGACCTCGAGCGGAACGCCGAGCCGCTCCTGGACGGCGGCGAGGACGACCGTCCCCGCGGGGAGAGTCCGCACGCGATGCGGGTGGAGCCCGAGCGCCTTCGCAGTCTTCTCGGACGGCCGCCTGCAGAGCTCCCGGAGCGCCTCCGCGAGCTCGGACGGGCCGAGCGTGCGACCGGCCAGCTTCCTGAGCGCGCGCGCCGTGCCCCCTGCGGCCAGCGCGACCTGGGGAAGCGGCGGCGTAAATCCGGACAGCTGCCGCTCGACCTCCTCCCGAGCGCGCGCGAGCGCCCCCTTGCCGGGTGGATCGGCCGACAGGTACCGCTCGGTGAGCCGGACGGCCCCGACGTCGTAGGAGCGCGTCCAGGCGGGACCGCCGCGGACGGTGCCGACCACGACCTCGGTAGAGCCGCCCCCGGTGTCGCAGACCGCAACGCTTCCGGCGACCGGGTTCGCGGCCGCGACCGCGCCGATGAAGGCGAGCCGGCCCTCCTCCTCCGGCGAGACGAGACGCACACGCGCCCCGCTCGCGCCGGCGAGCGCGCGGACGAGCTCGTCGCCGTTCGCCGCCTGGCGCCCCGGCGCCGTCACGATTACGTCGACGTCGCGGGCCCCGAGCCCGCGCGCCAGGCGCGCGTACTCGGCGGCGCAGCGCGCGGCCTCGTCGATCCGAGCCGCCGCGAGCTTCCCGGCGCGCTCGACGGCACGGCCGAGCAGCAGGTGCTCACGCTCCTCCCGCACGGCCTCGACGGTCGCTCCGTCGCTCGTCGCGACGAGGAGCCGGACGGTGTTCGAGCCGACGTCGACGATGGCGGCCTTCACGAGCGCTGATTCTCCTCGGCTGGTCGGCTGGACTACCGCGCGCGCCGCGTCGTGCGACGACGGGCGCGCGCTCGCGCCTTCCGCATGAGCGTTTCCTGGACGGCGTTCGACGGCGTGGCTTTCTTCGGACGCGACCGCTTCCAGCCGCCGTCGGTCCCCAGCGTCCACGCCGTGTCGTCCGCCAGGAGGACGTCGAAGGCCGCGGAGAGCTGTGCCTGGACGCGGGGGTCCTCGACCGGGGCGAGGATCTCGATCCTGTGCTCGAGGTTGCGGGTCATGAGGTCCGCGCTCCCGAGCAGCGTCGTCGCCCGCTCGCCGGCCGTGAAGATGAAGAGGCGGCTGTGCTCGAGGAAGCGCCCCAGCACGCTCCGGACCCGAATCGTCTCGCTGAGCCCGCGGACGCCGGGCCGCAGCGTGCAGATCGAGCGCGCGACGATGTCGATCTCGGCCCCGGCCTGGGAGGCTGCGTACAGCTCCTCGACCAACCCCTCGTCCGTGAGCGCGTTCGTCTTCAGGCGGATGAGCGCCGTCTCGCCGGCTTGCGCGGCGCGCGTGACGCCCCGGATCTCCTCGACGAGCCGGCGGCGGAGATTGAAGGGGGCCACGAGGATCTTGCGGAAGCGCTGAGGGCGTCCGAAGCCGGTCACGTAGTTGAAGAGGTTGGCCACGTCGGCGGCGATGTCCTCGTCGGCCGTGAAGAGGCCGAAGTCCTCGTACTGGCGGGCGGTGAGGGCGTGGTAGTTGCCCGTGCCGACGTGCACGTAGCGGCGGAGCTCGTCGCCCTCCCGCCTCACGACGAGCGTCGTCTTCGCGTGAATCTTGAGGTTGGGGAAACCGTAGACGACGTGCACGCCCGCGCGCTCGAGGGCCCGTGACCACTCGATGTTCCGGTGCTCGTCGAAGCGCGCCTTCAGCTCGACGAGGCACACGCTCTGCCGGCCGTCCTCGGCGACCTCGATCAACGCCGGGACGAGGGGTGAGTCGTCGCTCGTCCGGTACACGGTCGTCTTGAGGGCGAGGACGGCCGGGTCGCGGGCGCTCTCGCGGACGAACCGCTCGAACGTCGTCACGAACGAGTCGTACGGGTGGTGGACCAGGAGGTCGGCCCGGCGAATGTCGGCGAAGAGCTCGTCGACCCCTGCCACCGAGCCCACGCGGGCCGGCGTCTGCGGCACCCAGGGCTCGTGCTTCAGGTCGGGACGGTCGAGCGCGGCGAGCTGGTCGACCTCGGCGAGATCGAGCAGCCCTCGCACCGGGTAGACCTGCTTCTCCCCCATCCCGAGCCCGGCTACGAGCCTCGCCAGCATCCGGGTGGAGATCGAGCTCGAGACCTCGAGGCGCACGACGCCGCCGAAGCGCCGGCGCTGCAGCTCGAGAGCCACCGCCTCGAGGAGATCGTCGGCCTCGTCGGAGACCTCGAAGTCGGCGTCGCGCGTGACGCGGAAGACCGCGCGCTCGACGACCTCCATCTGCGGGAAGAGCCGCGCGAGGAAGTGGGCGATCAGCCCCTCGAGCGGCACGAAAGCACGCCGCTTGCCGACCTCGAGGAAGCGCGGCAGGCCCTCTGGAACCTTGACGCGCGCGAACCGCTCCTCGCCGGTCTCGGGGTCGCGTACGAGGATGGCGAGGCTCAGCGAGAGGCCCGAGAGGTACGGGAACGGTTGCCCCGGCCCGACGGCGAGCGGCGTGAGAACGGGATAGACCTCGCGGTCGAAGCGCCGCTCCAGCTCGGCGAGCTCCTTGTCCGAGCAGTCGTCCAGCTGGGTCACGACGATGCCCTCCTCGGCGAGCGCGGGGACGAGCTCGCGGCTCCAGAGGCGCGACTGCCTCGCGGTCAGCTCGAGGACGCGCTCCCGGATCTCGGCGAGGGACATCGACGGCGTCCTGCCGTCGGCCGAGCGCACGGCGATGCCGGCCGCTTCCTGACCCATGAGCCCGGCGACGCGCACCATGAAGAGCTCGTCGAGGTTGGAGGAGAAGATCGAGCAGAACTTGACGCGCTCGAGGAGCGGCACGGACGGGTCGGCGGCGAGCTCGAGCACCCGTGCGTTGAAGTCGAGCCACGAGAGCTCGCGGTTGAGGAGCCGGTCTGTCCGAGCCGCGGTATCGGTCTTGCCGGTCAAGAGCGCCCGGGCATCATCTCGGTGGAGCGTCCGCCGGTGGGTAACGGTCTGGTGAAGAGGTGGTGTACCGGCCGGGTCGCTCAGGCGGCGGCCGGCTCGGCAGGCGCCGGCTCTGCCCGGAATGGGAGGAGATACGCCGGACGCCGCGCGCGCAAGTGGGCGACGAGCTCCTCCTCGTCCGGCGCGCAAGAGACGAGCGTCTTCCAGGAAGAGACGTCCTCTCGCCGGTGCACGTCCCCGGTCGCCACCAGCGGCACGTCCCGGGCGACGACCCAGGCGTACAGGTCGGCGCCGTTCATCAGCTCGACGCCGTGCAGGAGCGGCGCGAGCGTGTCCCACTCGCGCCAGAACCGCCGGGTCGCGCGCGGTCGGGCGGACACGCCTTCCCGCGCGTGCGGGTGCGCGGCGATGACGGCGGCGCCCGCTTCGAGCGCGGCGAGCAGCGACCCGACGAGCCCGAGGTCGGGCGAGACAAACTCCCGCAGCCCCACGGCGACGGCATGCGCCGACAGATCCGGGTCGGGATGGTTGTGCGTCAGCTCGAGGCCGGGGACGACCAGCATCCCGTAGAGGGCTCGGGCCCGCTCCGCCTCCCGGTCGACCGCTGCCACGTACTCGGCGAACACGGCCTCGTGGACGCACGAGGAATGCGCGCGCCACGGGTCGTCGCTCCGCAGGACGTGGTCGGTCACGCAGAGGACGTCGAGCCCGGCACGGCCGCAGAGGTCGACGAGCTCGCGGATGGAGAGCTCGCCGTCGCTCCACGTCGTGTGCGCGTGGAGCTCGCAGAGCAGCGGCCCCGTCGTCCGGCGTCCGTTCACGAGCCCAGTGTCCGGCGCCGCGGCAGCGGAATGGGCAACGGAGTGGTGAACATCGTGGGAAGAGACGGCAGCCCGCAGGCGGCGTCCTGGCGGGCGGGCTGCCGTCCTCCCTGGCGAGAATCGATCAGGAGACGGCCCTCCAGGGGCCCCAGATCGCGTAGGTCACGGCCCCGCCGTCCGGCGGCCCGTCCGGCAGGTTCCCGCGGTCGCCCTGCTGGTTGAGGAAGAGCACCTGTCCGTACGGATCGAAGCAGCCGCCGCAGAACTCGGTGCTGTTCGCCGTCGTGCGGGCGAAGTCGTAGATCTCGCCGCGCGGCGTCACCCCGCGCGTGAACTGCTCGCCGCCGCCGTCCTCCTGGAGGAAGATGTGACCGGTCTTCGGCACGATGACGACGTTGTCCGGGCTCTGCAGCACGGCCGAGCTCGGCGACTCGAAGATGAGGGTGACCGTCTCACGCTCGGGGTCGTACTCCCAGACCTGCCCCTGGCCCGCCTCCCCGCCGTTCGTGACGTCGAAGTAGACCTTCTTGCCGCCCACCCACATGCCCTCCTCGCGGTTGAAGGCGGCGGCGCCCTTCGCGCGGGCCTGGTTCCTCGTCGCGAGCGGGCCGGCGTCGGTGTCGTCGTCGTGGTCGGGCTCGTCGATCGTCACCCACTCCACGGCGAGCGGCTCGAGGGGCACGCGACCGACGTCCATGTCGGCGAGCGGCTCGTCCTTGAGCTTCAGCGCCTGCAAGACGCCCGTCGTCTTGGCCAGCGGGTGCTTCCCCCCGTAGGGCGGCTCGGGGACGTAGCGGTAGAACGCCGAGCCGGCCGGGTTGGCGGCCGACTTCGTCTGGTCCTCCGTCTCGTAGAGCGCCCCGCCGAAGAAGAGCGCGGCCTCGTGGACGAAGCGGCCCGCGCCGAGGATCGGCTCCGCCTTCACAGGACCGTCGGCCCCGGACGGGATGT
>OCZV010000221.1_pt1 | contig 20635 bp, 20 predicted proteins | sample 1539051 | NCBI WGS metagenome assembly OCZV01 (sample SAMEA3113581, study PRJEB22503) | soil metagenome
GCGGAAGGTGTGGGATTCGAACCCACGGTGACCCGGAGGCCACAACGGCTTTCGAGGCCGCCCCATTCGTCCGCTCTGGCAACCTTCCGGGGCTGCAAGCTACCAGCGATCCCCGGTTCCTCCGACCGGGAAGCCGGCGTCACACCACCACGGTGCGCGGCCTGACGCCGGCGGCGTCGGTGGGGGCGTAGGCCTTCCACGCCTGGGCCAGCCGGCGCACGGTCTCCTCGAGCACTGCGGGTTCAGCGGAGTAGGGGAACCGCAGGTAGCGCTGGTCATCACCCGTGGGCGACATCACCTCACCGGGGATGACCTCGACGCCGTAGCGCAGCGCGACCTGGGCGTACGCCGAGGCGGTGCCGGCGGGGAGCCGGATCCACAGCGACGGTCCGCCCTTCGGGCGACGCCATTGCCAGGTCGGCAACACGTCCCCGAGCAGGCGCGTCACCAGGTCGAGATTGCGTCGCAGCATGGCCCGGTGCTCGGCCCGCAGCTGGTCCAGCTGCGGCACGATGCGAGCGGCCACCGCCTGGTCGAACAAGGGAGACCCCAGGTCGTTCATCGCCTTGAGCTCGGCCAGGCGGGCGACCAGCGGCCGGGGCCCGCGCAGCCAGCCGATGCGCAGACCACCCCAAGCGGCCTTGCCGAGCGAGCCGGCGGTTAGGACGGTGGCGTCGGGACCGGCGTAGGAGGCGATCGACGGCGGGCGGTCGTCGTCGAGCGGGCAGTTCTCGAGGGCGTTGTCCTCGATGATCGGCACACCGCTCTCGGCGCTCAGCGCGGCCAGCTCGCGCCGGCGGTGCACCGCCAGCAGGGCGCCCGTGGGGTTGTGGAACGTCGCCATGAGGTAGAGCGCCGCGGGGCGGACGGCGGCCACCGCAGCACGGGCAGCCCGCACGTCGACGCCGTCGTCGTCGACCGGCACCGGCATCAGGCGGGCGCCGCGGCTGCGGAACACGTCGAGCGTGCCGGCGAAGCTGGGCGACTCGACGACCACGGCGTCGCCGGGCCGGACGAACAGCTGCGTCGCCAGGTTGACGGCCTGCTGCGCGCCCGTGGTGACGAGCACCTCCTCCGGTTCCGTCGCAGTGCCGTCGCGACTCAGCATCGTCGCCACCGCCTCACGCAGGTCGGGCAGCCCGGCCGGCAGGTAACCGACCTGTGTGAGCAACTTCGGCCCGTCGTCGGCCACCACGTCGGCCAGGGCCTCGGCCACGGCCGGGTGGGCCGGGAAGATGGCGCATGCCAGCGAGATCACGTTGTCGTGCGACTCGATCAGCGCTCGGTAGACGGGGCTGAGCGGCACGCCGCCTGCGGGCATGCGGTCGGCGCCGGCGCCCTGTCGCACGCGGGTGCCGCTACCCTGGCGGCTCTCGAGAAGCCCTTCGGTCCGCAGCGTGTCGAGCGCGGTGACTACGGTCGACCGGCTGACGGCCAGGCGCTTTGCCAGCTCGCGCTCGGCAGGGAGCCGCTCGCCCGCCGGCAGCAACCCGTGCTCGACAGCCCGTCGGATGGCGTCGCCGAGCTTGCGATGCAGTGGACCGGGACCGTCGGACCACGCGCCCAGAATCGCCTCGATGGATTGGTTCATACCAATACTCCGGAAATTGGCTATGGAGCAGCCTGAGTGTCTGCGCCACAGTACATGCCAATGGCGAGCTGCGCCATGAGATCGGCGCAATGGACCGCTTATTGGATTGGCTCGTCGGTGCGTGTGCGGAGGAGGCTGCCGTGTTCGAGGTCTACTGCCCGGGTCATCGGTCGAGGGTCCTGCTCGACATGTCACGCGTCGAGGCGCTCCACAACACCGGCGACGGGCCCATGCTCGACTGGCGATGCTGGTGTGGCACCCGCGGCTCGCTCCTCCGGGGGAGGAAACCGGCGCCGACCTCCGACGCCGCCTGAACTGTGCTCGCCGATCCGGTGGATCAGGCCGAGCGCTGGGCCCGGCGTTCCTCGAAGAACCCGGTGAGCAGAGCGGCCGCCTCGTCGGCCCGTACCCCGGACACGACCTCGACCTCGTGGTTGAGGCGGGGATCGACGGCCAGGTTGTAGAGCGACCCGCAGGCGCCGGCCTTGGGGTCGGCGGCCCCGAACACCACCTGGTCGACCCGAGCGGCGACGAGGGCCCCGGCGCACATGGGGCACGGCTCGAGCGTGACGATCAGCGTGGTGCCCTCGAGGCGCCACGAACCCACCACCTCGGCGGCGTCGCGCAGGGCGAGCAGCTCGGCGTGTGCGGTCGGGTCGCCGGCCCGCTCCCGCTCGTTGTGGCGCTGGGCGATGACCTCGCCGTCGCGCAGCACCACGGCGCCCACCGGCACGTCGTTGTGGGTGACGGCCAGAGCGGCCTCGTCGAGGGCAAGCTCCATGGCGGCATCGACATCCACGACGACCGACGCTACTGGCTCGTACGGCCGGCGCAGACCGGCGAATCAGCGGAGGGAGTGGGATTCGAACCCACGGTGGGCAGGACCCACACACGCTTTCCAAGCGTGCCGATTCGGCCGCTCTCGCATCCCTCCCGGGTGGTAGCCAGGGCAGCACACGCTATCGTGTCGGACGCCCGTGACCGCAGGTGGCGGCCGGGTCCTGTGCAACTGCAGCCCGTGAACCGAGTCAGGGCCGGGAGGCAGCAGCTCTCAGCGGAACCTGCGGTGTGCCGCAGACCGCCTGGCCGTCACCTCCGGTGACGGGCATCGTGCTTTCCGCTCTCGGCCACTGCGTGGCCGGGCCGCTCGGGCCCGGGCGCCTCCGGTGACGGGCATCGTGCTTCCGCCCGCAGTTGTGCGTGGTTTCCCGCCGGGGCGAGGTCCCAGCCACCGATAGCATCCGCCCCGATGGCTGCGTACCAGTCCCTCTATCGGCGTTACCGCCCACAGCGGTTCGACGAGGTGTTGGGACAGGACCACGTGACCAAGGCCCTGCGCAACGCCATGCGTGAGGGCCGCGTCGGCCACGCCTACCTCTTCAGCGGACCCCGCGGCACCGGCAAGACCTCCACCGCCCGCATCCTGGCCAAGGTCCTCAACTGTGACGCCCCCGTCGACGGCGAGCCCTGCGGCAAGTGCGACAACTGCGTCGCAGTCGCGGAGGGGCGGGTCACCGATTGGCTCCTCGAGCAGGACGCGGCCTCCAAGAGCAAGGTCGACGACATGCGCGACCTCATCGAGCGTGTGCCGCTCGGCACGTCCGGCAAGCGCCGGGTGATCATCCTCGACGAGGTGCACATGTTGAGCCAGGGCGCCGAAAACGCCCTGCTCAAGACACTCGAGGAGCCGCCCGAGCACGTGGTCTTCGTGCTCGCCACCACCGATCCGCAGAAGGTGCGGCCGACGATCCTCAGCCGCACGCAGCGGTTCGAGTTCCGCCTGCTGTCGCCCGATGTGCTGGCCGAGCACGTCCGCCATGTCATCGCCGACGCACGGCTGGGCCTCGATGCCGAGGCTGTCGAGCGGGCCGTCGACCACGTGATCCGCAGCGGCGGCGGCTCGGCCCGCGACACCCTGTCGGCGCTGGACCAGGTGGCGGCCCTGGGCGAGGTGTTCGACGAGGCCCAGCCGGTGGACGCCGTGCTCGACGCCATCTGCGATCGCGACGCCGGACGCGTCCTGCTTGCCGTGGCCGATGCCCTGGCCGCCGGGCGCGACCCCCGGACGCTCGGCGAGGACCTGATCGCCGCCCTGCGCGACGCCTTCCTGGCGGTGATGGGCGCTGCCGACGAGCACGTGCCGCCGGCACAGCGGGAGCGGGCCGCCCGCATCGGCGAACGCCTGGGGCCGGCGGGCCTCACCCGGGCGCTCGACGTGCTGGGCGAATCGCTCATCGAGCTGGCGCGCAAGCCCGACCCGCGGATCGTGGTCGAAGTGGCGCTGGTCCGCCTCACTCAGCCATCGGCCGACCGCACGCTCGACGCCATCCTCGAACGTCTGGATCGCCTGGAACGCCAGGGCGTTGGGAGCGCCCGCGACGGCGGCGGCAGTAGCGGCGACCGGAGTCGTGGAGGCGGCGGAGCCGAGCCGGCCCACGCGCCCGGGGGTTCTGCGGCGGCTCGGGCCGCGCTGTCCCACCGCCAGGGCGGCGGCGATCCTCCGCCCGCGCAGACCCCTCCACCGAGCGGCGGCAAGCCCACGCTCGGCGCCGTCGTACGGGGACGGACGGAGCCCGCCCAAGCGGCCGAGCCCGCAGCTCCCGCGGCGCCTCCGCGCCCGATGGAGGAGCAGGCCGTTGGACGCGTTCCCGATCGGGACGAGATCACCGGCGCGTGGATCGGCAGCGTGCTGGCCAGGTTGCCAAAGTCCGTCCGGAGCCGTTGGCGCGGCGGCCGGTGGGTCGAGCCGGACTCTGGTGCGGTCCGCTTCGCTGTATCCAACGAGTGGCACCAGAAGGCGTGCGACGACTCGCGGCGCGAGGTCGAGGAAGCCCTCCGGGCCCATTTCGGGGTGCCGGTGCCGGTGACCGTGGTGGTCGAGAGTGAGCCGCCGCCGGGCACCGCGCCTGGTCAGCAGGCGGCCCGGCCGCCCGACGAGGTCGAGCACATCGATCCCACCGAGTTGCGAGACGCCGATGACGCCGCTGTCACGGGCGTCGACCTGGTGGTGCGCACGTTCGGCGGCGGCGAGCTGATCCAGGAGGACTGATGGCCGACTCTCCGTCCGATCCGCCCGAACCGGAGCTGCCCGATCTCGGTGGGCTGCTCGAGTCCGCGCAGGAAGCCTTCTCGGCTCAGGCCCGAGTCGCGGATGAAGTGGTGACGGGCAGCGCCGGGGGCGGCGTCGTGACGGTGGAGATGTCGGGGAGCGGCGAGGTGCGCTCGGTCAAGCTCGCGCCCGAGGTCGTCGACTCCGACGACATCGAGATGCTCCAGGACCTGATCGTGGCCGCCCTCCACGACGCGGGCACCAAGGTCACCGCCCTCCAACGCGACGCGCTGGGGGCGTTCGGCGGTATCGATCTCGGCGGGTTGGGCGGGGCGCTCGGCGGCCTGCTCGGCGGTGCCGGCCGAGGCAGCCGAGGCACGAGCTCCGCCTCGGGCGCCGATCCCGAGAAGGGCTAGGCAGCCGCGTGGCCGTCTACGCCGGTCCCGTCCAGGACCTCATTGACGAGCTGGGGCGGCTGCCCGGTGTGGGGCCCAAGTCGGCCCAACGCATCGCCTTCCATCTGCTCAAGCTGTCCAAGGCCGACGCCCTGCGGTTGGCCCGTGCCATCGCCGAGGCCAAGGACCGGGTGGCGTTTTGCCAGACGTGCTTCAACGTGGCGGAGGGCGACGTCTGCGGCATCTGCGCCGACTCCCGGCGCGACGCCACCGTCGTCTGCGTCGTCGAAGAGCCCCGCGACGTGGTGGCGGTCGAGAAGACCGGCGAGTTCCACGGCCGCTACCACGTGCTCCAGGGGGCGATCAGCCCCATCGAGGGCGTAGGTCCCGAGCAGCTGCGGATCCGCGAGCTGCTGGACCGCATCGAGCGCGAGGGGATCGCCGAGATCATCCTGTGCACGAACCCCAATCTGGAGGGCGAGGCCACTGCGCTGTACCTCGGCAGGTTGCTCAAGCCCCTGGGGCTGCGGGTGACCCGCATCGCCAGCGGACTGCCGGTGGGTGGTGACCTGGAGTACGCGGACGAGCTCACGCTCGGCCGGGCGCTCGAGGGACGGCGGGACGTCGAAGCCTGAGCCGACCTTCGCCCGCGTCCCCAGGTGCGCCGGCCCGACGATCGAGGCGGGCGGACGGGACCGACCATCGGACCGGCACACCTGGAAACACCAGCGCAGGAGCAGCGGCCTTGCACGCCCCCGTGCTCCTGCCCCCGACAACGTTGCGCGCACGTTACACCTGTAACGACGGAAGCGCTAGTCGAACGCTGTGAGCGATATTTCCCTCACCTTAGGTAACAAACGACGCCGAGCGAGGCAGCCGAGCTACCTCGTCTAGGGTCGGGCGATGGACTTCGCCCTGAGCGCGCGGGCCGAGGAGCTGTGCAAGCGGCTCGAGGCCTTCATGGACGAGTGCGTCTATCCCAACGAGGCGCTCTACCACGGACAGATCGCCGAGTCGGGTGATCCGCACGTACACGCCCCGATCCTCGACGACCTCAAGGTCGAGGCGCGGGAGCGGGGACTGTGGAACCTCTTCCTGCCCCATGCCACGGAATGGACCGACGGGCTGTCCAACCTCGATTACGCGCCCTTGGCCGAGATCACCGGGCGCAGCCCCCTGGCGCCGGAGGCGCTCAACTGCTCGGCGCCGGACACCGGCAACATGGAGATCCTCACCATGTTCGGCACCGACGAGCAGAAGGAGCGCTGGCTGCGCCCACTCCTCGAGGGCGAGATCCGCTCGTGCTTCGCCATGACCGAGCCCGCGGTCGCGAGCTCCGATGCCACCAACATCTCACTGCGGATCGAGCGGGACGGTGACCACTACGTGCTGAACGGACGCAAGTGGTGGATCAGCGGTGCGGCCCGGGAGCGCTGCCGGGTGGCCATCGTGATGGGGAAGACCAATCCCGATGCGCCGGCCCATCTCCAACAGTCCATGGTGCTCGTGCCCATGGACACGCCTGGGCTCACCAACCTTCGCAACTTGCCGGTGTTCGGCTATCAGGACAACGAGGGCCACTGCGAGCTGGTGTTCGAGCACGTCCGAGTGCCGGCCGATCACCTGCTGGGCGAGGAGGGCGGGGGGTTCGCCATGGCACAGGCCCGGCTGGGGCCCGGCCGGATCCACCACTGCATGCGGGCGATCGGGGTCGCCGAGCGGGCCCTGGGGCTCATGTGCCGGCGGGTGCGCCAACGCACGGCCTTCGGCAAGCCGCTAGCGGAGCAGGGCGTGATCCAGCAGTGGATCGCGGACAGCCGCATCGAGATCGAGCAGGTGCGCCTGCTCGTGCTCAAGACGGCCTGGCTCATGGACACCGTCGGCAACAGGGGCGCCCGCATCGAGATCTCCGCCATCAAGGTCGCCGCCCCCAATGTGGCGTTGCGGGTCGTGGATCGAGCGATCCAGGCGCACGGCGCGCTGGGCGTGTCCGACGACGTGCCGCTCGCGTCGATGTACGCACACCTGCGCACGTTGCGGCTTGCCGACGGCCCGGACGAGGTGCACCGCATGTCGGTGGCCCGCCGGGAACTGCGCAAGTACGAGGCGGGATAGCCGTGGACGTGCGACGTTCCATTGCCGGTCTGGCGGCCGTCGGCCTGCTGGTCGCCGCGGGATGCGGTGGCGACGATGGCGGCGACGGCGACAGCGCCGAGAGCGCCGGTGGTGGCTCCACCGAGGACTTCTGCGCCGGCTTCAACGACATCAACGAGCAGTTCGCCAACATCGATCCAGCGGAGAACCCGGAAGCGCTCGACGAAGCAGTCGACCTGCTGCGGGACCTCGACCCTCCCGAGGAGGTTGCCGACGACTACGCCACCGTTCTCGAGGGCTTCGAGGCGCTCGCCGACATCGACGTCAACGACCAAGACGCCGTGGCCGACCTCCAGGAGGAGTTCTCGGGGACGGAGGACGCGTTCACTGCGGTCAGCGAGTTCGTCGAACGGGAGTGCTGACGGCCCGGGACTCCGGTTACGCCGCGGCCGCGGCTTCTTCACGATCGGCGGCGGGCGAGACCACCGGCGAGCGGACCGACCGCAGCACCGCCAATCCGGCCAGTCCGGCAATGATGCTGGCCCCGAAGATGCCCACCTTGGCGGCATCGGCCAAGGCGGCGTCGTCGAAGCTCAGGCCGGTGACGAACAGCGCCACGGTGAAGCCGATGCCGGCCGTGATGGCGAGCCCGACGATGTGGCGACATCCAGTCCCGGGCGGCAGCGCGCCGATGCCGAGGCGCGTGGCGACCACCACGGCCAGGGTGATGCCGATGGGCTTGCCAAGCACGAGCCCGAGGGCGACGCCCGCCGTGACGGGATCGGTCACCGCGTCCGAAAGGGCATTGGCCGTCAGCGGGACACCGGCATTGGCGAGGGCGAAGATCGGCACGATGACGAACGCGGTCCACGGCGCCATGCGTGTCTCCAGCCGCTCGAGGGGTGAGCGGGTCTCCGTCGTCAGCCAGTCGAGGTCCGCCAGCGCCGATTCCGTTTCCTCCAGCTCGTCGTCGGTGAGCACGTCGTCGGCGAAGGGAGCGTCGACCCGGTCAACCAGCCGTCGGGCCTCGCGGGCGAAGCGGCGAGGGTCGTAGAACGACCACGCCGGGGTCAGCAGCGCCAGGGCCACGCCGGCGAGCGTCGCGTGGACACCCGACTCCAGCAGGGCCAGCCATGTCCAGGCACCGAGCGCAAGGTAGGGCGCCAGCGACCGGACCTCGAGGTTGCGGAGCAGAGCGACCAGCACCAGCCCGCCGAAGGCGGCGGCCAGCCAGCCGAACGACAGCTGCTCGGTGTAGAAGACGGCGATGACCACGATGGCGCCGATGTCGTCGGCGATGGCCAGGGTCAGCAGGAAGATCTTCGCACCGTTGGGCACCCGGTCGCCCAACAGCGACAGCACGCCGACGGCGAAGGCGATGTCGGTGGCCATGGGGATGCCCCAACCGCCACTGCCGTCGCCACCATGGTTGACGATGGCGTAGATGAGGGCCGGCACCACCATGCCGCCGAGGGCGGCGAAGGCGGGGAGTGCCGCAGCCCGTGAGTCCCGCAGGTCGCCGTGGACGATCTCCCGCTTGATCTCGAGGCCGGCGACGAAGAAGAAGAACGCCATCAGCGCGTCGTTGACCCACATGCGCAGGTCGAGATGGTCGAGCTGGAGGAGCCCTCCCAGCTCGACGCGCAGGCCGGTCCGCCAGAACGTCTCGTAGCTGTCGCCGAAGGGGCCGTTGGCCCACACGATGGCGCCGACCGCCGCCACGATCAGGACCACGCCGCCCGCGGCCTCGGTGTCGAGGAAGCGCTGGAGCGGCTGGACGAACGTGCGGGGGACGAACCGGTCGGAGGCGCTCCAGGCGTGGCGGACGGGCGTCTCCTCCAGCAGCGGTCCCACGGCCCACAGCGTGTGACCGAAACTTGCCTGGTTGTTCCACGGGGCGTGAACAGCCTGTTAAAGGGTCTCAACGGAGACGTCACGTCAGCTCGTGCTCGGCGGCTGCGCCGCCGAGAGCCAACGTTGCTTCCCGCTCTTGGCGCCTACGGCGCCGGGGCGCTCTGGCCCCGGGTGCGCCTGTCGGCGCACCCTCAAGTGCCGGGACGCCGCACGACCAGGCTCACCCTGGTGCCGTCCGGGGCCGGGGTGAAGCTCACCTCGTCGGCCAGGGTGCGCATCAGGGCGATGCCGAGCCCGCTCTCGTGGCGGAGGCGCCGGGGGTCGGTGACGGCGGGGAGGGTCTCCACCTCGTCGGGATCGAATCCGGCGCCACGGTCGATGACCTCGACCCGCACCTCACGGTCGTCGACGGTGCAGCGGACGGTCACCGGGCCTTCGGACCAGTTGGTCTCCTGGGCCTCGATGGCGTTGGAACAGGCCTCGGTGACCGCGATCTTCAGGTCGTCGAGGCGGGCGGGGCTCAATCCCGGGGCCAGCGCGCCGACGGCGGCGTCGACGACCAGCCGCACCAGCGAGAGGTAGGCGGGGCGGGCCGGGAACTCCAGCTCCACGACCGCCATCGGATTACCCCGGGGCTATGGCGTCGTCGAGGGACGCGTGGAGGGGCACTGCCTTGTCGAGGCCTGTGATCTCGAACAGCCGGCGGATGCGAGCCTCGGTGCACACGAGGCGCAGGTCGCCACCGTGGGTCCGGGCCCGTTTGAGGGCGCTCACGATGGTGCCGAGCCCGGTGGAGTCGAGGAAGTCGACACCCTCGAGGTCGAGCACCAGCCGGGGCGAACCATCGCCCACCAGCCGGATGAGGCGCTCACGGAGGCTGGGTGACGTGGCGACGTCGAGTTCGCCGTAGACCGACACGACGGTCCATCCTGCGATCTCGGACACCTCGGTTCGCAGCTCCATAGCGCGCTGACCCTATCGCCTGGCCCTCGGCCATCCCCGGACGGCACGGCGACACAAGGCCTACACCAGTGGAATTCCAAGGGCGTAACCTGGCCCCGGTCATGGCCCTCGTCGACGTCTCGTCCGTGCTCGAGGGACCGGTCGGGGACCCGACCGGTATGGCTGAACGCGAGAACGGACCGGATCCCGTGGCCGCGCTCCTCACTGCGCTGGCAGACCGTGACCTCGCCGCCCACCGGGAGACTTCCCCTCTGGTCCGGGTGCAGCGCATACCCCCCCGCCCGGGTCGGCCCGGCGAGCTCGCTCGCCCACTGCCGTCCGAGATCGTCGAGTGTCTGGGCGTGCCGCACCTCTGGGTGCACCAAGCGGAGGCGATCGACCGGGCTCGGGCGGGTCGATCGGTGGTGGTGGCCACCGGCACGGCATCGGGCAAGTCGCTCTGCTACCAAGTGCCCATCGCCGAGGCCGCCCTGGCGCCGGTGCGCCGGGGCACCGCCTTGCTGGTGTTCCCCACCAAGGCGTTGGCTCACGATCAGTTGCGGGCGTTGGCGGACCTCGATTTCCCCCGGGTCGTCGCCGGCGCCTACGACGGAGACGCCGGTCCCGAGGAACGGGCGTGGATTCGCCGGCATGCCACGGCCGTGCTCACCAATCCCGAGATGCTGCACAGCGGGATCCTTCCCCACCACGATCGGTGGGCGACCTTCCTGGGTCGCTTGCGCTACGTCGTGGTGGACGAGCTGCACGCCTTTCGGGGCATATTCGGCAGCCACGTCGCCCACGTGCTGCGCCGGCTCCGGCGACTGGCCCGGCGCTACGGTGCCGACCCCACGTTCATTTGCTGCTCCGCGACCATCGGCGAGCCCGAGGTGCTGGCGTCTGCGCTGTGCGGCGTCGAGGTCGAACCGGTCGTGGCGGATGGGTCGCCCCAAGGTGAGCGGCTGGTGGCGGTCTGGAACCCACCGCGGCTGGACGAGCTGACCGGCGTCAGGGCCTCGAGCAACGGTGAGACGGCCGGCCTCGTGGCCGAGCTGGTGGCATCGGGACACAAGACGATCGCCTTCTGCCGCAGCCGGCGGTCCACCGAGGTGGTGGCTGCCGATGCTCGCAGGCGCCTTGCTCCCGGGCGCCGCCGGCGGGTCAAGCCGTACCGCGGCGGCTACCTCGCGGCCGAGCGCCGGGAGATCGAGGACGAGCTGTTCAGTGGTCGCCTCGACGGCGTGATCGCCACCAGCGCGCTCGAGCTGGGCATCGACGTCGGCGGGCTGGACGCCGTCGTGCTCAACGGCTTCCCGGGCACGATCGCCTCGTTCTGGCAGCAGGCTGGTAGGGCCGGGCGCTCCGGGCAGCCGTCGGCGGCGGTGCTCGTGGCGGGGGCGGATCAGCTGGACCAGTGGATCGCAGCCCACCCCGACGAGCTGCTGCACCGTCCGCCAGAGCCGGCCGTGGTCAATCCGGCCAACCCCTTCGTCGCCGACGCCCACCTCAGGTGTGCGGCGCACGAGATGCCGCTCACGCATGCCGACGAGCACTATTGGCCCGGGCTGCTCGACGAGGTGGTGTTGCGGCTCGCCCGGGCCGACGAGTTGGTGGTGCGTCAGCAGGTGCGGGGCCGCGGACCGCAGGCGCTCTATTGCGGTGGCGGCTGGCCGGCCCATGGCGTGGGCTTGCGGGTCGGAGCCGGCGGCGAGGTGAGCATCCGAGCGGGGGACGGTGAGGCGGTCGGGACAGTCGAGCTGGCCCGGGCCTGCGAGCAGGTTCACCCCGGCGCCTCGTACTTGCACGCCGGCCAGAGCTGGCGCGTGGTCGCTCTCGACCTCGAGGGCCGCACGGCGGTGGTCGAGCCCGACGACGGGCTCACCTACACCGTCGCTCGCACCGACGTGGACATCAGGATCGTGCAGTGCGACGCAACTCGCGGGGTCGGCGCATTGGAGGTGGGGCTCGGCACCGTCGAGGTGCATCAGCAGGTGACCGGCTACCAGCGCAAGGATGCTCTCACCGGTGAGTCCCTGGGTGTGACGCCGCTCGAGCTGCCGCGTTCGACGCTGTGCACCCGGGCATTCTGGTACGTCGTGCCCGAGACCGTGCTCGCGGCGGCGGCCGTGGACCTGGCCGACGCCCCGGGAGCGCTGCACGCCGCCGAGCACGCCGGCATCGGCGTGCTGCCCCTCTTCACCATTTGCGACCGCTGGGACGTCGGCGGCGTGTCGACGCTCCACCAGGCCGACGTCGGGGCACCCGCGATCGTGATCTATGACGGCTACCAGGGCGGCGCCGGCATCGCCGAGCTTGGTTACGAGGCAGCGCCGAAGCACCTGGCCACGACGGCCGACATCATCGAATCGTGTCCGTGCGTCGGCGGATGCCCCTCGTGCGTGCAGTCGCCCAAGTGCGGCAACGGCAACGAGCCGCTCGACAAGGCGGCGGCGCTGGCGCTGCTGCGTGCCGCGCTGTGACGACGTGACGTCAACCATCAGCGCTCCACCCGCATGGTGGCGGCGGCGTCGAGCATGACATCCCTGACCAACGCCCCCACCAGCGGGACGCCCGTGGGCGCCTCGTACCGCACGACGACCCTGACCCGGCCACCCACCTCGCCCCGTTCGACCACCTCGACGTCGAGCCGATCGGTGACCAAGGGGCCGGCCTGCTCGGCCGCACGCCGTACCGCCCCCGGGTCGTCGTCGACGGCCGCGGCGCGCACGGCTTCGCGGGCGGCGTGGGTGACGAGGATCTGGTCGCGGGCCAGGACGCCCGCCTGCACGATCGCCAGGAGCAGACCGGCGACGAGCGGCAGGACCAGCGCCAGCTCCACCGTGGCTTGCCCGTCGTCGGGCGGCTGAACGACTCGGCCGTAGGCCGAGGCCGCTTTCCACCTTCCGGCGAAGGGCGGGGAGCGAACGGGTGGCGCTGAGGATGCGGGGCCGCTGTCGGCGCCTATCGGCGCCGACGGCGGTAGGCACCGCACCGGAGGCGACAGGACCCGTGAGCGGAGGGGCGCGCACGGGCGAAGCCGGCTCACAGGCTGTCGGTCAGCTTCTCGACCACCGACTCGAACAGGTCGGTGAAGCTCCCGGTCTGGGCCGCCCAGGCGATGACGCCCAGGGCGATGCCACCGGCGGCCAGGATGACCAGGCCGTACTCCGCCGTCGCCTGACCGCGGTCGTCGGTGAGGCGTCGTGCGACCCGACGGGCGGTCCGCGACGCGAGCCGATGGGCGTGGATGATGGGGCGTAGCAACATGTCGACCTCCCAGGTCAGATCACAGCGTGGATGTGAGGGGGATGTGTCAGGGGCTCAGGGAGCCGAACGATCCCGCCAGCAGCGGGACGACCGTGAGCAGCGCGAAGGCCGGCAACGTGGTGAGCACAAGCGGGAACAAGAGCGTGACCGGCAGTCGGCGCGCCGCCTCCTCTGCCTGTCGCCGACGGTGCAGACGACTCTCGATCGCCACCCGTTCCAGGGCCGGGGCGAGCGGCGTGCCGTAGCGGTCGTGGGCCGCGAGCGCGTCGACCAGCGGGCGGGTCAACGCCCCCGCGCTGTCGACAACGAGGGCCAGCGCGTTCGCGACGGTGCCGCCACGTTCGATGTGCGCGGCCGCCCGATCGAGGGCGGCGCCGAGCGGACCGCCCGGCCGGCGCCCGATGACGCACAGCGCCGCGGCGGTCGGCAGGCCGGCGCTGGTGGTGAGCGCCAGGAGGTCGACGACATCCGGAAGCTGATCGGCAACCGCTGCCTCCAGGGCACGGCGGCTGCGCCGGGCGGCCAAGGTCGGAGCCAGCACCGCCCATGCCACGGGCACCACCGCCAGCGGGGGCGCCCAGGGGGCGAACGCCAACGCGGCGAGTGTGGCCCAGCCGACCCGCCGGTCGGCCTCGGGACTGGGTGGGCGCCCGGTCCGGTGCCGCAGCCAGCGGCCGAACGCCGTCACCACCGACCGCCCGTCATGGCGACGGTCGTTGGTATGGACGACCACATGCCCACTCGCTCGGGGATGCGCAGCCCCGAGTGCGTACAGGCGAGCGGGAGTGTGCCGCCCACCCAGCACCAGGCCGATGGCCAGCGCCCAGGCCAGCCCCAGGGCGACCGCGGTCATGACTGGTCTCCCCGGGTCACGCGCGCCATCCACCAGGCGCCGAAGGCGTCGAGGCCGAGTCCCAGGGCGAGGCAGGCCCAGCCAGCCCGGGAGTCGAGCAGGAAGCGCGCCGCCGCGCCGTCGCTCATCCCCAGCAGCACGGCGAAGAGCACTGGCGCCGCCGACAAGACGACCGCGCTCGTGCGAGCCTGCGATGCCAGCGCCCGCCGCTCGGCACCGAGCTCCAGTCGCTCGCTCACGGTTGCAGCGACGCCGTCGACCGCACGAGCAGGCGTAGCTCCGACGACGGTCGCCAGCACCAGCGCGGTGGCGGCCAGCCGCGTGCCCGGTTCGTCGTGCCGGCGGGTCCAATCGTCGAGCACCGCCGCAATCGGCTGCCCCTGATCGGCCGCGAGAGCCAGCGCTGCGAGCTCCGGCCCCAGCGGATCGGGTGTGGCGCGACCCGCCTCCCCCAGCGCCACCGGCAGCGACGATCCCGAGCGCAGCGCGCCCGCCAGCCGTTCGAGCGCCCCGGGAAGCTGGCTGCGACGTTTGACCAGCGCCTGTGCGCGCTGCCGCCGGCGGAGGAGCGGTGGGCTGAGCGCTGCCGCTGCGAGGCAGAAGGCGAGGACGACCGGCCCCAGAGCGAGGGCGGCCACCGCCGCGCCCGCACCACCGGCCACCAACGCGGTGGGCGGAACCGGAGCCGGCCGCCCCACCGACCCGTCGGCGTCGGCGACACCCAGCGCGCGTGCGGCGCCGGCGACGCGGGCGCGAATGCGTTGCGACGCCCAACAGCCGTGCAGCGACCACGCCGCCACGGTGGAGAGGGCGACGGCCAAGACCAAGGCACCCGGTGTCATGGTCCCTCCCGCACGAGCCGGTCGCCGGTCCAGCCCGAGGTGCCGTCTCGTCGCGCCGGCCGGGTGGGGTCGGCGACACAGCGGCGACGGACCGCCAAAGGGCGTGCCGCCAGCGTGGGCCCCGCCCCGGTGACGACCTCCGCCACCTCGGCGACCAGCCGGGCGCCGTTGGGGCCCCGGACCACCTGCACCAGCAGGTCGATCGCACCGAGCACCTGCTCCCGGACCGCGGTCAAGGGCAGGTCGATCGCGCCCATGAGCGCCATGGTCTCGATGCGACGCAGGGCATCGGCCGTGCCGTTGGCATGCACCGTCGACAGCGAGCCGTCGTGGCCCGTGTTCATCGCCTGGAGCATGTCCAGTGCCTCGGCGCCGCGGACCTCGCCGACCACGATGCGGTCGGGCCGCATGCGGAGAGCGGCCCGCACCAGCTCGCGGACCTCGACCGCGGCCAGCCCGTCGGGTGTCGCCGGCCGGGTCTCGAGCCGGACGACGTGGTCGCCCGGCAGGCGGAGCTCGGCCGTGTCCTCGACGGTGACGACCCGCTCGCCGAACGCCAGGTGACCGCACAGGGCATTCAGCAAGGTCGTCTTGCCGGCGCCGGTGCCGCCGCATACGACCATGTTGAGGCCGGCATCGACGGCGGCGACGAGCAGGTCGGCGACGGCGGGCGGGCAGAAGTCGCCGAGGGGGATGGCGGCGGCCCGGAAGCGGCGGATCGTGACAGCCGGACCGTCGACGGCAAGTGGAGGTAGCACCACGTGGACGCGGGACCCGTCGGGCAGGCGGGCGTCGACGACCGGGGTCGTTCGGTCGGCGCGCAGGCCGAGCGGTGCCACAACCCGCTCGACGAGCAGGTCGATGGCGGACCGATCGAGCTGGAGCGCCGTGCGTTCGAGCCTGCCCGAGCGTTCGATCCACACCGGGCCTGGTCCGTTGACGAGCACGTCGCTCACCTGTGGGTCGGCGAGCAGGGGCTCGATCGGTCCCAGCCCCCCTATGCGGGCCCGCACCCGCGACACCACCCCTGCTACCTGTTCGGCCGCCAGCAACGGGGCTTCCCGCCGCACGAGGTCGGCGAGGGCAGGATCGTCGAGGGGGCCGTCGGTCGCCGTTGCCAGCACGCGCCGGTGCACGCGGGCCTCCAGCTCGACCGCGTCGTGGACCATCTTCGTCAGCGTCGCCGAGCTCATGGCACGACCTCCGACGGCGCGTCGCGGTCAGCGTCAGGCCGCATGCCGCAACCCCCGTTCCAGCGACCGCGGCAGGCGCCGCGCCATCAGGAGTCCGGCGTCGACGGCGCGCGCCACCGCGGGATCGGCCTCGATCTCGGCGCTAACAGGGGCACCGACGGCCGACTCGATGTCGTGGCGGGACAGCGAGCGCCCCGGCTCGCGCACCACCACCACCTCGGACGGGCGGAGCGGCGACGCCATCGCCCGTCGCAACGCCAGGTAGCACGGCCGGATGACGAGGACCGACCGCTGGGCGCCGCCGACCACCGCCGCCACCCGCTCGGCCCTGCCGCAGTCGACCACCACCGGCCGCGGTCCCCGGTCGAGCAGCGACGCCAGCACTGTGGCCCGGTCGGGTGCGAGCGGCCCCGAGCCGCGGGGGAGCAGGGAGAGGCCCGGGGCCGCCGCGACCTCGAGCCGCGCCAGACCGTCGGCGGGAACGTCATCGCCGGCGGCCAACCAGGCGGCGAGGCCGGGAGTGTCGGGTTCGGGCATGCCGAGCACCGCCGGTGCATCGCCGGCCAGGTCGGCGAGGACGGCGCCGGACGGAACGCGGCGAGCGAGGAGAAGGGCGAACGAGGCAGCGACGACACTGGTGCCGACGCCGCCCTTGACCGACCAGCAGGCGACGAGCACGGGGAGACCTCCGCGACGAAGGAGCACACGGGGGGAAGTGCGGGGAGGCCCTCGTCGCCGCTGCAGGCGACGCGCCGGACGATCGGGGGCCGAAGGCTATGCAAGCGGTCGTGGCGTGTCAAGACATCAGGTCTTTGAAGAAAAAGTGCCCTATAACGCCAGAAAATCTCCAAAGACCGGAGCTGGACCGGATCGGTCGCCGTTAGCGTCGGCGCCCGTGAGTCCCCGCGCCGCGGCCTTCTTCGACCTCGACAAGACCGTCATAGCCAAGGCATCGATGGTGGCGTTCAGCGGCCCTCTCCACCGGGCCGGCTTGGTGTCGCGGCGGATGCTCCTCCGGGCCGCCTGGGGCCAACTCGTCTACGCGCAGTTCGGGGCGTCGCCGGCCAGGCTCGCCAAGATGCGCGACTCGGTGTTGCGGCTGACCCGGGGTTGGGACCAGGCGGAGATCAGCGCCATCGTGCGCGAGACGCTGGTCGAGGTGGTCGAACCCATCGTGTTCGACGAGGCTCTCGAGCTCATCCGGGAGCACCAGGTCGCGGGACGCAAGGTGTTCATCGTGTCGGCGTCGCCCGAGGAGATCGTGGCGCCCCTGGCGCAGTTCCTCGGCGTCGACGAGGCCATCGCCACCCGGGCCGAGCTCGACGCCGAGGGCCGCTACACGGGGCGGACCGAGCGCTACTGCTACGGAACCGAGAAGCTGGCGGCGATCGAAGAGGCCGCTCGGCGGGACGACATCGACCTCGCGGCCTCGTACGCCTACAGCGACTCGGCCACCGACCTGCCGATGCTCGAGGCGGTGGGCCACACAGTGGTCGTCAACCCCGACCGTGAGCTGCTGCGAGCCGCACGGACCGGCGGCTGGGAGGTGCGGCGGTTCTCCCGGCGGGTCCCTCTGCGCGAGCGGGTGCCCATGCCAGCCCCCCGACACGCCGCGCTCGGCGGTGGTGCCGTCGCGGTGGCGGTAGGCGCCGGCTTCGCGACTCGCTGGCTCTGGGACCGTCGCAAGCCGACCGATCAGACGGCGACCACCGGTCGAGCGCTGTTGGGCGCTGCGGGCCAGTGGCTGGCTCGCAGCAGTACGGGCGACCCTCGAGCCGCCCGAGCCGCCGGCGTCAGACGGAGCGCACCTTCTTGGCAGCGAGGGTGGCCAGGGCGGCGAGCACGATGAGCAGCAGGAGTTTCTTCATGGCCGCATGGTAGCGACTCGGCCGAAGGCCGAGGCCTTTTGACGTCCGTGCTGCAGGGCGGGGTAGCGAGCGGGTGACGCTGAGGATGCGGGCCGCTGTCGGCGCCTATCGGCGCCGGCGGCGGCCTGGGCCCGAGCGGCCCGGCGGCGCAGCCGCCGAGAGCGGGAGACACGGCGTCGGAGCCCGCACCGGAAGCGACAGGACCCGCAAGCGGAGGGGAGTGGGTGGGCGCAGCACGTCTAATGTCGGCGGCCATGACTGGGGAGCGGCCGTTCGTGCCGTTGCAGCGGCAGTTCGAGGCGCGAGCAATCGGTCGGCGCACCCAGCAGACGTTCCTCTTCGCCGGCGCCACCGGCGTGGTGGTCGGGCTCGCGGTGCTCGCGCTCGAACGCGTGACCCTCGACGGGCTGTTCGACCGCCTGGCCGATCGGCCGTTGTGGCTGCAGGCGTGCGCCCCCGGCGTCGGCCTCGTGATCGCCTACCTGTGCCTGCGCTGGATCGCGCAGGGCCGGTCGCCGAGCACGGCCGACGAGTACGTGCGCAGCTTTCACGAGGAACCGCACGAGCAACGTTCCACGCGACCGGTGCTCGGGCGGGTGCTCGCCAGCATCGCCACCATCGGTTACGGCGGCGCGCTCGGCCTCGAGGGCCCGTCCATCTATGCCGGTTCCTCCATCGGGTCGACGATCCAGCGACGCTTCGCCCGCTTCTTCTCCCGGGAGGACGCCAAGCTGCTGCTGGTCGCGGGCGCGGCTGCGGGTGTGTCCGCCATCTTCAAGGCCCCGGCCACCGGAGCCCTGTTCGCCATCGAGGTGCCGTACCGCGCCGACCTCGCGCGCCGGAACGTGCTGCCGGCGATGGTGGCGTCGGCCGCCGGGTACGTCACGTTTGCCGCCATCGACGGCACCGACCCGCTCCTGCCGGTAGCTGGGAACGGCGCGTTCGACTGGCGTGACCTCGGTAGCGCGCTCGCCGTGGGCCTGCTGTGCGGCCTCGGGGCGCGCATGTTCAGCGCCGCAGTCCGGGCGCTGAAGGAGCGGCGCATCCGGGACACGCCCATCGGCGTGCGCATCCTCGCCGGTGGAGCGGCGCTGTTCTTCTTCGCCTACCTGGCCGAGGCGGCCGCAGATGCGCCGCTCACGCTGGGCCCGGGCTACGACGTGATCCAGTGGGCCACCGACCCCGGCCATGCCCAGTGGCTGGTGCTCACGCTGCTCGTGCTCCGAGTGGGCGCCGTGCTCGCCACGCTCGGCGGGGGCGGCGCCGGCGGCCTGTTCATCCCGCTGGTCGTGATGGGCGCCCTCACCGGCCGCTTTGCCAGCGGAGCGTTCGGGATGGCCGACAGCGACCTGTTGCTCGTGGTGGGCATGGCGGCGTTCCTCGGCGCCGGTTACCGCACCCCTCTGGCGGCCGTCATGTTCGTCGCCGAGACGACGGGGCGCCCGGCGTTCGTGGTGCCGGCGCTCGTGGCCACTGCGGCGTCACAGCTCGTGTTGGCCGAATCATCCGTGTCGGACCACCAGCGGGCGGGCCGCCTGGGCCATATCGAGCGGCGCTTCGAGCTGCCCATCAGCGCGGTGCTCGAGACCGATGTGCGGACCGTTCCACCCGACGCAACGATCGAGGAGTTCCTGACCGTGCACCTCGTGGGTTACCGCCAGCGGGCCGTCCCCGTGGTCGACGAGAGCAACCGGTACCTCGGGCTGGTGGCGCTCGACGAGGTGGTGGCCATCCGCCGGGAGGCGTGGACGACCACCGAGATCCGCACCATCGCCAACACTGCGGCGCCCCGGGGCCGGACGACGTGGCTCGTGCGCGACGCCGTGCAGGCCATGGAGGGCGGTGATGCCGACGTCCTGGCGGTGGTGGACGGCGACGATCGCTTCGTCGGGGTGGTCACCACCGACGAGGTGCTGCGCCTCGACGAGATCCTCGAACGGACCAACGGCGCCCGCTGAGCGGAGCGCCGGTCGCCAGACTGCGCTAGACGGCCAACAGGTCGCGGGCGCCCGTGTCGGACGACGGATGGCGCAGCTTCGACATCGCTCGCGCCTCGATCTGGCGGATGCGCTCCCGGGTGAGGTTGAAGTGCTCGCCCACCTCTTCGAGCGTCCGGGGCTCACCCCGGTCGAGGCCGAAGCGCAGTTTGAGGATCTCGCGCTCGCGTTCGTCGAGCGGTGCCAGCAGCCGGTTGATCTCCTCGGGCAGCAGCGCAGTGGCCGCCACCTCGAACGGAGACTCGGCCGAGCGGTCCTCGACCACGTCGCCCAACTCGGCATCGCCGTCCTCGCGCAACGGCTCGGAGAGGGATAGCGGCTCGGCGGCGAACCGCAGCGCCTCGGTCACCTTGTCCTCGGGCATCTCGACCTCGGCCGATAGCTCGGCCAAGGTGGCGGGACGACCCAGCTTGAGCTCGAGCCGGGCCCGCGCCTTCTGCAGCCGGGCGAGGGTGTCGCCGGCGTGGACCGGCAAACGAATGGTGCGGCCGGTGTTGGCGATGCCGCGGGTGATGGCCTGGCGGATCCACCATGTGGCGTAGGTGGAGAACTTGAAGCCCTTGCGCCAGTCGAACTTCTCGACCGCGTGCATCAGGCCGAGGTTGCCCTCCTGGATGAGGTCGAGCAGTGGCAGGCCGGACGCCTGGTACTTCTTGGCGATCGACACCACGAGCCGCAGGTTGGACTGGA
>OCZV010000223.1_pt1 | contig 20596 bp, 18 predicted proteins | sample 1539051 | NCBI WGS metagenome assembly OCZV01 (sample SAMEA3113581, study PRJEB22503) | soil metagenome
CTCGTGCAAGACGACCGGGATCGTCGCACCCTTTGTAGTGCTGAAGAGACGGCCCAGGCCGAGGATGCCCAGCACACCGGCAAGCAGGGCCGAATCTCCGGGGAAGGCCCAGGACCACAGCGGCAGCGTCACCATGAGCAAGCAGCGAAGCAGGTTCGTCCACACGAGCAGCTTGCGGCGGTCCCACCGATCGACGAACACGCCGAGGAACGGAGAGAACACCGAGTAGGGGAGCAAGGTGAGGGCAAACAAAGCAAGAATTTTCTCGGGTGTGCTCTCTTGCAGGGGATCGAGAACCAGAACCGTGGCGAGCACGGCCTGCGCGATCCCGTCGGCTCCCTGGCCGAGGAATTGCGCGCCGAGCAGGCGGCGATAGTCCCGCTCTGCGAGTAGATCCCTCACGAACTAGCCGCGTTCGAACCTGTGGTCATCAGACGACAATATGTCCGCCTGTGACTAGTGCCTCGGCCAGTGATGTTTGCGAGGTTCTGCGGCGCGAAAAACAAGGCTGGCAAGGCCGCAGGGAGGGTGCGTACCAGGAGCGTACGTGCCCGACCGAGAACGCAGCCAGGCGCAGCTTTTTCGCCCGCAGAGCCCTACCGACATTGCTGGTCGAGGCACTAAACGAAGCAGTGGCTACTCCTTGAGGTTGACGGCGTCCTGGAGCCGGAGAGCAGAGCTGTGCCCGTTTGTCGACACAGCCACGTGCGGAGAATCTCCGTGGATGAATGCCTCGAGCATCTCCCGGGCGTCGTCGTCCGAGTACTGGACCGGCGGCGACTTCATGAAGTACGCGCTCGGCGCGAGGAGCGGTCCACCAATTCCTCGGTCGATGGCGAGTTTGGCGCACCGAACCGCATCGATCACAACGCCGGCGGAATTGGGGGAGTCCCAGACCTCGAGCTTCACTTCCATCGAAATGGGAACGTCCCCGAACTCGCGGCCCTCGATCCTGATGTAGGCCCACTTGCGGTCCTTTAGCCACGGCACGTGGTCGGAGGGCCCGATGTGGATGTCGTCCGGATCGATCCCGTGCGCGATCTGCGAAGTTACCGACTGCGTCTTGGAGATCTTTTTCGACTGCAGGCGCTCGTTCTCGAGCATGTTCTTGAAGTCCATGTTGCCGCCGAAGTTGAGCTGGTATGTGTTGTCGATGACGACGCCTCGATCCTCGAAGAGCTTCGACAGCATGCGGTGCGTGATGGTCGCCCCGACCTGGCTCTTGATGTCGTCCCCGATGATCGGAACGCCCCGGAGCGAGAACCGTGCTGCCCAGTCCTCGTCGGTAGCGATGAAAACGGGCATGCAGTTGACGAAACCGATGCCGGCGTCGAGCGCCTGCTCGGCGTAGAAGCGAGCCGCTTCCTCGGACCCAACGGGCAGGTAGTTGACGAGGACGTCGGTCCCGGTCTCCCGGAGAACCTTCGCCACGTCGACGGGGGGGAGGTCCGACTCGGTGATCGAGTCCCGGTAGTAGTAGCCCAATCCATCGAGCGTATGCCCGCGCTGGACCTTCACACCGGATTCGGGGACGTCGGCGAACTTAACGGTGTTGTTGGGCTCCGTCCAGATGGCTTCGCCCAGGTCCAGACCGACTTTGTTTGCGTCGACGTCGAATGCGCAGGAGAACTCGATATCGGACACGTGGTACCGGTCGAGATTGACGTGCATCAGCCCGGGCACAAGTTCGTCGGCACGCGCCTTCGCGTAGTACTCCACGCCCTGCACCAGCGACGACGAGCAATTGCCCACGCCGACCATGCCGACTCGGACTTTGGACATTTTCTCCCCCTTGCCTACGGCGAGTTGGTCGGCCGCGCCTCAGGGGCCGGGCCGAGATTCGGGTTTCGTTCTTTGGTGATCAGCTCATCGATCCATGCGATGTCGCTCTGGGTTGAGAGCAGATCGTGGTTCTGAAGCGAAAGCGCGTACGAGTCGATGCGCTCCCGGTACTCACGCAAGTTGGCCTTCAGCTGCGCCAGCTTGTCCTGCAGGTAAGCCCGACGACGCTCCAGAAGAGCGAGGCGCGCCTCGGGGCCCAGGTAGCGGAAGAACGCGAGCTTGAGAGTGAAGTGCTCGTGATCGACCGCGGCCCCGGTTTCTTCGAGCATGAGGGCGAACATGTCCTCACCTCGTTGCGTGATGCGGTAGACGGTCTTGCGCCGCCCCGCTGTGGTCTTCGTGGCCTTTCCACTGCGGCCGGTCCGGCGCCGGGGTGTGGCCGTCTCCACCTTCTCGACGGCGCCCGCCTTGGCCAGCCGTCGCAGGGTCGGATACAACGAGCCCCAGGAGACCTGCCAGAACGGGCCGAGCATGGCGCCGAGCTGTTTGCGCAGCTCATAGCCGTGCATGTCCCGCTCCTTGAGCAGGCCGAGCACCGGGAGCTCGAGAACACCTGGCTGTTTCATGATCCTCCGTGTGTTGGTAATGTCTCGCAGCGATATATCGACGCGTACTATCGCGCTGATATATCGACTTGATATATCAACACGATATACGCGATTTGGCAAACGCGGCTTCGGCGGGGTGCCGGCCGCCGAGATGGCAATCAACCACCACCTGCCGGGGTTCAGTTTCCATTTCGGCGCGGCGCGCCCGGAGCTGGCGCCGCCGCTGATTGAACTGCTCGAACCCTGCTGTGGATCTACAAAAAGGGGTCTACCATCGCGCGATGCCGTTCTCCGGAAGGTCGTTCGACCCTACCCAGCGGCCGCCGACGCCCTCAGGGCCGGTGGTCGACTACAGCCTGGCGCGCCGGTCCCTGCTGGTGTCCCTGCGGCGAGGAATGCTCAACACGACCGACGTGTGCGACGCCCACCCGGAACTCATGCGCGCCGGCAAAAACATCGGGGAAGAGGTCGCCGATCCGTGCCCGGTCTGCTCGCACGAGGCCATCCGCTGGGTGCGTTACGTCTACGGAGACGAGCTCAAACACAACAACGGCAGGGTCGTGTATCCGACGGAGTGGCTCCACGAGCTTGCCGGCGCGCACGATCACTTCACCTGCTACGTCGTCGAAGTCTGCGTCGATTGCGGCTGGAACCACCTCGTCCGGGCGTATTCGACGGGTCGCCGGTACAACGGCGCCAGCCGTCCGAGGCGGCGTCAGCAGCAGTAGAGACCGCCGGGCGTTAGCGCCGCCCGGCAACCGAAGCCGTCCCTGCTGCGTCTAAATGCCTGTGGCGTATCAAAATGATGCTTTCAGACCAACCTAGACTGCGCGCATGAGCTGCGCGGGCAATCACATATGAGTTCACAGAAGACGACGAAACGGCGACCGAAGGTCAAACCTCGCTCGAAGGCGCAGAGGATGCTCCTTCGCTTCGGGTGGGTGCTTCCACTCGCCGGCCTCCTCGTGGGGGCACTGGTCCTTCTCCTCACGTATGCCTTTGCCTCCATTCCCCTGCCACGCGATGTTCCCCTCGACCAGACCGCGAGGGTCTACGACCGGAACGGCAAACTCATCGGGACGTTCTCGGGAGCAGAGCGCCGCTTCATCATCCCGGTCGAACGGATTCCCGAACACGTCAAGCAAGCCGTGATCGCCGCGGAGGACCGGAGCTTCTACGAGCACAACGGCGTTTCGCTCCGAGGAATCACTCGCGCGGCGTGGGCCAACCTCACAGGCGGAGTTGTGTCTCAAGGTGGGTCGACAATCGATCAGCAGTACATCAAGAACGCTGTACTGAAGGATTCTTCGCGCACGATCAGCCGAAAGTTCAAAGAGGCCATTCTTGCGATCAAACTGGAGCGCCGCTACTCGAAAGGAGAGATCCTCGGCTTCTACCTGAACACGATCTATTTGGGGCGCGGGGCGTACGGCATCGAAGCCGCGGCAAGGGCCTACTTCGACAAGAACGCCAAGGATTTGTCGGTCGCCGAGGGCGCTTACCTCGCGTCGATAATCCCTGCGCCTGAGTCGTACCAGCCGAATCGGAACCGTGAGGGCGCGCTCGAGCGGCGCAATCGAGTCCTGGGAATAATGGCCGAGGAAGGATTCATCACCCAGGCCGAGGCCGACCGCGTCAGGGGGGAGAAGCTCGGGATCACGAAAAAAGGCCTCGAGGACAAGAAGAACCAGACCGCGGCGTACTTCATGGAGTGGCTGCGCCGAAAGTACCTCGAGCCCAAGTTCGGAAACGACCTCTACACGGCGGGCCTAAAGATCTACACGACGCTCGATCTCGACATGCAGCATGCAGCCGAGGAACGAATCGAGGAGATTCTCTTCGACGAGGGTGACCCGCAGGCTTCGATCGTGTCGATGACCCCGCGTGGAGCGGTGCGTGTGTTCGTCGGTGGGCGCCACTACACCAACCTCAAACGGGCGCGCGGCACCATTTATGCGTCGGATCTTCCGGGACACCAATCCGGGTCGGCGTTGAAGCCGTTCACGCTCCTCGGTTCCATTGAGGAGGGAATTTCGCCGCAGTCCCTATTCTCGGGAGCAAGCCCGGCGACGATCGAAGATCCGGCGTGCGCGGGCCCCGACGGCCTTTGGCGACCGGAGAACTTCGGTGGGAGTTCGTACGGCACGCTGACGCTCGATCAAGCGACAACGAACTCGGTCAATACCATTTACGCGCAGCTTGCTGCGGAGATCGGACCGCAGAAGATCGCCGACGTCTTGGATCGCTTCGGGTTCGCTCCGAAGTTCGGAGCCAAGGAGATCCCACCCAATTGTTCTCTGGCTCTCGGCGCGTTCACGTCGACACCACTCGAGATGGCCCGAGCATACGCGGGATTCGCAGGACGAGGAGAACTGCCAGAGGTAGTGCCGATCCGCTATGTGGAGAACAGTGACGGCGACTGTCTCGTGGGCTACCTGCAGAAGAGAGACGACTGCCGAGAGCGAGAGAAGGTCGGATCCGAAAAGATTGCAGAAGCTAACGACGTCGATGTACTGACGCAGTCGCTGACACGTGTTGTGACGAGCGGCACCGCGGCGGGCACCGTCAGCCTCGGACGGCCGGTGGCGGGCAAGACTGGGACCGCGCAAGACAACGTGGCCTCCTGGTTTGCAGGCTATGTCCCGCAACTCGCCACAGCGGTGTGGCTCGGTTATCCGCTCGAACCGGGTCCGGACGGAAAGAAGGGAACCAACGACGACTTCGTTCCGCGTATGGGGTTCTGCGCCGATCCGAATGTCTGTCGTCCCGTCCACGGCATCGAGGTGACCGGTGGATCGTTCCCCGCCCAGATCTGGAACGCGTACATGCTGGATGCAGTGGCGGGGCTAGAAGTTCAGGAGTTCGCGGTCCCCAGCGACATGCCCGACGAGGTGCTAAATGAAGCGCCTCCCGAGCCACCGCCGCCCACGGAATCGAAGAGCCCCAAACCGAAGCCCACCGAGGAGCCGACCCCCGATCCCGAACCCACCGAGGAGCCGACCCCCGATCCCGAACCCACCGAGCCCGCACCGACGCCGACTTCGGGCCAGGGCTTCGCCGGCGCTCTCGCCGGCGCCGTCATGGCAGCGTGGATTCGTCGGGGAGGGCCTCCATAACGACGACCAAGCCCGCCGGCGCCATTACCGCCATCGCGCCGATTGTGGCGTGTTTGGTGACCCTGGGCGCGGGTTTTGCCCTCAAGGGGCAGTGCCTGGATCCGTGGACGGACTTCCACCAATACGAATCGCTCTGCTACAACGACCTCCAACCCCTGTGGTCGGCGCGCGGCATCGCCGAGCGCACTTTTCCGTACGTGAGCGGAAGCATCGAGAGGGGGGAGCTGGCGGACGGCGCCATCGAGTATCCGGTGCTCACCGGAGTCTTCATGTGGGCGAGTGGAGCGTTTGCTCGGACGTCCAATGCATATCTCGTCCACTCGGCGTTGTTGTTGGCGCCCTTCGGGGTTCTGGTTGCGTGGCTGCTTGGGCGCCTCACCGGCCTGCGATCGCTGTTGTGGGCAGCGGCACCGGCGCTTGCCCTCTATGCGTTCCACAACTGGGATCTTCTCGTTGTGGCCGCCACCGTTTGCGGGCTGTACCTCTGGCTTGCCGGCCGGCCGGTCGGCGCCGGGGTCAGTTTCGGTATCGGTGGGGCTCTCAAGTTGTACCCGTTGGCGTTCCTCGTTCCTGTGTTCCTTGCGCTCGTGGCCGCGGGCAGGCGACGAACGGCGTCCTATGTGGCGGCAGCCGGACTAGGCACCTTTGCGGTGATCAATCTGCCCTTCGTTCTTGCGAACTTCTCCGGCTGGTGGGCGACGTTTGAGTTCCACCGCGCCCGGGGGCCGAACTTCGACAACATCTGGAGCATTCGAGACTGGGGGCCGATCAGCCTTCCGACCCTGTCGCCGGGTCGGCTCAATCTCGTCACGGCGGTGCTTACTGCGGTGTTTGTCCTCGCCGCGCTGGCCGTCGGATGGTCGCGTGCCAGACGCAGCGGTCATTTCCCCGTTCTCGAGGTTTGTGCGGCGCTTCTCGCAGCGTTTTTGTTGTGGAACAAGGTGCATTCTCCCCAATACGCGCTGTGGCTGCTCCCCTTCTTCGTTTTAACCCGGGTTCACATCGGCTGGTGGGCGGCGTACACGGTGGCGGATCTGGCCACTTACATCGGCACCTTCAGGTTCTTCTTCGACGTGTGCTCCGACGAAGGGTGTGTAGTCGGCGACCCAACTGTCGCCCAGCACCTCATGAACGCCGGGGTATTCATCCGTGCGGGTCTTCTGCTGACACTGTTTTTTGTATTCCTGAGAGAAAAAACCGGCGGTGACCCCTCATCACGGCCTGTTGTGTCGCACCCCTCCGCTACGTTGGCTTCCGTCGGAGAAGGAGCCACACAGCCCGACTGACCGTGTGGAGACTCGGATGGTGGGACTGAAAGGAGGTGCTAGCATTCTGGCGGCGCGGCCACTCGGCAGCGTGAACGATCCCCTGCCCGATCGACCTTCCGCATTGCGGTGGGCGGCGGGCCTCGGAGCCCGGCTCGAGTCCAGAGGAGGATGAATGAGGAAATATGAGGCCATGGTCATCGTGGATGCCCGCCTCGAAGAGGGCGACATCCAGAAGGCCGTCGATCGCTTCCTCGGCGCGATTGCCGAGACGGGTGGCGAAGTTACTGCGGTTGATCGATGGGGGACCCGGCGGTTCGCCTACGAGATCGATCACCTTAACGAGGGTTACTACTTCGTCACCGAGTTCAACGCTCCCGAGAGCGCCGTCGAGCCGCTTCTCCGTGTGGTCCAGATCTCCGACGAGTACATTCGCGGGAAGATCCTCCAGCCGGCCGAGTCGAGCTAGGCGGACGGAGCAACCGAAGGAGATAGAGATGGCATCTGACAACACTGTGACTCTCGTCGGCAATATCACCGACGACCCCGAACTCCGGTTCACGCCCAACGGCTCGGCGGTTGCGAACTTCACGGTCGCAGTCAACCGGCGCATAAACAAAGACGGACAGTGGGAGGACCGGCTGGACGGCTTCTTCCGCTGCAACTGCTGGCGCGACATGGCCGAGAACGTTGCGGAATCGCTTCAGAAGGGCATGCGCGTGATGGTCGTGGGCCGCCTGCAGCAGCGGTCGTGGGAGGACGCCGACGGCAACAAGCGCAGCTCTTTCGAGATCCAGGTGGACGAGGTGGGTCCATCGCTGCGCTGGGCGACCGCGAGCGTCCAGAAGTCGACGAGAAGGTCCGCAAGCGGAGGCGGAGACTTTGGCGGCGGGCAGGGCGGCGGTCAGGGTGCTCCTGCAGGAGGCCAGGGAGGACAACCCGCTCCCGTAGGCGGTTCGCCCCAATACGAAGACGACGGAGGTTTCTAGTACATGGCTCGCCAAAAGCCGAGAGGCGCACCAAAGCCGATCAAGAAAGGCAAGAAGAAGTACTGCCAGTTCTGCGCCGACAAAACCGACTACATCGACTACAAGGACATCGCACTCCTGCGTAAGTTCGTGAGTGACCGCGGCAAGATCCGGGCGCGCCGGGTTACCGGGAACTGCGCGCAGCACCAGCGCAGAGTTGCGACTGCCGTGAAGAATGCACGTGAGATGGCGATCCTGCCCTACTCGACCCGATAGAGGAGGCAGCGAGTGAAGGTCATTCTTGCGCAAGACATTCAGGAACTCGGCTTCAAGGGCGATGTGGTCTCTGTTGCGGACGGCTACGGTCGCAACTACCTGATCCCCAAGGGCCTCGCACTGTTCGCCACGAAAGGTGCGCTGCGCCAGGCGGAGCTCATGCAGAAGGCACGTGTGGAGCGGGAGCAGAAGGCCAAGGATGAGGCCGCTGCGAAGGTGGGGGTTCTTGCGTCTCAGCCGGTCTACATCTCGGCGCGCGCCGGGGAGGGGGGTCGCCTGTTCGGCTCGGTGACGAAATCCGACATAGCGCGGGGGATCGAGGACCAGCTCGAGGAGGAGGTCGATCGCCACGACGTCCTGCTCGACGACCCGATCCGGGTACTGGGGACGCACCAGGTCGAGGTGAAGCTGCACGAGCAGGTCAACGCGCTCGTAACGGTCGAAGTTATCGCCCACGAAGAGTAATAAAGCCGCACGCCGGCCCGATTCCGGATTCGTTGCCACAAGGAGGCCTCTGAGGCCTCGGTGCGGCAAGGAATGTCGCGGGTGTGGAGAAACCCTGAGTTATTCACCGGAAAGCAACAGGCTTTCGGGTCTTGTTGCCCACAGTCCGGCCCGCATAGCGTGACCGGGTCCGGTGCGGAGCCGCTCCCACGGCACCGGCCGGATGCAGACCACGAGGCCACTTCCTCCTGGCAAACCCGTGCCAGCACGGCCGGCATATGGGAACATATGTTCGTACACCAGAGTACGCTGGAGGGCTAAAGGTAATTGGCGCGCGCAGTACTTGAACCGGTGCGGAATCCCAATCGGATTCCGCCACACAACCTCGATGCCGAGCAGTCGGTTCTCGGCGCCATGCTCGAATCGAAGGATGCCATCGCAAGCGTCGTTGAGATCCTCTCCCCGAACGACTTCTACAAGCCCGCCCACGGACAGATCTTCGAGATCATCGTCGGCCTCTACGGACGGGGCGAGCCGGCGGATGCCATCACCATCGCAGAGGAACTGGCGCGCCGCGGCGCCCTCGACGGCATCGGCGGCAAGCCCTACATCCTCGGGCTGTTAGAGGCCTACCCGACCGCCTCCTCCGCCGCCCGGTACGCCCGAATCGTCGATGAGCACGCCCTCCTCCGAAAACTGATCGAGGCCGGAACCACGATCCAAGAGATCGGCTTCGGCATGCCGGAGGACGTAAACGAGGCCGTCGATCAGGCCGAGCAGATGGTCTACGAGGTCGGCGAGCGGCGCTTAAACGACGACCTTCAGCCTCTGAAGGGCTTGCTCGGCGACACGATGCTCGAGCTCGAGAAGCGCTTCGACCTGGACCAGCCGGTGACGGGCGTCGCATCGGGCTTCCACGACCTCGACGAGATCACCCTCGGATTCCAGCCCGCAACGCTGACCATCGTCGCGGCGCGCCCGAGCATGGGAAAGAGCTCCCTCCTAAACGACTTCGCTCTGCACACTGCCGTGCGGCAGAGCAAGCCCGTCGTCCTCTTCAGCCTCGAGATGGGGCGCTACGAGATCACACAGCGGTTCCTGGCATCCGAGGCGCGCGTCGACTCCCAGAAACTCCGCCGTGGGAACCTCCATGAACAGGACTGGACTCGACTCTCCTCGGCCCTCGGCCGCCTGGCGGAGGCCCCGATCTACATCGACGACTCGGCGAACATCACACTCATGGAGATGCGCGCCAAGTGTCGGCGGCTGAAGGCGCGCCACGGGCTGGGCATGGTGATCATCGACTACCTCCAGCTGATGCAGTCCCCACGGCGGTCCGAGAACCGGCAGCAGGAAGTGTCGGAGATATCGAGGTCGCTGAAGATCCTCTCCAAGGAACTGAACATCCCCGTGCTGTGTGCGTCGCAGCTCAACCGAGGGGTCGAGTCGCGCACGGACAAGCGCCCGTTTCTGGGGGACCTCCGTGAGTCCGGATCGATCGAGCAGGACAGCGACATGGTGATGTTCATCTATCGCGACGAGGTCTATAACCCCGATTCGGATGCAAAGGGGGAGGCGGAACTCATCATCGCCAAACACCGCAACGGCCCGACGGGAACCGTCCGGCTCGCCTTCATGAACCAGTACACGAAGTTCGCGTCGATCGCTCGAGGCCTCTGAGGCGCGCGGGCCCGAGCCCGGCTGCTAGGGCGGAGTGCAGGAGCCTGCCGCCGAACCGGGACTGGTGGTCGTACCGGCTCGTAGATTCTCAGGGGATTTCACCCCGGAATATGTCCGGAAGAATCCCCTCGGAACGAGACTTTCTATCCGCCGAGCTTTCTGTCTGCTCAGAACCGCGCTTTCCGCGGTTTTCGGCAGACGGAACCGCGCGGACACGTCGCAGCGGACAGAATGTGGGCATGAGTTCGACCACCCATCCCCGCGTTTCGGCGCGCCGGATTCGTGCCGTCCAACGGCGCCTGGTTGCTCAGCAGGGGCGGTTCAAGCCGAAACCCCGCTTGCCGATCATCGACGAGCTCGTCATGACCGTGCTCTCGCAGAACACTTCTGATGCCAACAGCGGCCGCGCCTTCGAGTCACTCAAGGCACGCTTCGCAACCTGGGAGCAGGTCCTCGACGCGCCGGCCGAAGAAATCGCCGACGCAATTCGGTCCGGTGGGCTCGCCGACATCAAGGCCTCCCGAATAAAGAGCATCCTTGCGGACATCGAAGCCCGCGAGGGCGGCCTCGATCTCTCGCGGCTCAACGAACTGGATGATCAGAGCGCCGACGAGTACCTACGCGCTCTTCCCGGGGTCGGCCCGAAGACGGCGGCGTGCGTGCTCGTGTTCTCGATGGGGCGCGCGGCATTCCCGATCGATACGCACGTCCATCGAATTGTGCGCCGGCTGGGATGGGTCGACGACAAGTCGTCTGCGGATCAGGCTCACCGTCGCCTGGGACCCCTCGTTCCCCCCGAGATCCGGTACGAACTTCATATGGCGCTGATCAACCATGGGCGCAACGTCTGCAAGGCCCAGCGCCCGCGCTGCGAGGATTGTGTCCTGCTCGATTTCTGCGACGCAGGCCCGGTTTTCATTGCGCGCGGCGAGTCGAGCGGTATCGTCCCATCCAATCGTAAAAAGGAGGCCTAATCGCATGAGAGTCCTGGTGACCGGCGCGAACGGGAAGGTGGGGAGCGTAACGGTCCGTGCTTTGATCGATCGCGGTCACAAGGTGCGGGCAACCGACCTTCATCGGGGTGTATTCGAACGGCCCGTTCCCGACGAGCCGATGTACAAGCAAGCGGATCTGACCGACGCCGGGCACGCCTTCGCGATCATGAGGAAGATCGACGCCGTTGTACACACAGCGGCGATACCGGAGCCCACCCAAAACCCTCCGCACGTCGTTTTTCAGAACAACCTGATGGCCACGTTCAACGTGCTCGAGGCGGCAGTTCGGTTCGGTGTGAAGCGGTTCGTAAACGTGTCTAGTGAAACGGTCCCCGGGTTCTTCTTTCCCGAGCGCAACTTCTTGCCCGACTACGCGCCGGTTGACGAAGAGCATCCAATCCGCCCACAGGATCCTTATGCGCTGTCGAAGTATTTCGGGGAGTTGCTCATGGACGCGGCGGTGCGGCGCTCCGACATCCGCTGCATCTCGATCCGTCCGTCGTGGGTCCAACACGAGGGCAACTACGAGCGCAACCTCGGTCCCCAGGTCCGTGACCCCTCGGTCTTGAGCGCCGGCTTCTGGAGCTACATCGACGTCTACGACCTGGCCGATGCTCTCTGCCTGGCCGCCGAATCGGATCTCCCCGGCCACGAGGTGTTCTACATCGCCTCTCCGGACAACGCCGCGGGCGGCGACTTCGCCGAGCTGATGAAGACGTACTACGGCGACAAGGTCGAGCTTCGCCCCCTCGATCGACCGGACTCGGGTGGAATCTCGTGCGCGAAGGCGAGGAAGTTGCTCGGCTATTCGCCGACGAGGTCCTGGCGCGACTACCTCGACGAGGACGGTCGACTCAAACCAGGCCCGGTTTAGCTCAAGAAGCCCTTGCTTCTCTCAGCGCCGCCCACACCCGCTGCGGAGTGAGCGGCATGTCGATGTGCCGTACTCCCAGGTGAGCAAGGGCGTCCACGACGGCATTGAGAACGGCGCCGGTGGAACCAACCGTGCCGGACTCACCGATGCCTTTAGCGCCGAGGTGGTTCAGCGGCGTAGGGGTTTCGGTGCGCACGGTCTCAAAGGACGGGAATTCGGCAGCGCTCGGCATCGTGTACGTCATCAACGACCCGGTCAGCGGATTGCCGACCTCGTCGTACACGACTTCTTCGAAGAGGGCCTGTGCTACTCCTTGGCCGATCCCACCGTGGACCTGTCCCTCGACGATCATCGGATTGAGGATCCGTCCGCAATCGTCCACCGCGATGTGCCGGAGGAGCTTGACCGCTCCCGTCTCAATGTCGACTTCCACCACGGCGAGATGTGCTCCGAAGGGAAAGGTGTGGCCTGCGATCTTAAAATCGCTTTCCGCGCGGAGACCTGGCGACATCCCCGATGGAAGCGCACGCGCGTCCTGAGCTGAGCTCGCAAGCTCCGCCCAGGTGAGTCCACGATCCGGCGCACCGGCAACTGCAAAACCATCATCGGCCCGGACCAAGTCGTGGGGCGCAACTTCGAGGAGGTGTCCGGCAAGTTGCACGGCTTTCTCATAGACGGCCTCCGCCGCATCCGCGATGGCGACCCCGCCCGCCTGCAACGAGCGAGAGCCCATCGTTCCCTCGCCCCTCGGAATGACCGCCGTATCGGACTGAACGACATGTATCGATTCGATGGGTATCCCCAGCGTTGCCGTAACGAGCTGCGCCCACGCGGTGGCATGTCCCTGCCCCGTCGAAGCGGTACCGGTCAGAACCGTTGCCGTTCCGTCGTCGTTTACGTCGACCGAAGCGAACTCCGCGCCCCAACCGGTCATCTCCACATAACAGCTGATCCCGATGCCGAGTTGCGGCGTTCCGATTTCGGCGCGCCGGCGCGCCTGATCGGCCCGCAGATCGTCGTATCCGGCGATAACCAGCCCATCGTTAAGGACCCGCTCGTAGTCGCCGACGTCGTACACCTCTCCGGTTGCCGTCCGGTAGGGGAACTCGTCTTTGCCGATCAGATTCCGGCGCCGGACCTCCGTCGGATCCATTCCGATTTCGGCGGCAAGCATGTCGACGATCCGTTCGACCATGGTCGCTGCTTCCGGGCGACCGGCGCCTCGGTACGCATACGTTGGGGTGGTGTTCGTGGCGACGTAACGGGTTCTGAACTCGACTTTGGGGATTCGGTAGACGCCCGTGGACATCTTCCATGTGAGCTCGGGCAGCTCGGCGGAGTCACCCGGGTAGGCGCCGGCATCGTCAACGACGTCGACCTTTAGTCCGGTGATGGTTCCATCTTGCCGGGCGGCCAGCGCAACATCCTGGACCTGCCCGCGTCCGTGCGTCATCGCCACCATGTTCTCCGAGCGCGTCTCGATCCACTTGATCGTGCGGCCGAGTCGCCGTGCAAGCTCGGCTATCACCAAGTGCTCTGGATAGAAGGGAATCTTCGCTCCGAAGCCTCCGCCGATAGCAGGGGCGCGCACTCTTACGGAGGCCTGATCCATGTCCATGAGCTTCGCAAGATCGTCCCTCACCGTGTTGGGCGCCTGACACGGGAGCCACAGTGTGAGCCCTTCAGCGTTCGGAATCGCGATGCAACCGTTCGTCTCCATAGGGACGGGCGCCAGCCGCTGATTCACGAACCGTGCCCGAACGACGATCTCGGCGTCATCGAAGTCGAGGCGCTCAGATCCGTAGTCGTCGTCGATCGCCACATTTGTCCCGGCTTCGCGAAACAGCAGTGGGGCCGAATCCGAGGCAGCGGCCACCGGATCGGTGACCGACGGAAGGAAGTCGTAGTCCACGAACACGTGACCGGCCGCATCCATCGCATGCGCCGCTGTCTCGGCGATCACTACCGCGACGGCTTCTCCGGCGAACCTTACGGTCCCCTTCGCGAGGGGCGGCCGGGCAAAAACCTCGTCGACCCACGTCGACGTCAGGCCGGGAAGGTCAAGGTCTTGGGCGGTAAACACCCCGACCACTCCAGGCTGCTTGAGCGCGCCGGCGACTTCGATCTCTCCTAAAAGCGCGTGAGCTGTAATCGACCTCACAAAGACTGCGCTCAGGGCGTCGTCGACGACGACGTCGTCGAGATACCGTGTGGCTCCCGTCAACATGCCGGGGTCTTCTGTGCGAAGGACGGGATGGCCCAATACCGATCCGCGCATTCCTAAGTCGAGTCCAGACTGAAGCACTCAGGTGGCGTCGTAGGGTTCGGGCGGTCGATCGACATTGCGAGGACTATATTCTGCTGCTCCGATGCAGTGGGCTGAACACTGGAACTGATTTTTGGCAAGTGTTACAGGAGCATTCATTGAACACGAGTCCTGATTCGTGAAGCTCTGCTCCATTTGGGATCCGGCCGCCCGCAGGCGCCGACTGTGCGTCGAACGCGACGGGGACCTGCTGTCCGTCGGCGGGGACTACGGCGATGTGTCCGAACTAATCGCGCGCCGGACCGGAAGACTGGAGGCGGCGATCGCTGAGGCCGGCGTCGGGCCGCCCGTAGGTAGCTTCGATGAAGTGAGCTCGGCCGAACCGGATGCGGAATCCGCGCATCTAGTGGCCCCGGTGATACCCGAGGAGGTCTGGGCGGCCGGCGTCACATACGAGCGCAGCCGGGATGCCCGGATGCACGAATCAACCGAACAAGACGTCTATGCACGTGTGTACGAGGCGGAACGGCCCGAACTCTTCTTCAAGGCAACGGGATCTCGTGTGGTGGGTCCCGGCGCCTCGGTCGGCCTTCGCTCCGATTCGGAGTGGCAGATCCCGGAGCCCGAGATCGCTCTGGTACTGGACGCCGATGGAGGAATCGCCGGCTACACACTCGGTAACGACATGAGCAGTCGCGACATCGAGGGTGACAACCCCCTCTACTTACCGCAAGCCAAGATATTCGCAGGCTCCTGCGCTCTCGGTCCCGTCGTGGTTCCGTCGTCGGAGATCGAAGACCCCTATTCGCTCGAGATCGAGATGCGCATCGTGAGGTCGGGTCAACCGGTGTTCTCGGGGTCAACAAACACGGTGCGCCTGCGCAAGCGCTTCGACGTCCTCATTGCTCATTTGAAGCGGGACAGCTGGATTGCTCCGGGCACGGTCCTTCTCACCGGAACCGGCGTCGTGCCACCGGACGATTTCACGCTGGAGCCCGGCGATGTGGTGGAAATCACCTGCGATCCGATTGGTGTGCTGCGCAACTTTTGCATCCCCGCCGAGGGCATCGAACCGCCACAGAGGTAGCGGAGGGAGACCTGCCCTCGCCCCTTGCTACGCGAGGCGAGGGCAGGTCGTTGTGCAACTACCGCTTTCGCACCAAGAAGCGGTAAACGGTTGTCGTCTCGTACTCCTCGCCGGGACGAAGCTCGGTCGAGGGGAACTGCGGCTTGTTTGGTGAGTCTGGGTAGTGCTGCGTCTCGAGCGCAAATCCGTCGGTCTGCCTGTAGAACTTGCCGCTGGTGCCAACGAGCGTGCCGTCCAGGAAATTGCCGGAGTAGAACTGGATTCCCGGCTCTGTGGTCTTGATCACCAGGGCTCGGCCCGTGGTGGGTTCGAAGACCCGTGCCGCGACGATCATCGAGGTGTCCTCCGGATTCGGGCGGTTGAGCACGAAGTTGTGGTCGTACCCGCGGCCGAAGTCGATCTGTTCATGGTTGTCGCGGATTCGCTCACCGATTGCATGTCGTTTTCTGAAGTCGAACGGCGTTCCCGCCACGGGGGCGATCTCGCCGGTCGGTATCAGGGTTTCGTCGACGGGCGTGTAATGGTCTGCGTGGAGCCTCAGTAAGTGGCCCTCTATGGTCCCGGTGCCTTCCCCAACCAAGTTGAAGTACGCGTGGTTTGTGAGGTTGACGATCGTCGGCGCATCCGTCGTCGCGTGGTAGTCCATTCGGATCGAATTGTTGTTCGTCAATGTGTAGGTCATCTCTACGTCGAGAGTCCCTGGGTAGCCCTCTTCATCGTCGAGACTCGTGTAGTTGAGCCTGAGGCCGACGCTGTTGCCGCTCTGGACCTCCGTCGCGCTCCAAACTCTCTTGTCGAATCCTTTGACTCCGCCGTGGAGGTGGTTAGGACCGTTGTTGGTGGCGAGCTGATAAGTAACGCCATCGAGCTCGAACTGGCCTCCCGCGATCCGATTGCCGTACCGGCCGATGATTGCGCCGAAGTACGGGTCGTTGTGATCGACGTATTCCTCCAGCGTTGCGAAGCCGAGAGTGACGTTGTCGAAGTTGCCGTTTCTATCGGGAACCTTTATGGACTGGATGATTCCACCGTAGTTGGTGATCTTGACTTCCATCCCGTTGGAATTGGTGAGGGTATAGAGGTCGACTTGCTCACCGTCCACAGTGCCCCAAGGCTCCTTGGTTATCGTCGGAGGTTGCTGCGCGACACTAACGGCTGCGGTCGACAGAGCCACAGTGGACGCTGCCAGCAGGATCACAAACCCGAGCAACGCGCCGCGTCTGGGATGAGCACGACGCGAAATAGCTCCTAACATGGGATTACCCCCTAAAGTTAGAACCGGCCCGCCGAGCGGCCGAGTTGACGAAGCCTGTCCACCGACCGGGCGTTCTTGAGGTGGATGAGGCTTGGGTTGCACCCGTCGATCCACATTGATCGAAAGTCGACCGGTTCGCCGGCGGGCCACGGCACGTGGTTCCGCGTTCTTTCTGTGAAAACCCGGTGACATTCACGGATTCCACGGAAAGAACTTGAATCTGACCCCCGATCCCCACGGAGCTAGCCCGCCGGGTCCAGGTAAACGGTTTTCGTCGTTGTGTAGAATTCGATCGCCGCTCGGCCCTGTTCGTGCGGCCCATACCCGCTTCCTGCCAGGCCTCCGAAGGGAACGTGTACCTCCGCTCCCGCGGTCTGCGAGTTGACGTGGACTATGCCGGCTCGGATTCTCTCGACGAACGACTTGGCCGCGTCGAGGTCGCGGGTGAAGATGGCCGCCGAGAGGTCGTACTTCGTGCTATTTGCCAGCTCGATGGCCTCGTCATCGTGGTCTACCGGCCATACTGCGACGTTGGGTCCAAAGACTTCCTCGCAAGCGAATTCGGCGTCGTGGGGCAAATCCGTGAACACCGCCGGACCCATGTAGCTGCCGCGCTCGTACGGTTCATCGACAAGCCGTTTCCCGCCACACCGCAGTTGCCCCTCCTTTTCTGCGCGCTCGAGGGCTTCGAGAACGCCCTGCAGCTGTACGTCGTTGACGAGGGGTCCCATCTCGACACCTTCATCGAGGCCGTAGCCGACCCGCATGTTCGTCGCCTTGGCGACGAGCTTCTCCGTAAAGTCGTCATAGAGGTCCCGGGCGACGTACACACGCCGGGTGGCGGTGCACTTCTGCCCCGCGGACGCAAACGCTCCGAGCGCAACGGCGGCTACGGCAGCATCCAGTGCCGCATCGGACCTGACGATTACGGGGTTGTGGCCACCCATCTCCAGCTGCACGCGTTTTGCCGTGCGAGATGCAGTTTCGAGTATCCCGCGGCCCGTCTCCGTCGAGCCGGTGAACGAGATCGCATCGATGGCAGGATGATCGGCGATCGCTGCACCAACCACGGAGCCTCGGCCCACGACCGCATTCAGAACTCCCGGCGGCAGTCCGGCGCGGTCCAGGGCTTCGACGATCCGCAGGCCCGTCAGGACGGCGTCGTCGGCTGCCTTGAAGACCACGGTATTGCCAAAAAGGAGTGCCGGTGCAAGTTTCCATGCGGGTATCGCCGCGGGGAAGTTCCACGGCGTGATGATCCCTACTACGCCGACGGGATGGCGCCGAGTAAACAGCCACGTTTGAGGGGCATCGGACGCGTAGTGTTCTCCGTACGGGCGGTGACCTTCCCCCGCAAAAAATCGAAGGATCGCCGCCGCGCGCACGCATTCAACTCGTGATTCGGGAAATGGCTTGCCCATCTCCCGGGTCATTAGGCGTCCCCACTCGTCTGCATCGGATTCGAGCTCGTCGGCCGCTCGCCGCAGGATTGCGCCGCGCGCACTTGCAGGCAGGTCGGCCCACTCTTGCGATGCGCTGTGCGCTGCTTCCACCGCCTCGTCGACGTGGTCCGATGTCGCGCGTGCCAACACCCCGACTACATCCCCGTTCCCGGGGTCCGTATCGTTGGCCACTTCGTCCGTGTTGAGCCACTGCCCACGAATGAAGTTCCGGCCGGTCGCTGTGGTCATGGCTACACCTCCGGGATTGCGAGATCTCTGGGTGGCTCGGCCCCCGGCTTCTCGATGAGCTCGGGATCCAGTTCGTCCACGAGACGGAGGCATAGCTCGGCGCGCCGAACTCGCTCGCGTCCGATCCGAACGGCCACGTCCTCGATGTGCATGCCGGTGGGATAGATGCCGGGAGAGTTCCGAACCCCCAACTTCACGTACATCGGCGCCGCCGCGCGGATCATGTGCGGCACCTCGTAGAAGCGTACGAAGCCACCCTGATCATCGGGAACCTCCACGTACACATCGAGAGGAGTGCCAACCGCCGACCTGATCTCGCCGTGCTGGCGCGCCGAGAGATCGGTCGCAACGTTGATCGTTCCGGCCCCGAGGTCCTCGAGGACGCGTGCGGTGGCGGCGTTGGCTACCGGCAGGAGAACCGACGTCTTGAACAAGAGGTTGGAGGGCAGTTCCCCAGCCACCCGCGCACTGTTCAGAACGGCCAAGACCCCGACGTCGGCTACCAGAAGGCTCCGGATCCCCAGATCGCAGGCGCGTTTGGCCTCTGCGAGGCAGGCCGCGAGGTCGGCGGTCCCGCGCGCTGCTCCGGCGACGGATGAGGTGGCGGCAGCTTGACCGCCCGGGCCCCACGCTCCGCGCGGACCCAAAAAGAGGCTGACCTCGATAGCCTGATCCGCCCCGATCCGAGCCATTTCCCCGATCTCGGAGTCGGTGAGCATCATCACCCCGCTGCCCTGGGAGACGCGCTGTACGGGTACGTCTCTGCGCTGCGCTTCGTCCACGACCGCCCGGAACACAGCAGGACCCTCCGTGCTCGGGATCTCGATCCGATATCGGACGCCATCCGCGAAACGTTCGGGCGATTCGTGAACTTCGTCCGTCCACTCGTAACCGGTCGCAGCAAGCGCCCGGCGAACGTCGTCGAACGTCACGGCCCTGCACCCATCATCCACACCCCCAGTGGACACGCCGCCCCGTCGGTCCGAGGCACCCTACCCGGTAGAAACGCGCGCTTTATGCCGTAGACAAACACTGTTCGGAACAGTATAACTGTCGGGAGTAGCGACGCTGTGGGCACCGGCGGGGGTGGGCCTCGGCCGGAGGTGTCTGAAGTCGCTCGGGAGGGAGGACCCGTGGTGGACAAGGAAGGTTTGGCCCGTTTCGGGCTTGGGGGAAGCAGGATGAACCGGCGGGACCTGTTGCGAAAGGCCGCCATCGGAGGTGCCGTCGCGACCATTCCATTCATCGCAGCCGCGTGCGATGACGACAACGGCGGCAATGGTGGTGGGAACGGAGGGAACGGAGGCGGGAACGGTGCCGCCGGCAACTTCCCGGAGACGCCCGACTACAACTTCGTCTTCGTGAACCACGTCACCACGAACCCATTCTTCGTGCCGACGATTTACGGACTTCAGGATGCTGCGGCGCTCCTGAACATTCCTGAGCCGCAGTGGACCGGTTCGGAGGGGTCGGATGTGGGAGAGATGGTCGACGCATTCAACACGGCGATGTCGGGTAACGCCGATGGGATCGCCGTGGCGGTCGTCGATGAAGACGCGTTCAGCGACCCCATCCAGCAGGCGCTCGATGCCGGAATTCCGGTAATCAGCTACAACGCCGATGGTTCGGGTCTGGGCTCGACGCCGCGCCTCGCGTACGTCGGCCAGGACCTCTACGGGTCGGGATTCGAGATGGGCAAACGAATCGTCGACTTGGTCGGTGAGGGCCCAGTCGCACTATTCATCGCCACGCCCGGTCAGGCGAACATCCAGCCACGCATCGACGGCGCCGCGGACGCGATCACCGAGTCGGGCGCGCCGATCGAGTTCGAGCAGATCGAGACCGGCGCCGAGCTGACGGAGGAGCTCGACCGAATTACCGCCTACTACAACGGCCACAAGGACGTTAAGGGAATGTTCGCCGTCGACGCCGGCAGCACCCAGGGGACCGCGCAGGTGATGGAGCAGTTCGGCCTCGCCGAACAGGGTGTCAAGGCCGGCGGCTACGACCTGTTGGAGGAGACGCTCCGGTTGATCGATGCCGGTCACATGGACTTTACGATCGATCAGCAGCCCTACCTCCAGGGCTTCTATCCAGTGTTCCAGATGTTCGTCCACAAGATCTCCGGCGGGCTAAGTGGTCCCGCTGAGACCAACACCGGGCTGCTGTTCGTCACTCAGGACAATGCCTCTGCCTACCTCGAGACGGAATCGCGATTCGAAGGAGACTCCGAAGAGCAGAAGATCCTCGAGCCTCAGGCCTGAGGTAGCGTTGGTAGCTGATGGCGAA
>OCZV010000224.1_pt1 | contig 20595 bp, 20 predicted proteins | sample 1539051 | NCBI WGS metagenome assembly OCZV01 (sample SAMEA3113581, study PRJEB22503) | soil metagenome
CGAATTGCATCGAGGCACGTTGCCAAGGTGAGGGTTCGGTTTCGATTCCGGTCGCCCACTCCAGCAAAAACGCAGGGTCAGGGCTCATTGGGCACCTGGTGCGTCTCCGGGGCCAGGATGTGCCGTCCTGGGCCGCGACGGGATCACGGTAGACGCCGTCCAACCCCTCCAGCTCCGTTTCAAGTCCCACAGTTCGTCCGCGCGCATCCCGGTGTTGGGGGGCGGTAAGCACGCGGCGCTTCAACGGTCCAGTTGTCGCATCGGGGATGCGACACCTGGGACGGTGGGAGGAGCCGGGGAAGTAGGCAACCAAATAGCTGTTCGAACGTTCTAATAGTTCAACGATGCACAGAAGACGCCCTAGCGCCATAACTTTCCTTGTTGCCAGACGAATCATCCGGGGTCGGCGCGCCATCGCCGCTATCTCTTCAGCACTGTTCCTATTCGCTGCCTGTTCGGATTCCGTGGATGTCGGCGCCAGGTCCGCGAAAGAGGCCTCTCCACAACAGTCACCCAGCCCTCAATCCTCCGTAGCAGCTCCGGCCCTGATCCCCACGCGCCTGCCGTCGGATGTCGAGGACCCCTCCCCCGAGGACCTCATCCCGGCCGATGCCCGCTTCCTCACCACTCAGCGCGTGGCGATGAGCGGCGGTAAGGAACCGGAGATTGTCGTCACTTGGGAGCGGACCCTGGGTCGCAATCGCTTCGGCAGCCGTGTCAAGGACAACGCCATCGCGATCTGGCATCGCTACCGCAAGAGGTGGAAGCTTGCCTTCCAGATCCATGAGACCCCCCTGGAGCAATCCGTAGTCGGTGAATGCCATGAGGTCGGTTGTTACAGGTCAATGGACGGGGAACGACAATACACATTGACCTTCGTCATAATTGTCTCGCGCGCCGGTCTGTTGTCGGAATCGGATACCGAGAGACCGATTGTGCCGGTCCCGGACGGTCAGTTCATAAAAGCGAGACCCGTGCGGATTATGGGCGACGACAGGCCTGAACTATTCATCACTCAAGATTCCACAGGTAGCGCCGGCGTTTCCATCTACCGTGCCCTCACCTGGGACAAAAGAGGTGTGTTCCAGCCCTTCACGAAGATCCATGGAGACGGATGCATCGTTCCTGCCGACGGCCACCTGCTGCTCAGGGGCTCCGTTTTCCGCCATGGCGATGCTCACTGTTGCCCATCGTTTCTCAGGTACTCACAGCTCACTTACAACCCCAAGAAGTTCCGCTTCGCAAGAGTGCGTACTGAGAAAGTCCCGTTGTCCGAAAATGTCAATCCTCCGCCACCCGAGTGGGCGTCCAGCCTTAAGAGTTGCTAGTGGCCCCCAGGCCCGTTTAACTGCTGGACGTGATCTCGAGGATCTTCTCGATCGGGAGCTCTTCCGTTTCGCTCTACCGGCGAGGGTAGCAAGCAGCCCGCCTACTCCTTCTGGGCGTGATAGAAGACGACGAACGGGTCGGCGCTGCCGGTCTTGCCTCCGTCCCGCTTAGCCTGCTCTTGTACCGACTGTTCCCAGTCAGTGTTGGCGAACCAGTCGTTTCCCTTCTCGCCCGGCGCCGGAACCATCCCCTGCACGAGGACGAGAAGATCGACGGGGAGCCGATCGGCGACGAGGGTTGCCGTGTAGCCTCCGAAGGAGGTAGCGACGACGACGAGGTCGCGCCCGTCATTGTCTGCTTCGGCCACGGTGTCCGCGTACTCACCAAGACTGGCGTCGTCGTCATCGCACGGGAGGTCCGGCGCGACCGTCTCATGTCCCCGTTCGCGGAGCTCCCGTTCCACCAGGTGCCAGTACCACCCGACATCTGCGGCACCGTGGATCAGAGCAAAGATCGCCATCGAGTCCTCCCCTCGCATGACCTCCAGGGTGCGTCCTGCACGTCTTCATTGTTCGACCTAAGGCGATTGAGTAATCGGCACAGGTCGACTGTGTGTGCGACGTCGACGGTCGGTGCGGCAATTCAGAGTTTGCTTACGCATGAACGCCAATCGTATTGTCATGTTCATGCGGAACTCCCATGATCGTTCAGAAGCGCGTGCCTCGACAGCCCGAGCGCGCGGCGTACGACCCGGCGGGCGATCGACGTGGTCGAGGACGAAGCGATCTTCTGCCACGTCGCCTTTCGAGTCGTGAGCCTGGTTGAGGTCCGCGATCTCGGCGAGCCCGAGGCTGTTGTGACTTATCCACTTGGTGCGACCTACCAAGTGCGCATGGCCGGAACGGTGATCAGCCGTCACGTCCTCCAGCCAGGCTGGAGCTGGGAGGAGCACGCGAAGTCTCTGGTCGGCACCGCGTCATGCGAGCTCTACCACCGCGGCGTCGTTGTCCGCGGTCGGATGGGCGTCCGCACCGACGAGGGCGAGGTAGTTGTCATCGAGCCCAATCAGGTCTTCGACCTTATGCCGGGACACGTTACCTGGGTCGAGGGCGATGAAGAGCTCGAGATGATCGACTGGGCAGGCGGTGGTGGCTTCGACACCCGGCCGGGTGAGGAGAGGCGCGCCATGGTCACGATCCTGTTCACCGACATCGTGGGCTCCACCGTGTTGGCACGTGACGCAGGCGACGTGGCATGGAAACGAACACTGGCTATGCACGACGATGTCGTCCGCGGAGTGCTCACCAGCTTCGGCGGCAACGAGATCAATACCATTGGCGACTCGTTTTTGATCACCTTCGACGGCGCCGAGCTCGCCATCCGGTGCGGCCTGGCGCTCGTCGAGGCACTAGCGGCGATTCGGATACAGATCCGGGTCGGCATCCACAGCGGCGAAGTGGTTTTGAGCGGCGACGACATTCGGGGCATAGCTGTTCATACCGCAGCCCGCATCGTGGCCAAAGCCGGAGCAGATGAGGTGCTGGTGTCGGGGAACACCCGCGACCTCGTGGAGGGCGCAACGGGGTTGACGTTCGATTCCCGCGGGCGCCACCGCCTCAAGGGTCTTGAGCGCGAGCACGAGCTTTTCGCCGCAGTGTCAACCACTTGAGGTGCACTCCGCATCAACGGCAGCTGGAATGGCAATTGACCCCCCACGGGTGGTGGTGGATTGCCATTTCGGCAGGGAGAAAATCTATTCCGGCGGCGAATGCCAGCGCAGCGATGCCGCCACACCTGCGGCCGACCTGCTCAGCGAGACGATGAACCCGCGCTCCGCCCAGTGGAACGCAGCGCGGGATTGGGCGGTCCCCGGGACGTCAGACACGTAGGCGAGACGTTGGCGGAGGTGCCGTTGTGTGCCGGTCGACTGCTGAAGCGTGACCGGGCGCCCTCGGAAACGGTAGACGGTGGTGACGAGCAGCCCACCCCCGTCGTGCGTGAAGGTCTCCACCCGGCGCGGGCGGCCTGCATCCAGCACCAACACGTCTCGGATTCCAGCGCGGCGAACCTCCCTCACGACGTCCGCGAGTTTGCGCACCCTCACGAGCTCGGCGATTGAGTCCGACCTCTCATCCGCTCGGGATGGGGACGAGGTGGACTGTGGAGCTCGCGCCCGCATGAACCCAATTGTGGATCCGAGCGCCCACAGAGTGATGGCAGCGACCACCGCGGCGAGCGCGTAACGCATTCAGACATCATAGGACCGGGCCCTTATGAGTTGCGATCTCTGGGGCCTCGTGACTCCGGGGAGCGAGCCGGGAAACGACCCCCAAACGGGCGCAGGATGCATCGTTCCGAAGCTCAACCTCGCGAGCCAGCCAACTCGTACACGGACCGGGGTTGGATCGACCGATTCCGTCGGTCATGAGGCGTGGAACGGCGATTCATCGACGTAATCGACGTCGACAACGACTTACAGAAGAATGCCGAGAACTTTGGATCCCGCGACGACGAACATCTTCCTGGGTGCTAGTCGCAAGGATCGGCGACGATCGGGCCGGACAGCCGACGTAGCTGAATCTCTTCTCCCGTGGACGCCTGGTATACGGCGGCGTCGGAACCGTCAAACGTGATCGTTCCCTCATCGGAGTTGTAGAAGAACGGGTAGTGCTCGCCGTTGCCGTAGTCGGGCGGTGGGACCGCCTCCCAGAAACTTGCATCGAAGTCGACCATCCAACCGATCCCGCAGTGTGGAGCGGTGAAGAGATACTTCCCGTCGTCTTCCACATCCTCGGAGATCGGCCACACGCGGACGAGTCCATCCTGGGTTTCCTCCACACGCGGATTGCCAGTGCGCGTCGGCTGCGGTTTTGCTCCGGTCAAATCGGCCGCCATGGGCACGCTCAGGGATGCGTCGATGAGACTCTGGACGATCACGTTCGGAACCGAGTCGATCGATACCTCGCCGGCCGGCGCCAGATAAATGTAGAGCCCCTGCGCCTCCCACAAGATGCGAGTGCCATCGGTGAACGCATCCGTTCCCTCCCTGCGCTCGTATCCGTGCTTGGCGGCGAAATCCTCTACCGGTACCGAAGCGCTGGCATTCCATGCGAGCAACGCTTGGCCCTCCGCCAGGACTTCCCACGCGCTGCTCGTTTCTCGAGTGACCTCAAGGCCGGTGTCCAAGACGACTCTGCGGAGCCACCGCGCCTCGGGGCACCAGAGCCAGGGACCCCGCTGACCGCACACGTCGGCATCGCCTCGAACCTCGGGCGCCGGAGGAGGATCGGAGAGTCGAGCTTCACCGGTGGGGTCAATCCGCGTCACCAGGTTCGTGTCGTGTGACACCCACACGGAGCCAAATCCATACGAGATATCGGCCAGCTGGAACTCACCTTTGATTGCTATGGGTTCTGGATCGTAGGCAAGCGACTCCGGGTCGATGCGCCACAGGAAGCCCCGGTTCTCCTCATGAGTTAGCAGCCACATGGCGTCCGGTCCGGCGGCCATGATGCCATCCTGACCTGTGACCTCGATGGTCTCGATGTTCGATGTTGAAGGATCGAAGCGGGCCACCCGCGCCGTCTCGGCGTTGGAGGTTTCGACCCATACGTAACCGTGCGCGACCGATATCTCTCCCTGCGCGCCAGTAAACAGTGCTTCTTTCGTCATCGCGATACCCGGCGCCCGCTGACCCGATGAGATCGCGGCCAGCGTTCCCTGAGACTCGTCGAGAGCCCACACTCCCGCGTCTCCTGCCGCGATGTCGCTGTAGATGCTGTACTTCTCCCCGGGAGGGGAGACCTGTTCGTTCGCCGAGCGGATCTCGGTCCCATCGAAAATCACCGGGTCGAGTGTTTTGTTGCCGCTGTGCTGAGCGACCCATACTTCCTTTGAACCGGCGGCAAAATCAACAATGCCCGCGGGACCCGCGTCAGCCACAGCCGTGACCTCGTTCGTCGCGGGATTGAGGTGCCCCAACGTCCCGGTATCGCTGGCCGAGAGCCATACGTTCTCGTCGATCGCGACGACGTCGACTGCGGCCGATCCAAGTTGATCTTCGACTGCGATAGTTCTGACGACCTCGTTGAGGACAGGGTCGATGAGTGAGACGGTTCCCGCTTCGTAGTTAGCGGTCCAAACTCCGTCCGATCCCGCGCTGATTTCATTTATCCAGTCGACTTCCACCGTAGCGAGGACTTGAGGTTCGCCGGACGCCTCAAGCGAACCACGAGTGATTGGCTCCGCCCCGCAAGAAGTGAGCCCCAAGGCGGCCACTATGACCCAGCAACCGTGCTTCATGCTGTTCAGACGCTACCCCCACGGTGGAATGTTCCGATCCACGACAAATTGCGACAGGGGAGGCCTCCTGGAGCCGGTCTACAGTGCAGGTTGGTTCTTTGGTTCCAGACTTGCCGTTAGAGCAAGTGACGGCCAAAAAGAAGGTCTCGGGAGTGCTGGTCGACCGCCGTTCAGGTTCGACCCCCTGAGTGGTGATGGTTGCAGGTCTTTCCGGAGCCAGCGACAGTGTGACCATGAGCGCGACGAGGGAAGGTCGCGCCGCGCGTCCGGCGTGGGCGTTGGGTGATCTAAAGCGCCCGCTCGCGCTGGTCGTGGCGGCCACGGCGATGCTGGCCTCCGCTGCAGTCACGTTCGTCGCGAGCTGCAACGTCCATGAGGTCAGCCATGCCCTCGTGGGCACCGCGGTGGGCTGGGAGGTCGATCGGGTCTTCCTGTGCCCCGGTGGCGCAGAGGTGATCTACACGCGCACCACGGACACCTGGTACGGGCGCGCCGAGGGCTTCGCCGGCGGGTTCGGCGCGGCCCTCTTCATCGTCACCTCTTACTGGATGGTGTTCGTTCGTCGAAACAGGCCGCTGCGCGGACCGCGCTGGTGGGCCGCTGGGCTCGGCGTCCTGGCGGGCACAGGAGCACAACTCGTCATCGGTGGGGTGGAAGGCATTGCCGGGGTCAGGGGGTGGGACTACACGGAGATGCTCGACGAAAACCGGTTGGTGTGGATGACTGTGATCGGGGCAATGATGGTCGTGTTTGCCGGCGCTCACGTGTGGCGGTGGCGAGCCGTCTGGCGGTCACCGGGGTCGGGCAAGTGAGGCCGAACTGCCTGCAGTGGTTCCAGCAGGTCCCCACCATCGAAAACCATCTCGACGACGTCACTGCCGTACTGGACGCCGGCGCGCCGGCGCCGGATTCTTTGCAACACCAGGACCCCTCACATGGGCGCACCCGTTGCAACAAACTCAGAGGGCCGACCCCGGTGAAGGTTCGGCGCTAGGAGGATTGTTTCCGGCGGCCCGGAGGTCCGGGCAACGAACCCGTGTACCCCTCCCAGGGATCGAAGTCCACTTCGAGTTCCTCCTGCGGTGGTCGCTTCTCGTCAGGGACGTTCTTCAGATTCAGGCGGATGCGCGTCCAGGTCGTGCTCGGGCCGCGCATCGAGTCGATGAGCACGTCCGCCTCGGCAATATGGGGCCAGACATCAACATGCCGCGCCTTCCATCGCTCCAGTCCCTCGAGAGCATCCTCCTTGGTAGCGGCGCGCGCTATCTCGATGAGCGGAACGGTGGTGCGGCGGCGGCCGGTGGGGCCGCTCGTTTTGCCCGGCGCGGGAGGAGGGACGGTGCCCTCACGCTCGCCGGACCCGCGGGCGCGCTTCGACGGCTGTACGCGCGGCGGCTCTTCCTCCTGCTTCTCGTAGTGCGGGGGCCACGGCGCGTCCTCCAGTCCGGCGGCCTTCTGCCGTGCCGCCAGATCGAACAAGGGCTCCAATGAACCAACGGCGGAGTCGATCCCTTCGCCCGGTTCACCGATAGCGGCCACGCGGGCAGGCACCGTGTCCATGGTGAAGTCCGCGGGATCGCAGTCCGCCACCTCGTCCCACCGCAAAGGTGTGGAAACACGAGCGTCCGGTGTTGGACGTACCGAGTATGCGGATGCAATTGTGCGGTCCTTTGCGTTCTGGTTGTAATCAACGAAGACGCCGTGCCGTTCCTCCTTCCACCACTTGCTCGTGGCGATTTGGGGTGCGCGCCGTTCGACCTCCCGGGCGAGAGCGACCGCCGCGCTCCGCACCTCCGTGAACGACCAGCGTTGGTCGATACGGCAATAGATGTGCAGGCCGCGGGATCCCGACGTCTTGGGCCATCCGACCAGTCCGAAGTCATCGAGCACCTCCGCTGTCACGCCCGCGACCTCCAAAACTTGGGACCAGGCAACACCCGGCACGGGATCCAGGTCGACCCTGAGTTCATCCGGATGGTCGAGATCGGCGACCCTCACCGGATGGGGATTGAGGTCTATACATCCGAGGTTGATAACCCATACAAGTTGGGCGGCATCGGTGACCACGATCTCGTCCGCGGTTCGACCCGAGGGAAACTTGAGTTCAACGGTATCGATCCATTCGGGCCGCGACTTCGGCGCTCGCTTCTGGAAGAAGAACTCTCCCTCCGCACCGTGGACGAACCGTTTGAGCGCCATCGGCCGACCGCCGATTCCCCGCAACGCGCCGTCGGCCACCGATAGGTAGTAGCGGACGAGGTCTAGCTTCGTGTGGCCGGTCTTCGGGAAGAAGACCTTGCTCGGATTCGAGACCGCGACATCCCGGCCTGCGACTTGCAGCACTTGCTTCTCTGTAGGCATGTGGGAACGATAAGCGCTGAGGACCGATGATTCTTGCGCCGTCTCGGCATCACAGGTAGGAAGAGCCGGCGCGCCGAGATGGCAGTTAGGCCCGATATATCGTGGCTAACTGCCATCTCAGGGAGCGGCGCCGGCGCGCCGAGTTCCTACGCCGGCGGGATGTTCTGGTTCAGGCGGAAGAAGTTGTCCGGATCGTATTGGCGCTTGGTGGCCGTTAGGCGGTCCCACGTCGCTCCGGGGTATGCCGCGCGGACGCCGTCGAGGCCCTCGCCGGCGAGGAAGTTGACGTAGACACCTGCGTCGTCCTGCCGCAGCGCCGCCGCAAAATCGCCGACCCACGCCTCGTATTTCTCCCTCGCCTCGGGGTGCATGAAAACGGCGGCCACGTTGGTCATCAGCCGGCTGCTCCTGTGCGCGAATGCGGTGGCCTCCGCAGGCACACGAGCCATGGCTCCACCGAGCGCCCGGATTTGGGTTACGCGCATGAACGCGTCGGAATCCTCGAGATAGGCGAGGATGGTCTTGCCCACCGATTCGTCGACGGTGTTCATGAACATCGTCCGGGTCGCGCCCATCGGGTGGTAATCCTCCATCTCAGGGGGATACATCTCCGGGTAAGAGATCGGCTTGACCATGTCGGCGAGCGGCTCGGCGAGGGCTCTGAACGGCGCGATTGCCCGCTCGCCGGCCTCGGCGTCGCCCGCGAAACACATGAGCCCCATGACCACCATCTTTCCGTGGTGCTCCGGCGGCACGAACGGCATCGGAGGTGCGGGCATTACGTTGGCAATGGTCGAGAGTTCTTCCGGAGCGGCCTCGGACTCGGCGATAAAGCCGGCGATGGTCTCCGGCGTGGCCGGGAGCAGCAGCATGCCCCCGACTGCCGCCGGGACCTCGTTAAGGCGGAACTTGAACCGAGTGGCTACGCCGAAGTTGCCCCCGCCTCCGCGGATTGCCCAGAACAGGTCGGGGTGGGACTCCTCGTCCACCTGAAGGATCTCGCCGTCGGCCGTGACGACTTCGGCCGCAAGGAGGTCATCGATTGTGAGGCCGTACTTCCTGACGAGGAAGCCCACGCCTCCACCGAGGGTGATCCCTCCGATCCCGACGGAACCCGTGTCGCCGAACCCCGTGGCGAGGCCGTGGGACCCGGCGGCTACCGTGTATTCGGCCGCAGTCAGCCCGGTCTCCGCCCACGCGGTCCGGGCCTCGGCGTCGATCTCAATAGCCCGCATGTCGTGGAGGTCGAGCACGACTCCACCCTCGGAGACGCTGTGGCCCAGAGAACTGTGGCCTCCACTTCGGACCGCAAGCTCGGCGCCCTTTTCGCGCGCCGCGGTGACAACGCGTGCCACGTCGGATGCATCGGTCGGCCTGGCAATGAGGGCGGGCCGGCGGTCGATTCCCCCGACAAAGACCGAACGGGCCTCGTCGTAGTCGGGATCCCCAGGGGCGATGACGCGCCCTTTGAGTCCCGCGCGCAGATCCTGAATGGAGACGGCAGAAGTTGGCATGCGAGCTCCTTAACAACTAGACGGATGGACGGGACGGGCGCCGGCCAGCGGGCGGGCCGGGCTCCTTGTGACTCATTCCTCCTGTGTGGCGCAGGCTAAATGAGACATTGCCTATAAGACACCGGCGCAAGGCTACCTGTGACATTGCCTCTAAGACCCCGACTCAACGAATAACTCATCGCGCCGAGCGGAATTCCAGCGCCGAGCGATGAATTTTGTGTCGCGCCGAAGTCTCAGTTCGCGAGGGCACAAATCGATATCGATAGGAGGTCCGCCCGTTGGCTCCCGACGAGTCGCCGGCCGCACCCAATAAAGCTGAGCGACCGGCGCTCCGGCCCACCGCTGCCGGCCTGACGATCCGAGGCCGGATCGACCGCGCCGACGTTGCGGGGCTCTGCGACCGCGCCCGCCCGTTCCTGGAAGCTGCCGACGCAGAGGTAATCGTCTGCGACGTCGGGGCGCTGGTCGAGCCGGATGCCTCCGCCATCGATGCTCTCGCCCGGATGCAGCTCGCGGCTCGAAGGCTGGGGCGAAGGGTCTGCCTCAGCCATGCCTCCAATGAGCTGCAGGACCTCATAGCCCTCATGGGGCTCAGAGAGGTCGTGCCGTCGGGATTACCCCTCCAACCTGGGAGGGAGCCCGAACATCGGGAAAAAGCTTTCGGTGTCGAGGAAGAAGCAGATCCCGGTGATCTCCCCACCTGAGATCTCGAGGACCTGCAGCGACCACGGCTCAAAACCGCCGTTCGGGTCCGGCTTGTACTGGCCGAACGCGGGGGCTCCGTTTGCAATGGTAGGCACCAGACGGGACCCCTTACATGCGATTCCCTGGCCGTAGCACCATTTGCGGATGTCGAGGTGCGTCTGCAGCCACAGCTCGTACGGCGGCATCGACCATGAGGCGTCCTCGTGCAGCAGCGCCGTAAGTGAGTCCATGTCGTAGCTCTCGAAGGCTTTCACGTACCGGGCCAGGAGGTCCTGCTGGTCTTCGTCCATCGGTTTGGCCGGTTCTCCGGCATTCAGGTCGCTCGCTTCAATTGCTGCGCGGGCCCGCTGAAGTGCACTGTTTACCGACGCCACGGAGGTCTCGAGCAGCTCGGCCGCCTCGTTCGCCCTCCATTTCAGGACCTCACGCAGGATCAATACGGCCCGCTGGCGAGGGGGGAGGTGCTGGAGCGCGGCGACAAACGCGAGCCTGATCGACTCACGCATCTCCGCCAACTCCGCCGGGTCGGCGTCTGTGGGCATAACCCGGCTGTCGGGCATCGGCTGGAGCCACGTCGCCTCCGGAAGGGCTTCGCCGAGGGGCGAGTCGGCGCTTCGGGGAGCGCTGAGGTCCACCGGCCGGGCGCGCCGCTCCTTCCCGTTGAGCATGTCGAGGCAAACGTTGGTTGCGATCCGATAGAGCCACGACCGGAGTGCAGACCGCCCCTCGAAGCGGTCGAACCCCCGCCATGCGCGGATCATCGTCTCCTGGACGGCGTCCTCGGCTTCGAACGCCGAGCCCAGCATCCGATAGCAATAGGCGGTCAGTTCTGTCCGATGTTCTTCGAGGCGGCGATCGAGGTTCTCCGGCACCTCGCCCTGGGCCACACTTCCGCCTGCCGCGATGTCACTCAACCGGGATCTCCTCTCCGTCTTGGGATGCCGGCACACCAATTCGGAGCGACCATAACAGCCACTCCTCCGTTTGGATGGCCTCTGCCCGGAGCCCGGAGTGATGCACGGAGCGAGGACGGCGCCGTCGCCGAGGGCGACTCAGAAACGGTTTGGAGCCGGAGGTGATGGCGCCGCCCGCAGCGACAGTGGTTCCGGAGGCCTCCGCCGTCCTCGCTCCTCCCGACTGCGGCCGAGGGCTCTGCTCGATTTGATCGCGGGACACCGATGAGTTTGGCCGCCCCAGTTCGTCCAACTCACAAAAGGAAAACAACTGGGAGGTCACGATGTTGCAGCAGAACGAAAGCACCGCCCAACCCAGGGCCGGACGGCGGGAGTGGATCGGCCTCGCTGTGCTGGCTCTCGCCTGCGTCCTGTACGCAATGGATCTGACAGTCCTGCATCTTGCGGTTCCCCGCCTGAGTGCAGACCTCGAGCCGAGCAGCTCCCAGCTGCTCTGGATCATCGACATCTACGGTTTCCTCGTCGCAGGATCGCTCATCACCATGGGCACGCTGGGTGACCGCATCGGCCGCCGCAGGCTGCTTCTGATCGGTGCCGGTGCCTTCGGCGCGGCCTCGCTACTGGCCGCCTTCTCAACCAGTGCGGAGATGCTGATCGCGTCCCGCGCCGTTCTCGGTATCGCCGGAGCAACGCTGGCCCCGTCGACTCTGTCCCTTATTCGCAACATGTTCCTCGACGACCATCAGCGCACCGTGGCCATCGGTGTGTGGATCACGAGCTTTTCCGTTGGTGGAGCGATCGGACCGCTTTTCGGTGGACTGATGTTGGAGTTCTTCTGGTGGGGTTCGGTGTTCCTGCTTGCGGTTCCCGTCATGGCTGTTCTGCTGGCGCTCGGGCCGTCGCTGTTGCCCGAGTTCAAGGACCCGGATGCGGGCCGTCTCGACATAGTGAGTGCGGCGATGTCTCTGGTCGCGGTGCTCGGAGTTATCTACGGCCTGAAGCAGATCGCCGAGCATGGTTTCGGACCTTCGGCGACCGTGCCGATCCTGGCGGGCCTGGTGGTGGGACTTGCGTTCGTGCACCGGCAGAGCCGTCAGGCGAATCCGCTCATCGACCTGAAGCTCTTCAAATTGCCGGCGTTCAGCGGTTCGCTCGCCACTTTCTCGCTTGCGATATTTGCGATGTTCGGGTCGTTCATGTTCATCGCCCAGTACCTGCAGCTCGTGCTCGGACTCACACCGCTTCAGGCGGGACTGTGGACTCTTCCACAGTCGGTGGGATTCGTCGCCGGATCGATGTTCGCTCCGCAGATCGTTCGACGGGTTCGGCCCGCCCTTGTGATGGGCGGCGGCCTGCTGCTCGCAGCGACGGGACTTGGAATGCTCACCCAGATAGAGGCAGGGTCGGGTCTTCCCATCCTGGTTTCTGCTTCGATCATCATCGCCCTCGGACTCGCGCCCGTATTCACTTTGGGCACCGACCTGATCATCGGCAGCGCCCCACCGGAGCGCGCCGGAGCCGCTTCGGGGATCTCCGAGACGAGCGCAGAGTTCGGCGGAGCGCTCGGGATCGCAGTCCTCGGCAGCATCGGAGTGGCCGTCTATCGCAGCGACGTTGTCGATGCGGTCCCTGCCGAGATCCCGGCAGCCGCTGCCGATGCAGCCCACGACACTCTTGGCGGCGCGGTAGCAGTGGCGGGGCAGCTTCCCGAGCAACTGGGTGGAGCGCTGGTGGATGCTGCACAGGTCGCCTTCACGAATGGGCTGCACCTGACGGCAGGCATCGGTGCGGTGATCTCAATAGCCATCGCAGCGCTGGCGACACACCTGCTGCGGAACGCCCGTCCGGGCGGGGGAGTAGAGGAGCAGGCGCCCGAGGCGCACGCTTCCGAGCCGACTGCTGCGGATCCCGTCCTGCAGCCCGTCGCCGCCGAGGCCTAGACGCTACATCTATAGATGTGCCGAACGTGGCCGGCCTGAAGATATAAGGCTCCCGACGAGCTCCAACAGGCCGGCCCTCGGCGCGCCCCAGCCCGTTCTTTTCTCCTACAAGCACCCTCACGGTGCACACAGAAGAAAAGAACGGGCTGATCCCTCTCATACCTGAGAGCTACGCGCCGAATTCACTCCGCGCGGGGATGCCGACCACAGAGGTCGATCTCTAACTTCGAGTGCACAGGCATTGCACTATTGAGCGGAAGGAATCGGTATGTCGCGTTGGAGAGCGGCCCCCCGTTTGTTTACGGCGATCGGACTTGCTGCCGCGGTTGGGCTCGCTGCCTCGGCGGGAGCATTCGCTTCGACACCATCTCCTCCGCCGCCCCGGTTGCCCGCCATCACCGCCGACACCGTGCACCTCAGGTACGAAGCGAACCGCGACTACATCATCGAGGCGGGCCAAGTCGCAGAGCGCGCCGGAGACCCTGGGCGCGCCGCAACGCTAAGCCGGATGGCCCGTGGGGACCGCCGGTTCATCACCTTCGACGGGCGCGGAGACGGGAAGGCCGTTGAGGTTTTCGGCGAACTGTCCCGGGCGTCCCGCATCGCGATCCTGGTTCCAGGCGCGGACACCTCGATCGATACCTTCGATCTAGATCACGGATTGGCCGAATCGGCTCGCAACCTGTTCACGGGGATCAAGTCCGCGGGAGACGGGGACGAGACCGCGGTCGTTGCATGGCTTGGCTACACCACGCCGGACACCGTGAGCCTCGCTGCACTCACGACCGGGCGTGCGGATGAGGGTGCGCGGAGACTGCGACGGTTCGTAGCCTCTCTGCAGAGCGTCAACGACGCCGAGGTTGCCCTCTTTTGCCACAGCTACGGTTCCGTGGTGTGCGGTCGGGCCGCACCGGGGGCGGCGATCTCGGACATAGTCGTCTACGGGAGTCCGGGTATGGGTGCGGACTCATCGGCCGCCCTGGATACGGCAGCAAATGTATGGGTGGCGCAGAATGCAGGAGACTGGATCGCGATTGTTCCGAATGGAAGTCTGTCTCTATTCGACATGACGATCGGATTCGGCGCCGATCCCATGGATCGTTCGTTCGGCGCGACGAGACTGCGCGCGGGTGGCGGTGGACACAGTGACTATCTGGCCGCAGGGACGCCGCTGATGGAGGACTTCGTCCTCATTGCGGGTGGCCGAGGGCTGGAGGTTGCGGATGCGTAGCTTGGTCAAGTGGGGCGAGCGTGTGAACGCTGCGACCCCTCCGGCCCGCGATCGTGCCGTCGATGCGCTGCGAGCCTTTGCCATCCTAGGTGTGGTTCTCGGCCACTGGCTGGTCACCGCCATAGTCGATCAGGGGGGAGGCCGCCTCACCGGTGCGAGCCCGCTCAAGCACATGACGAGCTTCGTGCCGATCTCGTGGTTGCTTCAGACCCTGGCCGTCTTCTTCCTTGTAGGCGGCTATTCAGCCGCGCGGAGTTGGGGCTCCGCGCGTTCGCGCGGCTCGCCCTACGGTGTGTGGCTGAAACAACGACTGACGCGACTCTTCGCGCCCGTGGGGCTTCTGCTGGCGGTATGGGCAATGGCTCTCGGGATCCTGGTGTTCGCCGGCGCGCCGTATACAACTCTGCGAACACTCGTGACGCTGGTCCTTTCACCGTTGTGGTTTCTGATCGTGTTCGCCGCGATCACCGGCGCGGCACCGATGCTGTGCCACTCGTCCGGGAAAAGAGCGGTGCCCGCGGTCGTATCGGCACTGGCGATTGTCGTTGTAGTCGATACAACTCGCTTTCTGTTTGATGGTCCGCACCGGCTCGGATGGGTGAACGTGCTTGCCGGCTGGCTGGTGCCCTTCGCCCTCGGTGTCGCGTGGGCCGAGGGGTCGGTCCGGAGTAAATCGCTGCACTGGGGGCTGTTCGCCGGAGGAGTGATCGGCGCCGCGACGCTTGTGACCTGGTTCGGCTACCCCGCAAGCATGGTTGGTGTTCCGGGGGCGCGGATCTCCAACCTCAACCCACCCACGCTGGCGGCCGTGACATTCGGGCTGGCACAGTGTGGATTGGCGCTGCTTGTGTACGAGTGGCTGGCCCGACAAATGCAAAGGCCAGTGCTGTGGGCAGCCGTTGTGATGGCGAATCTGTCGGCGATCATCCTGTTCCTATGGCATCAGAGCGCGCTGCTAACCGTCACGCTCGGTGGGCGATGGATTGGATCCCTGCCGGGCCTGCACACGACCCCCGACTCCCCGGAGTGGGTGCTCCAGAGGATGATGTGGCTACCCCTGTTCGCGGCGGTCTTGCTTCTGTTTTGCGCGGGGGCCCGCAGGCTGGAATGGCCCGCGCAGCGTGGCGGCAGCAGACCGCAACCGGTCGCGTGACTACGATCAAACAGATGAAGGTTCGTGACACACGGAAGCGCGCGATCGATTCGATCGCGCATACCGCGGCCTCGACTCGACGTGTTGTCGCGGAGGATCTTTTTTCGTTCACGGTCCAACCGATCCCGCCGATCGGCAGGTTCAAGGGCCGGGTCCTCCCCTGGCTGCCTCACATCGCCGTTTGCGTATACGCCCTGGTGCTCTTGTTCGCCGGGATGGCGTACTACGCGTGGGGCACGGAGTCGGCGAGGAAGCTGACGGCAACGGTTGCCTTCGCGCTGGCATTCGCCCAAGCAGCGCCGCTGGTGATGGCGCTGATCCGGCCCACGGCGGCGTGGTGGACGTCGTTCGTCGCGGCGATCGCCGCAGCGCTCATGACCTTTCCCACGACGACGGAATCCGTGGGGGACTGGCCATGGACTTCCACCGGGTTGCTCGCCCACCTCGGTGTTTTGATCCTCGTTGCGCTGCGCGTGAGGTTCCGAACTGTTGTCGGCATCTGGCTTTTGACGGTGGGACTGGGCAGCGTGCTGGTCGCGGCCCAACAGGGCGGAGACGTATTCGGGAACGAGATCCTGCCCGTCATGACTTTTGTGTCCGTTCCGCTATTGGTCATCACGGTGGCCGTGCGCGGGCGCAGTGTGGCCCTCAAACAATTGGCCGAGCAGGCGAGGTTGACTTCAGTCGAGCGCTCACAGCGCGCCCTTCTCGAGGAACGAGCGCGCATCGCACGCGAGTTGCACGACGTCGTCGCGCACCACATGTCGGTCATTGCAATACAGGCGGAAGCCGCGCCTTACCGGGTCCAGAGCCCGCCGGAAGAACTCACGGGCAGCTTCGCAATCATCCGAAAGAATGCTGTTGATGCGCTGGCGGAGCTCCGCCGCATACTCGGTGTGTTGCGAGCCGAAGACCTCGATGCTCAGAGAACCGAAGATGTTTCGCCACAGCCGATGCTCGATCATTTGGCCGATTTAGTGGACAACGTCCGGGCCGCGGGCTTGAGCGTCGAGGTGGCCGTCACAGGGGCACAGCGTCCGCTTCCGCCGGGCGTGGAACTCTCAGCTTTTAGGATCATTCAGGAGGCTCTGAGCAATGCCCTCAAGCACGCGCCCGGCGCGCCGGTGCGAGTCGAACTCTCTTATGTGCTCGCCGGGTTGGGTATCCGCGTCGTGAATGCTCCTTCGTCACATTCATCGCCGGACCTCACTCAATCGGGGCACGGGCTGTTGGGCATGCGGGAACGCGCCGCGATGCTCGGAGGAGAACTTTCGGCCGGCCCCACATCCGAAGGAGGCTACGAGGTGGCCGCCTTTCTCCCGTTGACCGAGAGCGAGGATGAATGACGATCCGAACATTGATCGCAGACGACCAAGAGATGGTCAGGGAGGGGTTCTCGGTACTGTTGAACGCCCAGCCCGACATCGAGGTCGTGGGCCACGCGGTTGATGGGGCCGATGCCGTGAGCAAAGTCGCTGAGCTCCGGCCCGATGTGGTGCTGATGGACGTGCGAATGCCGGTGCTCAACGGTCTCGAGGCAACGAAAAGGATTCTGAACGAGCCCGATACTGTGACCAAGGTTCTCGTACTCACGACCTTCGATCTGGATGAGTACGTCTACGAGGCATTGCAGCTCGGCGCTAGCGGTTTTCTGCTGAAGGATGCCTCGGCGAGCCAGCTTTCGGAGGCCGTGAGGATCGTCGCTTCGGGTGAGGCCTTGCTCGCTCCCTCGATAACGAAGCGACTGATCTCGGAGTTCTCTCGGCTCGGTGCCCCGCGGGGGCCCAATAAGAAGCGTCTCGAAGATCTCACCGAACGCGAGACGGAGGTTCTCGCTCTCATCGCCCAGGGATTGTCGAACGCTGAGATCGCGACGCAGCTCGTGGTCGCCGAGCAGACGGTCAAGACCCACGTCGGCCGGATCCTCGTAAAACTCGGCCTGCGGGACCGCACCCAGGCCGCGATCTTTGCGTTTCAGAGCGGGCTCGTGAGCCCGGGCGGCAGCTGATTCCGGCCGCCTCCGGGGCGGCACCCCGTCGGGGGGTTGTTCGGACGTTCCGGAAAGGTCCGTTCAGCCCTGCCGGGAGGGCCTCTCGCGCGGCCAATCTGAGTCCGATGAAATCAATAGACACGCACCTCTATCACGAGGCGACAACATGACCATGAACGAGAGGCCGCCCGAGGAGGCTCGGGGCCCACTCAGAAGTGTGATGGGAATTGCGCTGCTTGCGCTCCTGTTCGCGTTTGTTCTGGCGGGGCCTCTGTACGTACTGCTGAGCCAGGATCGAGCCGACCAACCCGATAATGAGGCCGAAAGAAAGCCAACTATGGCCGAGTTCGGCGGCACACCGGTCGATATTTCGACTCTCGACGGAAGCCTGGCCGCCTTGTATCGCGGCGCCGAGGCACACGCAGCTCACTTCAAAGAGATCCCCTGCTTCTGCGGGTGCGACAAGACCCGGCTTCAGCACCGCCACCTGCTCGACTGCTTCGTCTTGAAGGATGGCAGGGGATGGGAGTCCCATGCGACCGGATGCAGCGTGTGCCAGGGCGAGGCGCGTATGGCTCTCGGATTGTTGGACAAGGGAGTCGATCCGGATGAGGTCCGAGAGCTCGTCATCGACGAGTTCGGGATGCCGGAATCGATGAGGAAGATGCTTGAAGAGGAGTCAGCATGAGTTCAGCCAAGAATGCACGGAGGCAAGAGCGCGCCGAGCGAGAGACCGCTCGCAAACGTTCGAACCTCGTGTTCGGTGTCGTGGTTGCCGGTGTTGCACTGCTGTTTGTGGCGGCGATCGCTTTAACCAGGGACTCGAGCGAGGAGCCGGCTTCTGCGGCACCCGAGGAGACCAATTCCGAGGCCGCGTCCTCGGGTTCGGAGAGCATCCTGGGCGTGTCCAGCGACGTCTCCCTGATCGAGTTGGGCCACGTGCCGCTCAACCAGACCGTCGAACCGACCTGGACCCTGACCAATACCTCGGACCAGGCCGTCGAACTTGGGGCCGCGCATGCAGAAGTGGTCGAGGGATGCTGTCCGGGACCGCTCCAGTTCGGGAGCACGTCGCTGAAGCCGGGGGAACAGACGCAGCTCGTCTTCCCCCTCCAGATGCACGAGGGAATGGACGGCCCGCACGAGTTCAACGTCCACGTACCCATCGCATCGGGGAGCAACGAGGAACTGATGACCCTGACCGTCTCGGGAGACTTCTCCGCCTAGCTTTCTGTCGGAGTAGGTCAAGAGCCGAGGGTTTCTTTTCTCCGAAACTTGCACAGCGCAACTCTGGGAGGAAAGAACCCGGCGCGCCGAGATTCGAGCACGCTCTATTTAGCGCGATAGATCAGCCCCAAGTCGCCGCGCGCATCGTTGATCGTCAGCAGATCTCCATCGATGGCGGCCGTGAAGCCGTCGCCGAGCACACCCACGACGTAGGAGTCCTGCGTTCTGAGATCGTTCGGGCAGTTGCCGTCGGCCGCCATCGTGTGGAAGTCGATCTCGTCGCCGCTTTCGCTCCATTCGCCGGTCAGCCTCCGGCATCCGGTGGATCCGGTAAAGGTTCCGTCGCCGGCCACGAGCAGTTCGGCGGGTTCTGCACTCGTCACCGTTGCGGCGGCTCTCCGACCCTCGACCAGGCTCTCCAAGACCCACGTCGTGTCCACGAGCTCTTTGGTCGGAGGTGGCGGCACCGGTTCATAGACGAGCTCTATGCCGTCGCCGGCCAACGAGAGACGTTGGCCGTCTCGAGACAAGGAAATGGACCGTGCATCCCAGAAGGCGTCGAAATACGCCTCCTCCGATTCCAGTACCGGATCGTCGCAACCCATGTCGGTGTGGCCGCCCTCGCCGAACTCGATTCGCGATCCTCGGATCGTGAGTTCCCCGCCGTAGGTGTTGCATGCCGACCTCCCTAGCATGCCGCCATCGGAGATCGTCAGCGTGATGTCGTAGCCCTTTACGAGCGGAATCGGTCGCGCCGGGCTTTTGCCTGAAGTCAGCCTCCAGGTTCCCTCGTACGCCGCGGGGTCGATACCCCGCCGCCCGGCGCCCGGCGCGCCGGCTTCGGTGCCACATGCAACGGCGGCCAGGGCTACTAGGAGAAAGATCACGGGAGGCCTCACACTGCTTCGACGCCTCTGGGGCCCGCCCTTGTTCCCGGCGCGTGCTCGGTCTCCTCAAGGCTCAGATGGTTGCCACCGAAGGAAAGGACGACAATTCGGTCTCTCAGGGGCGCGCATGGACCTTCCTGTAAACCAAACCAAACAGCATGGCAGTGGACGGCCGCCGCCCCCACCACCCCCGACTCCTATTCCGGCCTCCCCCAACATTGCTGCTGCGTCGTCGGGGATGCTCGCCAAGGAGCTCCTCCGTCGGTTCCAGTGGAGAACGGCACTCCGATACCTGCGCTGGGCACGGGCCCTCGTTCCTCTGGCCTTGGTGGTCCTCGGCGGAGTTGCAGCAGCCCTGGGAGCGGGGCTGGAGAGCCTGCCGTTTGTGAACTCCGGACCGGCTCTCAATCTCGGGGCCAATGGGCGCCTCGACGTCATCGCCTCCGAGTCCTTGCTCGTCGAGACGGCGCTGATCAGATACGGCCGTGCGGAGTATCACGGTAGCTCCACCATTTTCGAAGCGGATCCCTCATTGGGTCGATCGCTCAGTGGCCGCGAGGCAGGCCGAGCGACCAGGTCCTACTCGTATGTGAGCGCCGTGGGTGTGTGGCCCGACCGGATGAACGACGGCTCCTTCCGAGAAAGGGTCCTCCTTTCTGTCGGCCGGTACGTCGGCGATGAGCCGGAGACACTTTCGATCAGGGAGATGGAGACGCATCTCTTCCACGTTCGCAAGTATCCGACCGCCGCGCTCAGTCCAGTCTTCTCGCTGACCTTCTATGAGGATCAGATTCTGCTGATAAGTGGCTCGGACGAGCGACAAACGAAGACCTTCACATCCGACCTGCTCGGCGCTCTTCCCTAGAGCCCTTCCCACCCACCCGTTTCGGGGCGCGGGGACGATTTGTTGGGTCAAATCCCGCGCATGGCGCGGCGGATTCCCCAAAGAACGCCTGCCGATCGGCTCTCGACGCCATCAGCATTACGTGGTGTTCTTTGTGCCGGGGCGTAGCGTCGAAGAAGCGCTTGCCACGGCTAGTGC